>ERZ1370068.6575-contig-5549_pt1 | contig 39401 bp, 49 predicted proteins | sample MGYA00561227_ERZ1370068 | MGnify/ENA primary metagenome ERZ1370068 (study PRJEB38410, sample SAMEA6850437) | metagenome | study: Metagenomic assessment of the ecological functions of the soil: analysis of the soil microbiota associated with the...
GGTAATACTTCGTTCAGTTACGTATTGCTCGAACCCGTGGCCCTCGTCGGGGAAGAGCATGTACTCGTAGTCGATCCCGGCCTCCGCGCAGCGCGGCGACGATCTGCTCCGACTCGGCCTGCTTCACCCGCGGGTCGTTGGCGCCCTGGGCGATCAGCAGCGGGATCCGGATGTCGCGCCGCCCGGGACAGCGGCGAGCGGGACCAGAGGAAGTCGGCGTCCGTCTCGGGTCGCCCACCCGGTGTGGAACTGCGCGATCATCGGCGCCCAGTACGGCGGGATCGGTCTCGATCAGCGTCTTCAGGTTCGACGGGCCGACGATGTCCACCGCGCAGCGGAACACGTCCGGGGTGAACGCCGCGCCCGACCAGCGCCGCGTAGCCGCCGTAGGAGCCGCCGTAGATCGCCACCCGGGCCGGGTCGGCCCAGCCCTGGCCGACGGCGTACGCCACCGCGTCCAGCAGGTCGTCGTGCATCTTGCCGCCCCACTCGCGGTCGCCGGCGTTGACGAACGCCTTGCCGTAGCCGGTCGAGCCGCGGTAGTTCACCTGCACGCACAGGTAGCCGCGGTTGGCGAGCCACTGCGCCTCGGGGTCGAAGCCCCAGACGTCGCGCGCCCACGGCCCGCCGTGCACGTTGAGCACCGTCGGCAGCCCGTCGCGCGCCTCGGCGCCGGGCGGGAACGTGGCGTAGCCGTGGATGGTCAGGCCGTCCCGGGCGGTGAACGAGAACGGCTCCATCGGCGCCAGCTCGTAGCGCGACGAGCTCGGGCTGGTGCTCGAACAGGAACTGCCCTGGCGGGTCTGCCGGTCGTAGGCGTAGAACGGCACCGGGCCGGTGTCGTTGGTGAACGCCGATCAGCCAGGTCGGTCGTCGTCGTCGCCGTCGCCGAGGCTGCGGGTCGCCGGAGTGCAGCGCGCGGATCGCGGCCAGGTCGTCGGCTCGACGTCGGGTCCAGCGCGCAGGTACTGCGATCGGTCCTTGCGCGAAGATGACGATCTGCGGCTCCCGGGTGTCCGGGTGCAGCCGACGCCCGGTCACGTCCGCCTCCGGGTCCTCGGCCAGCACCTGCGGCGCTCGCCGCGTGGCCAGGTCGATCCGGACCAGCCGGCCGGTGTTGGCGCCGACCGAGCTCAGCGCCAGCAGCGAGCCGGCCGTCCGCGCTGAACGCGACCGGCCCGCTGGTCAGCGCGTCCTCCGGCGGCGATGGTCAGCAGCGGCCGCCAGTCCTGGCCCGCGTCGTCGCGGATCATGATCACCAGCGCCGCCGTCGGGCTGCGGGCGCGATGCCGCACGCGGACCACCAGCTCGGCGTCGGCGACCCAGCCGATGAAGCCCGGGTTCTCCACCTCCTTGACCAGCTCGCCGGTGACCAGGTCGAGCCGGTAGACGTCGTGCAGCTGCGGGTTGTCCCGGTTGAGCCCGACCAGGATCGTCGGTCGGGAACTTCTTCTCGGTGGCGATGATCTGCGCCTGGACGCCGTCGAACGGGGTCAGGTCGCGCCGCTGCATCGTCTGCCAGGTCGACGTCGTGCAGCCGCCAGTTCTCGTCGCCGCCGGTGTCCTGCAGGTACAGCAGGTGCCGCCCGTCGTGCGCCCAGGCGAACATCCGGATGCCGCGGTCGGTGTCGTCGGTGACCACGCGGGCCGCTGTCCAGTCCGCGCCGTCCGGCCCACGGGCGCGATCCACACGTTGAGCACCCCGTCGTGCGGGGCGATCCAGGCCAGCTGGCTGCCGTCCGGGCTGATGCGCGGGCTGATGCGTTCCAGGTTCCCGAAGAGGACCCGCCGGGGATGAGTTCGGCCATGGGCCATGCCTGCACCATGCGCGGGCGGGTCGCCACGCAGCGTCCGCCGCGCGGTCCCCGCCCCGCCGGGGATCCCGCCCCACCGCGATCCTCAGGGAGCGCTGCCATCGGCCAGGGGCGCTGCCGTGATCCGGCGGGCGCCGTCAAAAAGCTCATGATCGCGATCACGTTGAGCGCCCCGCTCCGCGGGCCCGAACGTGACTCACGACCTGGGTGTCGTGCGATGTACAGCAAGGTCATGACCAGCGCAAACTGGCTCATGCGGCATGATGCCGCCCGGCTCCACAGACGCTCGCCGCCGGGCACCGTGCCGATCCCGGTGGGGCTGGCCACACGGGCAATGCTCCAGCGCCTGGCCACCGAGGCGCTAACTTTGGATCATGGCGAGGCAGAGAACGTCGCCTCGCGGCATGCCAGCCGGCCACCCGCCGCGGGCGGCGCTGCGGTCGCCCGGCGGCCGGGACGATGTGCTGGGACGGCTGCGGCGGGCGGTGGACGGGGCCGTGGCGGGCCGCGGGCTCATCGTGCTGCTCACCGGCGAGGCGGGCATCGGCAAGACCACGCTGCTCAGGGAGGCCGCCCGGTACGCCGAGGGCACCGGCGCCCGCCCGCGTGGGGCTGGGGCTGGCCGGGCGAGGGCGCGCCGGGTACTGGCCCTGGATACAGGTGCTGCGGGCGCTCGGGCCTCGACGACCAGCTGTCCCGGGAGGCTGGGGAACGGCCGCCGCCGAGGCGCCCGCGTCCGCGCGTTTCCAGCTGTTCGACGAGGTGACCTCGCTGCTGCTCGGCCGAGTCGCGGATCCAGCCGGTCGTGGTGTTCCTCGATGACCTGCACGCGGCCGACGAGCCATCGCTGCTGCTGCTCGACTTCCTGGTGCGGCGCCTGCCAGCGGCGCCATCTCCGTTATCGGCACCTACCGCGGCCCCGACCCCGGCCCGGCGCTGGCGGCGGTGGCCGCCCGCGCCACGGTGCTGCCGCTCACCGGGCTGCCGCCCGGGGCGGTGGCCCCAGCTGATGGCCGACGTCCTCGGCGAGCAGCCTGCGTGACGAGGTCGCCGCCGCCGTCCACCGCCGCACCGGCGGCAACCCGTTCTTCGTGCAGCAGGTGTCGTGGCTGCTGAAAGACGGGCAAACGGGGATCCCGCCCGGCGTGCGTGAGGCGCTGGCGGAAGGTTCGCCACCCTCTCCACGGCTGTGCGCGGCCGCCCTGGGCGCCGCGGCCGTCATCGGCGCGGCGGTTCCGCGCGGATCTGGTGGCCAGGACCCTGGCAGCAGGCGCTCGGTGGCCGAGGCGCTCGGCCGAGGGCGCGCGGGCAGGCGTGCTCACCGAGGACGCGCCCGGCGCCTACTCGTTCGTGCACGACCTGTTCCGCGAGTTCGCGTACCAGCGCCTGCCCGCCGGGAGCGAGGCGCGGCTGCACTCTGCGCACCGGCCGCCGAGCTCGAGGCGGACCGGGCGCGCGGCGCGGATCGTGCCGCTGGCCGAGCTGGCCGGGCACTTCGTGCAGGCCGACCCCGGCTCGGCCCAGGCGTACGAGTACTCGGCCGCGGCCGCCCGTGAGGCCGACGGCCGCCTGGCCTACGAGGAGGCGGCGCGCCACTGGGAGCGGGCGCTGGCCGCGCGGCTGGCCAGAACCCGGCGACCAGGACCGCGACGCTGCTCGAGCTGGCCCAGGCGCGCTGGCGCATGGGCGCGGGCCAGGCGGCGGGGAGACCTACCTGACCGCCGCCGGGCTGGCCCGCCGCGAACGCGATGCCGCAGGGCTGGCGCGCGCCGCCCTCGGCCTGCACGAGATCGGCAGCCGGATCTGGTGGCCTGCCGACCAGCTGGTCACGGTCCTGTCGGAGGCCCTGGACGCGCTCCCGGAGGCCCCGGCCGCCGCCCTGCTCCGGCTGCGCGTCATGGCGGCAGCCTGGCGCGCGTGCTCGCCTGGCACGGGCTCGACCTGCCGCGCGCGCGGGCGCTGGCGGCGGAGGCGGTGACCCAGGCCCGGGCGGCCGGTGACGTCCCGGCGCTCGCCGCGTGCCTGCTGGCCCAGCACAACGCGCTCTGGGCGCCCGGGACGGCCGGGGAGCGGCGGGCGGTGGCCGCCGAGGTGGCCGCGCTGGCCGAGCGAGACCGGCGACCGTGAGCTGCTGATCGAGGCGCGCGCTGCTGGCCGCCACGGACCTGCTCGAGCTGGCCGACCCGGCGTTCCGCGCCGAGCTGGATGAGTTCGCCGGGCTCGCCGACGCCACCCGCCAGCCGCGGTTCCGGTACGCCGCGCTGGCCCGGCGGGCGATGCTGGCCCTGCTGGGCGGCCACTTCGCCGAGGCCGAGCGGCTGATCGGCCAGGCGGCCGCGCTCGGCGAGGAGTGCGGCGAGCCGGGCGCCCGTGACGTCCGGCACGACCAGGACTGGGACCTGCGGGACGCGCCAGGGCCGCCTCGGCGAGCTGGCTGGCGCGCCCCGGAGATGTTCCCGACCCGGACTCACCGCAGGCGCGCGGGCTGCGCGCGCTGGCGCTGCTCGCCGCTGGCGACCGGACCCAGGCGGCCCAGGTGGCCGGGCCGATGTTCGACTGCAGCCCGGACCTGATCCCGCGCAACCACCAGTTCCTGCTCGGCGCCGCGTTCGCCACCGAGCTGGTGGCCGGGCTGGCGCACGGCCCGGCCGCCGAGCAGCTGTACCAGCGCGCTGCTGCCCTTCGCTGACCAGGCCGTGGTGTCCGGCGCCGCGATCTCCTTCCGCGGCTCGGTCGGCGCATCATCTGGGCGTGCTGGCGGCGGCCCTGGCCGGCCCGGCGAGGCGGCGGCCCACCTGGAGCGCGCCGTCGCCGCTGCACGAGCGCGGCTCGGCGCCCGGCCCTGGGCGCTGCGCAGCCGGTACGAACTGGCCCGGCTGCGGCTGGCCGAGCCGGGCCAGCGGGACGCGGCCGCCGCCGCACTGGCCGAGATCGGGGCCGAGGCGGAGCGGCTCGGCATGGCCGGGCTCGCCCGGCGACGCCCGGCCCAGCCGCCGGGCGTGGGCCGGCGCCCCGCTGGCCACCGGGGTGTTCCGGCGCGAGGGCGCGCTGTGGACGCTGAGCCTACGGCGGGGTGACGGTGCGGCTGCGTGACGCCAAGGGGCTCGCCGACCTCGCGGCGCTGCTCGCCGTGCCCGGCCGCGAGATCCCGGCCGCCGACCTGGTGGCGGCGGCGCAGCGGCGAGCTCGGCCGGGCGGACCTGCGGCTCGGGGCGGACGAGGTGCTCGACGAGACGGCCCGGCGCCAGATCCGCCAGCGGCTGGCCGATCTGGATGAGGAGATCGCCGAGGCCGACGCCTGGGCCGATCCGGAACGGGCCAGCCGCGCCCGGGCCGAGCGCGACGCGCTGGTCGAGCGAGGTCACCGCCGCGACCGGCCTGGCGGGCGCGCCCGCCGCCTGGGAGACCAGGACGAGCGGGCCCGCAAGGCGGTCACCGCCCGGATCCGCGACGTGATCGGCCGGATCGAGCGCGTGCACCCGCCGCTCGGCGCGCACCTGCGGGCGACGCGTGACGACCGGGACACGCTGCGGCTACTCCCCGCCGGCGCCGACGTCCTGGCAGCTCTAGCGGGCAAAGCACTGGCGCGCCGGGCGCCGTATCTGGCGGTTCCTGGCGACTTCTCGCGCCCTCCGTACAGGAGAAGGAGGTTGCGATGCATGACGTGATCATCGTGGGTGCCCGGGTCGCGGGCTCGGCGACGGCGCTGCTGCTGGCGAGGGCCGGGCTGAAGGTGCTGGTGGTGGACCGGGCCGCGTTCCCGAGCGACACGCTGTCCACCCACCAGGTGCAGGTGCCGGGCGTGGCCCGGCTGGCCCGCTGGGGCCTGCTCGACGCGATCATGGCGGCGGGGACGCCGCCGACCCGCAGCGTGCGCTTCGACCAGGGCGCGGCCGCGTTCACGGCGCGGATCCCGGCCTGCGACGGGGTGGACATGATGTGCAGCCCGCGCCGGACCCTGCTGGACAAGGTGCTGCTCGACGCGGCCCGGGCGGCCGGGGCGGAGGTGCGGGAGAACTTCATCACCGAGGACCTGCTGGCCGACGGCGGCACGGTGACCGGCATCCGCGGCCAGGAGAAGGGCTCACCCAGCGTGACCGAGCATGCCCGGCTGGTGATCGGCGCCGACGGCAAGCACTCGACCGTGGCCAGGGCGGTGGGGCGGGCAGCTACCGCGCCAGGCCGCCGCGGTCGATGGCGTTCTACACCTACTGGGCCGACGTGCCGGTCACGGGCGGTGAGCTGCTACGCCAGGCCGGGATGCGCGGTGGGCGCCTGGCCGACGAACGACGGGCTGGTGATGACGTACCTGGCGTGGCCGAACGCCCGGTTCGGCGAGTTCCGCGCCGACCCGGAGGGAACTTCCTGCGCACGCTGGACGCCGTCGGGCTGGGGAGCGGGTCCGGGCCGGGCGGCGCGCCGAGCGCTTCCGCGGCACCCTCGACCTGCCCAGCTACTTCCGCCAGCCGTACGGGCCGGGCTGGGCCCTGGTGGGCGACGCCGGGCTGCTGCTGGACCCGATCACCGGCCAGGGCATCGGCGACGCGTTCCGCGACGCCGAGCTGCTCGCGCGACGCGGTGGTCGCCGGGCTGGGCGGCGACCGGCCGCTGGCCACGGCGCTGGCTGGACTACCAGCGGGCCCGCGACCGCGCGGCCCGGCCGATGCACGACTTCACGGCCCGGCTCGCCGCGCTCAGCCCGCCGAGCCCGGGGGAGATCGCCCTGTTCGAGGCGCTGTCACGCAGCCAGCCGGACGCCGACCGGTTCATCGCCATGCTGGCCGGGGTGGTGCCGGTGCGGGAGTTCATGTCGCCGCGCACCATCGTCGGCCTGGTCGGGGTGCGGGGGTTCGCGCGGCTCGTGGCCGGGCAGGCCCGCCGCGGGCCGACCGCCCACGGGCCCCGCGGAGCCCGTGCCCGGCGGCGGCGAGCCTGAGCCACAGCGGGCCTTCTGAGCCCGGCGGCGACTCAGCTGACCGGGTTCCCGGCACCAGCCGCCCGCTGGGCTTCCTCGTCCGGGAGCCCACGGGCGCTGGCCGCGGCGATGAGGGCGGTCACGGCGGCGGGGTCGTCGGCCATGGGGACGTGCCCGCAGCGGGGGAGCGTCTCAAGGCGGGTACCGGGCGGGAGCTCGCCCAGGTGGCGGGACTGGTGCCGGAGCAGTGCCAGGTCGCGGGAGCCGAACGCCACGGTCACCGGGGCGCCGATGGGCGGCCCGGACCGGTAGGGCCGGACGGTGGCCTTCATGCGTGGGCCGGTAACCTGGGGCAGGCGCTCCAGCGCCCGGATGGGCCATGCGGGCGTAGCCGGGGTGATATGGAAGGGCTGACCGTGGGTCTGGCCGAGCACGAGGGCGCGTCCCAGGCGGTGGTTGACCAGGCGGACAGCAGCCCGGCGGCGTGCCGGGCCAGCCACCGGGAGGCGCGCAGGGTGGCCTGGTCGTACAGCGGCAGTGTTCCCGGCCACAGCCTGGCGGGAGAGGAGCGCCAGCGAGGCCACCGGGCGGAGGCTTAGCCAGCTCGAGCGCCACCCAGCCGCCGAGCGAGTTGCCCGCCACGTGGGGGCGGTGATGCCGAGATCGTCGAGGAGGCTCGCGACGGCGGCCGCCAGGGCGGCTTGGCCGCGGCTCCACCTCCGGTGGCAGCGGCCTGAGCCGCTGAGGAAGCCGGCAGGTCGACGGCGATGACGCCGAAACGCTCGCTGAGGGCGGGAACGACGGGATCCCAGGCGTGGCGCGACGATCCGATGCCGTGCAGCAGCACCAGCGGCGCGCCGGTGCCTACCGGGTGTAGGCGAGTGCGGGTCACTGATGCCTTCTCCTGGGTGATGTCCGGCCCGGGCGTGAGGTTGCGGGCGCAGTCGGTCAGCCAGCCGCGCAGCACGGCCAGGTCGGCGCCGCTGAGCGAGGTGGTCATGCGCCGCTCGACCGCGTCCACGGCCTGCGGGCCTGGGACAGCAGGTCGTGCCCGGCTCCCGGTGACGAACATCCGCCGCAGGCGCCTGTCGCAGGCTGTCGGCGCGGCGTTCCAGCAGGCCCGCCGCGACGAGCAGCGAGATGATCTCGTTCGTGGTCTGCGGGGTCAGCATGCTGTCGCGGGCCAGCTCGGCACCGGACAGCCCGGGCTCCGGCATCGGCCACGGTCAGCACCGAATACTGCGGCAGCGTCAGCGCGAGCTGGCCCGAGCCTCGACCTGCGCGGCGGCGCGGAAGGCCTGGTGCGCCTGGCGCAGCAGGTAGCCCACGTGGCCGTCTGGGCCGCGGAACCCTCTCACCAATGGCCGTCACCATGTCATCAAGCTCCCGCCAGTTCATCAGGGTCCTGATGACCGCTACCATCAGGACCCTGATATGTTCAACAGGACCCTGATGACTTGCCGACGGGAGACGCTCACGCTCGGGGGCCTAGGCCTCGGCCCGGCCCTCCCGCCAAAATCCGGGCGGCAGGCGTTCCGCGGCGTCCTCGACGTCGACGACGGCACCTGGAACCGGGCGCGCGGGCTTCGCGCTCACCAGGGCGGCCATGATCATCCCGTACTACCCGGAGACGAACCCGGGGTTTGTCACCATGGCGAAGCGCACCGTCGGCGAGGTCCTCGCCGACGCTTAAGCGCGTGACGTCCCGGCTCAGCGTTCCGGCAGGCCCAGGTGCGGGTACCGGCGGGAGCGGCACTGCGGCTCGGCGTCAGCAGCGCCACCTCGATGACGGCGGGCCCCTGGAGCGCGAGGCTCGGTGTCGATGTGACGGGACAGCTCGTCAGCGGTGGTGGCGCGGAACGCCTCGACGCCGAGCGGCCCGGGCCAGCGCTGTCCAGTCGATGTGCGGGTCGCCGATGTCCGTCAGCGCCTCGGCCTTGGGATCGCCGGGGCCACGCCCACGTTGCGCATCTCGTTGCGCAGGATCTGGTAGGTGTGGTTGGCGAACACGAGGGTGAGGATGTCCAGCTGTTCGCGGGCCTGGGTCCACAGCGCCTGGGGCATGTACATCCCGCTGCCGTCGCTCTCCAGGACGACGACCTTGCGGTCGGGGCAGGCGATCGCCGCGCCGGTCGCGCAGGGAGCGCGTACCCGATCGAGCCGCCGGTCCCCAGGATCCAGTCGTGCGGACGGCTGCGCTCGGTGTCGGCGAGGAACGAGCGCCCGGTCGTGATCGACTCGTCGACCACTATGGCGTTCTCCGGCATGGACGCCGCGAGTACCGCGCCGATCTTCTCCGGGGTCAGCGTGCCGGTGGGGCGGTCCGGCAGGCACAGCCCGGCCCGCCCCGGGGCCGCGCCGCCCGCGTCCAGCGCGTCGCAGAGCGCCGTCAGCGCGCCCGGCACGTCCTGGTCGTCCCGGGCCAGCTCGTGGATCGCGTGTCCCGGGCCGGGACAGCTGGCTGGGCTTGCCCGGATAGGCGAAGAAGGCGACCGGAGGCTTGGCGCCCACCAGGATGATGTTCTGCACGCCGTCACAGGCGGCGGCCGCCCGGTCGACCGGGTAGGGGACCCGCTGCACCGGGACGCGCCCGGCACCGCGGGTGATGCGCGCGGTATGCGTCGGCGCGTACAGGCGCGCCCCGGTGACGGCGGCGATCTGCCCGGCCCGCTCGAGGGGCAGCTCCCGGGTCGCCTTCGGCCCGAGGATCAGCGCCGCCGTCTCGCCGGACCGCAGGATGCGCGCGGCTGCGTCGATCGCCGCGTCGGGACCTGCGGGGCGCGGGCACGACCGCCGCCGCCGGACGGGCTCGGCGGTGAGCGGGCGCCATGAGGCGTCGGCTTACAGGATCAGCGACGCGACCCGGCCCGGGGCGGTGCGCGCGGCCGCGACGGCGGCGGCGGCGTCCGCGGCGAGGGAGTCCGCGTTCGGCGAGGTCCGCACCCAGTGGCTGAATGGGCGAGCGGTTCCCTCAATGTCCGAGGTGAGGGGGCGTCGTAATGGCGGTGGTAGGTGGCGTGGTCTCCGATGATGTTGACGATGGGGGACTGCGCGCGCATCGCGTTGTGCAGGTTGGACAGCGCCGTTGGCCAGGCCCGGTCCCAGGTGCAGCAGGGTCGAGGCCGGGCGGTCGGCCATGCGCGCATAACCGTCCGCGGCTCCGGTGAGGACCCCTCGAACAGGCCCAGCACGCAGCGCATGCCCCCGGCGCGGTCCAGCGCGGCGACGAAGTGCAGCTCGGAGGTCCCCGGGTTGGCGAAGCAGACGTCGATCCCGTTCCGGGTCATCGCCGCCAGCAGGCTCTCAGCGCCGTTCACCGAGAAGTCTCCATCTGCCTGAGTGCCGTCACCGTCAGGGATGCTGCCTCGCTGACCCGGCGGGCGCCAGCACCGGCATCGTGGCGGTCGTCCCAGTAGGGGTCGGCCAGGTCGGGATGGCGGTTGCCATTCGGCATACCGCAGAGCGCGCCCCGGTACCTGCCGCTGATCGCCGCTCCCGTCGCGGCCTAGCGGCAGCTCGTGGCCCATTATGGGGGCCAGCCGCTTGGTCTGCGCGCACCGCCCGCCAGACGCACCCCGGAACCCCAGTCCCAGCTGCTCCTGGTGCGCGCCATCATCTCGCCCAGGCCAGCCTCGTTGTGAGGAGCCTGCAACGGCCCGTCGGCCGAAACACGACGTGCTGACCTTGTTCGTGGCCGGGCCCGACTCTCCACCTGCGGGCGGTTATCGCGTCGCGCGCAGCGCGCTAGCGGCAGGGGCCAAGCCGCGTGAGCTGTCGGCCATCGTGGTCGTCCTTGTCCTCGCCGCTATGTCATCCCACCAGTCCGGCACGATACGCGCCGCCGCGGGGCAGCTTGGGGTGAGGCAGGAGAACCGTCATGGCGCGGGCGGGCGAGAGGGCGCCCGGGATGGTTCAGCGGGGACTCGCGCGCTTGTGAGCCGACGGCGACGGCACGTAACTGGAGAGGCTGGGGGAGTGGCGGGCGAACGCCGTGGGGCGCGGCCTGCACGCCCGGCCACGGCGGCTACGCTCCGTTGCAAAGAAGGAGTGCCAGCCATGATCCTCCCGAAGGTCCGGGACCCTCGCTTCGTGACGATCCGCCGCGGTGGGACCCTCACCGATTCGGATCACCAGCTCCTCGCTCTGTGGGCGGCATCGTGCGCGGAGCACGTCCTTGACCTCTTCGAGTCGGCTCAGCCTGAGGACCCGCGACCGCGTCAGGCGATCGAGCACGCCCGCGCCTGGGTGCGTGGCGAGGTCAAGATGACCCAGGCTCGCACGGCGGGCGGCCATGCCATGGCCGCGGCCAGAGACCTGCGTGGGGCAGCACGGCATGCCGCGTACGCTGCTGGCCAGGCCGGCGGTCGTCGCGCACGTCGCCGCGCACGAGCTCGGTGCGGCCGCCTATGCGATCAAGGCCGCACGTGCTGCGCGCGCCGGAAGGCGAGGGCGAGAGCGCAGGGCGACTCGAGTGCCGGTGGCAGCGTGACCAGCTCCCGGAGGCGATTCGCGAGCTCGTACTTGACGACCAGCGGTTGCGGAACGACATCTGCTGGTCGGTGTTCGACTGCTGAACGCACGCGCCTCGGTTGCTCCCGTGGCAGACTGGTAGTGAGACGTGTTGCAGGGACGAGGTGTGACCCCGGAGCCGCTCGAGAGCCGCTCGAAGCCTCCAGGCACGGCTTACATGAACTCAGCGCCTGGTCTCGTACCTGGTCAGCACCACGCCGTCGGGAAACGTCCGGGTCTCCACCAGGCTCAGGTTCACCCAGTTGTCCAGGGCCGTGAAGAACGGCGTGCCGCCGCCCACCAGGACCGGATGGGTGACGATCGCGTACTCGTCGATCAGCCCGGCCCGCATGGCCGCCGCGGCGAGTGTGGCGCCGCCGATGTCCATGGGGCCGCCGTCCTCGGCCTTGAGCCGGGTGATCTCGGTGACCGCGTCGCCGGTGACCAGGCGGGTGTTCCAGTCGACCGTGCTGGTCGTCGAGGAGAACACCACCTTCGGCATGTCCCGCCAGCGGCGGGCGAACTCGATCTCCGCCGGTGTGGCGCCCGGCTGCTGGTCGGCGGTCGGCCAGTGGGAGCTCATCGTCTCCCACAGCTTGCGCCCGTACAGCGCCAGGCCCGTCGCCCCCACCCGGTCGGACCACCACTGGAACAGTTCGTCGCTCGGCACGCTCCAGCCGAGGTCGTCGCCGGGCGCGGCGATGTAGCCGTCCAGGCTCAGGTTCATGCCGAAGGTCAGTTTCCGCATGGCGTCAGCCTCCCGTGAGTCGGTATTCGGCGTTGCAGACCAGCATGGCGCGGAAAATCATCGGTCGGGGCCGCACTGAGGTGCCTCGGAGAGGCACGCCCGCTGACCTGCCACGACGGCGGGGATTCAGCGTCGCAGCCGGACCCGGCCTTCCTGGGCAGAGGTGGTGCGGGCTGACCCGCAGGAACGCCCTCATGACCGTTGAGACGAGTTCTCTCTGCATATCTGCTTCGACTCGTACCCGCTTTAAAGTGCCGATAATGTACATTATGTTAACTTAATTCATTGCCGGTTCCCTCCCGCTTACCGCGGGTGCTGTCTCCGGGGCTTCGCTTGGCCATCCGCCCGGCCCAGCAACTACGCGGACCGCGCTTGCGCGCCGCGTGTTCCACAATGGGCGGCCGCTGGCGATCGCCATGCCGGTGCTGGCGCCCGGCGGCGAGATCGACGGCTGGCTCCGCCCCTCCCCGTCTGCATCCCCGGTACTGGTCCAGTCCGGCGCGGCACTGGGATGGCGAACCCCGCCGCGTAGCCAGCTGACCTGCCGGGACGTGGCCGATGACCTGAGGCGTCCGGGCCACTCCGGGCTGGGCGCAGGCGTTTTACCAAATGTTTACCAAAGTGTGACCTAGGTTTTGAACCAGCTGGCCCGGCCCGGCGTTGAGTTGGGTAACGGGCTAATCGATCTTTAGGGACCGCGCCGAGGCAGATACCGGCGCTGACACGGGGTTTGCACGTATGTATCTTGCTGGGTTGCCCGAACCCGATCCATCAGCACGGAAGATACCACCGCCGCCGCACATGCGTTCACGTGACGAGAGTTCCACCGCGGCCGCGTGAGGCCGCGAGGGTGGTCACGGCCGCCGCATGGCAGGTTCCCGCAGAGCCGTGAACACCGAGGGCAGCCTCGGCGCGCGAGGTTCAGCCGAGCTGGACAGACCGCTGAGCGGATGGCCGTGTAGGCAGCGGTGGCCCGCCCGGACCGGACCGCACCCTCCTCGGCGCCTGCCTTCCCCACGCCCCGCACACCCCCGCACGGACCGAGTAACGGAGCTATGCGACAGACGAGGGGGCCACGTGCCAGTCATTTCCGTTCCGGAGGCGTTCAACGAGGAGGAACTCTACGTCGATCTCCGGCCGATCTTCGGTCACCCGCTGTACCTGAAGTGTGAGGGCTTCAACTTCGCCTGCGTCGGTCAAGCTCAAGACCGCGACCGGTGATGGTGGAGGGCGCCGAGCGGGACGGGGTCCTGGCGCCGGGGTCGATCCTGGTCGAGTCGTCGTCCGGGAACCTCGGCGTGGCGCTGAGCATGATCGCGGCGAGCAAGGGCTACCGGTTCCTGTGCGTGACCGACTCCCGCTGCAACCTGTCGACCAGGCTGCTGATGGAGGCGCTGGGCGGCGAGGTGCACGTCGTCGGCGAACCGGAGCGTGAGCGGCGGCTACCTCGGCGCGCGGATCGACTACGTCCGCGCGCTGTGCGCCACCGACGGCCGGTACGTCTGGCTCGACCAGTACACCAATCCGGACAACTGGCAGGCGCACTACCGCACGACGGCGCCTGCGATCGCTCGCCAGTTCCCGCAGCTGGACGTGCTGTTCGTGGGGCTGTACACGACCGGGACCCTGATGGGCTGCGCCCGCTACTTCGGGAGTGGCACTCGGCCGGTGCGGATCGTCGCGGTGGACAGCGTCGGCTCGGTGAGCTTCGGCGCACGCCCCGGGCCGCCGGATGATCCCCGGTCTGGGCATGAGCATGCGCCCGCCGCTGCTCGACGAGTCCTGCGTGGACGAGGTGGTGCACGTCGAGGAGGTGGACACCATCCGTGCCTGCCACCGCCTGGCCAGGCACGGATTCCTGTTCGGCGGCTCCACCGGCACGGTGGTCAGCCACAGCGATGAGCTGGCTGGCCCGGCATGACGCGCGCGAACTCACCACGGTGGCCGTCGCCCCGGACCTCGGCGAGCGCTACCTCGGCACCATCTACCAGGCCAGCTGGTTCCAGGACCTGTACGGCGAGGACGTGCTCAGATCCGGGGACCTGCCCGGTCACCACGTACGCGAAGCGACCAGCTACCGAGCTGGGGAGGTCACATGGCGGGACAATCTGCCGACGCCCTGGCAGCGGATCTGGCTGAATCGCCAGCCCCCTGAACAGGCACGCGGGCCCGGCGGCAGTAGCACCCAGCGGGCCTCGCCGAGGTGCTGGCGGGCGTCATGAGCCTGATCAGGTGCTAGGCCGACAGCCACTTCTTCGATGACCTGGGGGCCGACTCGCTGGTGATGGCCCATTTCTGCGCACGGGTCAGGAAGCGGGCGGACCTGCCGTCGGTGTCGATAAGGGACATCTACCGGCACCCGACGATCAGCAGCCTGGTCTCGGCGCTCAGCGGAAGCCCCGCCTCCGGCCGGGCCGCTTAGCTCCGGCACAGGCCGAGGTGGCAGGCGCGCGAGGCCAGCACGCGGGAGTACGTCCTGTGCGGAGCGCTGCAGCTGCTGGTCTTCCTCGGATACGACCTGGTGGCCGCGCTGGTTAGCGCCTGGGCCTATGGCTGGATATCCGGCGGCTCCGGCTGACGACGGACATCTACCTGCGGTGCGGTCCTGTTCGGCGGCGGCCGCCTCGTGGTGCTGTGCACGCTGCCGATCCTGGCCAAGTGGGTGCTTATCGGCCGGTGGAAGCCGCAGCGGATCCGCATTCTGGAGCCTGGCCTACGTCCGCTTCTGGATCGTCAAGACGCTGGTCCGGTCGAACCCGCTGACGCTTCCTGATCGCCGGGCTCGCCGCTCTACGCGCGTGTACCTGAGGGCGCTGGGCGCAGGTCGGGCGCGGCGCCGCGATCTTCTCCCACCAGGTGCCGGTGTGCACCGACCTGCTCACCATCGGCGCGGGCACGGTCATCCGCAGAGGACGCCTTCCTCCAGCTGCTACCGGGCGCGCGCGGGCTGGATCCAGACCGGCGCGGTCACCCTCGGCCGGAACGTCTTCGTCGGCGAGAAGACGCGTGCTCGACATCAACACCTCGATGGGCGACGGGGCGCAGCTCGGCCACGCCTCCGCGCTGCACAGCGGTCAGGCGGTGCCGGCCGGCGAGCGGTGGCACGGCTCCCCGGCTCAGCGCACCGGACCTGGACTACCTGCGGGTCGCGCCGAGCCGCTGCGGCTACGCTGCGCCGGGCCTGGTTCTGCGCCGTCACCCTGCTCTGCGTGTTCTTCCTGTACCTGCCGCTGGCCGAGGGAGGCGTGTCCTGCTGCTGACCGCGGTGCCGCGGCCTGGGCAAGCTGCTGGATTCTGGCGAGCGCGATGCACGTCGTGGCGCGCTGTCACCGACGCGCTGGTCGTCTCCGCTGGTGCTCTTCTTCGGCTCTGCTGCTGGTCGGCCTGGTGTTCGTGGTCACCGTCCCGCGCCTGCTGAACCTGTTCATCACGCCGGACGCGGTCTATCCGCTGTACGGGTTCCACGACCGGGTCCACCGGGCGATCACCGCGGATGACCAGCGTGAAGTTCTTCACGCACCTGTTCGGCGACAGCTCCTACATCGTCTACTACCTGCGCTGCCTCGGGTACGACCTGTCCCGCGTCGAGCAGACCGGGTCGAACTTCGGCACCGAGGTGGGGCATGAGAACCCGTACCTGAGCACGATCGGCAGCGGGACGATGGTCGCCGACGGGCTGACGATCATGAACGCCGACGTCTCCAGCACGTCGTTCCGCGTGTCCCGGGTGTCGATCGGGCCGCACAACTTCGTCGGGCAACAACATCGCCTATCCCGCGGGGGCAGGACGGGCGCCAACTGCCTGCTGGCGACCAAGGCGATGATCCCGCTCGACGGGCAAGATCCGCGAAGGGGTCGGCCTGCTCGGCTCACCGTGCTTCGAGATCCCGCGGTCGGTCGAGCGCGACAGCCGGTTCGACCATCTCCGGACGAGGACGAGCGGCGCGCACGCGGCCTGACGCGCGAAGAACCTGGTACAACCTGCGGACCATCGGCGTCTTCCTGTCCGCCCGGTGGCTGCACGTCTTCCTGGTCACCGTGTTCGTCCTGGCCGCCTTCGACTCCTACGGCACGGTATCGCGGAGGCTGCGTGATGGCCGCGTTCCTCGCGCTCGGCGTCCTGGTCACACCCGTGTACTTCGTGCTGGTCGAGCGCGGCCTCCGGGCGTTCCGCGCGCTGCAGCCGCAGTTCTGCTCCATCTACGACCCGTACTTCTGGCGGCACGAGCGCCTGTGGAAGGTGCCCGAGGAGGCCTATCTCCACATGTTCGACGGCACGCCGTTCAAGAACCTGATCTGGCGGGTGCTGGGCGTCAGGATCGGGCAGCCGGGTCTTCGACGACGGCTGCTACCTGTCACCGAGCGGACGCCTGACCGCCATCGGCGACGACTGCGTGCTCAACGCGGGCAGCAAGATCCAGTGCCACTCGCAGGAGGACGGCACGTTCAAGTCCGACCGGACCACGGTCGGCGCCGGCTGCACGCTCGGGGTCGGCGCCATGGTCCACTACGGCGTGACGATGGGCGAGGGCGTCGGTGCTCGCCCCCGACTCCTTCCTCATGAAGGGCGAGGAAATCCCGGCCCGCGCGCAGTGGGGGAAACCCGGCGAGGGGAGATGTGACATGACCACGATCAGCAAGCGTGACACGGGCACCAGCCGAGGCTAGGCCGGGAGTTCTGGCGCGGCGTGCTCCGGCGCGGTTCACCACCCATCCCGCGGTGGACCCTGAGCCGGTCCCCGGCATCGCCGAGACTACGAGACGGCGGTGCCCCGCGACCTCGTGGCGGCGCTGCGCGCGGCTGGCGGGCAGAGCTGGCGGTGCCGCTCAGCTCGGTGCTGCTGGCCGCGCACGCCAAGGTGCTCGCCGCCCTGTCGCGGCGAGGACGAGGTGGTGACCGGCTACGTCGCCCTGAACGGTGAGCCGCTGCCCTGCCGGCTGATGGTCGGGCCCGGCTCGTGGCGACTGCTGTGGCACGCGGCGAGTCCCAGCTGCTCGCGCACGCCCGCTTCCCGGTCGCCGACCTCCGCGCGCGAGCTCGGCGGCGCCGGGCCGTCGTTCGAGACCGTCTTCGATCCAGTCGGCGGCGCCCCGGCCGGGGACGTCGGACTGGACGGGGACACAGTGCTGGGGGTGCGGCTCGCGGAGGACGGTGGCCGGGTGGTGCTGCGGCTGCGGTACCGGACCGACGTGCTCGACGCGGACTCCGCCGCCAGGATCGCCGGCTATCACCTCGCCGCGCTCACGCTGATCGCCGCCGACCCGGATGCCGAGCACGGGCGGCAGACCCTGCTCTCCGCCGAAGAGCGTCGACTTCCAGATCGAAGGGCTCGCCGGGCCGCGGCCGGAGCTGCCGGAGCGCCGGGTCCACGAGCTGTTCGAGCAGCAGGTGCGGGCGCACCCGGACCAGATCGCGGCCATCTGCGGCGGCGACGGCGGTGGACCTACGCCGAGCTCAACGCCCGCGCCAACCGGCTGGCGCGGGCGCTGCTGGCGCGGGGCCTGCGGCGCGAGGGCATCGTCGGCGGTGGTGACCGAGCGCAACCTGGACTGGATGGCCGCCGTCCTGGCGATCTTCAAGGCCGGCGGCGTGTACCTGCCGATCGAGCCGCACTTCCCGGCCGATCGCATCGCGACCACGCTGTCGCGCGCTGGGTGCGAGCTGGTGCTGACCGAGACCGGCAGCACCACGCACGCTCGATACGGCCCTCGACTCGCTGCCCGGAGTCAGGTGCTGTTCATCGACGCGGCCTACGCGGAGGGCCACGCCGACGGCGACCCCGGCGTCGCACGTCGCGGCCGACCAGCTCGCCTACATCTACTTCACCTCCGGCTCCACCGGCGAGCCCAAGGGCGCGATGTGCGAGCACGCGGGCATGCTCAACCACCTCTACGCCAAGATCGACGACCTGGAGATCGGCGAGGGGCCAGGTGGTCGCCCAGACCGCTCCCCAGTGCTTCGACATCTCGCTCGTGGCAGCTGGTGTCCGCGCTCCTGGTCGGCGGGCGGACGCTGCTGGTCGAGCAGGAGGCGATCCTGGACGCCGAGCGGTTCGTCGACACGATCGTCCGACGGCCGGGTCAGCGTCCTCCAGGTCGTGCCGTCCTACCTCGAAGTGCGTGCTGTCCTACCTGGAGCAGCATCCCCGCGAGCTGCCGGACCTGCGGTGCGTGTCGGTCACCGGCGAGGCGCTGAAGAAGGAGCTCGCGCAGCGCTGGTTCGCGGCCGAGCCCGGGATCAGGCTGGTCAACGCGTACGGGCTGACCGAGACCTCGGACGACACCAACCACGAGGTCATGGACCGGGCGCCGGACGCGCGACCGGGTCCCGCTCGGGCCGGCCGTCAACAACGTGCACGTCTACGTCGTCGACGAGCACCTGTCAGCCGGTGCCGCTCGGCGCTCCCGGCGAGATCGTCTTCTCCGGGGTCTGCGTCGGCCGCGGCTACATCAACGACCCCGAGCGCACCCGGCGGGCGTTCATGGCCGACCCGCACCGCCCGGGCCAGCGGCTGTACCGGGGCGGCGACTACGGCCGCTGGCTGCCGGAGGGCAAGCTGGAGTTCCTCGGCCGCCGCGACAGCCAGGTCAAGATCAGCGGCTTCCGGATCGAGATCGGCGAGATCGAGAACACCCTGCTGCGGGTGCCCGGCGTCCGCGACGGCGCCGTGGTGGTCGCCGGAGCGGCGCCGACCAGCCAAAGCACCTGGTGGCCTTCTACTCCGGCCCAGCGGCCGCTCGAGGCCGGCGTGCTGCGGGACCGGCTGGCCGCGTCGCTGCCCGGATACATGGTCCCGTCGGCCTTCCACTGGCGGGAAAGCCTGCCGCTGACCGCCAACGGCAAGATCGACAAGAAGACGCTGACGGCGCTCGCCGCCGAGCCCGACGTGCCGCCGACGAGGGCCACCAGGCGCCGAGCCACGCCCACCGAGCGGCGGCTCGCGGCCGCGTGGGCGCAGGTGCTCGGCGTCCCGACGGACCAGATCGGGCGGCGGGACCACTTCTTCGACCGGGGCGGCACGTCGCTGTCGGCGGTCAAGCTGGCGATCAGCGCTGGAGCGGGCGGTATCGCTGAGGGATCTCACGCGCCTCCCGGTCCTCGCCGACCTGGCCGGGCTGGTCGACGGCACGACCGAACGCCGCCCCGGGCTGCTCCAGACGCTGGCGGAACCGGATGGCGCCCCGAGTGCACGCTCTGGTGTGCTTCCCGTACGCCGAGCGGCAACGCGGTGAACTTCCAGGTCGATGGCCAGCGCGCTGCGGGGCAGCGGGCTGGCGGTGTACGCGGTGGAGCTGCCCGGCCACGATCTGGCCGCCGAGAGCGAGCCGTTCGCGCCGATCGAGCAGGTGGCGGGGCAGGTCGCCGACGAGATCAGCGAGCGCGGCCTGAGCCGGGATCCTGCTGTGGGGCCAGTCGTCGGTGCACCGCGCTGGCCGTGGAGACGGCCAGGAGACTGCAGGAGCGAGGGCGGACGTCCGGCGGGTATTCCTCGGCGCGCAACTGCTCGGCGACGCCAGCGTCCGGCGCGCCGCCGTCGCCGAGCTGGCCGGGCGGAGCAACGCCGAGATCGCCGCGCGGCTGGAGCGCCGACACCGACCTCGGCGAGCCTGGACGAGCAGCGCGCCGAGCACATCGGCGCCGCCTACCGGCACGACTGCGTGGCCGCGCACCGCTACCTCGCCGATGCCCTGGACGCTCCGCCGAAGGTGCGGCTGTCCGCGCCGGTCACCGTGGTGGCCGCCGCCGACGACCCGGCGACACCCGATCCCGGGCGCGGCCATCGCGACTGGCAGCTCCTGGCCACCCGGGTCGACCTGCACGAGCTGGCCGACGGCGGCCACTACTTCCTGCGCACCCGCCCGGCCGGCGCGGTGCAGGCGGTGCTCGGCGCCGCCGGATCACGAGCCCCGCCCAGCGGTAGCGAACGGAAAGGACAATGAGATGACATCCTCATCCCCGGCGTCGGTGCTCGGCGTGGACCTGTCGCCCGGCAAGCCCCGGTGCTACAGGCCCAGGCCGAAGCTGACGCGCTGGGCTGGGCGGCCGGGCACCGGGACGTGCTGCGCGCCGTCGTCGCCGAGCACGGATCGCGTCATGGTCCGCGGGCTCGGGCTGCACGATGTGGCCGAGACTCGAGCGCCGTCTTCCAGCGGCTGGCCGCCAGCCTGATGACCGAGCAGGAGGCGTTCGCGGCCCGGGAGCGCCATCCCGGCGGGCTGTACTCCGCATCGAAGTGGCCGCCGAACCAGCAGATGTGCATGCACCACGAGCTGAGCTACGCCCTCGAGTTCCCCGGCCTGATGATGTTCGCGTGCCTCACCGCGCCCTGCCGGCGGCGGCGCGACGGCCGTGGCCGACGCGGCGGCGGTGCTCGCCGCGCTGCCCGCCGAGCTGGTGCAGCGGTTCGAGCGGGAGGGCTGGCTGCTCACCCGCAACTACAACGAGGACATCGGCGCGTCCGTGGCCGACGCGTTCGGCACCGACGACCGCGGCGCCGTCGAGAGTTACTGCCGCGCCAACGCGATCGGGTTCGAGTGGCAGCCCGACGGCGGGCTGCGCACCAGGCAGCGCCGCAGCGCCACCGTGCGTCACCCGGTCACCGGCCAGCGCTGCTGGTTCAACCAGGTCGCCTTCCTCAACGAGCGGACGATCGACCCGGAGGTGCGCGAGTACCTGGTGGACATCTACGGCGCCGACGGGCTGCCGTTCAACACCAGCTTCGGCGGCGGCGACCCGGTCGGCGAGGATGTCGTGCAGCTGCTCAACGAGGCCTACGAGGCCCACACGGCGCGCGAGCCGTGGCAGGCCGGGGACCTGCTGCTGGTGGACAACGTCCGCACCGCGCACAGCACGGGAGCCCTACGAGGGGCCGCGCGAGGTGCTCGTCGCGATGGCCGACGCGGTGCGCCTGGCCGACTGCTCGCCGACCGTCGGGGTGACCCGCGATGACGGTCACCGTGCCGCCGTTCGCGGTGATCCCCGGTGCCCAGGTCCAGCGCGCGCTGCGGGGGCGCGAGACCCAGGTCGTGACGCTGGTCGAGGCCACCTACCGGCTGCACGGCGCCGGTGACTCGGTCAACCCGCCGTCCTACTTCCTGCGGTTCCCCGACCGCCCGTCCGACCGGATCATCGCGCTGCCAGCCTCGATCGGCGGGCCACAGCGGGTGGACGGCCTGAAGTGGATCTCCAGCTTCCCGGAGAACGTGGCGGTCGGCATCCCGAGGGCCTCGGCCGTGCTGATCCTCAACGACCACGACACCGGCTACCCGTTCGCCTGCCTGGAGAGCTCGATCATCAGCGCCACCAGGACCGCCGCGTCGGCCGCGCTGGCCGCGGACTGGCTCAGCCGCGGCCGGGAGCGCGCCCGGCCCGGGCCGGGTTCTTCGGGATGGGCCTGATCGCCCGCTACATCCACACGTTCCTGGCCGCGACCGGCTGGTCGTTCGGCGAGATCGGCGTGCACGACCTGTCCGCCGAGCACGCGGCTGGCTTCCGCGGCTACCTCGAGCAGGCGGGCGCGGCCGGCCGGATCACCGTGCACGACGGCGCCGAGCAGCTCATCCGGTCCAGCGACCTGGTGGTCTTCGCCACCGTCGCGGGCCAGCCGCACGTCACCGACGTGTCCTGGTTCAAGCACAACCCGCTGGTGCTGCACGTGTCGCTGCGGGATCTGGCGCCGGAGATCCTGCTCGCCTCCGACCAACATCGTCGACGACGTCGAGCACTGCCTGAAGGCCAGCACGTCGCCGCACCTGGCCGAGCAGCTCACGGGCGGCCGGGACTTCCTGGACGGCACGCTGGACGACGTGATGGCCGGGCGGATAACCCTGCTCGACGGGCCGGCCGGTGGTGTTCTCGCCGTTCGGCCTGGGCGTGCTCGACCTCGCGGTCGGCAAGCTACGTCTACGACCAGGTCCGCCGTTCCGGCGAGCTGCACGTCATCGACGGGTTCTTCCACGAACTGCGCCGGTACGGATGATCAGGGGCGAGCCCTCTCCCCGGTGCACCACTCCCTGGCCCGGGTGACCGGGCGTCGCCGCCCGGCGCGCCGGGCATTCTGGGCGTTTGCCTGGGCGGCAATCGAGATATAACGTGGCTGCATCTGCTTAGCTACCGGCACACCAGCGAGGCACGCGGAGGTCGACATGGCGACGGGGGCGGACTGGCGCGTGGGCGACGCCGAACGCGAGGCCGTGGCGGGGCAGCTCCGTGAGCACTACGCTGCCGGGCGGCTCACCATCGACGAGTTCCGGGCCAGGCTGGACGCGGCCTACTCGGCGGCCACGGCGTCCGGCCTGAGCCGGGTCACCGCCGACCTCCCGGCGGCTGGCCCTTCCCCGGCCGCCAGCGCGGCACGGGGAGTCACCGGCGTGGCATCGCCCGGTCAGGCGCCCGGCCCGGCCCGGCGGCGCCACCCGGGACGGCTCGCCGCCCTGCTGGTCTTCGCCTACCTGGTGACGGCCAGCGCGGTCGCGCTTGGCTCACTCCCCACGGCGGCCTGCTCGTGCTCGCGTTCCTGCTTGTGGTGGTGCCGATGACGCTGCTGACCGCGCTCGCGGCCGCGCTGATCTGGGTCGGCCGCCGCGCCTGGCGCAGCGGTGCCTGGCTGGAGGCGGTGCCGGTCGTGGTGGGCATGCCCTGGCTGGGCCGGGTGATGTGGCTGGCCCGCGCCGCCCTGGTGGGCCGGGCCTTCTGGCGGGCCGACGAGCGGGCCAGCAGGCCGCTGCGGGCCCGCCGCGAGATACCGGCGGCACGGCGGCCATGGCTACGGCTACGCGCAGTACCAGGGCCATCCCGGTGGCGAATGGCATCAGGCCCGGGTCGGCGGCCTCAGCGGCACCACCAGGTAGCGGAACGGCGTACCGGCAGCCGGGCCCGCTTCCCCGGCTGCTCCCCTTCCCGCTGCTCCGCTCCCCCAGGCTCTTCCGTCGCCTCTCCCGCTCCCCCGGGCCCTTCCCCGCCGTCGCCGGCCGGGGTGATCAGGGCTGACTTGGCCGGGCTGGTGAACTCCAGCCGGATCGTGGCCGCGGCCGGGGCAGGGGCGCCCTCCGGCTCGGCTGGCGGCCGGGCCGCACCGGATCCGGCGGCAGCGGCGGTCAGCCCGTCGAGCAGGTAGTGCGGGTTGAAGGCGATGGCAGGCTCGTCGCCCTCGAAGCTGGCAGGCCACCGCCTCCGCCGCCCGTGCCCGGCCCTCGGTCTGCGCCTCGACCACCACCTGGCCCCGGCCGAAGGTGAGCCGGACCGGGCTGGCCCGGTCCGCGACCAGGGACACCCGCCGGACGGCCTCGATGAACGGGCCCGCCGAGCACCTCGGCGCGGCAGTCGTACCCGTCCGGGAACCGGGACTGATACCGGATGAACTCCCACCGATCAGGCGGCCGGTCAGCCTAGCGGCCACGGCACTCGAAGCTGATCATGCCCTCGACCGGGTGCGGGTCCCGTCCCCGGGCTTACTCGTCCCCGGGGGTGAACGCCACCGGGACCGGCTCCCCAGGGGCCATCGTCCTGGCCGCGTCGGCCAGCGTGCGGGCCGGAACCAGGGCGATCGCGCGCAGGCCTGGATGGGCTGGCTCCCACTGCAGCTCCCGCACGGCCAGCCGGTACCGGTCGGTTGCGGCCAGGGTCAGCGGACTCGCCGCGGATGTCCAGGCAGACCGCGGTGAGCATCGGGAGCGTGTCGTCGCGGCTGGCGGCCGGCAGGACCTGAGCCACCGCGGCGGCCAGCTCGCCGCCGTCGATCGTGCCTACCACCGGCGGCGTCGGCGGCAGCTCGGGATAGTCGGCCAGCGGCAGTGAGACCAGCGCGAACTCGGCGCTGCCGCAGGTCAGGCTGACCATATCGCCGTCGGCGGTGAAGTCGGCGGGCTGGCCGGGCAGGCTCCGGGTGATCTCCGCGAGCAGCCGCCCGGGCACCAGCGCCGTGCCCGGCTCGGCGACGTCCGCCTCCACCCGGGCCGTGGCCGCCAGGTCGTAGTCGAAGCACGACAGCGTCAGCTCCTCGCCCGCCTCCAGCCGGAGCCCGGCCAGGACCGGCACCACCGGCCGTGACGGCAGCGCTCGCGCCACCCATGCCACCACATCCGCCAGTGCGTCGTGCTCGACCCGGAACTTCATGCCACCGCCCTTCGCTGCTACCGATCCTGGCACGGCCCACCGACATTCCGCGGGCCGGGCCGCGGCGTCTACCAGACCAGGCCCGGCGGCGCGGCGGCCAGCGCCGACTCGATGGCCGCGGCCAGGGCGCGGGCCGACTGCGCGGTGAGTTCCACCGCGACCCTGGCGGACGGTCCCTGCTGCGGGTTGAGGAAGTCGATGTTGAGCGTGTGCTCGGCCGGGGCGTGCTGCGGATGGTCGAGGTACACGGTCGCCTGGCTCAGCGTGAACCAGCTAGGCCGCCCCTTCCCGCTGCCCTCGACGTCCAGCTTCTCGGTCAGGTAGGTGCACATCGCCGAGCCTCCGTTCAGCCCGCCAGGTGGCGGCCGTAGAAGTCCCAGATCTTCTGCCAGCCGTCCATGGCCGCCTCCGGGCGGTAGGCGGGCCGGTTCACCGCGAAGAAGGCGTGCCCGGCGCCGTCGTAGCTGTGGAACTCGTGTTCCTTGCTCGGCCTCGGTGAGCGCCTTGTCCAGCTCGGCGACCTGGTCCGGCGAGGGGTACTGGTCGTCGGCGCCGAAGAGGCCGAGCAGCGGGCAGGACAGGTCCTTGGCCAGGTGCACGATCGGGCCGACCTTGAGCGGCAGGCCCTCGGGCGGGGTGCCGACGATGAACGCGCCGTAACAGTCCACGGCGGCGTCCAGCGGCAGGCTGGCCGCGGCGAGGAACGACTGGCGGCCGCCCGAGCAGTAGCCGATCACGCCTACCTTCCCGTTGGAGACCGGCATGGCCCGCAGGTAGCGCGGCCGCTCCCCACGTCGCCGACCAGCCGCTGGTCGGGCACGCCGCCCTGCGCGCGGGCGGCGGCCGCGGCGTCGTCCGGGCTGGCGCCGGGCGCCTCGCGGTAGTAGAGGTTCGGGGCATACCGCCAGGTAGCCGTGGACGGCGAAGGTCCGGGTTATCTCCTTGGTCTCGGGCGTCGTAGCCCGGCATGTGATGGATCACGACCACGCCGCCGAACGGGCCGGGGCCCAGCGGGCGGGCCAGGTAGGCCTCGATCTGGTCCCCGCCGTGCCCGGTGATGCTGACGGTCTCGGCCATCATTGCGTCATACATCGCTGCTGCCTTCCTCCCGTCGCTGGGTGGCGGGATAGTTGCTTGTCCCGTGCTAATAGTGCCCCAGCCGGGGATGCGAGACTGGCCACATGACATACGTTGCCGACGCCGACCGTTATCAGCGCCTCCCGTACCGCCGCTGCGGCCGCAGCGGCATCAGGCTCGCCGGAGATCTCGCTCGGGCTCTGGCAGAACTTTGGCTCAGACAGGCCCCTGGACACGCAGAGAGCGATCATCCTCCGCGCGTTCGACCTGGGTGTGACCCACTTTGATCTCGCGAACAACTACGGCGGGCACACGCTCAACACCTCCGATGACCCTCTGGGACGACTGAAGCACGGGCCGCTGTACGGCTCGGCCGAACGGAACTTCGGCCGCATCCTGCGCGACGACCTGCGCCCGTACCGCGATGAGCTGATCATCTCCACCAAGGCGGGCTACGACATGTGGCCCGGGCCCTACGGCGACTGGGGGTCGCGCAAGTACCTGCTGGCCAGCCTGGACCAGTCGCTGGCCCGGATGGGCCTGGACTACGTGGACATCTTCTACAGCCACCGCGTCCGACCCGGACACCCCGCTGGAGGAGACCATGGGCGCGCTGGCCACCGCGGTCACCTCGGGCCGGGCGCTGTATGCGGGGATCTCCTCCTACTCCGCCGAGCGGACCGCGCAGGCGGCCGCCATCTTGCGCCAGCTCGGCACGCCGCTGCTGATCCACCAGCCGTCCTACTCGATGCTCAACCGCTGGGTCGAGGACGGCCTGCTGGACACGCTGGCCGCCGAGGGCGTCGGCTGCATCGCGTTCTCGCCGCTCGCGCAGGGCATGCTCACCGGCAAATACCTGGCCGGCGGTCCCAGCCGGGTCACGCGCCAGCCAGGGCGGCTCCCTGACGCCCGATCAGCTGAGCGAGGACAACCTGGCGCGGATCTCCGGCCTCAACGAGATCGCCCGCGGGCGCGGCCAGTCACTGGCGCAGATGGCACTGAGCTGGGTGCTGCGCGACCAGCGGGTCACCTCGGCGCTGATCGGCGCGAGCAGCGTGGAGCAGCTGGAGGAGAACCTGGCCGCGGCTTACCAGCCCGGGTTCAGCGAGGACGAGCTCGCCGCGATCGACCGGTACGCGGCCGAGGGCCACCTCAACATCTGGGCCCCCTCCAGCGCGGTCTCGGCGACACGCCGCAGCGCTGAACCGTGAGAAGAGGCTGGAACACGGCCCCACCATGCGAGATGCTCGGGTGCGTGGCAGCTCCCAGGGAGGATCACAGTCAGTGGCGACGAGCAGCGCGGCCGGGCTGGCGCTCATCGTCGGCGTCGTCGGGATCTTCGTCGGCTGGAATTTCCGCACCGCCCGTGGCGCCAACGCCGACCTCAAGGTGCACAAGGGCAGGATCCCCGGCTTCCGCCGGGCGCGGAACCGCAACGGCCTGTGGTCCATCCTCCTGGTCGTGCTCACCCTGCTGTTCCTGACCGCGCTGGTCCACGGCTAGCAGCGCCAGCGGTGACCCCGGTGGGCAGCTCCCCCGCCGACGGTCCGCCGCGGGCCGGTAGATAGTTGAGTTGCTCAAGAATTGAGCCAGTAAAGGGTTGACTCCCTCAAGTAGGCGTGCTTATGGTTGAGCTACTCAACTATTGAGGATCTCGAAGTATGTACACGTCCGGACACGGAGGGTGCTGATGGCAACCGGGGACAGCGCCACCGACCTCAACGTGGAGATCCTCGACTGCATGGCCGAGCTGCTCGCCGCGATGCTCACGCGGGCGGAGGAAGTCGCCCAGCGCAACGGTGTGCCGATCTTCTTCCTCAAGGCGCTGCACCGGCTGGACTGCCCGATGGCGATGAAGAGACCTCGGGATGCGGATGCGCTGCGACCCGTCCTTCGTCACCAACGTCGCCGACCAGCTGGAGAAGCGGGGACTGGCGACCCGCGAGAGTGACCCGGCCGACCGGCGGGTCAAGCGGATCGCCCTCACCCCGGCCGGGCTGGAACTGAAACAGCGGATCGAGAACGAGATCCTGAACGGTCTGCCCTGGCGGCACGCGCTCGACAACGACGAGCGCGCCTGCCTGCTCGGCCTCGTCCGCAAGCTCCTCCCGGCCGCCCAGGCAGGCAACCCGCCCGGCCATGAAACCCATCACGGGGCCGCCCAGCACCGGGAGGAGGTGAGCGAGGTCCTGGTCAGCGCGCCGATCACCGGCGCGGACGGCTAACGGGGCCAGAGCCTTCCGGCGACAGCCGCTATCGGGCGGGCGCACGAGCCGCCAGTGGCTGCTCCTCTCTTCACCAATCAAAGCTTCCAGTGCGCGGCAAAACTATCCCCTGCCGCGGCGCGGGTTCAGTACGGCCTTCAACAAGGAGGATGCCATGTCATCCGCACAGCCCCTCGCCGGGCGGTCCGTCGCCGGTACCGCTGGTGCCGGGCCCGGTAACCGCCGTCTCGGCCTGGCGCTGGTGGTCATCGCCACCGCCCAGCTGATGGTGGTGCTGGACGCGACCATCGTCAACGTCGCACTCCCCCACATCCAGCAAGCGCTCGGCTTCAGCGGGACCGGCCTCGAATGGGTCGTCAACGCCTACGCGCTCACCTTCGGTGGCCTGCTGCTGCTCGGCGGCCGGGCTCAGCGACATCCTCGGCAGGCGCCGGGTGCTCATCGCCGGGGTCATCCTGTTCTCACTGGCCTCGCTGCTGGGCGGCTTCGCCACCACGGAGGCCTGGCTGCTGGGCGCACGCGCCCTGCAGGGAGTCGGCGGAGCCATCGTCGCCCCGGCCGCGCTGTCGCTGATCGCGACCACGTTCCCGGAGGGCCCGCCCCGCAACCGGGCCATGGGTGTGTACGCCGCGATGAGCATCGGCGGCGCGGCGGTCGGCCTGATCGCTGGGCGGCCTGCTCACCACCTACGCCTCCTGGCGGTGGGTGTTCTTCGTGAACGTGCCGATCGGGATCGCCGTCGCCCTGCTGGCGCCGCGCGCGTTTGCGGAGTCTGAGCGCAACCCCCGCCGGTTCGACCTGCCCGGCGCGATCACCAGCACGCTCGGGCTCGTCGCGCTGGTGTACGGCCTGTCCAGCGCCGCGACCAGCCCCAATGGTGTCGCTCACTGGCATGACACCAAGGTGGTGGCCTCGCTGGCCGCGGCCGTGGTGCTGCTGGCCGCGTTTGTGCTCATCGAGGCCCGCAGCCGGGAAGCGCTGATGCCGCTGCGGATCTTCCGCAACCGCAGCCGGTCCGGCGCCTACCTGGTCATGCTCTGCGTGGGTACCGCGATGTTCGGGATGTTCTTCTTCCTGAGCCTGTTCATGCAGACGGTATGGGGCTACAGCGCGCTGAAGGCTAGGCGTGGCTTACCTGCCGATGGTCGGCGCGATCATGCTCATGGCCGGGGTCAGCGCCCAGCTGGTCCCGCGTATCGGGGCCAGGCCGCTGCTGCTGGTCATGCTCGGCGATCGCGCGCGGGCGGGATGCTCTGGCTGTCCCAGATCAACGAGCACAGCACCTACGTAGGCGGCCTGCTCGGCCCGATGATGGTCACCGCCGCGGCCTGGGCATGCTGTTCATGCCGCTGACCCTGGTCGCCCTGTCCAAGGTGGAGAACCGGGATGCCAGGCCTGGCGTCCAGCCTGCTCAACACCGGGCAGCAGGTCGGCGGCGCGCTCGGCCTCGCCCTGCTCGGCACCGTGGCCTGGACCGTGGTGGCCAACAGCATCCACGCCCAGGTCGGCGCCGCGGCTGCCGCCGCGGCCAAGGCCGGGCAGCCGATTCACGCGGCGGCGGGCGGCCACCTTCCGGCGGCCATCTACGACCACGCGCTCTCGGTCGGCTTCTCCCGCGGGTTCCTGGTCTCAGCCATAGTCGCGGCGCTCGGGTTCCTGGTCACGCTGGTGATGATCCGGGTCAAGCGGTCGGACCTGGCCGGTGCCCAGGAGACGACGGATGCTGGCCAACGCCGAGGCGGCGGCCGAGCCTGCCGAGGCGATGTGAGCCGGAGCCGCTGGCGCGACGGTCCCGCTGGCCGGGGACGGGTGGAAGGCCCGTCCCCCGGCCTTCGTCATGACCGCGCCCTGCTGCCCCGCTCTGCTGGCCGCCCGCTCCTGCTGTGAACGCCCTCCCCAGCCGTGGCCGCCGCCACCCCCGCCCGCGCAAATTGGGCGTCCCGGCCGAGTGTGCCGCGCGCCGGAATGGGAAGGGCAGGCGTGCACACGGCACCCGCGCCGCTGCCAGAGCCGCCAGCGCGCTGCGCCCCGCGAGGAATGTTGACCTCCGGGCTTAAAACTATTAAATTGATCGGGATACTAGGATATCTCGCACGCGCTGAGGAGGTCACCCCGTGGCCTTGCCAGATTTCCTCGTGATCGGTGCCCCCAAGGCGGGCACCACCGCCCTGCATGCGGCCCTGGCCGGGCATCCCGAGCTGTTCATGTCCCCGGTCAAGGAACCCAAGTTCTTCCTCACCGACGGCCCTCCGCCGCGGCGTGGCGGCGGGCCCGGCGACGTGCAGACCTACCGCGAGCACATCTGGCGGCGGGAGGACTATGAGGCGCTGTTCGACGCCGCGCCGCCCGGCGCGCTGCGCGGCGAGTCGACCCCCTTCTACCTGTACGACCGGCAGGCCCAGCGGCGGATCCGCGCGCTGATCCCCGCACCAGGATGATCGCGGTCCTGCGCGACCCGGTCGAGCGGGCGCACTCGAACTGGACGCACCTGTGGTCGGCCGGGCTCGGACCCGATCGGGGACTTCGCCAGCCGCCTGCGCGGCCGAGGACCGCCGGGTCGCGGCGGGCTGGGCGCCGTTCTGGCACTACACCAGGCTCGGCCGGTACGGCGAGCAGCTCGACCACCTGTTCGGCCTGTTCCCCGGGAGCAGGTCCTCATCCTGCGCTACCGCGACCTGGTCGAGCCTCACCGGGGCTGACCCTGGACGCGATCTGCGCGTTCCTCGGCGTGGCGCCGGGGATCATCCCGCAGGTGCCGCGCGAGAACGTGACCGCCCACCCGGAGCACTCCCCAGCCACCGCGCGGTTTCCGGGTGCTGCGGGCGGCCGCCGCCGCCGGGCGCCACCTGCCGGGACCGACCGGCACCGCCTCACCCGGCCGCTCGAAGCGGTTCCTGCAGCGCAGCGCGCGCCGCTCGCGCAGCCGCTGACCTGGGAGCAGCGCCAGCAGGTACTGGCCTACGTCGAGGACGACTTCCGGCTGCTCGAAGAAGATCACCGAGGCGGACTTCGCCGACTGGCAGCGCGCCGAGGGACCAGTCCGGCGGGCTGGTCGGCAGTGCCGTCCGGAGCAGTCCCAGGCGCGCAACGGCCAGCCACGCGCCCGCGGCCAGCGATGCCGGAAGGCGCGCCGGACGGCCAGGGCGGATTGACCTCGCCGTGCGGATCGGCAGGGCGAACCGCGGGTCCGTCACGTCAGCTCTCGCTGTTCGCGGATCCTGCCCGATCCTGACCCGTGGCAGCGCCGCCAGCGGGCGGCAGCGCCGCGCCGCCAGCGGGCCGCGTCAGCGCGTTAGCGGCAGCTCGGTCCGCAGCTCGTGCGCGCCGTCGGGCCGGGTCATCTCGTAGTAGAGGCGGTGCCTGCCGTCGCCGAGCGGGAGGACTGTCCAGGTACCGCAGCCCGCGCCCGGCGTATGGGCGACTCGGCCGCGGCAGCGGTCGCCGGTGGCAGCCAGCGCGGCCGGCTGGTGCCGGTGGCGATGCCGGTCCGCTCCTCGAAGTTCTCGGCGGCGGCTGGCCCGGCCGTCGTAGAACGCGGCGATCGTGGCGCCCGCGGCGTCATCGGCGTAGCACACCGCGCTGACCCGGGTCCCCTGGCATCCCACCGGCCCGACCGGCCGCTCAGCGCGGTGCCGTGCCAGATCCAGTCCAGCCCGTCGGCGCTGGTGGCGTACTCGGTGGTCATCTGGTCGGTCTCGCCGGGATCGGCCAGCGGATGGCACGACGTCCACAGGTGCCAGCCGCCGTCGCGGTGACGGATCACCGGATCCTTCACCGCCGGTCTTGGCGTCGCCGGGCAGCACCACCAGGCGCTCGCGGGCGTCGAACCGGCCGGGTCGCTGGCCTCGAGCAGCTCGACCCGCCAGTGCTTGGTCCCGGCGTGGCGCAGCTCAGGTACAGCCGCCACCGCCCGGCCGGGGTGCGCACCAGGCAGGGCCGCTCCAGCGACTCCGCGTGCATCGATTCCCGCCTGATGGTCGCCACGGTCTCGAAAGCGCACCCCGTCGGCCGAGCGCGCCGACGGCCACCGCGTAGCCGCGGCCGTTGCCCACCGGCCGCCGCAGGCGGTACGCGAGGTAGATCCCGTCCCCGGTGAGCACCGCGCTCGAGCCGCCCGCCCAGTAACCCGGCCCGTCCCCGGCGGCGGTGATCACGACCGCCGATCTCGTCCAGCCGCGGCAGCAGGCTGGTTACCAGCCGACGGCCGATTCTCTGTTATTCATATCGAAATAATAGACAACTAGAGATCCTTCCGTGGGTAGTGAAGCTGGTCGCGGGGAGACGGCAGTCCTCATCGTCTGCTAGCGAAGGTAACTCCGGATGGCCGGTGACCTGAAGTGACGCGTTCACCGAACGTGTTGCCCCGGTGAGCGACTGTCCCGAGGCACCGGCCAGCGGCGTGGCGCCAGAGCTCCCGGGCGGGACGGGCCACGCTAGGGTCGCCTCACGGAGGTCTTGTGCCACGCGGCGGAAGGTGCTGACATGCTCGACGGCCTCATGCTCATCGACGCCCACCTCCATCCGGCCCGCCTCCCCACGCTCAAGCCCGCCTGGCTGGACTGGGCCCGCCGGTGCGGGCAGCCGGGCTGGGAGGGTGTCTACGACGCCGACGGCACGATCATCCCGCAGGCGTTCGACGACCTGATGGAATCCGAGGGGTCGACCACGCCGCTCCTGCTCTGCGAGTACAGCCCGAAGGTGACGCCGGCGTCCAGGCTTCTGCCGAGGAGCTGCTGCCGATCGATCAAGCAGAACCCGGCCCGGTTCGCCTTCCTCGCCAACGTCAACCCGCACCTGCACTATCCGGTGACCGGCGAGCTCGCCCGCCAGCTCGCCCTGGGTGCCGTGGGCCTGAAAGGTGCACCACGGTGCACGGCGGTTCAGCGCGGCCGACCCGATGCTCTATCCCGCCTACCAGGTCTGCGCCGAGGCGGGCCTGCCGGTGGTGGTGCACTGCGGCACCAGCTCGTTCCCGGGCTCGGACAACTCGCTGGCCGCGCCGGACCACCTGCTCCCGGTGCTGCGCGACTTCCCCGGGCTGACCATCGTGCTCGCGCACGGCGGGCGCGGCTGGTGGTACGACGCCGCGGCGTCCGCTGGCCCTGCTGCACGAGAACGTGTGGATCGACCTGTCCGGGCTGCCGCCGCACCGGCCGCCGGACTACCGCACGCGCATTCGACCTGCGGCGGCTCCAGCGCGCAAGTTCATCTTCGCGACCGACTGGCCCGGCGTGCCCGGCATCCGCCCGCAACGCCCGCGCCGTCGCCGCGCTCGATCTCGGCGACGACGTTGCTGGCGCCGCGGTGCTGGCCGGAACGCCCGGGCCGTCTACCCAGGGCTGATGCCCGTAGCGTCGCTACATCGCTACAGATGCCCGACTGACGCCAGCCAGATGTTGAGAATGGAGCATAGCCTCAGCGGCCCCGGCTGCCGGAGTCGCTCAACCCCGGCCGTGAAGGTGGCCTGCATGTCCGGCGTACACGGCGGTGTCGTTCGACACCGACCCGAGCCGCTACCGCCACCTGCGGCTGGAGACCGACGGCGAGATCGCGTGGATCGTTGCTGGCCGTCGACGAGCCAGCGGGCTGCGGCCGGCTACGAGCTCAAGCTCAACTCCTACGACCTCGGCGTCGACATCGAGCTGGCCGACGCGGTGCAGCGGCTCCGCTTCGAGCATCCCGAGGTGCGGCGCGTCGTGCATCACCGGCGCGGCTGGACAAGGTGTTCTGCGCCGGGCGCCAACATCTGCATGCTGGCCGCGTCCGACGCACGCGTGGAAGGTGAACTTCTGCAAGTTCACCAACGAGACGCGCAGCGCGCATCGAGGACGCGACCGCAGCACTCCGGCCAGACCTACCTGGCCGCGGTCAACGGCACCGCCGCCGGCGGCGGCTACGAGCTCGCGCTCGCCTGCGACGAGATCCTGCTGGTCGACGACCGGCCTCGACCGCCGTGTCCATGCCGGAGCTGCCGCTGCTCGGCGTGCTGCCGGGCACGGGCGGCCTCACCCGGCTGGTGGACAAGCGCGAGGTGCGGCGGGACCTGCGCCGACGTGTTCGCCACCGCAGCGAGGGTACGGCGGCAAGACCGCTCGGGCCGTGGCGCCTGGTCGACGAGGTCGCGCCGCCGAGCCGGTTCGGACGCCACCGTGCGCCGAGCGCGCGCCGGAGCCGCCGCCGATGCCCGGCGCGGCGCAGCCGGGCGGCCCGGATCGAGCTCACGCTGGCCCGGCGGGTCAGCGAGACTCACGATCAGCTACCCGAACGTGACCGCCGACCTCGACCGGGCGGTCGAGCCTGGTGACGATCACCGTGCGTGGCCCGCAGCAGGAGCCGCCGGCGGACGCGGCGGGCATGCACGCACTGGGCGCGGCGTTCTGGCCGCTGGCGATGATGCCGGCGAACTCGACGACCTCATCCTCTGGACCTGCGCATCAACGAGGTGGAGCTGGGCACCTGGGCCATCAGGACCAGCGGCGACCCCGGCCTGCGTGCTCGGCCGACGAGCGGCTGCTCGAGGCGGCGGGCGGGGACTGGCTGGCCAGCGAGATCAGGCTCTCACCTGACCCGGACCCTCAGGCGGCTCGACGTGACCAGCCGCAGCCTGATCGCGCGTGATCGAGCCGGGCAGTTGCTTCGCTGCTACTGCTCGCTGCTGGAGCTGGCGCTGGCCTGTGGACCGCCAGTACATAGCTGGACGGCCTGTTGGAAGACGCTGGACGGGGACGCCGGGCAGCCGGCGCCCGCCCGGATCGTGCTCTCGCGCGGGCAACTTCGGCGCCTACCCGACGGCCAGCGGGCTGAGCTGGCTCGCGTCCCGTCTGCTGCGACGAGCCCGGCCAGCTGCGGCCAAGCTGGAGCAGGAGACGCGTGGCCGATCGAGGCCGCCGAGGCGCTGAGCTCGGCCTGGTCACGTTCGCGCCGGACGACCTCGACTGGGACGACGAGGTGCGGATCGCGCTGGAGGAGCGCGCCTCGCTCAGCCCCGACGCGCTGACCGGGCATGGAGGCGAACCTGCCGCTTCGTCGGCCCGGAGACGCATGGAGACGAAGATCTTCGGCCCGCCTGACCGCGTGGCAGAACTGGATCTTCAACCGGCCGAACGCGTCGGGCCCGGACGGCGCGCTGCGCCGCTACGGCACCGGCCAGCGGGCCGATGTTCGACCGAAAGCGAGTCTGAGCCGTGACGATCGCTGACTACACCGAGCAGATCCCGAACAACGTCGACCTGCACGAGGACCGGCGGCTGCAGCGCGCGCTCGAGTCGTCGGCAGCCGAACTTCCTCGACTGGTGGGGCGACGATCGGGCCCGACGCTGCCGACCCAGCGACGTCTACCTGCGCACCGCGGTCAGCGGTCGGCCGGGAAGGCTGGGCCAACTTCGCGCCACGTGACGATGCCGAGTACCGGTGGGGCATCTTCCTGGCCGAGCGCGACCCCGACCGCCGCATCGCGCTTCGGCGAGCACAAGGGGCGAGCCGGTGTGGCAGGCAGGTGCCCGGCGAGTACCGGGCCGACCTGCAGCGGCTGATCGTCGTGCAGGGCGACACCGAGCCGGCCTCGGTCGAGCAGCAGCGGCAACTCGGCGCGACCGCGCCCAGCCTGTACGACCTGCGCAACCTGTTCCAGGTCAACGTCGAGGAGGGCCGGCACCTGTGGGCGATGGTCGTACCTGCTGCACGCCTACTTCGGCCGGGAGGGCCGGGACGAGGCCGAGGCGCTGCTGCAGCGCAACTCCGGCAGCGCAGGACTCGCCGCGCATCCTCGGCGCGTTCAACGAGGAGACCCCGGACTGGCTGTCGTTCTTCATGTTCACCTACTTCACCGACCGGGACGGCAAGTACCAGCTCGGCACGCTGAAGGAGAGCGCGTTCGACCCGCTGTCGCGCACCTGCGAGTTCATGCTCAAGGAGGAGGCGCACCACATGTTCGTGGGCACCACCGGCGTGGACCGGGTGGTCGAGCGCGACGGTCGAGCTCATGACGCGAGCACGACACCGACGACGTCGCGGCCGTGCGGCGGCATCCCGCTCGCGGTCATCCAGAAGTACCTGAACTTCCACTACAGCGTCGTCGCTCGACCTGTTCGGCGGCGAGACCTCCACCAACGTGGCGAACTACTACACCGCCGGGCTGAAGGGGCGCTGGCATGGAGGAGCGCCGCACGGACGACCACGTGCTCACCAGGAGGCTGACCACGGTCGACGCAGATCGACGGCGACCAGGATCGTGGCAGGCGGAGGCTGCCCGCGCTGACCGCGCGCTCAACCACGACCTGCGCACGCGACTACATCGCCGACTGCCAGACCGGGATCACCCGGTGGAACCGCATCCTGGCCAGCAGACGGGATCACCGGGCCGGGGCTGCGCCTGCCGCACGTGGGGTTCAACCGCAAGGTCGGCGCTGTTCGCCAGGCTGCCACATCACCCCGACGGCGAGCCGGATCACCGACGCGGCGGCCTGGGAGGCCGGCCGCGCCGAGCTGGCTGCCCACCGCCGGCCGACAAGGCCCACGTGGAGTCGCTGATGCGGCCGATTGTACGAGCCGGGGAAGATCGCCGCCTGGCTGGCGCCGCCGCGCAACGGCATCAACGGCCAGCCGTCTTGACTACTCCGTACGTCCGCTTCTGACCGCTGCGTGGCCCCGGCCGCGGCGCCCAGTTCCCGCCCGGCGGGCCGGGTGAGCTGCCTCCCAGGCGCGGTGCAGGCCCGCCGAACACGGCCGCCGCCCGGGGCCACGATCCAGTCGGGCGGGAGCGGCTCACGGGGCAGGCCCGGGTCGGCCAGCGGGAACCGCCGCCACTCGTCCACCAGGCGGATCTGGGCGAGCAGCGTGCCGTCGCCGGGCGCGGGCGCAGGCCCTCGAAGCGGTCCAGGAACGCCTGGTACCTGGCCGCCAGGTCGTTCAGGTGCCAGGCCTGCTCGACCAGCGACCGCTGCGCCCCGATCCCCGCGAACGGGCCGGTGAAGGGAGAAGGTCTCCGCGGCCAGGCCCAGCTTGCTCGGTGACCTGCTTGGCCTCCGCCTCCCGGGCCGGGTGCGGGCTGACCCACACGCCGGGCAGCGGGCTGCCAGTCGGCCGGGTGAGGCGGGTGCGCAGCTTGTGGCGCAGCCCTTATGGCGGGTTTCCGGGACGCCGTCACCAGCAGCACCGAGCCAGCGGCCGTCCCGAGACCGGCGCGTCACGGCCGAAGGAGTAGATGCGCGCCGCCCCCTCGGCGAGAGCAGCTCGTGGCCCGGCGGGGTCAGCGCCCACCGCACGCGTAACGTAGGCCCGGTCGGGCGGTGATCCAGCCGCCCGCGGCCAAGCTCTGGCCGGGGCGCCTGGCGGGCCGACTTCTCCTCCAGCCCGAGCCCCCAGGCGACGTGGAGCAGGGCCGAGGTCCAGGGCGGCTCATCCGCGGGCAGCACGAACTCACCGAGGACATCGTCAGCGGGAGCGAGCGGGCGCTGCCGGATCCGCCGCCCGGGCGCCGGGGCAGGGTGACAGGCTGTCCACCGCTCAATTCTACAAGTAATTGACGGCACGCTAAATGTATGTAGAAGATATGTCCATCGTGTTCCCCGCGGGCGGATGGGACCAGCCATGCCACTGTCGAGGGCTTTCAATGCCAGCGTGTATCTCCTGGACCGTCAGTCGACGCGGGCCAGGGCGGCCATCTCGCCGTGACCGGTAGTGCCGGCTCTCGCTCACCTACGCCGAGCTGGCCCAGCGGGTGTGGCCGCCTTCGCGTCCGGCCTGCAGGCGCTCAGGGTGCCGGCCCGAGGAGCGAGGTCGTGCTCCGTCGCCTCCGACCGCCCGTGACCGTGGTCACCGCTCCTGGCGCTGCTGCGCATGCGGGGCGGTCGCGGTCCCGGTGTCCACCATGTACAGCGGGGCCCGAGCTCGGCGAGGCTGCTCCGGCGACACCCAGGCCCGGGTGGTGGTGGCCACCAGCGAGTTCGTTGCAACCACCCGGGCGGCCATGAGCCTGGCGCCGGAGGCCAGCACGCTCGTGCTGGCCGGGAGGACTGGCATGCCGGGGACGGTGCGGCAGGCAGGGACGGGACAACGCCCGCTCCTGGGCTGGCGTGCTGGCCGAAGGGGAGCGCTTGTGCCCTGCCGCCCAGTACGGCACCTGGTTCGACTCCCCGGCTTCTGGCTCTCACTCGGCACGACCGGCACCCCGAAGGCCGCGATGCACCGGCATCGTGCATGCATCTCCCGGGTCTGCGAGACCTACGCCCACCAGGTGCTCGGCATCACCCCGGAGGACGCGCTGCTACTCGGTGGCGAAGCTGTTCTTCGCACTACGGCATCGGGAACTCGCTGTTCTTCCCGTTCTCGGTCGGCGCCACCGCGGTCGCTGGCCAGCCCGCGCCACTCGGCCGGGGCGGCGGCCCGGCTGGCCGGGACCGCCCGTCGCTGTTCTTCGCCAGGCCCGCACTTCTTCGCCGCGCTGCTCGCCGCGCGGACGTCTGCCGCGTACCAGACCTTCGCCTCGGTGCGGCTGGCTACCTCGGACGGGCGAGGCCTGCCCGCCGAGATCTACCGGCGGTTCACCGGCACTGATGCAGGGTCGACATCATCGACGGGCTGGGCTCCACCGAGGCGCTGCACATCTTCATCTCCAACCAGCCCGGCGCCACGGTCCGCCGGGACCTCGGGCACCGTGGTCCCGGAGTACGACGTCAGCTGGCTGGTCGGACGACAACGGCGAGCCGGTCGCCGACGGCCACCCGGTGCGGCTGCTGGTGCGCAGCGACTCGATCGCCACCGGGTACTGGTGCCGGATCAGCCGCCACCCGGCAGGTGTTCGCGGGTGAGTGGCTGCGGACCGGGGACACCTACGTCCGGTCGGAGGACGGCTTCTACACCTGCCTGGGCCGGACCAACGACATGATCAAGGTCGGCGGCATCTGGGTGTCGCCGACCGAGGTCGAGACCCGTCGTCCAGCACGAGTCGGTGGCCGGAGTGCGCGGTGGTGGGAGCCACCGGACGCCGACGGCCTGGAGGAGTCGCCGTGGCCGTGGTGCCCATGCCGGGCCAGGCGGTCGACGGCGGCGAGCTCATCGCGTTCTGCCGGGAGGGCCTGGCCGCGTTCAAGCGGCCCCGGCAGGTCCTGGTGCTGGAGGGCCTGCCCAAGACCGCCACCGGCAGAGATCCAGCGGGTCGTCGTCCGCGAGATCGCCGACGAGGCGCTCAGGAAGTGACCACGCCCGTGCCCGGCCCCGACGTGCTGGTCGTGGGCGCCGGTGTCTCCGGGCTGACCACCGCGGTCTCACCTGGCCGAGCAAAGCCCGCAGCGTGGAGATCCCGCCGACCGCCTGCCGCCGGACACCACCTCGGCCGTGGCTTGACGCGCTGTGGGGCCCGCACCTGGTGGAGGCGGGCGAGCGGGCCATCCGATGGTGCCGCCGCCAGCCTCGCGCAGGCGTTCCGCGGACTCGCTGGGCGGCGCGCGGCACCGGCGTCCGGATCGCCAGCGGGGCCCAGGTCTTCCGCGGTCCCCCGCCGCGCCGGACTGGCTGGCCGAGCTCGGCGGCTACCGCCCGTGCGGGCCGGGCGAGCTGCCGCCGGGGTTCGGCAGCGGGTGGCGCTATGCCGCGCCGCTGATTCACATGCCGACCTACCTGCGCTACCTGCAGGCCCGGTTCGAGCGCGCGGGCGGCACGCTGGGCGGCTGGCGACGGTGGCCTCCTGGCCGGGCGGCACGCGAGGCCGGGGCGCCGGTGGTGGTGAACTGCTCCGGGGCGCACGCCCGCCGGCTCGCGGGCGACCCGGCGGTGACCCCGGTGCGGGGCCAGACCGTCGTGACCTCAACCCGGGCCTGACCGAGTTCCTCGTCGCGCCCGGCGACAGATCCGCCGAGCGGCCTACCTGTTCCCGCACGCGGGGAGGTCATCCTCGGCGGCAGCGGGGCGGCCGGGGACTGGAACCTCGAGCCGGTCCGGCCATCGCCGACCGGATCCTGCGGGACTGCACCGCGATCGAGCCCCGGCTGCAGCCCGTAGC
>ERZ1370068.2524-contig-1669_pt1 | contig 39396 bp, 53 predicted proteins | sample MGYA00561227_ERZ1370068 | MGnify/ENA primary metagenome ERZ1370068 (study PRJEB38410, sample SAMEA6850437) | metagenome | study: Metagenomic assessment of the ecological functions of the soil: analysis of the soil microbiota associated with the...
CGATGATGCCGATCGGATTGTGGCCGTTCGCCAAGCCGACGGCGCGAAACGCCCCGGCGATCCGATCTGCCGGGCGATCTCGCCGTACGACCGCGTCTCCCCGTACGGGAATCGTCTGCAGCGCGGCCCAGACCCGGCCGCTGGAAACTGCGTGCCAACCAGGTCGAGCTTCGAGGTCGAACTCCGTCCGGTCGCCGGCGAAGTACGCCTCGAGCTGTTCGACAGCGTCCGGGAACGCCTCGTCGTCGCGTTCCCAGCCGTCGATGGCTCGGCTCATAGGTCTGGTCGACCATCCGCAGATGCATCAGGCGCCCACCCGTGCCGGCCAGGGTCAACTGACCCGACCGGACTGTCGACGGTTCGAAATTGCAGCGCTTCCATCACTTCTCCTTCGGCGGCCATTCGTTCGACCGCATGATCGAGGGCCGTCCACAAGTGCTGGGTGGCGTACGACCGCCACGGTCGCCACCGAGCGCTGCGCTCGGTGAGCGGACGAGGCATCCTCCGGCAGGCCGAGCTGCTTGGCGGCCAGCCGAACGCCGAGATCGCTGACCGGGAACGCGTCGGGGTCGCCGAGGCCGCGCATCGCGATCACCTCGGCGGTCCACGGGCCGATCCCCGGCAGTGCCAGCAGCTGCTCTCGAGCGCGGTTCCAGTCGCAGCCGGCGTCCAGCACCACCTCGCCGTCCGCCATCGCGCCGATGAGCGTGATCAGCGATCGCTGCCGCGACTTCGGGAACGCCAGATGCGCCGGATCGATCTCAGCGAGGTGCTCGATCGCCGGAAACACATGGGTCAGACCGCCGTTGGTATCGGTCACCGGCTGGCCGTAGGCGGTCACGATGCGCCGGGCGTGGGTGCGTGCGGCCTTCAGCGACACCTGCTGGCCGAGCACCACTCGCAGCGGCAAGCTCCTGCTCGTCGACCGTCCGCGGAATCCGTTGCCCGGGCGCCTTGGCCACCAGGGCGCGTCAGGTCCGGCGTCGGCGCTCAGTGCGTCGACGACGGCCTCGGGATCCGCGTCGAGGTCGAGCAGCCGCCGGCAACTGCGCGATCGCCGTGGACAGATCGCGGAAGTCGTCCAACACGAGCTGGCAGCGCACATGATCGGGTTGCGGTGTGAGGCTTACGATTCCGTTGCCAGCTGGGCAGCCGCAGCGTCCGTCGGTACGCGCCGTCGCGCACTTCCTCGACACCGGGCACCGCGCTGGCCGCGAGATGGCCGAACAGTCCCTCGTACGCGAACGGCGTCCGCACCGGCAGCCGCAGCGACAACGCGCCCGTGGCGCCGGCGTCGCCGCGCCCGAATGCGTGTCCGAGCACGCTGACGCAGGGCGGTCGGCGTGAGGTCGCACACCGTCGCGGACGGTGTCGTTGAACTGGCGGATGCTGAGAAGCCCGCGGCGAATGCGACGTCGCCGAACGGCAGGTCGGTGGTTTCGATCAGCACCCGGGCGGTCTGGCTGCGCTGGGCACTGGCCAGCGCCAGTGGATTCGCGCCGACCTCGGCCTGCAGCAGCCGCTCGAGCTGGCGGGTGGTGTAGCCGACCCGGGCCGCCAGCCCGGTGACACCCTCGCGGTCGACGGTGCCGTCGGCGATGAGCCGCATCGCCCTGCGCCACGACGTCGCCGCGCACGTTCCACTCAGGTGAGCCGGGCGAGGCGTCGGGCCGGCAGCGCTTGCAGGCCCGGAAGCCGGCACGTTGTGCGGCCGCCGCGGTCGGATAGAACCGCATGTTGCGCGCGAACGGCGGTCGGACCGGGCAGCTGGGCCTGCAGTAGATCTTGGTGGTCAGCACGGCGGTGACGAACCAGCCGTCGAACCGGGCGTCCTTGGACTGGACGGCCCGGTAGCAGCGGTCGAAATCTTCGTGCATGCCTCGACAATTACACGTGCCCACCGACATCACTGGCGGAAAACCGACATCGTCGTGAACCTGGCCGGCATGCTGAGCTAAAATCCAGTCCGTGGCCGAACTGGTTCAGCGCTACCTGGACCAGATCCGAGACGAACACGCCGAGCGTCGCTGGATGGGCGCTGGCCACCTACATCCCGGAGCTCGCCGGCGTCGAACCCACCGGATTCGGGCTGTCGCTGTCGTCTCTCCGGATGGGTATGTCTACGAATCCGGCGATGCCACAATCGAATTCACCATTCAATCGATATCCAAGCCGTTCACCTACGCGCTCGCGCTCGGATCAGATCGGCCAGGATGCGGTGGATGCCAGAATCGGGAGTGGAGCCGTCCGGTGAGGCTTTCAACGAGATCAGCGTCGACGCGGCGACGAAGATGCCGAAGAACCCGATGATCAATGCCGGCGCGATCGCCGCCGGTCTCGCTGGTCCCTGGGCGCCACAGCCTGACGAGCGATTCGCCCGTGATCCGCGAGTTCTACTCGGCGCTTCTGCCGGACGACCGCTCGACATCGATCCCGACGTATACGCCTCGGAGAAGAAGACCGGCAGCCGCAACCGTGCCATCGCGCTACATGCTGCAGAGCTTCGGTGTGCTCGACGGTGACCCCGACGAGGTGCTGGACGTCTACTTCCGGCAGTGCTCGCTCAGCGTGACCAGTGACCGACCTGGCTCGGATGGCCGCCACGCTAGCCCGCGGCGGCGTCAACCCGATGACCGGGCGACGGGTGACCGATACCGTCGTCGTGCAGCGCACGCTTGCAGTGATGGTGACGTGCGGCATGTACGACGCCGCGGGCGACTGGGTGAGCGCCGTCGGAATGCCCGCCAAGAGCGGTGTCGGCGGCGGCATCGTCGCCGTGCTGCCCGGTCAGCTCGGAATCGGTGTCTACTCACCGCTGTTGGACGACAAAGGGCAACAGTGTTCGTGGAGTTCGAGGTGTGCCGCAGCCTGTCCCAACGGCTAGGGCTGACATTTCCTCACTGTCACGAGAGAATCGCGGTCGACCATCAGGACCATCTCTGACGCCTGCGACCGGGTGCGTGTCTATGAACTTCACGGCGACCTGTTGTTCGCCGGCGCCGAGCAGGTGCTGCGCGGGGTTGAGCGCGAGAAGGAAGACTTTGATGTGGCGATCCTCGACGTCACGCGGAGTCGACACCATCAACGACGCCGCCCGCGGCCTGCTCGCTCGCGGCATGCGGGCGAGCGTTGTCATCAGTGGGCAAGGAAGGCTTCCTGGTCGACCCGGACAACGCCGTGGTGCGGGCCGAAAACCAGGACGACTTCGACGCGCTGGTGTTCGGCGCACTCGACGACGCGTAGCGGCCGCGAAGGTTCCCAAGCGGCTCTGGACCGGGAGTGCCAACTGAAGTGGGATTCGATCGTGCCCGCGTAGTGTCACGGCTGTATCGCCGATAGGTCCAGTGGGACGCTCGGGCCTCGCGGTAGCGATCACGCCCGCACCGGTCGGGCGCCGCGAGGCACCTAGATGCGCTCCCCGCCACGCAGAACGGCCCCAGCTGATGGGGGATCGTGGCCATCTATGGCCGTTGACAGTCTGGCGATCCGAACCAATTCAGTCAACCAAACAGGCAAACGTCACGAGGTTGTAGGCGCTCAGTGCGCCGTGAGAAAGACTGTCTCGCGGATCGAATCCGAGCACGCCGGGCGCGTGATGAGCAACCTTGAGCGCGCAGACGATAGTCAATGCCGCCCAACCGCATGCCGTAACTGCGCTGAAGACGAACGCTGTCCGTCGTCCGAGGCAGGCCAGCAGAGGCCAGCGCCCCAACGGTCGGGAGGAGCCCCGCGTGCGGCGGCGTCACCTTGAGACCGAGCATTGGTATGCCAGTCCGCGCCGAAGCGGGTGGTAACCCATCGGACCGGGCCAGCGCGACGCCGCCGAGCACGCCGATAGCCAGCCCTCGACCACCAACAACCCTTGACCCGCACGGAAGCGCAAGCGTCCGCGTCTCGCCTCTCGCCGTTTCGGTGTCCGCGCCAGGTCGCCATCGAGGGAATCGTTCATCGGGGCTGACTGGATGTCACCCGCCGCAGGGCTGTGCTATGCGACCATGCCTCCAACCTCACCCATGTCCTCCAGCCTGCCGTGAAGTGGCGGATTACGGGTTGAACGCAAGCCAATTGGCAGCGGATGCGGCGCATGTCCACAGCAAACTGCTAGGCGCGCCGAAAGAAGACATGCGGCAGGAATTTAGTTCGCTGAGTCGGAATCCGGTATCGTCAGGACCGATGCGTCGCCGATTGAAGCACACGATGGCAGTCGGGATCCTGTTGCTGGTCCCGGCGAGCGGCTGCAGCTCGCAGTCGCATCGCGGCGACGACGTCCATCACGGTGTTCGCGTCGTCGGCGATGATCAACAGCCTGACTGCGATCGGCAGAGCAGTTCGAGGCTGAAAACCCCGGGACTTCAGTAGAGTTCATCTTCGCGAGCTCGTCGGAGCTTTCGGCGGAGTTGTCGGACGGCAATGACGCGGACGTGTTCGTATCGGGTGACCAGCGACAACATGTCAGCCAGTCGCAAACGCCGGCCTGGTTGCTTCAGCTCCCGTGCCGATTCGCGGCGAACAGCCTGGTTATCGCCACAGCCCCGGGCAACCACGACAATCTCGCGATCATTTCGCGGACCTGGCCCGACCGAGGCGTGCGTGTGGCCGTATGCGGGAGCCTGACGCCTGCGGGTCGGCAACCCGGCAGCTCGAAGACCGCACAGGGGTGCGGCTTCATCCGCAGAACATCGACACGACGGAGCAGTGACGTCCTCAAGGACATCACGAGCGGGAAGGTCGATGCCGGTCTGTGTGTTCAAGACCGACGCGCTGAGCGTCGGGGACAACGTCTCATGGTCCGAATTTCCCGAGGCCGCCGACGCGGCGGTTACGTCATGGATTGCGCCGATGAAGAATTCCGATCAGGCCTGAACTCGCGACGAGAGTTCATCCAGGAGATGTCACGGGTGCATCTGGCCGAAAGTCTTCGCCGACGACGGCTTCGCCGAACCGAACAAGCGTGGTGTGCGCTGGCTAGAACGCGCGCTCGAGGCGGGCCACCAGATGTAGTGACCCGCCTCGAATTATATTGACTTACAGCGGAATCCACTGGCCGAGGAACCAGAATCCCCATCCGTTTCCGTCGCCGGAGGTACCGGGTTCACCTGCTGGCCATCCAGTTGAACGGCTGGTGATCAAATCGGCCCTGGTCGACGCCGCGACCGTGCCAGTCCACAGGGGCACGGCTCCGCGATCGTCTCGATGGTCACCGCATGGCGGGGTACCCGGACGGTCGCACCCCCAGGATCTGCACTGGCCGTTCCGAGGCCGACGCCGAAGCAGTCCTGCAACACCGATTCCGGCTGCCAGTGCCGATGCAGATAATGCACGCTTGAAAGTCATTTCGTCACTCCGTTTCTCGTCGATGTGGGCAGTCACTTGCCACATGCGGGTGACGTTAGGGTTGCAGACATTGTCAGGCTCTGTGGTGGCCATGTGCGCGGGCTGTGCAAGCGATAACAGATCGACAACCATTGCTATCAACGGGATTGAGGAAGCTCTGGCTACGCCCGTCGACGCTGGTCGACGACTGATGTGTGATCACATGCGCTCATCAGCTTCATTTCCGACAAACGTTGAGGTAGCGCGTCGACCTGCTGCGCGAGCACATCGCGGATACGCCTTCTTCGTCCGGCATTTGCCCGTCGTCGCGATCGATCCGGATCAGAGTCCTGGCCGACGACGTCCATCAAGGCCTCGACCAGCGCCCAGCGATCGCGGTGGCCGTCCAGAGCGGTAGGAGGTAGCGGTCCACCGCAGACAGGGGCGGCAATTCAGTGCCAGTGGTTGAAGACAAGCGCGTCGGCGTCCTCACGGGTCAGTTCGGCCATGCGCCTGGCCGCCTCGTTGAGTCGAACCGGCGTGCACGCGGGCTCCCGGTAGCACCGGAGCTAGCCGGTATCGCGCTTGTCCCTGAATGATTAGGCACTCGAGGAGGTCGTCGATGCGTGCCTCGATGTCGGGCGCAGCTTCGATTTCAACGTGAGCTAGACGCGCACGCGCCGCATCCACCAGCTCCTGCCACGATAGCGTCCACGGCCAGCGGTCAGCTGAGCGCCATCAATGGCCGCCTTAAGCCCGGCATCATGCGTGACAAGATTGCGTCATCTGGACTCACCGTGCCGCTGGCTCGGAGTCATCGAGCCGAGTTTCTCCCAGTCAGAGGGGCAACGATGCGCGGCGAAATGCATTCGACAGGCAGAGCGGTTTCTGTCCAATGTTCGCGACTGATCTGGGGGCGCGCGTTCGGCGCGTACAAGCGGCGTCTGGCGGAAGTGTCGGTTGACGCACGAAGTCAAGATGCTGCTCGAGGAGTATTTGATGGTCTGCGTAGTCGAGCAGGTGATCAACTACCGTCGGTCCGTAGTTTGCGGGCGAAGGTGTACTCGGGCAGGAGCCTCGGCAGAGATAGTCAAACCGTGTGCCGGGCGCGATCAATGAAGTCGCGGAAGTAGCACGGCGTGCGTTGAATATCTCCAGTTCCTCGTGCAGTAAGATAGTAGTCGCCGGCTGTGGCGGCCATCAGCTGATAATCGTCGAGCGCCCTGGCCAGCACGCTGGCGGGCTGGGCCACCTTCTGCAGGAAGTCGACCACGCCGCGCGCGCCGGCAGCCTTCTCAGTCAATCGGTCGCGCTGTCGCCGGCGCTCAGGAGCATCGCGTCGCGCACAATTTCCTTTGGCCTTCCAGCCTGGGATACGTGTTGTAGCCGACGTATGCCACACCGGTCGGGGGAGAGCAAGCTGGCCGCAGGCAGTCGAGGGATCGCCTCCTGCACCTCGTCTGGCACCCAGCTGTACACGCCGTGACAGATGATGAAGTCGAATTGCCCCACTCGCCGCGAGGTCGAGGATGCGCGATATCGCCGTGTACCAGCTCGACGTTGTCAAGCCCCAAGGCGCGGCACCCGTCGGCGGCCCTGGTCTATGTGCACCTGCGACAGATCGATGCCCACCGTGCGCGCCAGCGGATGCGTCGGCCGCAAACGGGATCAGGTTGCCCGCAGCCGCACTGACCGATTTCGAGCACCCTGGCGCGGGCCACGCCGGGCGGATTCAATCCGAACGCCCGCGACGGCGGCAAGTTGTCCGGTGCCGTTGTGGGGTGTGCGTACGATTCGTACGGCGCTTCGTCATCGGGCACTCCACGCGGGGCGTCGACCGGCGACTGCTGCTCTCGCCCCGGATCCTGTGCCCTGGCATTCGCATTGCCTCAAGGTCGTCTACGGTGTCCGGCTGGACGGGATAGGCGCCGATGATGACGAGTTCAAGGCTCTTGGCCGCCACTGCTTTGGACCCTGTGAGTATGCCGTGACGGCACACGTGGAGCCTGGCTGTAAATCTGCACGAGCGCGTTTGCACCATTGTTGACTCCGCATCCGGCCGCGGGACGGTCGGCTTTGCAAGGTGGGCGAGGCGACGGACTGTCGCGAGGGTCGTACGCCGGCGGAGCAGCAGTCGCCGTGGCACCCATGTTCATGGACCGGTCGGGTCGACCGCCATCGTCGGAACAACAGTGGAGATACGTATGTCGCTCCGGTCGCCGAATCTCGGATCCCCCAGCGAACATTCTGCGGACTCGAGTACAGCCGGATGCGTGAGCACGGAGGGTGCATCGCCGCAATGACGGCGCTACCGCGCCAAGTCCCGCCGAGAACCGTGTAAGTCGTTGTGTGCGCATCGATTACCTCCAACAGCAGACCGGAATCGTTCACATCGGCATGGGCCGCTTCGCTCACCAGGGGAATCTCAAGAATGTGACAAGAGCGCGTCTTCGAACTCCAGTTCCGTTTCTACGTCGAGGACTGTTCACAATCAATCGCTCGGACGACGCTTAAGTGGACTTGAAGGCGATTGCCAGTAAGTCAACGATGCACGCTGCCCAAAGTCCCAGGAAACGGAGCGCAATTCTCAACCGTCGACCAGCCAACGTCATGGGGAATCACAGCTGCCAGGTACAGCCTGCGGGACACGTGCAGCGAGGCAGCATCGTTCCCATCACGAATGCAGCCCTTTGGCGTCGCCGGTCTGCTTCGAGGTCGATTGCGACGATGTACCAGGGTACAGTTCTTCTATCGGCAGCCGCGAAGCGTCGCCGGCGTCCTGCGAGCGTGAGTGATGGCCATCCTTGGAAGCGTTCGTGAGACTCACGCCGCTGCGCAGCCCAGCGTCGTCGGACAAGTACAGCGATGCGGCGGCTCGGCTTTCCGCGGCTGGTGTGTCGGTGGTACGGTGTCGACCACGGTGGGCGACAGCGTCGCTCGGCCGAACTGCATCGTCACTCGGCAGGAAGGCGGACCGAGGCGCCGCCGGAGAACCGACCTCGCCAGACCAAGCCAGATTCTTATCTCACTCAGCTGCGGTGCGCCGAGTGACGCCTCGGCGGCGTCCCCTCGGCGCTCGCTCGCAAGTCCGCAGGGCAGGGCCGCGGCTGCAGCGGCGGCCTCGGCCGAAGCGCCTGCCCCGACTGGATGGGCCGCTAGAACCGGACGAGGCCAGCCGCGGTCGGCTCGCGTCGTGGCCGCGCAGCGTCACCGTGTCGCCGAAGGTCCAATGGCCGCGCTCGCTCTCGGCTCGCGTTCTGGACTCGTCTCCGACGACGCCAGCAGGTGGGCCGGGCGTGGACTTGGCCAGCTCGCACAGCCGCGCGGCCTCATTGACCGGCTCACCGATCACGGTGTACTCGAAGCGCTCCTTGGCGCCGACGTTGCCCGCCACCGCCTCGCCCGACGCCACGCCGATGCCGGCCTCGCACTCGGGCGCTCCGTCGCGGATCCGCCGGGCGATGGCGCGGCCGGCCGCGCAGCGCCTTCGTCCTCGGGGTCGTCGAGGTGGTTCGGGCGCGCCGAATACCGCCAGTGCCGGCGTCGCCCTCGAACTTGTTGACGAACCCGTGGTGGCGGTCGACCTCGTCGACGATCACCGCGAAGAAGCCGGTTCAGCAGGTCGACCACCTCGGTCGCCGGCCGGCCGGTCACCAACTGCGTGAGCCGATGATGTCGACGAAGATCACCGCGACGTGGCGTTCCTCGCCGCCGAGCTTGGGCCGCTGCTGCTCGGCCGCGGCGGCCACCTCGCGCCCGACGTGGCGGCCGAACAGGTCCCGCACACGTTCGCGTTCTGCGCAGACCGTCGACCATCGAGTTGAAGCCGACGTTGCAGCTCGCCGAGCTCGGTGCCGTCGAACACCACCAGGTTGGCAGTCGAGGTCGCCCTCCTCGACGTGCTTGAGCGCGGCGCGCACCACCCGCACCGGCGTCGCGCGTCAGCCACGACAGGATCCACATCAAGATGAAGCCGAAGACCAGGCGCGTTGCAGCCGCGAAAATCATCACGGCGATACGCGAGCTGGGTCGCGGTCAGGTTCCGCAGCGACAGCGCGAATACCGCGGTCAGCAGGATGCCGACACCGGCAAGCCCGAGCCGAGAGCAGCCACACGGTCATCGTGTCGGCCCATGATGCCGGCGGTGAGTCGACGTGGCGGCGGAGACCGGCTTCCAGTGCCTGCGCGGCGACCGGGCGCAGCGCGAACTCGGTCAACAGGTAGCAGCGCGGTGGCCACGACGACGCCGCTGAAAGCCGATCGCCGAGAGAGCGAACCGCGGGATGAACGTCGGTGTCCTGCAGTCCGTACAGCGTCGTCAGCAGCGCCGCGCCGACGCCCCACAGGACGAGAAGCATCTTCGGCCACTCGCCACGGGGCAAAGAAGGTGTTGCGCTGGTCCTCGTGCGTCGGCGTCCGTTCCTCGATCGCCCATCGCAACGTGTTCGCACGATCCGTCGGGTGACCCAGAAGGTGCCGAGCAGCGAGCGCGAGCGCCGATGTAGGCCGGGGCCACGCACGAACGGTGATCCACCAGGACGTCGGTGAAGACGCTTCGGCACCGGGAACACGACGGGCGACCAACAACGTCGCGACGCGCGATGCCGATGACAGGTTCGCGGAGAGGATGAACGCGCGTCAGGATGATCTGAATGCGCACCCGCCGGCGCGCGTTGGCTCTCGTGACGCTTGCCCAGCAGCCAGGACCCGTATTCGGGGTGTCGGGCAGCCGGCCGCTCTGCCGGGTGACCGTCTCGAGCACCCGGCCCAGCCGGTGCGCGACGCTCTTCTTGGCGTTCATCGTGGCCTCAGCCTAATTTGCCGGTCCGCGGCACCTAAGGTGGTTCGGGTGCGTCTCGTGATCGCCCAGTGCACCGTCGACTACGTCGGGCGGCTCACCGCCCACCTGCCGTCGGCCCGCCGCCTGCTGCTGGTCAAGGCCGACGGGTCGGTCAGCGTGCACGCCGACGACCGCGCCTACAAGCCGCTGAACTGGATGAGCCCGCCGTGCTGGCTGACCGAGGAGCCCGACGGCCCGCTGCCGGTGTGGGTGGTCGAGAACAAGGCCGGCGGAGCAGCTGCGCATCACCGTCGAGGAGGTCGAGCACGACTCCAGCCACGAGCTCGGCGTCGATCCCGGACTGGTCAAGGACGGCGTCGAGGCGCACCTGCAGGCGCTGCTGGCCGAGCACGTCGAGCTGCTCGGCGCCGGCTACACGCTGGTGCGCCGCGAGTACATGACCGCGATCGGGCCGGTCGACCTGCTGTGCCGCGACGCGCAGGGCCGCTCGGTGGCCGTCGAGATCAAGCGCCGCGGCGAGATCGACGGCGTCGAGCAGCTCACCCGCTACCTCGAGCTGCTCAACCGCGACACCGCTGCTGGCGCCCGTCGCGCGGGATGTTCGCTGCCCAGCAGATCAAGCCGCAGGCCCGAACGCTGGCGACCGATCGCGGGATCCGTTGCGTGACTTTGGACTACGACGCAGATGCGCGGCATGGACAGCGACGAGTTCCGGCTGTTCTGAGCAGCTGGACTGGTGAGCATGCCCAGGCGCTGCGAACCCGCCTCGCCGGCAACGCCCGTTACCGCCGTTGCCTGCGCACGCGTCGGATCGAGACGGGACCCGGACGGTTACGACATACGAGGTCGGCCGATCGCCGCGGCGCGAGCCGACGAAGACCTACCGGTGCCCGGGTGCGATCACGAGATCCGCCCGGCACAGCGCATTTAGTGGTGTGGCCGAGCCGATCTGGGTGAGACACGCGCAGTCGATGACCGGCGGCATTGGCACACGCCGTGCTGGCACGCACCGGGCGACGCGCAGCCCGACGCGCAGAGTGGTCAGTGACGGCTGAGTGCTCGCCTGGCCGGCTCGACGAGCTCGATCAGCACGCCGCCGCCATCCTTGGGATGGATGAAGTTGATCCGCGAGTTCGCGGTGCCGCGCCGCGGCGCGTCGTAGATCAGCCGGACGCCCTGCTCGCGCAGCCGCTCGCTCAGCGCGTCGATGATCACTGACCCGATAGGCAAGCTGCTGCAGACCGGGACCGCGCTTGTCGAGGAACTTGGCGATCGTCGAGGTCTCGTCGAGCGGAGCCATCAGCTGAACCTGAGCGCTGCCCACCGGCGCGCCACGCACCGACAGCATCGCCTCGCGGATGCCCTGGTCCTCGTTGACCTCTTCGTGCAGCACGATCATGCCGAGGTGGTCGTGGTACCACTTGATCGCGTCGTCCAGATCGGGCGACGGCGATGCCGACGTGGTCGATTGCCGTCACCAGCGCGGTGGCAAGCAGCGGGCGGGCATCGACTTGCTCGGCGGTCATAACGCAACGGTAACCTGACGGGAAAGATTGCGCTTCGCCGATCGGCCGACATTGGGCCGTTCAGAACAGCTTCTGGAGGTAGTGAATGACGACGTCGGTGATTGTTGCTGGAGCCCGCACGCCGGTCGGCAAACTGATGGGCTCGCTGAAGGATTTCTCGGGCAGCGATCTGGGCGCGATCGCCATCTCCGGTGCGCTGGAGAAGGCGGGGGTCCCGGCTTCGGCCGTCGAGTACGTGATCATGGGCCAGGTGCTGACCGCCGGCGCAGGGCAGATGCCCGCCCGCCAGGCCGCGGTGGCCGCCGGCATCGGCTGGGACGTGCCCGCGCTGACCATCAACAAGATGTGCCTGTCCGGCATCGACGCCATCGCGCTGGCCGATCAGCTGATCCGGGCCGGCGAGTTCGACGTCGTGGTCGCCGGCGGTCAGGAGTCGATGACCAAGGCGCCGCACCTGCTGATGGACAGCCGGTCCGGCTACAAGTACGGCGACGTCACGGTGCTCGACCACATGGCCTACGACGGCCTGCACGACGTGTTCACCGACCAGCCGATGGGCGCGCTGACCGAGCAGCGCAACGACGTCGGACCAGTTCACCCGCGCCGAGCAGGACGAGTTCGCCGCGCGCTCGCACCAGAAGGCCGCCGCGGCATGGAAAGACGGCGTCTTCGCCGACGAGGTGGTGCCGGTGAAGATCCCGCAGCGCAAGGGCGACCCGATCGAGTTCACCGAGGACGAGGGCATCCGCGCCGACACCACCGCCGAGTCGTTGGCTGAGCTGAAGCCCGCGTTCCGCAAGGACGGCACCATCACCGCCGGCTCGGCGTCGCAGATCTCCGACGGCGCTGCCGCCGTGGTCGTGATGAACAAGGACAAGGCGGAGGAGCTCGGGCTGACGCTGGCTGGTCGAGATCGGCGCCCACGGCGTCGTCGCGGGCCCGGACTCCACGCTGCAGTCGCAGCCGGCCAACGCGCATCAAGAAGGCGATTGCCCGCGAGGGCATCATCGGTCGACCAGCTCGACGTCATCGAGATCAACGAGGCGTTCGCGGCGGTCGCGCTGGCCTCGATGAAGGAGCTCGGCGTCGATCCGCAGACAGGTCAACGTCAACGGCGGTGCCATCGCGATCGGGCATCCGATCGGCATGTCAGGGGCGCGCATCACCCTGCATGCCGCCCTTGAGCTGGCACGGCGCGGGTCCGGCTACGCCGTGGCGGCGCTGTGCGGGGCGGGCGGCCAGGGCGACGCGCTGATCCTGCGGGCGGGCTAGCCGTCTACGACGCAATGTAGTAGCTGGCGTTCGGTTTCGGGCACAATGGCGGCCATGACAACGCGCATTTGATCTTCGGTCCGCAGCCGGCTGGTTCCGGCTTGATCGCGCTGGCGGAAGCCGTCAGCTGGGTCGGCCTGCTGATCGGCATGTACTTCAAGTACCTGGGCACGCCGCGCAACCGAGATCGGCGTCAAGGTGTTCGGGCATGGCCCACGGGCTGATCTTCATCGCCTTCGTGGTGGCCGGTCTGCTCGTCGGAATCGCGTTCAAATGGACGGCCGGCACATGGTTGCTGGCGTTGCTGGCGAGCATCGTGCCACTGTGCAGTGTGATCTTTCTCATATGGGCCGATCGGACCGGCCGAATGGGGCCAGCCGAGGCCGCGCCGCCGTCGCGCAACCGGGACGACGCGCACCCGAAACGACGTGACAGACTTGGGGGCGTGACTCGTCCCCGACCTCCCATCGCGGCCTCCATGGCCGGTGCGGTTGACCTGTCGGCCCTCAAACAGCGACGCGCCGCCGGCGAGCGACGGCGCCGCCGCAGGTCGCGCGCCGGACGGCGTGGAGATCACCGAGGCCAACCTCGAAGCCGAGGTGCTGGTCCGGTCCAGCCAGGTGCCCGTGGTCGTGCTGCTGTGGTCGCCGCGCAGCGAAGCCAGCGCCCAACTCGGCGACGTCCTCGCCCAACTCGCGGCCGCCGACGGCGGCAAGTGGTCGCTGGCGACGGTGAACGTCGACGCCGTGCCGCGGGTGGCGCAGATGTTCGGCGTGCAGGCCGTCCCGACCGTGGTGGCGCTGGCTGCGGGCCAGCCGTTGTCGAGCTTCCAGGGCGTGCAGCCGCCGGAGCAGCTGCGCGCGATGGGTCGACTCGCTGCTGAACGCGACGGCGGGCAAGCTCGGCGGCGCCGACGGCGAGGAGCCCGAGCAGGTCGATCCCCGAACTCGCGCAGGCCCGCGCGCATCTGGACGCCGGCGACTTCGATGCCGCGCTGACGGCGTATCAAGCCCTGCTCGACGCCAACCCGAACCACGCGGAGGCCAAGGGCGCGGTGCGTCAGATCGGCTTCCTGCAGCGCGCGACCCACGCGCGCCCGACGCGGTCGTCGCCGCCGACGCCGCGCCCGACGACATCGAGGCCGCCTTCGCCGCGGCGGATGTCGACGATCCTGCAGCAGAACGTCGCGGCGGCGTTCGACCGGCTGATCGCACTGATCAAGCGGACCGCCGGCGACGAGCGCACCAAGGTCCGTACCCGGCTGATCGAGCTGTTCGATCTGTTCGACCCGGCCGACCCGGAGGTCATCGCCGGCCGTCGCAAGCTCGCGAACGCGTTGTACTGATCGCCGAGAGTCGACGAAATGGCGCAGATCGACGTCCGCGACTCATTGCGCCCGGTTCGTCCGTTGGGCGCAGTTAGGCCGGTTCGAACCACAGCGCGGCCAGCGGCGGCAGCACCATCACCGCCGACGCGGGGCGTCCGTGCCACGGCTCGTCGGTGGCTTCCACCGCGCCGTAGTTGCCGATACCCGGTGCCGTTGTAGATGTCGGCGTCGGTGTTGAGCACCTCGCGCCAGGTGCCCGCATGCGGCAGGCCCAGCCGGTAGCGGGTGTGCTCGGAACCGGAGAAGTTGAACACGCACGCCAGCATCGAGCCGTCGTCGCCGAAGCGCAGGAAGCTCAGCACGTTGTTGGCCGAGTCGTTGGCGTCGATCCACGAGTAGCCCTCGGGGCTGGTGTCGCGTGACCACAGCGCGCGCCGGGTCTGGTAGATGCCGTTGATGTCGTGCACCATCCGCTGGATGCCGGTGGAGAAGCTGTTCTCGTCGAGCTGATACCAGTCCACGCCGCGTTCCTCGGACCACTCCGGCGCGCTGGCCGAACTCCTGGCCCATGAACAGCAGCTGCTTGCCCGGGTGGGCCCACTGATAGGCCGAGCAGGCCGCGCAGCCCGGCCGCCTTCACGTGGTCGTTGCCGGGCATCCGGCCCCACAGCGTGCTCCTTGCCGTGCACGACCTCGTCGTGGCTGATCGGCAGCACGAAGTTCTCGCTGAACGCGTACAGCATCGAGAAGGTCATCTCGTGGTGGTGGTAGCTGCGGTGCACCGGGTCACGGCTGATGAAGTCCAGCGTGTCGTTCATCCAGCCCATGTTCCACTTCATCGAAAAGCCAAGCCCGCCAAGGTTGGTCGGTCGGGTGACGCCGGGCCACGACGTCGACTCCTCGGCGATGGTGACGATGCCCGGGCGCGATCTTGTGCACGGTGGCGTTCATCTCCTGCAGGAACTGCACCGGCTTCGAGGTTCTCCCGGCCGCCGTAGACGTTCGGCGTCCAGCCGCCCGCCGGCCGCGAGTAGTCCAGGTAGAGCATCGAGGCGACCGCGTCGACCCGCAGCCCGTCGATGTGGAACTCCTGCAGCCAGTACAGCGCGTTGGCGACCAGGAAGTTGCGCACCTCGGCCCGGCCGAAGTCGAACACATAGGTGCCCCAGTCGAGCTGCTCGCCGCGGCGCGGGTCGGAGTGCTCGTAGAGCGGGGTGCCGTCGAAGCGGCCCAGCGCCCACGAGTCCTTCGGGAAGTGCGCGGGCACCCAGTCCATGATCACGCCGATGCCGGCCTGATGCAGCCTGTCGACCAGGTAGCGGAAGTCGTCGGGCGTGCCCAGCCGCGACGTCGGCGCGTAGTACGACGTGACCTGATAGCCCCACGACCCGCCGAACGGATGCTCGGCGACCGGCATCAACTCGACGTGCGTGAAGCCCTGGTCGACAACGTATTCGGTGAGCTCGTCGGCCAGCTGGCGGTAGCTCAGCCCGGGCCGCCACGACATCAGGTGCACCTCGTAGGTGCTCATCGGCTCGAACACCGCATTGAGCCGACGCGCGCTGCGCCATCCAGTCGCCGTCGCTCCCAGGTGTAGGCGCTCTGGTCACCTTCGACGCCGTCTGCGGCGGCACCTCGGTGGCGAACGCCATCGGGTCGGCGCGGTCGCTGACCGACCCGTCGGCGCCGTGCACCCGGAACTTGTACAGCCCGCCGATCTCGGGAAGTCCGGCCAGAACAGTTCCCACACGCCCGTCGAGCCCGAGCACACGCAGCTGGGCCTCGTTGCCGTCCCAGTGGTTGAACTCGCCGATCAGGCTGACGCCCTTGGCATTCGGCGCCCACACCGCGAAGGACACCCCGTCGACCACGCCGTCGGGCGTGGTGAAGCTGCGCGGATGCGCGCCGAGGATCTCCCACAGTCGTTCGTGGCGGCCCTCGGCGAACAGATGCAGATCCACCTCGCCCAGCGTGGGCAGGAAGCGGTACGCGTCGGCCACGGTGTGGACATGCGGCGAATCGCCGCCGCCGTCGTAGCTGACCTCGAGCCGGTAGTCCACCAGATTCGTGAACGGCAGCGCGACCGCGAAAAGGCCGGCCTCGATGTGCTGGAACACATAGCGCTCACCGCCGACGACGCGCCGCCACCTCGACCGCGTGCGGTCGATAGGCACGGATCACGGTGTGATCGCTGTATTCGTGGGCACCCAGAACCGAATGCGGGTCGTGGTGCTCGCCGGCCAGCAGGCGGTTCAGGTCGGCCGTATGCGGCCGCAGGTGCGGGCTCGTGACGTTGGTTGGTCTGCGTCATCTCGTCACTCCCTACGCAGCAGGTTGCAGTCGTTGGTTCTGCCGGTACCTGAGGCATGTTCAGCACGTGGGCCACCGCCCGTGGCCGGGTCGATGCGGAACGTAATTCGATTGCCCCCATTGGTATTCGTCACCGGTGATCTCGTCGCGCACCCAGAAGCGGTCGTAGGGCTCCATCCCCAGCGCGCGCCATGTCGAGCCACAGCGTCGCCTCTTCCGGGCCGAACGCGTTGAGCGTCACCACCACCAGCACCTGATCGCCGGTCACCGGGTCGAACTTGCTGTAGGCCAGCAGCGCGTCGTTGTCGGGGTGGTGGAACTTGATGGTGCGCAACTCGTGCAGCGCCGGGTGCACCCGGCGAATCTCGTTGAGCCGGGTCAGGAACGGCTCCAGCGATTCGCCGTCGGCCAGTGCGGCCTCGAAGTCGCGGGGGCGCAGCTCGTACTTCTCCGAGTTCGAGGTACTCCTCGCTGCCTTCCCGGACCGGCCGGTGCTCGAACAGCTCGTATCCCGAGTACACGCCCCACGCCGAGCTCATCGTCGACGCCAGCACGGCGCGGATCGCGAACATGCCCGGACCGCCGTGCTGCAGGCTCTCGTGCAGGATGTCGGGCGTATTGACGAACAGGTTCGGCCGGGCGTAGTCGGCGTGCTCGGCGATCTGCTGGCCGAACTCGGTGCAGCTCCCACTTCGCCGGTGCGCCAGGTGAAGTACGTGTAGGACTGCGTGAAGCCGAGCTTGGCCAGCCCGTACAGCGCGTGCAGGCCGGGTGAACGCCTCCGCCAGGAACAGCACGTCGGGATCCTCGTTCTTCACCTCGCCGATCAGCCAGCGCCCAGAAGTTCGGCGGCTTGGTGTGCGGGTTGTCGACGCGAAAGATCTTGACGCCGTGCGTGATCCAGAACCGCACCACCCGCAGCACTTCGTCGTAGATGCCCGGCGGGATCGTTGTCGAAGTTCAGCGGGTAGATGTCCTGGTACTTCTTCGGCGGGTTCTCGGCGTAGGCGATCGTGCCGTCGGGCAGCACGGTGAACCACTCGGGATGCGTCCTGCGCCCACGGGTGGTCGGGCGCGCACTGCAGCGCGAGGTCCAGCGCCACCTCCATGCCGTGCGTCGCGGGCGGCGGCGACGAAGTCGTCGAAGTCCTCGATGCGTGCCCAGCTCCGGGTGGATCGGCGTCGTGGCCGCCCTCGTCGCTGCCGATCGCCCACGGTGAGCCGACGTCGTTGGGTGCGGCGGTCACGCTGTTGTTGCGGCCCTTGCGGTGCACCTTGCCGATCGGATGGATCGGCGGCAGGTAGACCACGTCGAAGCCCATCTTGGCGATGCGCGGACAGCGTCCTTGGTGGCGGTTGCGAAGGTGCCGTGACCGGGTTGCCCTTGGCGTCCCAGCCACCGGTCGACCGCGGAAACATCTCGTACCACGCGCTGAACCGGGCCAACGGCCGGTCCACCCAGACGCCGTATTGCTCGCCGCGGGTGACCAACTCGCGCAGCGGATACTGCTCGAGCACGCTCGGTCACTTCGTCTGACAGCGCGGCGCCGCGCGCGGGTGAACGGGTCGCCGGGCTCGCGCAGCCGGGCCGCGGCGTCGATCAGGGATAGCGGCTGCTGGCGGGGCACGCCCGTCGCGGCGCGCTCCAGCAGCCGGGCGCCGATGAGGCAGGTCGTTGGACAGCTCGGCCTCGCTCTGGCCCGCGTCGAGCTTGGCCGTGACGTTCTTGCGCCATGTCGCGATCGGGTCGCCCCAGCCGTCGACCCGGAAGGTCCACAACCCGACGCTGTCTGCGGACTGAACTGACCGTGGAACACGTCGGGTGTTCGGCCCGTCGACATCGGCAGCAGCTGCGGTTTGATCCGCGGCGCGGGGCTGACCACGTCCTCGATCGGCACGGGCTTGCACGGCCTGACCCGTCCCGGCGGATCGTCGGCCAGCTTCGGGATACGCCGTGCCGTGATAGCGCACCACCAGCGTGGCCGACACCGCGTCATGGCCTTCGCGCCACACCGTGGCCCGGACCGGGACGATCTCGCCCACGACGGCCTTGGCCGGAAACCGTCCTGCCTGAAACGACGGGCGCGACGTCATCGATCTCGATACGACCGGCCACCACCCATCACTCCTTACACTGGCGCGGCCGCGAGGTTGTACTGCCGACGCGGCCGCTGTGCTTGTCGTCTGGTCTCGAATTCAAAGCCTCGTCCGCGCCCTATACCCACCGTAGTGGTCGGCCCAACCCCACGGGGACGAAGCGATCACCACACCGCACTGCAGCGAGCGCGATTTGTCAGTAAGGTTGAGTCGCGTGAAAGCCCTCCGCCGGTTCACCGTCCGCGCACATCTACCTGATCGTCTGACCGCGCTCGAACGTCTTTCGATCAACCTGCGCTGGTCGTGGGACAAGCCCACCCAGGACCTGTTCGCGGCCATCGATCCGGAGCTGTGGAAGCAGGTCGGATGCGACCCGGTCGCGTTGCTCGGGCAGGTCAGCGCCGAAGCGGCTGGACGAGCTCGCCGAGCGATGAGTCGTTCGTGCGCCGGCCTCGACGAGCTGGCCGCTGACCTGGACAACTACCTGACCCGGCCGCTGTGGTACCAGCAGCAGGCCGACGAAGGCGCGCAGCTGCCGAACGGCATCGCGTACTTCTCGATGGAGTTCGGCGTTGCCGAGGTGCTGCCGAACTATTCCGGTGGCCTGGGCATTCTGGCGGGCGATCACCTGAAGTCGGCGTCGGACCTGGGCCTGCCGCTGATCGCGGTGGGGCTGTACTACCGCTCGGGATATTTCCGGCAGTCGCTGACCGCCGACGGCTGGCAGCACGAGAACTACCCGTCGCTGGATCCGCAGGGCCTGCCGCTGCGGCTGCTGACCGACAAGGACGGCGACCCGGTGCTGGTCGGAGCTGGCGATGCCGGACGGCAACCAGCTGCGGGCGTGCGTGTGGATCGCGCAGGTGGGCCGAATCCCGTTGCTGCTGTTGGATTCCGACATCCCGGAGAACGAGCACGATCTGCGCGGTGTCACCGACCGGCTCTACGGCGGCGACCAGGAACACCGGATCAAGCAGGAGATCCTGGCCGGCATCGGCGGGGTGCGCGCGATCCGCGCGTTCACCGAAGTCGAGGGCCTGCCTGCGCCCGAGGTGTTCCACATGAACGAGGGCCACGCGGGTTTCTGGGCGTCGAACGCATCCGCGAATTGATCGACGCCGGGCTGGACTTCGACACCGCGCTGACGGTGGTGCGGTCGTCGACCGTGTTCACCACGCACACCCCGGTGCCCGCAGGCATCGACCGCTTCCCGGTGGAGATGGTCAAGCGGTACTTCGGCGGCTCGACGGACGGCCCGTTGGGCGCGATGTCGCGGCTGCTGCCCGGCGTACCGCTGGACCGCGATCATCGCGTTCGGCGCCGAGGACGACCCGTCGAAGTTCAACATGGCCCACATGGGCCTGCGGCTCGCGCAGCGCGCCAACGGGGTGTCGCTGCTGCACGGGCGGGTCAGCCGCGCACATGTTCAACGAGCTGTGGCCGGGGTTCGATCCGAGCGAGGTGCCGATCGGCTCGATCACCAACGGTGTGCACGGGCCGACGTGGGCGGCGCCGCAGTGGCTGGAGCTGGGCCGCGAGCTGCTCGGCAGCGAAGATCTCGGCTCGCTGAGTGAGCCCGACACGTGGCAGCGGCTGCAGCAGGTCGACACGGGGCACATGTGGTGGATCCGCTCGCAGTTGCGGCAAGGCCCTCGTCGAGGACGTGCGGGCCCGGCTACGCCGCTCGTGGCTGGAGCGTGGCGCGTCGGACGCCGAATTGGGCTGGATCGCAACGGCTTTCGATCCCGACGTGTTGACCATCGGGTTCGCCCGGCGGGTGCCGACGTACAAGCGGCTGACGCTGATGCTGCGCGACCCGGACCGGCTGGAGAAGCTGCTGCTCGACGCAGAAGCGCCCGATTCAGCTGATCGTGGCGGGCAAGTCGCACCCCGCCGACGACGGCGGCAAGGCGCTGATCCAGCAGGTGGTGAAGTTCGCCGACCGCCCGGAGGTGCGGCACCGCATCGCGTTCCTGCCCGACTACGACATGTCGATGGCCCGCCAGCTGTACTGCGGGCTGCGACGTCTGGCTGAACAACCCGCTGCGGCCGCTGGAGGCGTGCGGCACGTCCGGGATGAAGAGCGCGCTCAACGGCGGGCTGAACCTGTCGATCCGCGACGGCTGGTGGGACGAGTGGTACGACGGCGAGAACGGCTGGGAGATCCCGACCGCCGACGGGCTCGCTCGACGAGGGCCGCCGCGACGACCTGGAGGCCGCCGCGCTGTACGACCTGCTCGAGACAGTCGGTGGCGCCGAAGTTCTACGACCGCGACGAGCACGGCATCCCGACGCGCTGGGTGGAGATGGTGCGCCACACGCTGCATGGAGCTCGGGCCGAAGGTGCTGGCGTCGCGGATGGTGCGCGACTACACCGAGAAGTACTACGCGCCCGCGGCGCAGTCGCTGCGCAAGACCGTCGAACCCGGCGCGGACGGGGAGCCGTTCGGCGCGGCACGCGAGCTGGCCGCCTACCGGCAGCGCGCCCAGGAGGCGTGGCCGAAGATCCAGATCACCGACGTCGACAGCTACGGCCTTCCGGACACGCCGCTGCTGGGCTCCGAGCTCACGCTGACCGCGACGGTGCAGCTGGCCGGCCTGCGACCCGACGAGGTGGTGGTCCAGGCCGTGCTCGGCCGTGTCGACGGCAGCGACGCGCTGGTCGATCCGGTGACGGTGCCGATGGCGCACACCGGGACCGCCGACGGCGGCAACGAGATGTTCTCGACGACGACACCGTTGCCGGTGGCGGGTCCCGTCGGGTACACGGTGCGGGTGCTGCCGCATCACCCGTTGCTGGCCGGTGACAACGAACTCGGCCTCGTCACGCTGGCGTGAGCGCCGCCCTCACGGTTTCGATAGACGGCGGGCCGTACGCGCTGGCGGCAGGTCCGGACGGGGCGATGTGGGTGACGCTGGTGCACAGCGGCGCGATCGCGCGGGTGACAAACGGCGGCGACGTCACCGTGTATCCGGTCGGTCCGGCAATCGCGGCCGTCGATCATCACCGCAGGGCCCCGATGGCGCGATGTGGTTCACCCGCACCGGCGACGACCGCATCGGCCGGATCACGCATGGCGGGCGAGTTGACGCGCGTTCGAGTTGGCGGAGGGCAGCGGGCCGTTCGGCATCACCGCGGGCGCGGACGGCGCGCTGTGGTTCACCGCCATGACATCGGGTGACATCGGCCGGATCTCGGTGGACGGCGAGCTGTCCGGCTGAGCTCGGTCGGCGGTGCGCCGTCGATGATCGTCACCGGCCCCGGACAACGCGGTTGTGGTTCACGCTCAATCAGGGCAACGCGGTCGGCCGGCTGGCGCCCGCCGACGAGCATCACCGTGCGCGAATTGCCCACTGCCGGAGCTGGACCGGTGGGCATCACCGCGACGCACGACGATGCGGTGTGGTTCACCGAGATCCTCGCCGAGCAAGCTCGGCCGCATCCCGATGGACGAGGCGATCCAGGAAATGGACCTGCCGGGCAAACCGCACGCCGTGGTCGCCGATCCCGACGATGGCGTGTGGGTGAGCCTGTGGGGCGTCGAACCAGATCGCGCGCGTCAGCGGTGACGGCTCGGAGGTCGTCACGATCGACCTTCCGCCGGGCAGCGAGCCGCACGGCCTGGCGATCGGCCCCGACGGCGCGCCGTGGGTAGCGCTGGAGTCGGGGTTCGTGCTGCGAATGCCCATCTGACGCTGGCGGCAGGCGACGACGAACTCGGCCTGGTCACGCTCGGATAATGACTTCTGCGACATGCCTCGGACCCGTTCACGCCGATGGCCTCACGTCGGGTAATGATCCTGGCGGTAGCGTGAACTTCGGCCGAGGAGGGCTGCGTCTGTGCTGGTTCGTCCGCTGGCCTTGCTGACGCGCCTGCGTGTTGACATGCGTATTGGCCGCCCCGGTTGCGTCGTGGCTGAGCCCGAAGACGGAGCCGGTCGCCGCCGACGCGCCGCCGGCCGAGGCGCGCCGCCCCCGCCGGAAGCGCGCGCCGGTCGACGACGGCCGGTGGAGTCATCGCCGCCGAAGACGACGAACTCACCGGACGGCTGGACGCTCACGGTGTCGGCCAAGGATGAAACACAGCGGGTGACCGCACCGCTGACAACCGCGATTTCGACCCGCGAGTACGAGGTAGGCGGCATCTACAGCGGCTCACTGATCGGCCCTCGAGGAGGGGGATGAAGGCGCGCAGGGCACCCTCGAAGTGGGTTATCAGATTGGCTGCGGCATCGATATGAGCACGTCTAACGGTGTCTCGCTGACCGGCACCATGGGACTCAGCCCGTCGATCGGAGTCGTCGGCACCGACATCATCTCGCCGCTCCCGGAAGGGCTCATTCCAGCGCTCGGCAATAACATCGGCGGCGGCATGACCGTCGGTCTCAAGCCTGGGCTCATCAACACCGTTCCGGTGTCGAAGAAGGAGTTCAAGGGCGACAAGCCCGTGGATCATGGTCGACGGATTCCGTATCAAGATCGACGGCTGCGTGGGCGAGTCGTTCATCCGCTCGTACGCGTTCCTGACCCGGTCGACGGATATGTCCGACGCGGTCGCGGCGTGGTACGGCGTGACCAAGAAGGTCTAGCTCGCAGCGTGCGAGCCGAGATCGCGTTTTGGCGAAATCCGACCGCACTTTCGCTGCATCTAGCGTCGAGTCGCGGTACGAATCAGGGAAGCGCTTGAAGCAGCGGTCCTCGTCGCCGAGCACGCCGACGCGGAACGCGTCGATCCGCGAGAAGCCGGACGGCACCGATTCGCCGTTGACGTCGCTGGCGGCCAGGCCGTTGGTCAAGATGCCCGATACCGCCTCGTCGACGTCACCGGCCGTCAGCGCGATGGTGTTGCCGTCGGGCGTGGTGACGGTTTTCGACATCTTGACGGTGGCCACGCCGGTGAGGCAGGCGGTGCGCAGCGCGGCCTCGGCGTTGTCGAGCACCACGCCGCCGCGCGCGTGCTGGATGGCCTGCATGTACCGGGAGACCAGCACCGAATAGGCGGTGTTGTCGCCGCTGGCCAGGCTGCGCCGTCCGTGCTGTCGGATTGGGCGCCCATCACTTCCAGCTCCGGCGAGGTCGACGACGATCGTGTTGGTGGCCGGGCAGTACGACGCAGGCGGGCTCGGCCTGGCGTCCGGGCAACCCTCGGCGTCGGACGCCTTGAAGCTCAGCTGCGGCGGGTTGGCCGGCGAGAACAGGATGCCCATCGCGTCGACGATCGACCGCACCGACTCGCTCGGTGACCGGCAGTTCCCCGGTCTGGTCCTCGGGCAGCAGCACGGGCAGGTCGCCGCGGCGCTGGCCGATCTCCCGCATGTCGATTGCCGCACACGCCGACGGCCCGTCGGTGAAGCCGAACTGGAACGCCGACAGCCGTTCGAACGCCGAGCCGTGTTCGTCGACGCCGACTTCGGGATCGCCCTCGCTCAGCAGTGGGATCGCGGAACGCGATCACCGCCGCGAGCACGTTGTTCAGGCCTGTCACCCGTGGACAGCGTGAAGCGCGGCGATTTGCCCTCGGCGACCCAGCGCATGTACGCCGCCGGCGAAGCAGTCGGCCTGTTGTTCGGCAACCAGCGTCGGGGTGTTCTTGTTGTTCAGCCCGGCCTGATGCTGGACGGCGTGGCCGTATTCGTGGGCGAGCACCATCGTCACGCCCATGTCCCCGTACGCCTTTCGCAGCGCGGGCAGCAGCTCGCCGCGGTCCCAGCCGATGGTCTCGTCGTCGTAGCAGAACGCGGCGTTGACGAGTCCGTACGGTGTCCTCGCCGCAGAACTGGCGTGTCGTCGAACCCGTTGGCGTCCCACGAGATCAGCGCCTCCACCGGGGTGAACTGGCCGTCGAACGTCTCGCTGTACACGCTGGCCCCAGTAGTCCTCGATGTCGCTGACCGCGTTGCGCGGCCAGTTCGTCGATCTCACCGTTGTCGGTGCCCTCCACGTCGCGCGACGGTGCCGTGCGCGTCGGGCCGCAGGCCGGTCGGCCCGTCGGTGGCGGGCATCCCGGCGACGTGGAACGGATCGTCGAACACCGAGACCGCCTTGCCCTGCAGCGTGGTGGTGCAGCCGGTGATCAGCAGCGCCGAGCAGGCCGCGATCACGGCGCCCACCAGAGTCGTCGGCTCATGGACGCCGCCTTTCGGTGACCGGGATGGCAGCCAGGATAGTGAACGCAGTCAGCCGGCGCGCAGACGTTCGAGCGCTTCGCGCACCCGGATCGAGTCGGTCGTCGCCCAGAACGGCGGCAGCGACGCGCGCAGGTAGCCGCCGTAGCGCGCGGTGGCCATCCGGGAGTCGAGCACCGCGACCACGCCGCGGTCGTCGACGCGGCGCAGCAGCCGCCCGGCGCCCTGCGCCAGCAGCAGCGCCGCGTGGCTGGCGGCGACGGCCATGAACCCGTTGCCGCCGCGGGCGGCCACCGCGCGCTGCCGCGCGGTCAGCAGCGGGTCGTCGGGCCGGGGGAACGGGATGCGGTCGATGAGCACCAGCGACAGCGACGGGCCGGGCACGTCGACGCCCTGCCACAGCGACAGCGTGCCGAACAGCGACGTCTCGGCGTCGTCGGCGAACCGCTGCACCAACGCGGACGTGGTGTCGTCGCCCTGGCACAGCACCGGGGTGTCGAGCCGCTCCCGCATGATCTCGGCGGCGGCCTTGGCGGCGCGCATCGACGAGAACAGGCCCAGCGTTCGCCCGCCCGCGGCGGTGATCAGCGCGGCTGATCTCGTCGAGCTGCTCGGCCGAGCCGGTGCCGTCGCGCCCCGGCGGCGGCAGATGGGCGGCGACGTAGAGGATGCCCGACTTCGCGTGTTCGAACGGCGAACCGACGTCGATGCCGCGCCACTTGACTTCGTCGTCCTCGCCGGCCAGTCCCCACGCCGAGGCCATCGCGTCGAACGTGCCGCCGATCGTCAGCGTGGCCGAGGTGAGCACCGCCGTCGTGACTGCTCAAACAGCCTGCCGCGCAACAACCCTGCCACCGACAGCGGCGCCACGCGCAGCACCGCGCGGATGCTGCCGCCGTTGTCTTTGTGCCCTCGCGTGCGCACCGTCATCGTGATCGAGCCAGACCACGTCGGTGCGGTCGGGGATGGCAGGGACGAACGACGCCAGGATGCGTGTCGCGGTGTCGCTGATGTCGGTCAGCGCCGTCACCGCCTCGGCGCGCGCCGACGCCGCCTTCGGGTCGCTCGGTGCGGTGTCGATCGCCGAGCGGGCCCCTGCTCGCGGCGTCGCGCAGCGCGGTCAGGTAGGTGGTCATCTCGTCGTCGAGCACGTCGATGCGGCCCGGCGTGGCGTCGTGGATCGCCGACGAGAAGGTCGCCGTCGCGGCCTCGAGCCGCTGCGCGAGCTCCGGGTCGATGAGCCTGCGCGACGCGGCGGTGCGCAATGCCCGAGCGACGTGGCCGACAGCTCGGCGGTGGCCACGCCGGTCACCCGGTCCACCAGCTCGTGCGCCTCGTCGACGACCAGCAGCTCGTGTTCGGGCAGCACGGCGGCGTCGGTCATCGCGTCGATGGCCAGCAGCGCGTGGTTGGTGACGACGACATCGGCGTGGCCAGCCTTGTCGCGGGCCTTCTCCGCGAAGCAGTCGGTGCCGAACGGGCAGCGGGCCACGCCGATGCATTCCCGGGCCGATACGGACACCTGAGACCACGACCGGTCCGGCACACCCGGCGTCAGCTCGTCGCGGTCGCCGGTGCTCGGTGGTCGACGACCACGCGATCAGCCGCTGCACGTCGCGGCCCAGCGCGGTGGCGGCCATCGGCTCGAACAGCTCCTCCTGCGGCCGGTCCTCCGGTTCGGTCGCCGACCCGTTGTGAATCTTGTTGAGGCACAGGTAGTTTCCGCGACCCTTCAGCAGCGCGAACTCCGGCCGACGGGGCAGGGCGTCGGCGAGCGAGTCGGCCAGCCGCGGCAGGTCGCGGTCGACGAGCTGGCGCTGCAGGGCGATCGTCGCCGTCGACACCACCACGGGCTCGTCGGTGTCGACGGCCCGCGCGATCGCCGGCACCAGGTAGGCCAGCGACTTGCCGGTCCCGGTGCCGGCCTGCACGGCGAGGTGCTCACCGGTGTCGAACGCGTGCGCCACGGCCTCGGCCATCTCGATCTGGCCGCTGCCGTTCGCTGCCGCCCAACGCGGCGACCGCCTTGGCCAGCAGTTCGGTGACTTCCGCTGTCTCGCCCGTGGCTTCTCCTGACGGCGTCTCGTCCGGCGGCCGGGGAATCATGCGGGTCGGGATGGCCGGTTCGCCCGCTGGACAGTTTCAGGCCGTCCCATGGCAGGCTGTGCAGCCCGTCCTTCACGCGCCGCCGCGGCCGCGTCGATGCCGAGGTCGCCGACCGGTTCGCCCTCGCGCACCAGGTCGACCGTGAGTGCCCGGCCACGGCTGGTCGCGACGGTGGCCGGCCGAAGCGGATGGACGACCTCCTCGACGATGGTGCCCGGACGGCTTGGCCAGCGCGCAGCGCCTGCTTGCGGCCGCCGTGCGATTCCTTGTGGCTGCTGCGTTTCTCGACCGGCATGCCGTCCACCTCCACCAGCTTGTAGACCATGCTGGCGGTCGGCGCGCCCGAGCCGGTGACCACCGAGGTGCCGACGCCGTAGATGTCGACGGGCTCGGCGCGCAGCGCCGCGATCGCGAACTCGTCGAGATCACCCGACACCACGATGCGGGTCTTGTCGGCGCCGAGCGCGTCGAGTTGCTCGCGGACCTGGCGGGCCAGCACGCCCAGATCGCCGGAGTCGATGCGGACCGCGCCGAGCTCGGTGCCTGCCACCTCGACGGCGTTGGCCACTCCCTGCGTGATGTCGTAGGTGTCGACGAGCAGGGTGGTGCCGACGCCGAGCGCGTCGACCTGCGCCTTGAACGCGCGCCCGTTCTCGTCAGGGCCGCTGCTCGGTGGTGTGCAGCAGCGTGAACGCATGCGCGCTGGTGCCCAGCGCAGGCACCGCGTAGCGGCGCTGGGCCTCGAGGTTCGACGACGCCGGTGAAGCCGGCGATGTAGGCGGCGCGGGCCGCGGCGACGGCGGCCTGCTCATGGGTGCGTCGTGAGCCCATCTCGATCAGCGGGCGCTCCTTCGGCCGCGCTGACCATGCGTGCGGCGGCGGAGGCGATCGCGGTGTCGTGGTTGAAGATCGACAGCGCCAGCGTCTCCAGCACCACGCATTCGCCGAACGTGCCGTGCACCGACAGCACGGGGAGCCGGGGAAGTACAGCTCGCCCTCGGCGTAGCCGTCGACGTCGCCGCGGAACCGGTAGTCGGCGAGGTACGCGAGCGTTTCACGCGTCGAGAAAGTCCGTCGAGTGACGCCAGAGCGGTGTCGTCGAATCTGAACTGCGCCAACGCTTCCACGAAGCGCGCCGTGCCCGGCGACGACGCCGTAGCGGCGGCCCTCGGGGAGCCGGCGGGCGAACACCTCGAAGGTGGTGCGACGGTGCGCGCTGCCGTCGCGCAGCGCCGCGGCGAGCATCGTCAACTCGTATTTGTCGGTCAGCAACGCCGGCGGTAGCCACACCGCAACGGTATCGGTTTCGCGGGCCTCGGTATCCTGAAGCACATGGTGACTCCGGCGAAGACCCGACCGGGAACTCGCGAGGAGCGGGACGTCGCGACCGCTCGAGGCGCACGGACACCCCATGGGTGACCATCGTCTGGGACGACCCCGTCAACCTGATGACATACGTGACGTACGTCTTCCAGAAGCTGTTCGGCTACAGCGAGCCGCACGCGACCAAGCTCATGCTGCAGGTGCACAACGAAGGCAAGGCCGTGGTGTCGGCAGGCAGCCGCGAGTCCATGGAGGTCGACGTGTCCAAGCTCCATGCCGCAGGCTTGTGGGCGACCGATGCAGCAGGACCGCTGATCCGACAAGTGCGTAAATGGAAGCGGGTCGACACCGCCGACGGCCCGCGGCTTCCGATCGGCGCTGGCCGTCGCATGAGGCCGGCGCTGCTCAACAGCCTGGTGACCTCGATGCTGGGCATGCTCGACGAGCGCGAATCATCTGCTCCTGCAGATGAACTCGAAGAGATCACCGGGCATGAAGCACCGGCAATTCGCAGCCTCCGCAGGACGACACGATGAAGCGCCTGCTGCCCGACTTCTACCGGTCGCAGACCGATCATCCGGCCGGCTCCGGCACCATGCGAGAGCCTCAACAGCGCACTGCGCAGCCTGCACGAGCCGGAGATCATCGACGCGAAACGCCAAGCGGCGCAACGGTTGCTGGACACCTGCCCGCGAGGCGGCGGCAAGTTCGAACTCACCGAGGACGACGCGCACGCCTGGGCCGCCGCGGTCAACGACGTGCGGCTGGCGCTTGGCACGATGCTCGACATCGGTCCGAACGGGCCCGACGCGCTGCCGCCCGACCATCCGATGGCCGGGCATCTTGACGTGTACCAGTGGCTGACGGTGCTGCAGGAGTACCTCGTGCTTGGACTGATGGACAAGCGATGAGCGCTTGCGCGAACAGCAGACAGCACCGATGAGCGCCATCACCGACGTCGGCGGGATTCGCGTCGGCCATCATCGAGCGGCTCGATCCCGACGTCGACGCTCGGCTCTGGCTGGGCCAGCGGCACCGCCGTCGTGCTGACTCCGCCGGGCACCGTCGGCGCCGTCGACTGGCCGCGGCGGTGCGCCGCGGCACCCGGGAGACCGACCTGCTCGACCCCATCAACTCGGTGCGCCACGTCGACGCCGTGGTGCTCGTCCGGCGGCAGCGCCTACGGGCTGGCCGCCGCCGACGGTGTCGATGGGCTGGCTCGAGGAGCACGACCGCGGCGTCGGCGATGGAGGGCGGCGTGGTGCCGATCGTGCCCGCCGCGGTGATCTCTCGACCTGCCCGTCGGCGGATGGCAGTGCCGGCCGACCGCCGAGTTCGGCTACGCCGCCGCCGAGAGCGCCGGCGAGGACGTCGCCATCGGCACCGTGGGTGCGGGCACCGGCGCGCGCGTCGGCGTGCTCAAGGGCGGCGTCGGGACGGCGTCGGTGCATGCTCGAGTCGGGCGTCACCGTCGGGGCGCTGGTGCGTCGTCAACGCCGCCGGTGACGCGGTCGACCCGGCCACCGGACTGCCGTGGCTGGCGTATCAGATCGAGGAGTTCGGCCTGGTCGCGCCGCCTGCCGACCAGATCGCCGCCTACGCCGACCGGCACACCGAGCTCAGCCCGCTCAACACCACGATCGCGGTGGTCGCCACCGACGCCGTGCTGAGCCCGGCCGGCTGCCGCCGCGTCGCCGTCGCCGCACATGACGGCGCTGGCCCGCACCATCCGGCCGTGCCACACCCGCTGGATGGCGATACGGTGTTCGCGCTGGCCACCGGCGCCGTCGAGGTGCCCGCCGGACCCGACGACGCCTGCGTCGATGTCGCCGGAGGTGCCGCTGATCACCGCGCGTCGGGGCCGCCGCGGCGGACTGCCTGGCCCGCGCGGTGCTGGTCGGCGTGTTGGCCGCCGAGTCGGTCGCCGGAATACCGATCGTACCGGGACATGTTGCCCGGGAGCGTTCGAATGAAAGGCGTGGAGCGAGCCGTGCTGGTGATCCGAGCCGACCTGGTCGACGCCATGGTCGCGCACGCTCGCGCCGACCACCCGGACGAGGCCTGCGGGGTGATCGCGGGCCCGGAGGGTTCCGATCGTCCCGAGCGGTTCATCGCGATGCTCAACGCCGAACGGTCGCCGACGCTTCTACCGGTTCGACTCCGGCGAGCAGCTCAAGGTGTGGCGTGCCATGGAAGACGCAGACGAGGTGCCCGATCGTCATCTATCACTCGCACACCGCGACCGAGGCCTACCCGAGCCGCACCGACATCTCCTACGCGTCCGAACCCGACGCGCACTACGTGCTGGTGTCCACCCGCGACCCCGACGAGCACGAGCTGCGCAGCTACCGCATCGTCGACGGCGTCGTCACCGAAGAACCCGTCAAAATCGTTGAGCAGTACTAGAAAGGCCTGACTCCATGTCTGTCACTGTCTCCATCCCGACGATCCTGCGCACCCACACCGGCGGTGAGAAGCGCGTCACCGCGACCGGCGACACGTTGCAGGCCGTCATCAGCGACCTGGAGGCCAACTACTCCGGCATCTCCGAGCGCCTCGACTCGACAACGGCAAGCTGCACCGCTTCGTCAACATCTACGTCAACGACGAGGACGTGCGGTTCTCCGGCGGGCTGGACACCGAGATCTCCGACGGCGACTCGGTGACCATCCTGCCCGCCGTCGCAGGCGGCTGACGGTTGACTCGGTACGACTCGCTGCTCGAGGCGCTGGGCAACACGCCGCTGGTCGGCACTGCACACGGCTGTCGCCGCACTGGATGGGACGACGAGCCGCACGTGCGGCTGTGGGCCAAGCTCGAGGACCGCAATCCGACCGGCTCCATCAAGGACCGGCCCGCGCTGCGGATGATCGAGGACGCCGAGCAACGCGGCGATCCTGCAGCCCGGCGCGACGATCCTCGAGCCGACGAGCGGCAACACCGGCATCTCGCTGGCGATGGCCGCGCTGCTCAAGGGCTACCAGATGATCTGCGTGATGCCGGAGAACACCTCGATCGAGCGCCGCCAGCTGCTCGAGCTGTACGGCGCGCGAGATCATCTTCTCGCCGGCCGAGGGCGGCTCTAACACCGGCGGTGGCGCACGCGAAAGAGCTTGCGGCCGAGAACCCTTCGTGGGTGATGCTGTACCAGTACGGCAACGAGGCCAACACCTTGTCGCACTACGAGGGCACCGGCCCCGAGCTGCTGGCCGACCTGCCCGAGATCACGCACTTCGTGGCCGGGCTGGGCACCACCGGGACGCTGATGGGAACCGGGCGGTATCTGCGCGAGCACGTGCCCGACGTTCAGATCGTCGCCGCCGAACCGCGTTACGGCGAGGCTGGTTTACGCGCTGCGCAACATCGACGAGGGCTTCATCCCCGAGCTGTACGACCCCGACGTGCTGACCACCCGCTACTCGGTCGGCTCGTACGACGCGATCAAGCGCACCCGCGAGCTGGTTCAGGTCGAAGGCATCTTCGCCGGCATCTCCACCGGCGCCGTGCTGCACGCCGCGCTCGGCATGGCGGCCAAGGCGGTCAAGGCGGGCGAGCGAGCCGACATCGCGTTCGTCGTCGCCGACGCCGGTTGGAAGTATCTGTCGACCGGTGCGTACGCCGGTAGCCTGGATGATGCCGAAGACGCATTGGAAGGGCAGCTATGGGCATGACCGGGCCCGGATACCCCGCGACACCATCACCGGAGCCAGAAGAAGCGGCCGGCGTGGATGGTCGGCGGGGTCACCATCGTCACCTTCGTCGCGCTGCTGTGGATCATCGAGGCTGTTCGACTCGCTGTCGGATCATCGCCTCGACAACAACGGCATCCGGCCGCTGGAGACCGACGGCCTGATGGGCATCCTCTTCGCGCCGCTGCTGCACGCGAACTGGGATCACCTGATCGCCAACACCGTTCCGGCGCTGATCCTCGGCTTCCTGATGACGCTGGCGGGGTTGTCGCGGTTCATCTTCGCCACGGCCATCATCTGGATTCTCGGCGGCTTCGGCACGTGGCTGATCGGCAACATCGGCGCGCACTGCCCCTACGTCGGGTGCGCTGCGAGTCCAACCACATCGGCGCGTCGGGCCTGATCTTCGGCTGGCTGGCGTTCCTGATCGTGTTCGGGTTCTTCACCCGCAAGGTGTGGGAGATCGTCGTCGGCGTGATCGTGCTGTTCGTCTACGGCAGCGTCCTGCTCGGCGTGCTGCCCGGCACCCCGGGGTGTCGTGGCAGGGCACATCTGTGCGGTGCGATCGCCGGCGTGTTGGCCGCGTACCTGCTGTCCGGACCCGAACGCAAGGCGCGCGAGCTACGTAAGCGCAAAGCGACGAACCCATATCTGACGCCGTGAGCTCCGCGCTGGCGCCCGTCGGGATCTTCGATTCCGGCGTCGGCGGACTCACCGTCGCGCGGGCGATCATCGACCAGCTGCCCGACGAGGACATCATCTACGTCGGCGACACCGCGCAACGGTCCGTACGGGCCGCTGACCATTCCGGAGATCCGTGCGCACGCGCTGGCGATCGGCGACGACCTCGTCTCGCGCGGCGTCAAGGCTCTGGTGATCGCGTGCAACACCGCGTCGTCGGCGTGCCTGCGCGACGCCCGCGAGCGGTATGCGCCCGTGCCCGTCGTCGAGGTGATCCTGCCCGCGGTGCGCCGTGCGGTGGCCGCGACCCGCAACGGCCGCATCGGCGTCATCGGCACCGCGGCGACCATCGCGTCGGGCGCCTATCAGGACGCGTTCGCCGCCGCCGCGCGACACCGAGGTGATCGGCGTGGCATGCCCGCGGTTCGTCGACTTCGTCGAGCGCGGCGTGACCAGCGGCCGCCAGGTGCTGGGCCTGGCGGAGGGGTATCTGGAACCGCTGCAGCGCGCCGAGGTCGACACGTTGGTGCTGGGCTGCACCCACTACCCGATGCTGTCGGGGCTGATCCAGCTGGCGATGGGCGACCACGTCACGTTGGTGTCCAGCGCGGAGGAGACCGCGAAGGACTTGCTGAGAGTGCTCACCGAACTCGATTTGCTGCGTCCGCATGACGCTCCGCAGGCGCGGCGGCTGTTCGAGTCGACCGGCGACCCTGAGGCGTTCACCACACTTGCGGCCCGATTCCTTGGTCCCACTCTGGATGGTGTTCGGCCTGTTCAGCGTCACGTTGCCGCCCAAAGATGATTTCTATCGCGTAAACGGGCGATGTTTTCGTCACAGCGGATAGCGGGCATGGCAAGCTGGTGAGCGTGCGAATCACCGTACTCGGTTGCTCCGGCAGTGTTGTCGGGCCTGATTCGCCAGCTTCGGGCTACCTGCTTACCGCCCCTGACACCCCGCCGTTGGTCATCGATTTCGGGGGTGGAGTGCTCGGCGCGCTGCAGCGTCACGCCGACCCCAACTCGGTGCATGTGCTGCTCTCGCACCTGCACGCCGACCACTGTCTGGACCTGCCCGGCCTGTTCGTGTGGCGGCGCTACCACCCGACGCCGGCCGCGCAGCGCGGGCGTGATGTACGGGCCGGCCAACACGTGGGCGCGGCTGGGCGCGGCGTCGTCGCCCGAGGGCGGGGAGATCGACGACTTCTCCGACATCTTCGAGATCCGGCATTGGGTCGACAACCAGGCGGTGCAGATCGGTTCGCTTTCTGTGACGCCGAAGCTGGTGTGCCATCCGACCGAGTCCTACGGGATGCGGATCACCGACCCGTCGGGCGCGACGCTGGTGTACAGCGGCGACACCGGCTACTGCGATGCGCTGATCGATCTGGCCCGCGGCGCCGACGTGTTCCTGTGCGAGGCGTCGTGGACGCATTCGCCGTCGCGGCCGCCCAAGTTGCATCTGTCGGGCACCGAGGCCGGGCGGGCCGCCGCGCAGGCGGGTGTCGGCGAGCTGCTGCTGACGCACATTCCGCCGTGGACGTCACGCGAGGATGTCATCAGCGAGGCGAAGGCGGAGTTCGACGGGCCCGTGCACGCCGTGGTGTGCAACGAGGTCGTTCGATGTCACGCGCTCCTGAGCGCGGCTGACTCACGCGGTCCGATGCCGTCGGACCACCGGTTAGGGTTGGCGCGTGTCCAGACGAGAAGACGGCCGGCTCGACGACGAGCTGCGTCCGGTGCGCATCACCCGCGGCTTCACCTCCCATCCCGCCGGATCGGTGTTGGTGGAGTTCGGCGAGACGCAGGGTGATGTGCACGGCGAGCGTCACCGAGGGCGTGCCGCGCTGGCGTAAGGGCTCGGGGCTGGGCTGGCTGACGGCCGAGTACGCGATGCTGCCCGCGGCCACCCACGAGCGATCGGATCGCGAGTCGGTCAAGGGCCGCGTCGGCGGGCGCACGCAGGAGATCAGTCGGCTGGTCGGCCGGTCGCTGCGGGCGTGCATCGACCTGGCGGCGCTGGGGGAGAACACCATCGCGATCGACTGCGACGTGCTGCAGGCCGACGGCGGCACCCGCACGGCGGCGATCACCGGCGCGTACGTGGCGCTGGCCGATGCGGTGACGTATCTGGCGGCGGCCGGTCGGCTGTCGGATCCGCGGCCGCTGTCGTGTGCGATCGCGGCGGTGAGCGTCGGTGTCGTCGACGGCCGCATCCGCGTGGATCTGCCGTACTCGGAGGACTCGCGCGCCGAGGTGGACATGAACGTCGTCGCGACCGACACCGGCACGCTGGTCGAGATCAGGGCACGGGCGAGGGCGCGACGTTCCCGCGCTCGACGCTGGACAAGATGCTCGACGCGGCGATGGCCGCGTGCGAGCAGTTGTTCGCCGTGCAGCGCGAGGCGTTGGAGTTGCCGTATCCCGGCGTGCTGCCCGAGTCGGCGGAGTCGGCGAAGAAGGCGTTCGGAAGCTGACCGAGTTACCGGTTGCCATTCTTTCCTAAACCCGGATACCATCGCTGACATGCGGATATTGGGTAGGATTGCGGCTGTCTAGGTCTACGGAGAGTTCGACCAGCATCAGGCATCCAGCGAGAGATCATCCAGCAATGGGCCGACACATGAACGACCACACCGTGGTCGGCTGGGCCTCCAGATATCTTGACATCAGCGGATCTGTGGACCCATTCGAAACCCCTGGCTTCAGGGGACTGGCTCAACAACAGAGCACCGAGTTCGAAGCCATCGCCTGTTGGAAGCTGGACCGACTGAGCCGCAACACAATCAACCTCAACAAGCTGTTCGGTTGGTGCCTGGAGCATGACAAGACCGTGGTGTCGTGCTCGGAGTCGATAGACCTCAGCACGCCAAGTTGGTCAAGTTTGCTAGCGAATGTGATCGGGTTCCTAACCGAAGGTGAGTTGGAAAGTATTCGTGATCGGGCTCGGTCATCAGAGCAAAGCTCGGGATCTCGGCCTGGTCCGGAGGAAGGTGCCCTACGGCTACACAGCGGTCGCGTTGGACAGGCGGTTGGAAGCTCGTCGTTGACAGAGAGAATCCGGCGAGGTGGTTCGCCGGATCGTAGACGAGTTCCTCGCCTGACTGACCGTTAAGCTCACATCGCCGAGCGTTTTGAACGCGGACGGGATACCGCCATCCGGGTTTACCGTGGACGTCCGGTGACGCGGCTTGGCATGTGTCGTCTATCCGCAACAAGCTGCGGTCTAAGTCGTTGCTCGGGTATGTGCATCACCAAGGGGAGACCATCAGGGACGATTCCGGCGCTCGATTGTCTACGCAAGATCCGTTGGTGTCGTTGGACGAATGGCACCGCGTGCAAGCGGTGCTCGACACTAACCAGTCCCACAGGACGGGCGCCAAGCCCGTCAAAGGGCTTGCTGACCGGGTTGCTCGTATGCAGCTTCTGCAGGAGCGCCGATATGTACTTCCAGCCGAGTAAGGCACGAAGGAAACTGTATCGCTATTACCAGTGCGCGTCCCGAAACACGGCCGTCTCTGCCGACGGGCTAAGAAAGAGCTCGTCGAGGACGGATTCCCTAGACGCGTTCGGGGATGACCTTGTCCGGGAACGTGTTTGGGTCCCCGGTGACTCGCACGAGGCAGGCCAGGCGAGGCTATTACGGCGTTCGATGAGCTGTCGGCAGCCGCTGGTCGGATGACATCGGTCACCGCGGGCAACGCCTACGGCGTCAACTAGAAGCACTGGACGCGAGATCGCCGATCTAGAATCGGCGCCGCTACGCGACCCGCTACGAGTACCAGGAGACCGGCCAGACCTATCGAGAGGTTTGGGAAGATCTGGACCCGCCCGGTAAGGCGGCTCAGTGGCTAAGTCGAGGATATCAAGCTCGCCGCGGCACGTCCGGATCAGCGGTCGACGGTCAGTACAACGCGGGAGCATTCCACTTCGAGATCCGGACGCGAGGCTGGCGAACCGAAGTTGACCGATGAGGATCGGGCGCTCCGTGATGCGCCAGCAGATGGGGAGCAGGGCGCACTGACGGCCCGGTGCTCGCACTAAGTGGTCGACTGCATAATTACAGTGACGTAATTTGGTCCCACACTTCCATACGGTTACGTGAGATGGTTCCCTTGACGAAGGGGGCAGCATGCCACGAACCAGCCCGTACAGCATCGCCTTGGCCGAAGCCGAGCGGACAGAACTCGAAGCCCGCGCGCGTCGATATACGTCATCGTATTCGGAAGTTGTGCGGGCCCGGATCGTGCTCTACGCGGCCGAAGGCCTGGGCAACGACGAGATCGCTGCACGCCTAGACACGCCGCGGCAAGTCGTCTCCAAATGGCGCAAACGCTTCTTCGACCAGCGTCTGGCCGGACTGACCGATCTGCCTCGGGGAGGACGGCCCCCGAGTTTTCCCCTGACGTGGTGGTTGCCATCAAGGCGCTGGCCTGCGAATTCCCAGCGAAGGCCGACAAGCCCCAGCCGCTGGCTCGCTGGCAGTGCCCCGATCTGGCCCGCGCCGCCGTCGAGCAAGGCATCGCCGCCTCGATCTCGGGCACCACGATCTGGCGCTGGCTCAGCGCCGATGCGATCAAGCCCTGGCAGCACCGCTCCTGGATCTTTCCCCGCGACCCCGACTTCGGGCCCAAGGCAGCCCGGGTGCTCGACCTCTACGCCCGCCGCTTCCACGACACGCCGCTGCGGCCCGATGAGTACGTCATCTCCGCCGACGAGAAGACCTCCATCCAGGCCCGCATCCGCAAGCACGCCACCACACCGCCGGCACCGAGCCAGCCGACGCGCGTCGAGGCGGAGTACTTCCGCGGCGGCGCCCTGGCCTACCTGGCAGCCTGGGACGTGCACCGCGCCAAGGTGTTCGGCCGCTGCGAGCAGACCACCGGCATCGACCCCTTCGACCGGCTGGTCGACCAGGTCATGACCACCGAGCCCTACGCCACCGCGCGTCGAGTGTTCTGGGTGGTCGACAACGGCTCCTCCCACCGCGGACAGGCCAGCATCGACCGGCTCCAGGATCGCTGGCCGAAACTGCGCCTGATCCACCTGCCCGTGCACGCGTCTTGGCTCAATCAAGTGGAGATCTACTTCTCCGTCGTGCAACGTAAAGTCGTCTCACCCAACGACTTCCACACCCTCGACGAGGTCGAGGCCCGACTGCTCGACTTCCAGCAGTACTACGAACAGATCGCCACACCGTTCGAATGGAAGTTCACCAAAGACGATCTGAACGCCCTACTCGAGCGCATCGCCGCCCACGAAGACGCCGCCCTCATGCCCGCCGCATAACGGCCCCTACAAATACGTCACCGAAATTCCGTGCCAGACCACTAAGCGGTGGCTAGCGACTCCAGCCACTTCGTGACGAGATTGCCGATGTACGAACGACCTTCGGCGATTTCCATCTGTCGATGCCGCGGCTGTTCAGGCCTGCGTGCGTGGCGAGCTTCTTCGCCGCTGTGGCTGGAGTGATTTGCGGATTCTTTAAGCCGAAGTTACGGCAGCTGGAATAGGTGAACCCCGGGAGTGACCTGGGGATTCACTGGTTTGGTGGGGTGGTTGTTCTGGCTACGCGGTGGCGGTGAGCGGGATCGGGGTGTCGAGCAGGTCGAAGGCGCGGCGTTGGTCGGGGGTGGGGTCGGCGAGCACGGGCACGTCGGTGCTGGCGCCGTGGTAGCGGACCTGGTTGCGGGTGAGGGTGGCCAGGTGGTCGAGCAGGCCGCGGAAGCTGCGTAGCGGGTTGCCGTCGGCGTCGTGCTTGCGGGATGCCTTCGCATCGGCGTGGGGTGAGCGCTGTGCGGCCGCGACCGGGTTATCCCGCTGGGGTGGGTGTTCGTCGGTGAATGTCAGTGGTGCCCAGGCCTTGCGTAGGTGCCAGATGAGGTAGCAGGCGAGCAGGCAGATCAGCACGTGGGCTTTGACGCGGTCGTCGAGGCGGTGGTGGATGGGGCGCAGGTCCAGGTCGTCGGTCTTGATGATGCGGAAGTCGCGTTCGACGTTGGCGAGGTTCTTGTAGCTTTCCACCACTGCGGCGGGGTCGAGGCCCTCGGCGTCGACGCTGGTGCGCAGCACGTAGATGCCGTCCAGCTCGGTTTCGGCGTCGATGCCGGCGGTGTCGCGATGGTAGGTGAAGGTGGTGTCGGTGATGGTGATGTGGAAGTGCTTGCCCATCTTGTATTTCCCGATAGCCTTGCCGACCGCGATGCCGATCTTGCCGGCCCCGGCCAGGGTGCCGGAGGCGACCCGGTCGGCGACGCCGGCGAGCAGTTTGTCGGTCGCGGCCAGCAGCTCTGAGCGTTTGCGGGCACGTTCGGCCGCCAGTGCGGGGTTGCGGCAGGCGATCAACCGTTCCCCGGGGTAGTCGGGGTGGCTGATCTCGGCCAGGTGTTGGGTGTCGAACAGGCTCATCTGCAGCGGCCCGTCGTCGGCGGCGAGTTTGGCGATTGCGGGTGCACGCAGCGCGGTGATCCACCCGAAATCGGTTGCGGTGTCCGGATTGTCGTTGAGTTTGCGCAGCGCCTCGATGCGCGCGGAGGTGATCATGCCGCGATCGCCCACCAGCACCAACCGCGCGATGCCCAGCGTGTCGCGGATGACGGTGACGATCTCGGTGAACGCGTCCGGGTCGGCGGTGTTGCCGGGAAACACGCGCACCGCGACCGGGCGCCCGGCCGGGTCGGTGAGCACCCGTACTCGATCTGCTCGCAGCCCTTCTTGCCGTCGCGGGAGTAGCCGCGCGCGGCCAGCTCGCAGCACCGCCCGGTCACCCACGCGCTGGTCAGGTCGAACAACGCCATCCGGCCCGGATTCACCTGCGGGGCGAGG
>ERZ1370068.2372-contig-1526_pt1:5000-39393 | contig 39393 bp, 48 predicted proteins | sample MGYA00561227_ERZ1370068 | MGnify/ENA primary metagenome ERZ1370068 (study PRJEB38410, sample SAMEA6850437) | metagenome | study: Metagenomic assessment of the ecological functions of the soil: analysis of the soil microbiota associated with the...
CCTTGGCGCTCTTGGCCAGCACCTCGGTGATGCGCTGCACGGCGCCGCGCTCGTCGAGCTTCTCGACGGCCGCGATCTCGCGCGCCATGCGGTCGAGCGCCGCCTCGTAGAGCTGACGCTCAGAGTAGGACTGCTCCGGCTGGCTCTCGGACCGATAGAGATCGCGCACCACCTCGGCGATCGGCGATGAGGTCGCCGGAGTTGATCTTGGCCTCGTACTCCTGGGCGCGCCGGCTCCACATCGTGCGCTTGACGCGGGCCCGGCCCTTGAGCGTCTCCATGGCGCTTCTTGACCGTGTCTTCCTCGGCCAGCTTGCGCATGCCGACGCTGCGCGACTTGCCGGTCGGCACCCGCAGCGTCATCTTGTCCTTCTCGAAGGTGATGACGAAGAGCTCCAGCGACATGCCGGCGATCTCCTGCTCCTCGATGCCGACGATGCGGCCGACGCCGTGCGCCGGATAGACGATCCACTCGTTGGTCTTGAAGCCGTGCCGCTGGTTGCACGGGCTTCTTGTTGGCGGCCGCCGCCTGCTGACGTGCCAGCGCAGCCTTGTCCACGACCGCCTTGGGGCTGCCGCAGCCGCAGCCTGTGATCGCCTGGCCGGCGGGTGCTTGGGCATGGCCGCCGGCATCCTGCGCACGCCGACGGGGACCGCCGCCGGGCGGCCGGAGCCACCATCGCCGCCTTGAGCGGCCACCGCCTTGGGCATGCAGCGGCTTGGCGCGCCGCGTGCCGGCTGGGGCGCGACAATCCTGGCTGCGGCCGGCGCCTTGGCCAAAACGCTTGACCTACCGACGGCTTCACCCGGCAGCGCCGGCGACAGCCCTGACCGGCGTTTTCTTTGCCTGGTTGGCCTTGGCCGAAGCGACCTTCGCACACGCTTGGTCTGGATCTTGGCCGGTTGCCCCTTGCGCGTGCGCAGCCTTGGCCGGGGGCGACGAGGCGCGAGCACCAGCCTTGGGCGTCGCACGCTTCTTCGCGCCAGCCTTCTTTTGCCGCGCTCTTGCTCGAGGTCGTTTTCCGTACCATGTCGATCGTCTCACTCTGACCAAAGGTTGTACTTGTAGTCTGACACGCTATGCGCGTGTGCGCTGGCGACGAGGCGCGCACAGGCGCCGGCTGCCGACGTGCCGAGTCGTCCTCCTTCTACTCAGCTGCGTTTCCTGGTGGCTGATCCAACTGGTGCCACCAAGCCCTCACGCCTGCATTTATATGGCTTGGCTGCCCAAAACTGCGCGTCAGGTGCTCTGCACCGTTGCGCAGGAGATAAACCGCGTTCACATGCGGCTCTCAGTTCCGACTTTGTTCATGCCGACACCACCTAAACAGCACTATAACACAAACTTCACGCATTTTGAAGCGCCTGGGCTCGTCTGTCGTGTCGGTGGGCGTCACGTGCTTAAATGCGCACAAGGAGAGGCGATGAAAATTGTACGCAATCTGTTGCGTGCATGAAGCAAAATGCATAGCCGATAGCCGGCAGGCGACGGCTAATCTCCGCTTCCCGGTTCCTCCGAGGAAGTATTTCTTGAACTTGTCCTTCTCGTCGCGAAATTCATCCGCGTCGGCCGGGCGCTCCTTCTTCGACGTGATGTTCGGCCATTTCTCGGAATACTGGCGGTTGAGCTCGAGCCATTTCTCGAGACCGGGCTCGGTATCGGGCTTGATCGCGTCCACCGGGCATTCCGGCTCGCACACGCCGCAATCGATGCACTCGTCGGGATGAATGACGAGCATGTTGTCGCCCTCGTAGAAGCAGTCGACCGGGCAGACTTCCACGCAGTCCGTGAACTTGCACTTGATGCAGTTCTCGTTGACGATGTAGGTCATGCTTCTCGAAGCCTGCTGCCCGAACCGGCCCGGCGCACGGGGCGACCGCCATATTGCTCATCGCTGCTCTGGTGCCACAGGTGGGCAGTTTGGCGCAAGCGTCAATCAGCTCGACATGCGGGCCGTTCAGCCAGTCCTGCTCCGTGAGCCGGTCGATCAGTCGCCGCTCGCGCTTGCTGGTCGGACGCCCGGTGCCGCGCGTCGCGCTCAGCCGACGCATCGGGCTGCGCGCGGCGCCTTGCCGGCCGAGGCGACAGCACCTCGTAGAGCTGGCGCGCTTCCGGCGGGCGGCCCTCGGCGCGCGCCTGGCGCCAGCACCTTGAGCACCTGGATGTTGCCGCGGATGAGCGATGGTCAGGACGTCGCCCGGCCGCACCGTCTGGCTGGGCTTGGCGGCCTTGGCCCGATTGACCCGCACCTTGCCGTCCGGGACCAGCTGCGCCGCCAGGGTGCGCGATTTGACGATGCGCGCAGAACCAGAGCCACTTGTCGAGCCGCTGGGTCTCGGCCGGCTGAGCCTCCGCTCGCTCGGAGTGTCTTCGTCTTGCCGGTCATCGGCGCCGGATCATTCCTGGCTGCGCTTTTCCAGGGCCGCCTTGAGCGAGCTCAGCGCCGCGAACGGCGAGATCAGGATCGAAGGCGGCCTTCGGCGCGAGGGCGGCGAGGCCTGCATGATGCGGCCGCGGCCGCTCGTCGGCGCTGCGCTGGGACCGCTCGCGGCGGTGATCGCGGCCGTCTGAGCGGCCCTTGCCCTCGCGTCGCGTGGCCTTGGGCGCTGCGCCTTGGGCGCCTGTGCGGCGGCTTGGGGCCGTGCACGCCGCTCTTTGCGACGCGCAGGTGCGGCCCTTCTCGCCGCTCCGGCCCGGTCGAAGGCCCGTGCCCTTGCGCCGGGGCCGCCAGACCTCCTCCCATTTCTCCACCGCAGGCTTCGGGCGGCCACGGCGGAGTGCGCGTGTCGGCAACGGCTGCCGCGGCTGGTCCGTCGGCTGGTCGGATCGCTGCTGCGCGGCGCTATCCGCCGGCGGCTCGGCGGTCGCCGCTTGGCGCGTCCTCAGCCGCAGCCGCATCTGCGCCGTTGGACGGGGCCGATGCCGCGACGAGGCTCCGGCGGCGGCTGCCGCGCTCGCCGCGGGCGCGACGCAGCCGGCGCTCGGCCCAGAAGCCCAGCGCCTTCAGGACGTGCCCCAGCTCGTCGGCCGAGCAGCCGAGGATCGACATCATGTCAGGCGTCGCCCTGAAGCCGCCGTCGCCGGTTGCGCCCCTTCGGCGGCAGCGCTCGGATTGGCGGGATCGGAGCCGCCAGGTCAGCAGCGGGCGGATGAGGTCGGCCAGCCGCTCCAGCATGTCGACGCGGACCGCGCGCGGACCGCACACATGAAAGCCGGCGACCCGGTAGAAGGCATCCGGCGCCGCCGGTCGGCGACGGCAGCGAGGTGAGCCCGGCGCGCGGCGGCTCGGGCATGGCGGCGATGTCGAGGCCGTGCGCGGCGCCGCGCTTCAGCATCCACAGGATCGGCGCCAGCTCGCGTGCGAGGCGGGCTTCAGCATGGTCGGGAAATAGATGTTGAAGGCGCCGAAGCGGACGCCGTACTTGCGCAGCTGCGCCCGAGCCGGCTGATCGAGCGAGCGGATCTCCTCGCGTCGACGCTCTCGCGCCGCAGCACGCCGAAGTTCTCCTTGAGGCGGAAGGCGATGCCGCGCGCCAGGCCGGCGATGTCCTGGGCGCTGTCGATCTCGACCAGCGGCTTCAGCCGCTCGGCGATCAGCTCGGTCATCCAGGCGTTGAGCCGCTCCTGCACCTTCTCCTTGTCCGGGCCGGCCAGATGCTCGTCGGCGACAGTACGACCACGACGGGCTTGAGCGGGTCATCGCCCGCCTCCAGCCGCGCGATCTCCTCCTCGCGCCACAGCACCTGGCCGCTGCGGCTGAGCTTGAAGGCGTCGTTCTTGGCGGCGACGCGACGCGGCGCACGCGCATCGCCAGCTCTTTGGCCAGCACGTGCGCGGCGGCATTGCGCGTGGCCTTGCCGTGGATGCCCTCGGCCTGCGTGTCGGGAAAGAAGCGGAAGCCCTGCAGGCGGCCGACGATAGTGCTTCTCGACGTGCACGGCGCCGTCGTCGGCGATCTCGGCGTAAAGCTCGTCCTTCTCCTTGAGGCCGCTGCATCAGCGCGCTGGTGCGCCGGTCGACGAAGCGCTGGGTCAGGCTGCTCGTGCAGCGCATCCGACAGGCTGTCCTCGATGGCGCGGGTGCGCTCCTGCCAGTGCTCGTGGTCGGCCAGCCAGTCGACCCGGTTGGACACGAACGTCCAGGTGCGGATGTGGGCGATGCGGTTGGCGAGCGTATCGATGTCGCCGTCGGTGCGGTCGGCGAAGCGCCACCTGCTGGGCGAACCAGTCCGCGGGGATGCGCTCCTCCGGCGCCATCAGGAACTTGTAGAGCGTGGCCACCAGCTCGGCGTGGTTCTGGGCGGAGATCTTGCGATAGTCGGGGACCTGGCACACGTCCCACAGCCGGCCGACGGCCTGGCGCGCGACGGCGAAGCGCCGCCACCTCGCGGATCGTGGCTGACGGTCTCGAGCGCCAGTCATGTCGTCGGCCATGCGCGCGCGGGCGAGCCGGCCCTCGCGCGGCGCCTCGCGCAGGCTGTCGCGCAGCCGGTCGAGCGAGGCGAAGTCGAGATCGCGGTTGCGCCACTGCAGCGACTTCACGGTGTCGAAGGTGTGCGTCTCGAGCCGCTCGATGACGATCGGCCGAGAAGGGCTCGACGCGTGCCGGTGACGCCGAAGGTGCCGTCGTTCATGTGGCGGCCGGCGCGGCCGGCGATCTGGCCGAGCTCGGCCGGCGGTCAGCTCGCGATGCACCTGGCCGTCGAACTTGCGCGTGCCGGCGAAGGCCACGTGATCGACGTCGAGGTTGAGGCCCATGCCGATGGCGTCGGTGGCGACCAGGAAATCGACGTCGCCGGACTGATAGAGCGCCACCTGGGCGTTGCGCGTGCGCGGGCTGAGCGCGCCCAGCACGACGGCGGCGCCGCCGCGCTGGCGGCGGATCAGCTCGGCGATGGCATAGACCTCGGCGGCCGAGAAGGCGACCAGCGCCGTGCGCGGCGGCAGCCGCGTGATCTTCTTCTCGCCGGCGTAGGTGAGCTTGGAGAGGCGCGGCCGCGAGATGAAGTTGGCGCCCGGAATGAGATCGCTGATGGCCTCGCGCATGGTCTGGGCGCCGAGCAGCAGCGTCTCCTGACTGCCCGCGCACGTGCAGCAGCCGGTCGGTGAAGACGTGGCCGCGCTCGGGATCGGCCGCGAGCTGCACCTCGTCGATGGCGAGGAAGTCGACGTCGGCCTCGCGCGGCATCGCCTCGACCGTGCACACGTAGTAGCGCGGCTGCTCCGGCTTGATCTTCTCCTCGCCGGTGATGAGCGCGACGCGGTCGGCGCCGGCGCGCGCGGCGACCTTGTCGTAGACCTCGCGCGCGAGCAGGCGCAGCGGCAGGCCGATCAGGCCCGTGTCGTGGCCCAGCATGCGCTCGATCGCCAGATGCGTCTTGCCCGTGTTGGTGGGCCCGAGCACGGCCGTGACGTTGCGGATGCGGTTTGCGAGATCGAGGCTCATTCAGCAGCTGTCCTCACCGAGGACATCGTGCCGGAGGCATTGCAGAGTGGTGTGACAAGATCAAGGGGCGACGGCAAAAAAGCCGCGCAGCAATTCGGGCAACGCTATGCAGCGGTGCGCATCGCCGTCAAAAGGCTGACGTTCGCAGCGCGGTCAATGCAGCAGCGCGATCTGCGGCTTGCCGGGCGAGACGATCTCCACGCGCTTGGAGACGATGCGTGGCAGTAGCCGGCCATGGTCGGGATGGTGATCTGATAGGGCATGAACACGTTGGCGCTCGGGATCGGACGCAGCGCCACCTCGATGGCGTCGTTGGCGGCCATGAACTTGGTGTCGGTGTCGACCTTGTGGCCGGCGATCGGCAGGTAGCGCACGCGGCAGACGTGGGCGACGCCCGGCTGACCGCTCGGCTGCTGCTCGATCACCTTCATCTCGCCCTTGTGGCTGAGCACCAGGTCGAAGCGCTCCTTGCCGTCGAAGATCGGCATGCGGCGCTCGCATGGATTGGCGCTCGGAGCCGCGCGACAGCACCATGATGGCGCTGAGCGGGTCGAGCACGCCCTTCAGGTGCTGCTCGCGCACCGGAATGATGTCGGGCTTGGGAGGCAGCAGCGGCAGGTTGCGTGACGTCGGTGACGGCGCCGTTGGCGAAGTCCGATCTTGGTCGAGCCGGCCTCGCAGGTTGCTCTTGAAGTCGAACGTGAAGGCGGCGGGCTTGGGCGCCTGGTCGACGATCAGAGCCGAAGCTGCGCGTCTCGCCATCCCAGGTGAAGGCGCCGAGCAGCACCGACAGGCTGCGCGTTGCCGACGCAGCGTGTAGCTCTGCTGCTCCGCCTGCGACTGGAACTCGAAGGTGCCGACGTTGAAGCCGTTGAAGTTGATGTCATAGACGGCGCGCACGTTGGCCGGCCAGCTCTCGGCAGCTGGCGTCCGCAGGCCGGCCGCAATCGCCGCCAACGACAGCGACAACCCGGCAAGAAGGCAGCAAACGCCTTTGGCGACCAACGCGGCACTGCAACGTCATGACGCTCGCCTCACATCCCTCACGCAACGCAAACTCGCAGTTTCCCGCATGCCAAGCTAGCCGGTTTTGCGTCAATTGTGTGTCTCGCGCCACGCTAGCGCTGAAGGCGTAAACAATTCGGTGATGGCCGGCCCGAATTGGCACAGCGCTTGACGTGGACTTGACGCCGGTGCTCGTATAGAACGGCCGCGCGAGCGCCGATATGCCCCGAGGTTTCCGCAAGGCCGGCGACGAGGCATTGCCATGACCCGGCGATGTGAGTTGACGGGCAAGCTGCCCATGTCCGGCCAGTTGCGCAGCCATGCCGAGAACAAGACCAAGCGCACGTTCCGGCCCAACCTGTGTCGACGTGACGCTGATCAGCGATGCGCTGCAGCGCAAGGTGCGGCTGCGCATCAGCGCGCATGCGCTGAAGACGGTGGAGCGCCGCGGCGGGCTCGACGCCTTCCTGATGAAGGCCAAGGACGAGGAGCTGTCCGAGCGCTGCCAGAAGCTCAAGCGCGAGGTCAAGAAGGCGCACGAGCGAGCAGGCGCGCGAAGCTTCGAGCGCGCGTAGTCCTTGTCGTCGGCGTTGGCTGACCAACGCGTAGGCTCGAGGTGCCATCGCGCACCTCCACGTGCGCTTCCGCGCGACCCCACATGCGCAGCGCCGTCTTCGTCTCCGGTGGTCCTGAAGCCCGCGCGCTCGTAGAGCCGCAGCGCGTCCGTCCAGGTCGGCGAAGCTCCAGAGATAGATGCGGGTGAAGCCGCGCTGCCGGGCATAGGCCGAGCGCCTCGTCGAGCAGGCGCCTGCCGAGGCCCGCTGCCGCGCGCCTCCGGCACCAGCAGGAACCAGCGCAGCTGGCCTGACGCCCGGCTCGGCGTCGACGACGGCGATCGAGCCGACGATGCGATCGCCGTCCTCCGCGATCCAAAGGCGCCCGACTGCCGTCCAGAACGAAGTCGGCCAGCGGCTTGGCCACATAGGGCTCGAAGCGTGGTGTCGAGGCCGTACTCGCGCGCGGTAGAGCACCCCGATGCAGATGCACGACCATGCCGAGGTCGCCGGGCTCGAGCTCGTGGCGGATGCGGAATGTTGCGCTCGGCTCGGCGGCATCTCACGGTCCTCGACGGCGAAGGCGCTCCTCAGGCCGTCGTCGAGCAGCGTGAACTGCAGGAACAGCGTGCGCTGCAGGAGGTGGTTGAAGTTGTCGTCGGAGATCATCGACGACGATGGTCTCGCCGCGCGGCCCGCTGGTGCACGGCTATGCCTTCCATGTTGTCGATCTCGTAGCTCGAGTCGGCCTGGATCGAGCGTGCGGCCGGTGATGCGCGCGCCGGGCGCGATCTCGCTGGCGGCGATGTGGCGCAGGCGCATCTTCACGCCCTCGGTCCAGCGGAAGTAGCGCTCGAGCACGAGCAGAGCTGCCGTCGGCCAAGCTCGCCGCGTCGGTGATATTGAAGCCGTCGATGTCCTGCAGCTGGAAGCTGCTGCGGCTCGCCGCCGCCGATCCAGATCCAGCCGGTGTGATAGCCGCTGCCGCGCGTGAAGCGCTCGGCGAAGGCGACGATCGAGCCCTTGCGCGGGCCGCCCTTGAGCACGGCAAGCGCCTCGATGCCCTGGTTGCTCGCGCATGCGCCTGGCCTCGGCCGGCAGCTTCGAGGTAGCCGGTGGGCGCCAGCACCTGCCGGTCGCGGATCGGAAAGCGGCCGATGCGATGCAGGCGCTCGAAGCTGATGAGCAGCGTGCCGCGCTGCAAGCGTGCCATCGAGCAGGGTGACGGCTTCCGCGTCCTGCTCGCGCTTGCTCTCGAGCGGCTGGCCGCCGACTGCCGAGCAGCGGGCCGAGCCGCGCGCGTCGTGAGCCGGTCGGCCGGCTGCCGTCGTAGGCGACGTCCGCGGTCATCCAGCTGCCGACGTCGGAGATCGCCAGCAGGCTCTTGCCGTCCGCCTCCATCACCAGGCCCGACCAGCCGCCGAAGTTCGCCGACGGCGAGCGTGAGCACCAGTCCGCCGCGGAACTCGAGCTGGCCGAAGCGCTTGACGTCCGGGCGGCTGCGCTCGAAATGCAGCGATCGGCCGGGCATCGATCTCGATGCTCTCGATGCTCGTGGGCGGCGGCGGGATCCTTGTCCTCGCGCGCGGCCGCGTCGGCGCCAGCGGCAGCGCCCGCGCCGGCGAGCAGGCTCGCCAGCACCGCCCGGCGATCGACGGCGTTCGATCGGGCCCTGTCGGTCATGATGGATTGCGCTCGCTTCGCTGCGCCTCGGCAACGAGGAGGCGCCCACGATCGACAATCATTGCAGTTGCGGCGCGCCGAGGGCGCTGGGCGCGCGTGCGCGGCGTCGGGCGCACCCTCCTCGAACAGCTCGACCAGCTTGTCGGTCATGGCGCCGGCGAGCTCGGTCGGATCGGTGATGGTGACGGCGCGGCGGTAGTAGCGCGTCACGTCGTGGCCGATGCCGATGGCGATCAGCTCGACCGAGCGAGCGCGTCTCGATCTCCTCGATCACCTGGCGCAGGTGCCGCTCCAGATAGCAGCCGGTGTTGACCGACAGCGTCGGAGTCGTCGACCGGCGCGCCGTCCGAGATCATCATCAGGATGCGCCGCCGCTCCGGGCCGACCTGCAGGCGGCGGTGCGCCCAGGCCAGCGCCTCGCCGTCGATGTTCTCCTTGAGCAGGCCCTCGCGCATCATCAGCGCCAGCGAGCGCTTGGCGCGCCGCCAGGGCGCGTCGGCCGGCTTGTAGATGATGTGGCGCAGGTCGTTGAGGCGGCCCGGATTGGCGGGCTTGCCGGCGGCCAGCCAGCGCCTCGCGCGCCTGGCCGCCCTTCCAGGCCCTGGTGGTGAAGCCCAGGATCTCGACCTTGACGCCGCAGCGCTCGAGCGTGCGCGCCAGGATGTCGGCGCAGCAGGCCGCCACCATGATCGGCCGCCCGCGCATGCTGCCCGAGTTGTCGAGCAGCAGCGTCACCACGGTGTCGCGGAAGTCGGCGTCGCGCTCGTGCTTGAAGGAGAGCGGATGCAGCGGATCGATGATGACGCGGGTGAGGCGCGCCGCATCGAGCGTGCCCTCCTCGAGGTCGAAGTCCCAGGCGCGGTTCTGCTGCGCCATCAGCTTGCGCTGCAGCCGGTTGGCGAGGCGCGCCACCGCGCCCTGCAGGTTGCGCAGCTCCTTGTCGAGGAAGGCTGCTGCAGCCGCTCCAGCTCGTCGGGCGTCGACAGGCTCTCGGCGGCGATCTCCTCGTCGTGGGCGCGGCTGAAAACCTTGTAGCCGAAGGCCTCCGGGTTATCGAGCACGTTGTAGTTGGGCCGCCAGGGCTCGCGCGCGTCGGCCATCTCGTCGCCGTCGGCATCGGCGTCGAACTGGTCGCGCGTCGGCATCCTGCGGCGGTCTCGGCTGGTCTCGCCTTCCTCGCCCTCGCCGCGCTGGTCCTCGCTGGCCTGGTCCTGGCTGTCCTGGCCTTCGCGCGTTGTCCTCGGCGTTCTGCTCGCCGCTCTCGGGATCCTGCTCGTCGTCCTCGCCCTCCTCGCGCTCGCCCTCGGAGCAGCTCGTCGGAGAGATCGAGCGCCTTGAGCAGGTCGCGCAGCTGGCGGCCGAACGTCTCCTGGTTCTCCGGCGAGCTTGTCCATGCGCGCCAGCGTGCGCCCGGCGCGCTCCTCGATCCAGGGCCGCCACAGGTCGACCATCGCCTTGGCCGTCTCGGGCGGCGCGGCGCCGGTCAGCCGCTCGCGCACGATCAGCGACAGGGCATCCTCGAGCGGCGCGTCGGCCCGCTCGGTGATCTCGGCGTAGCGGCCGTGACCGTACTGGTCCTCGACGCGCGCCGTCAGGTTGGCGCGCCATGCCGGGCATGCGATTGGCGCCCAGCGCCTCGATGCGGGCCCGCTCGACCGCCTCGAACACGGCGCGCGCGGGACCGGCCTACGGCGCCAGCCGCGCGTGCAGCTTGACGTCGTGGCAGGCCGCGGTCAGCGCCAGGCTATCCGCCCAGCCGCGGATCACGGCCACCTCGCGCGCGGAGGGCACGCGCGAGGGCTCGGGCAGCTGCACCAGCTTGCCGTCGATCTCCGGCTTGCCCGGCGCATAGCTGACCTGCACCTCGCCGTCGCCGGCGATGGCGCACGCACGGCAAGCCCGAGCGCCCGCTTGAAGGGCTCGGCCGGCGATTCCTTTGCGGTTCGGAGCTCGGACGCCATGCGCTCGCACGTCCTCAGTTCAGCGCCACGTTGGTCGGCGCTCTCGGGCAGCTCCTCGCCGAAGCAGCGCTGGTAGAACTCGGCCACCAGCGGCCGCTCCAGCTCGTCGCACTTGTTGACGAAGGTGACGCGGAAGGCAAAGCCGACGTCGCCGAAGATCTCGGCGTTCTCGGCCCAGGTGAGCACCGTGCGCGGGCTCATCACCGTGGAGAGGTCGCCGTTCATGAACGCCGAGCGCGTCAGGTCGGCGACGCGCACCATGTTGGAGACGATCTTGCGCTTGGCCTCGCTCTTGGTGAAGCGACTTGGCCTTGGCCAGCACGATGCGCGTCTCCTCGTCGTGCGGCAGGTAGTTGAGCGTGGAGACGATCGACCAGCGGTCCATCTGGCCCTGATTGATCTGCTGCGTGCCGTGATAGAGGCCGGAGGTGTCGCCGAGGCCGATGGTGTTGGTGGTGGAGAACAGCCGGAACGCCGGGTGCGGCCGGATCACCTTGGACTGGTCGAGCAGGGTGAGCTTGCCCGACTGCTCCAGCACGCGCTGGATGACGAACATCACGTCGGGCCGGCCGGCGTCGTACTCGTCGAAGCACAGCGCCGTGTTGGTCTGCAGCGCAGTAGGGCAGGATGCCCTCGCGGAACTCGGTGACCTGCTTGCCCTCCTTCAGCACGATCGCGTCCTTGCCGACCAGGTCGATGCGGCTGACGTGGCTGTCGAGGTTGACGCGGATGCAGCGGCCAGTTGAGCCGGGCGGCCACCTGCTCGATGTGCGTCGACTTGCCGGTGCCGTGGTAGCCCTGGATCATCACGCGCCGGTTGTGCTTGAAGCCGGCGAGGATGGCGAGCGTCACCTCCCGGTTGAACACGTAGTCGTTGTCGATGTCGGGCACGTGGTCGTCGGCCTTGGCGTAGGCGGGCACCTCGAGGTCGGTATCGATGCCGAACAGCTGGCGCACGGACACTTTCATGTCGGGCAGGCCGGGACACCCCGGCTTGGGCTTGGGCTGGCATATCGTTTCGGTTTCCGGATGTTTTGCCCGGTGCTCGGCAACAGCACGCCGCACCGGATCGGCTACTCGCTCGAACTCGGCTGGCAGGCTTCAGACCAGTCCAGCCTGCTTGAGATAGTTATAAGCTTGGATGATTTCGCGCAACTTGTCCTCGGACCTTTTGTCCCGCCATTGGCGTCGGGGTGGTGGCGTTTGACCAGCTCCTTGAAGCGCGCCTTGATCTCATCGCGGCCGCGCCGGCGCTCAAATTGAGCGATTCGAGCGATTTCAGCTCCAGCGGCTTGAAGGTGCGCCGCTGCTCGCTCGCCGTCGGCCCGGGCCGAGCGCCACGAGAAAAACCCGTGCGGGTCGAGAAGCGGGCCGTGGCTGCCCATATGCCCCATGCCGTGGCGCGTGCCGTGCGCCCACGCGTTGGCGCCGGCCTTCCAGGTCGGCCGGTGGCCCGTGACGCTGTCCTTCTGGTAGGCCTCGATGTCGGCGTTGCTCATGCCCTCGAAGTAATTGTAGGAGGCATTGAACTGCGCGCACGTGCTCGAGGCAGAGCAGGTAATACTCGCCCTCGTGCCCACGGCCTCTGGGCGCGCGGTGCACGCCGGCGGCGCTGCAGCCCTTCCACTGGCAGGCCGGTGCCTCTCGGGCTACGGCCTTCTCGTGGTCCGGCTTGACGCGGACGCTGTCGAAGTATTTCGAGTCGAGCTTCATTGCTCTTCTCAGTATGTGCGCAAGCCGCGGCGTGCACAAGATCGGCGTTGCGCGATGCGGCCGTGACCGTTGTACGTGGGCCATATCGCCAGCGATCCTGGCATAGCTGCCATAAAGAACGTGCAAATGTCCGTCGAAGCGACCATGCGTGAGAAGCTGCAGCGGACGTTTCAGCCGACGCGGCTCGATGTGATCAACGAGTCGCATCTGCACGCCGGCCACCGCACCTCCCCGGCACGGGCGAGAGCCACTTTCGTGTGCTGATGGTGTCGGCTCTGTTCGCCGGCAAATCACGCCTGCAGCGCCACCGCTTGGTCAACGAGGCTTTGGCGGCCGAGCTCAAAGGCAAGGTCCGCACGCCTTGGCCTCGAGTCTGCGTGCGCCTGACGAGGAGCGGTCTGAAGCAGCCCACCTTGGCTCGCATCTGCATGGCCGGAACGACGTTGGTTCCAGGCTACTCGAAGATGGGGACGCGCCGCAAATCGCCATTGCAAGGTCGCGCGGCCGACGTGGGAGTCGCGGACGGCCATCACCACCAGCGGCGGCACCAGCGGCGGCAGCGCCAATGGCCGCGGTGGCGCCAGCAGCGCTCGACTAGCGGCGACGCGACGGAGCCTGCTCGACGATTGCTCTGCTCGAGGCCAGAGCGTCTTGAGGCCTTCCAGCGCTCCGCGTCGCAGGGGCAGCTCGAGCCGTGCCGTAGGCCATGCAAGCGGCTGCGGCGGCTCCGCCAGCGACAAAGCAGCCCGCGCTCATTCTGAGGCTTCATCTTTGACCAGAACCCATCGCGCAATCGATCCTTCGCCGGCGTCGCGTGGCATCGGCCTCGGATCTCAATCCGATCTCGAGATCGCGTCAGGGACATGAACGACATAATGAATGAACGCGTATCTTCGCGCGGGTGCCGTTCGTCTGATCCGCGCGCGGCGCTGACGACGAGCGGCCGACACAGGCTTCTATTTGTCCTTCCGGCCGCGCGCGCCAGAGGTCTGGCCGGCGCTCGCGCGTGATCCGCTCCGCCTCCGCGCGCCGCCACTCGGCGATGCGCTTGTGATCGCCGGAGAGCAGGACCTCAGGGATATCTCCGCGCCCTCCCACTCGCGCGGGCGTGTATACTGGGGATACTCCAGCAGGCCCGCCTCGAAGCTCTCCTCGTGCAGCGAGGCTGCCTTGCCGACGACGCCGGGAAGCAGCCGGACCACGGCATCGATCAGCACCATCGCCGCCAGCTCGCCGCCCGCCAGCACGTAGTCGCCGATCGAGATCTCGCGCAGGCCGCGCGCGGCGATGACGCGCTCGTCGATGCCCTCGAAGCGGCCGGCGAGCAGCAGCACGCCGGGCCGGCGGCCAGCTCGCGCACGATGGCTTGGGTCAGGAGGTCGCCGCGGGCGAGAGATAGATCCGCGGCGCTTGCGGGTTGCCGGCGCTCGCGGCATCGATGGCAGCGCCCAGCACGTCGGCGCGCATGACCATGCCGGCGCCGCCGCCGGCCGGCGTATCGTCCACGGCGCGATGCCGGCCGATCCCGAACTCGCGGATGCCGACGGCGTCGAGCGACCACAGGCCGCTGGCTCAGCGCCTCGCCCGCCAGCGACGCCGCCAGCGGCCCGGAAACAGCTCGGGAAACAGCGTCAGCACGGTTGCCCGCCAGGCGAGCGCATCGTCGGCGTGGATGCTTCAGTCAAGGTGAGCGCCCTCGCGCGACGTTCTCTTTCACGGGAACGGTTAGGCTGCCCCCTCGACAACGACGAAGTCGATGGTGCCAGCGCCCTGTCGCAGCTTCTTGGCGGCCGCGTATTCCGGCGAGGTGGCATAGGCCGTGGCGGCCTCGAAGCTCGCAAACTCGATGACGACGTTGCGGGCGACACCCTGGCCCTCGATGGTCTCGGCACTGACCGCCGCGCACGATCGGGTTGCCGCCAGTAGCTTCTTGATGGCCTCGCTCGCCTTGGCGGCGTATTCGGCCCACGCGCCGGGGTTGGTGACAGTGGCGCGGGCGATGACGTATCCTTTGGGCATTGGCGTCCTCCTCTTCCACAATGCTCTGTGCGATCTGCGCGCGGAGCTAGGCTTCGGCGTCCGCTTCGCCAGTGCCCGCCTCGATCGAGCGCACGAACAGCTCGGCAGGCGCGAGCGCGGGTCGTTCTGCCGCGGTGATCGGCCGGCCGACCACGAGGTAGTCGGCGCCGGCTGCGATCGCCTGCTGCGGGGTGGCGACGCGCGCCTGGTCGCCGGCGGTATCGCCCCGGCAGCCGGATGCCCGGCGTCCGATCGCCATGTGCGGCCCGACGACGGCGCGCACGCGCCCCGCCTCCTGGCCCGATGCGACCACGCCGTCGCAGCCGGCGTCACGCGCAAGCCGGGCGCGGCGTGCCACGAGATCCGCCGGCGAGGCGCCGATGCCCTGCTGCTGGATGTCGCTTGCATCGAGGTTGGTGAGCACGGTGACGCCGAGAATTTTCAGACTAGTTGCCGGCCTTGCCGCGCCACCGCCGCGCGCAGCGTCTTTGGCGTCCTGCGCGTGCACGGTGAGGAAGGTGGCGCCGGTGGCGGCCGCATTGCGGGTCGCCCGCTCCACCGTGTTCTCGATGTCGAGCAGCTTCATGTCGAGGAACACGCTGCTTGCTCCGCGTCAGCTCGCGCGCAAGGTCGAGGCCGCCGGCTCATGACCAGCTCGAGACCGATCTTGTAGAAGCCGACCGCGTCGCCGAGCTTGCGCGACAAGCGCGCGCGCTGCCTCGATCGTCGGCACGTCGAGGGCGACGATCAGCCGGTCGCGTGCGCCGATGTTTGCCAGGATGCCGGCCTCCTCTAGTCCGAGTTGTTCTCTCTTGCGGATGTCAGCGGCCAGATCATAGATGTGCTGGCGCCACTGTGCCATGTACTTCGTGAAGCGGTCCTCGGAAGCGGCCTCCGGCCGTGCCCCGCGCGCGCGGCATTGCGCGAGCGTCTCCGAGCGTCCAGGTCGCAACGGCGGCGTCGTCGAGCTGCGCCGCCGCGGGGTCCTCGTTGACCTCGAGCTCGGCCCGTGCGGCCAGCCATTTGTCCAGGCTGCTTTCGAGGCAGGTCTCGAACTCGCCCTTCTTTGCCCACGTGATGCCGGCCGCGCCTGCGCTCGAGACCTGCACTGTCGCAGCCAGCGAGGCGATACCGATGACGCCAGGCCTCGCATGCCGCAAGCAGCTGGGCGATCTCGATCGATCGGCATCAGCGCTTGCAACCGGCCAGCATCTGCTCGCGCTTCTGGGCCGCGGCTTTCCAGCGGTCGGGTGTCTGGCGTGGCGCACCAGGTCAGGTGCGCCTGCTTGCTCGAGCTCCACTCCGAGCCCGTGAAGCCGCACTTGCCTTGCTCGTTGCGCTCGCTGCTGCTTGAGCGACGTGTCGGCGTACCAGGTGCAGTTGGCCGCCTGCGCCAGCGTCATCGTCGGCGCGGCAAAGGCGAGCCAGAGGGCCAGCCAAGGGCGCGCGGCGGCAAGGCGTCGGGTCATCGGCATGGTCCTGCTCGGTTTCATTCCCGCGCATCGCTTCATTCAGCATCGCTGCCATGAACCGGGACTGAATGTATTTCTTGTCGCTGGTCAATGCGTTGGGCCGAAAGCTGGGCCGACTGATTTGGCGCTCCAGGCGGCGCAGCTCGGGCGACCAGGGCGCGGCCTTGGACGACACCAGGTTGGCCTCGCGATTTGAGGATCATGCCGTCGTCCAGCACCTTCAGGCCGTTGGCGCGCAGCGTCGCGCCGGTGGTGGTGATGTCGACGATCAGCTCGGCCAGGCCGGCCGCCGGCGCGCCTTCGGTGGCGCCGAGGCTCTCGACGATGCGGTAGCCGGTGACGCCCTTGTGCGAGAAGAAGCGGCGCGTCAGGTTCATGTACTTGGTGGCGACGCGCACGCGGCGGCCGTGCACGCGGCGGTAGCTCGAGCGCCATCTCCTCCAGGTCGGCCATGCGGCGCACGTCGATCCAGCACGGCGGGCACGGCCACCACCACGTCGGCGTGGCCGAAGCCGCAGCGGCCGCAGGAAGCGCGACGCGCTCGTCGGCAATCGGCGATGGTCTCGCGGATCAGGTCCTCGCCGGTGATGCCGAGGTGCGCCGCGCCGCTCTTGAGGAACTGGGCGATCTCGGACGACGACACGAAATTGACCTCGACGCCCGGCAGGCCGGCGATCTCGCCCTTGTAGCCGCGCGCCGAGCCCGGCCTTCGTGACGCGCGAGCCCGGCCTTGCGCCAGCATGTCGGCGCACTGCTCCATCAGGCGGCCCTTGGACGGCAGGGCGAGGATGAGCTTGGCGCTCATGGCGCCGCTCCGCTCAGCACCGCCAGCAGGCGCTCGGTGTGGATGCGACGAGCCGACGGCCGGCACGGCGGCCGCGGCGCCGACGTCGGCGAGCAGGCTGTCGTAGCGGCCGCCGCCGGCGATCGGGCTCTTGGGCCCGAGCGTGGGCGCGACTGATCTCGAACACGAAGCCGGTGTAGTACTCGAGGTCGCGCCCGAACTCGGCGGAGAACGTCGCGCCCGGCGATCGCACGCCGGCCGCCTCGAGCAGATCGAGGCGCCGCCGGAACGGCGTCGAGCGCCGGTCGCCGAGGTCGAGCTTGTCTGGCACGCTGCAGGGCCTCGATCCTGCGCCGGCGTCGCGGGCCGGGGCCGTGATCGCGACGTAGCTCTCGATCAGCGCGGCCGTCTGTCGGCGCCAGCGGCGTCTCGCGCGCATCGGCGACCTCGGCCAGCAGGCGCTCGGCGATCTCGCGGCAGCGTGCGCGTGCCGATCAGCTCCAACCCGGACTGGTCGAGGTACTCCGCGACGAAGCGCCTGGGCCTCCTCGGCTGTCCGGGATCGAGCGCGTCGATCAGCTCGCGCGGCACGCCCAGCTGCTTGCAGCGCCGCCGCGCGACGTCAGGCGCGCCAGCTCGGCGCGGAACGCCTCGGGACGCCAGAAATGGTGGCGCAGCCGCCGCCGCCAGCGCTTCGGCATGGGCAGCGCCTCGAGCAGCGCGCTGAAGAGGCCGAGATCGCCGATCCGCAGCTGGAACTGCTCAGGCCCGCTTCGCGCAGCGCCTCGACGATGAGGCGCCAGCACGGCGGCATCGTCCTGCTCGCGGTCGGCGGCGGCGAACGACTCGATGCCGGCCTGGCGGAACTCGCGCGGGTGCGCGCTGTCGGCGCCGCCGGGCTGATAGCGGAAGGCCGGGCCGTTGTAGCAGTAGCGCGCCGGCACGGCGCCGCCCGGGTGGCGCGCCAGATGCAGGCGGCAGGTCGGCACGGTCAGGTCGGGGCGCAGGCACAGCTCCTCGCCGTCGGGATCGGTGAAGACGTAGGTGCGCGCGCGCAGGGCCTCGCCGACCACGTCGAGGAACAGGCCGGCCGGCTGGATGATGGCTGGGCGCCACCTGCTCGTAGCCGGCGCGCGTGAAGGCGCCCATCAGGCGCTGCGCCTGGGCTTCGAGGGCCTCCACCTTCTGTGCGGCTTCCGCGGCCATGGGTTACCGCCTTGTCATCCCGGACGGCCGAAGGCCGATCCGGAACCCAGGGGCCGTGGGGCACGCTTTCGGCGCTTGGTCCTGGGTCCCGGCTCTCCGCGCTGACGCGCTCTGGCCGGGATGACAGTCGGGCATGGATGCAATCCCTAGTCCTTATGCCGAGCCAGGATCTCGCGCACCTTGGCGACGAGCTCGTCTTCTTTGACGGAGATCTGCGCCGGGCGGCCTTCGCGCCATTCCTTGGTGTCCTTGATGGTGGCGGCGGCCTTGGCGCCTTCGATCAGGTCCTTGATCTGCACCTCGCCCTTGGCGCGCTCGTCGCCGCCCTGGATGACGACGCAGGGGCGCCGCGCTTGTCGGCGTATTTCATCTGCGCCTTCATGCCGGCGGTGCCGAGATACATCTCGGCGCGGATGCCGGCCTGGCGCAGCGACTGCGCCATCTTCTGGTAGTCGGCGAGTGCGGTCCTTCTCCATGACGAGCACGACGACCGGGCCGTCGGACGGCGCGGGCTTGTCGCTTGTTCGAGCGCGGCGAGCGCCGCCTGCAGGCGCGACACGCCGATGGAGAAGCCGGTGGCCGGCACCTTGCTGCCGCGTGAAGCGCTCGACCAGGCCGTCGTAGCGCCCGCCGCCGCCGACCGAGCCGAAGCGGACGGTCTGGCCGTCTTCGTTCATGACCTCGGTGGTGATCTCGGCTTCGAAGACGGGGCCGGTGTAGTACTCGAGGCCGCGGACGACCGATGGATCGATGCTGACTGCGGCCATCGTCATATCCGGCTGCACTCAGCAGCTGCGCGATCTCGCAAGCTCGTCCAATCCGCTCTTGACAATCGCTGCTGCAACTTCGGCAAATCGCGCGTTCGATCCGACCTGCGGCAGCCATCACTACGTCATCTGCGGCAAATTCCTAGCATCCTGTCTGCCTTGACTGCGACGTCACTCGAGATAGGACTGAAGCACAATGCATGATCGTGTCGATCCGACTTGGCTTCGAGGCCAGCTCCTTCGGTGAAATCGCCGCTTTCGTCCTTGCGACCTTGCCCAGAAGAGCGCTCACGCCTGTCCCGCCCAGCCGATCGTATTTGTCGATCGCGCGCAGTACTGTGAGCCGCTTGCCGGCATTGTGCATCACCGCCAAGCCCGATCGCTTCCAGCACGCCGTCGAGCACCTTGCGGTTGTTCACCTTGATCACATAGTCGCCGCGCTTGATGCCCGAGCGCCTCCAGCGTATCCGCCGCCAGCATGCAGATCTCGGCATCCGCCGCGATGTTGTCCGTCCCGACCGTGTCGGCGTCGAACTGGGTGAACTGGCGGAAGCGGCCGGGGCCCGGCTTCTCGTTGCGCCACACGGGGCCGAACGGCGTAGCGGCGGAAGGGCTTGGGCAGCCGGTCGAAGTTCTCGGCGACGTAGCGGGCGAGCGGCGCGGTCAGGTCGTAGCGCAGCGACAGCCACTGCTCGTCCTCGTCCTGGAACGAGAACACGCCCTCGTTGGGCCGGTCCTGGTCGGGCAGGAACTTGCCGAGCGCGTCGGTGTACTCGATGGCCGGCGTCTCCAGCGGCTCGAAGCCGTAGGACTCGTAGACGCCGCGGATGGTGTCGAGCATGCGCCACTGCGCGCGCAGCTCGGCCGCGCCGGTGTCGTCCGAGGCCCTTGGGCAGCCTGGCCGCGGGGCGTGTATCCTTGTTCGTCTTGGCCATCGCAGTCCAGAAAGCCCAGGAATTTTCGGCGCTTATAGCTGATCGCTGTGCAGTGCGCAAAGCAGTAGCGTTCTGGCATCCCGGCCGAGAGCGCTCGCTCCGAGCGCGACCCAGGCTACAAATCACGTGCAGTGCCCTGGCGCGGGGTCTGGATACGCTCGCGCGACTTCCGGATGACAGGTCTAGAACCGATGGCCCAAGCCGGATGCCGAGCGTGTCCAGGCCTTCGTTCCTGGGGGCGGTCGAGGCGTTGGAGATGTGCTCGAAGAACACGGACACGCTGCGGTGCTCGTCGAGCCGATAGCCGATCTCGATACTGGGATGGAACAGCACGCGTCGCCCGAGCTCCTTGGAATCCGGATCGGGCACGTAGGTCTCGAACAGCGCCGAGCCGTCGTGGACGGCCACGCCGAGACCCAGCGCGAGAAACATGCCGCTGGCGAAGTCCCGCTGCCAGCGCGCATCCAGGTAGGCCTTGCTGGTGTCGCCGTTGAAGTTGATCGTGGCGCCCAACGCGGGCCGCAACGCGCCGCCCAAGAACGCGATAGACGGCCAGAAGGATCACTTCCAGGTTGAGGTCGACGGCGTACTCCTTCGATGTGGAAGCCGCTCCACAGGTAGGGCACGTCGTGCACCTGCGCGCCGATCTTGAGCTCGTGGATGAAACCGCCGCCACGCGACGGCTCTTGGGCCGCCGCCGGAAGCGCTAAGAGCGCGCAGAACATCCCCAACAAGTACGGCGCGGACCATACGCATCTGCCGTGCTCCACCCCACCTTACGCGTTCTCGATAGCCCGTCCGGGCGGTCATAGGCGATTGCCATTCGGCGTCCTCCGTTCGCGGATCGCGGCTTTTGGGTCGGGGGCGTGGCCAAAATGCCATGCCCTTCCGGTGCACGTCTGCACGTCGCAGCGGCCGACCCGGCGCGTGTCAGCCAGCCACCGGGCTAACGAAGAACTAATTGAGAGATCACGAAATTCTTGAACGCCGCAGTCGAGAGCGCCTAGCCTCGGCGGCCTCGCATGCGCCAAGCTCGGCCACGCGGCCCTCGAGGCCGAGGCCGGCCTCTGTGGCGCTTTGACGGGATCTGGGGAAACCGCGATGGAGGGGCTCGAGGCGCTTCTGAGCAGATCTGAAGCGCGTCCTCACGCCCGGCTCGGCCGGAAGCCCCGCTGGCGTGGCTGCTCGTCGCCATCCTGCTGACTGCTGGCGGTCGGCGTGCTGCTGCTGCTGCGCCGCACCGGCGCGCCCGCAACGAGGTCGAGCACTTGTTTCCTCGCCTCCGCCGCCGCCACGCGCAGGGCGCGCGAGATCAGCGAGATCGATGCCTTCGCGCGCCGGGCCTCGGCATCGGCGGAGGACCTGAAGGCCCGCGTGCGCAAGCTGCGCACCGGGCACTTCCAGCAGGTCAAGATCTACATCGACCATTCCAACTTCATCCGCACCTGGACGCAGGTCGTGCACAACCGCGACCGGCCGCTGGAGCACGACATCAACTGGACGACGCTGCCGCAAGTGCTGATGGAGGAGACGAGCGAGTGGCTGTCGAAGGCGCGCAAGAGCCCGCAGGCGCTGGTCTATCGCGGCACCAACGTCTACGGCACGCTGTTCCAGGAGGACTACTTCAAGCTGCTCGAGACCATGCTGCGGCTGGAGCAGACGGCGCCCGACAAGCTGCCGTTGCCGATCCGCCTGCGCAAGGAGACGGTGGAGCGCTGGCGCGAGGAGAACGAGGCGCACAAGGATCGAGCTGACGCGCACGATCCAGCAGGAGCTGGGCTACCTGATGGTGCCGATCTTCCGCCGCACGCCGCGCGAGGACCAGCTGCTGTCCTGCAACTTCACGGCAGGCGGCATCCCGATCGCGCCGGAGAAGATGCTCGATACCCACATCGCCACCGACCTGATCGGCGACGCCACCTTCGACGTCTACGACATCGCCCTCATCGTGTCGGAGGACAGCGACTTCGTGCCGGCCGTCGATTTCGTGCAGGAGATGCGCAACAAGCAGGTGGTGCACGTGGGCTTCGGCAGCCACATGAACGAGCTGCGCAGCAAGTGCCGGCACCGCATCGACCTGGGCCGGGATCGGCTGTTCCGCCGCGCGCAGAGGGGCGCGATGGCGCCGGGACCGCCGAGACCCAGCCCAAGGGCGCCGGCAACACCGGGGCCGCTGGCACCAGGCACGCAGGGCAGCGGCGGCCAGTCGTAGAGGCTACGGGGTCAGCTATGGGGTCGAGACCCTCCTGCCCTGACGGCAACCAAGGACCTGTCGCGTGCCTGAGGTCGGACCCCAGCACTCCCTGGCACTCGCGATCAGCCCTTGAACAGCTTGCGCGGATCGGCGCGTTGCAGGCCCAGCGCCGCGGCGACGGCGGGATGCGCGATGCGGCCCTTGTAGACGTTGAGGCCGTCGAGCAGGTGCGGGTCGTCGGTCATGGCGGCCTCGGGGCCTTTGTCGGCCAAGCGCCAGAATGAACGGCAGCGTGGCGTTGTTGAGCGCGAAGGTGGACGTGCGCGCCACGGCGCCCGGCATGTTCGTCACGCAGTAGTGCACGACGTCGTGGACCACGTAGGTGGGGTTGGCGTGGGTGGTGGGCCGCGAGGTCTCCGAGCAGCCGCCCTGGTCGATGGAGATGTCGACCAGCACCGAGCCGCGCTTCATGTCCTTGACCAGCTGCTCGGTGATGAGCTTGGGCGCCGCGGCGCCCGGCACCAGCACCGCGCCGATGACGAGATCGGCCTCGAGCACGTAGTCCTCGACGGCCTGGCGCGTGGAGAAGATGGTGTTGACGGCGGCGCCGAACTGCTGGTCGATGGCGTAGAGCCGGTCGACGTTGATGTCGAGCACGGTCACCTGCGCCTCGAGCCCGATCCCCATGCGCGCGGCGTTGACGCCGGACACGCCGCCGCCCAGCACGACGACCTTGGCGGGCGCCACGCCGGCGACGCCGCCGAGCAGCATGCCGCGCCCGCCCTGCTCCATCTCCAGGCAATGCGCGCCGGCCTGGATGGCCATGCGGCCGGCGACCTCGCTCATGGGCGCCAGCAGCGGCAGGCCGCCGCGCGCGCTCGTCACCGTCTCGTAGGCGATGGCCGTGACGCCCGAGGCCATCAGGGCCTTGGCCTGCTCGGGGTCGGCGGCGAGGTGCAGGTAGGTGAAGAGCGTCTGGCCCTCGCGCAGCATGGCGCATTCCTGCGGGCTGGGGCTCCTTCACCTTGACGATCAGGTCGGCCGCGGCGAAGACCTCGGCGGCCGTGGCCGAGCACCTTGGCGCCGGCCCGCGCGTAGTCCTTGTCGGTGAAGCCCTGGCGCGCGGCGGCGTCGTGCTCCACGAGCACCTCGTGGCCGTGCTCGACCGCCTCGCGCACGCTGCGCCGGCGTCATGCCGACGCGGTACTCGTGGACCTTGATCTCCTTCGGCACGCCGATGCGCATGTGACCGTTCTCCGGGTCGGCACCGCTGGGCCCGGTATCCACGCAAGTCAGCGTGACGCGCGAACGAGCGGCTTGGCCTCGGGCACGTCCTTGCACGTGCTTGGCCAGCGCTTCCAGCCCGCGCGGCATCGGGCCGCCATAGGCCCAGTCGAGCAGCTCCACGGTGTGGGCGATGGGAATGTCCATGCCGCTGGCCGAGCTGCGTGATGCAGCCGATGTTGCCGGTGGCGACGAGGTCCGGGCGCACGCGCTTGATGTTGTCGACCTTGCGGTCGCGCAGCTCGGCGGCGATCGTCCGGCTGCAGGATGTTGTAGGTGCCGGCCGAGCCGCAGCACAGATGGCCCTCCGGCACCTCGACCACGGTGAAGCCGGCGTTGCGCAGCAGCTTGCGCGGCTCGTCGATGATGCGCTGGCCGTGCTGCATGGAGCAGGCCGAGTGGTAGCGCCACCCGCAGCGACGACCAGCGCTTGGGCGGCCCCATGTCGTAGCTGCCGAGGAACTCGGTGACGTCGCGCGCCATGCCGGCGATCTTGGCGGCCCGCTCGGCATACTCGGGCTCGCGCGCCAGCATGTGGCCGTAGTCCTTCACGGTGGTGCCGCAGCCCGAGGCGTTGACGACCACGGCATCGACGCGGTCGCCCTTGTCGATCACGCCGCGTCCAGGCGTCGATGTTGCGCTTGGCCATGGCGATGGCGTCGGCCTCCCGGCCCATGTGGTGCACGAGCGCGCCGCAGCAGCCGGCGCCCGGCGCCACCTCGACATCGACGCCGCGGCGCGCCAGCAGGCGGATGGTGGCGTCGTTGATCTCGGGCCGCAGCACCTGCTGGGCGCAGCCGGCCAGCAGGATCACGCGCGCGCGGCGCTCGGCCTTGGTCGCGGCCGTGCCGGGGCCGGTCGAAGTCGGCGCCGCGCAGCAGGCCGGCCGGCGCCAGCTCGAGCATCGCCACCAGCTCCTGAAGCCGAGCCGGCGCAGAAGGCCGGTGAACGGCCGCGCGAAGCGCGCGGCCCTCAGCGCCAGGCGGAAGCGGTCGGGATAGGGCAGCGATGGCGGCGAGCAAGGCGCGGGCCGAGCGCTCCCTGAAGCCGCGCGTGCCCGTCGTCCTCGATGTGCGCGCGGGCGTGATCGACGAGGTGCATGTAGTCGACGCCGCTCGGGCAGGTGGTCATGCACGAGAGGCAGGACAGGCAGCGGTCGACGTGGCGCTGCACCTCCGGGCTGGCCGCGGCGGTCGTGCTCGAACATCTCCTTCATCAGGTAGATGCGGCCGCGCGGGCTGTCGCGCTCGTCGCCGAGCAGCACGTAGGTGGGGCAGGTGGCGGTGCAGAAGCCGCAGTGCACGCAGCTGCGCAGGATCTTGTCGACCTCGGCGATGCGCGGGTTCTTCAGCTGCTTTGGCCGTGAAGCTCGTCTGCATGCGCCTCTGGCTGCTTTACAAATTTGCGTACATGCGGCCGGGATTGAGGATGCCGGCCGGATCGAAGGCCGCCTTGAGCTTGCGCGAGAGCTGCTCGAGGCCGGCTTCCAGCGGCTGGAACACCTCGACGGCGGCACGCACCTGCGGCTCGGCGCGGATCAGCGTGGCGTGGCCGCCGTGCGTGGCGATGACGCGGCGGACGTCGGCGGCGCCGGCGTCGGTCGTCGGCAGCACCTCGGCCCAGACGAGCCCGCCCGACCAGTCGTAGAACGCGCGGCACTCCATGTAGGCTGAGATGGCAGCGACCACCTTGGGTCCGCGCCGTCGGCGATGGTCGAGATGCGCCAGAGCGGCGCATCGCTGCCCTGCAGCACCGAGAGCTGGCGCAGCTCGCCCCAGAAGCGCAAGCGAGTTCTCGCGCGTCGAGCTCGTGGATCTCGCCGTAGGCCTTGAGCATGCTCTTTCAGCCTGCCCTTGCGATAGGCGCACCGACTTGGCGAAGTTCTCGAGCCGCAGCGCGGTCACGGCCTGGCCCTGGCCGCGCAGGCCCTCGTGCCAGAGCCGGGCGACCAGGGCGGGCTGCAGGTGCACGGCGCCCGAAACCTCGAACGGGCGTGCGCCATGGCCGCGCACAGCACCTCGACGGCGATCTCGTCAGGCAAGCCCGAGCAGGATCAGACGGTGCCGGTGTCCTCCGGCACCGGCAGCGACCTTGAACGTCACCTCGCTCAGCGACCGCCAGCGTGCCCCAGCTGCCCGACAGGCCGCGGCAGAGATCGTAGCCGGTGACGTTCTTCATCACGCGGCCGCCGGACTTGAAGACCTCGCCGCGCCCGTTGACGGCGCGCACGCCCGAGCAGATGGTCGCGCGCCGCGCCGACGCTGATGCGCCGCGCGCCGGACATGTTGGTGGCGAACACGCCGCCGATGGTGGCCTGGCCCGGCTCGCCGCCGCGCGATGCGGCCGAGCTCGATCGGCTCGAACGCCAGCATCTGCCCGCGCGCGGCGAGAGTCATCCTCGATCTGCGCCAGCGGCGTGCCGGCGCGCGCCGACATCACCATCTCGCTCGGCTCGTAGAGCGTGATGCCGCGCATGCGCCTTGGTCGATACGCTGGCCGCCGTCTGCATCGGCCGGCCGATCCGTCTGCTTGGAGCCGCCGCCCGACGACCTCGACCGGCGTCCGTGCGTCGCCGTTGCCTCGGCCAGCACGCGCGAGAACTCGCGCTCATCGACCGGGCGCATGTTGGCTAGCACGCTCACTGCTGCCTCACGCGGCCTCTAGCGCCGCGTCGCGGCCCTCGAGCGGGAAAGACCTTGGCCGGGTTGAGCAGCCACTTCGGGATCGAACACGCGTCTTGATCCGCATCTGCAGCGTCGAGGTCGGTCTGCGGTGAACTGCACGCGCATCAGGTCGCGCTTCTCGATGCCGACGCCGTGCTCGCCGGTGAGGCAGCCGCCGAGCGCGACGCACAGCTCGAGGATCTCGTCGCCCGCCTGCTCGGCGCGCTCGGCCTGCGCCGCATCGTTGGCGTCGTAGAGGACCAGCGGATGCAGGTTGCCGTCGCCGGCGTGGAAGATGTTGGCGACCTGCAGGCCGTGCTTGTCGCAGATGTGCCGAGATGGCGACCAGCACCTCGCCGAGCTTGCCGAGCGGGATGACGCCGTCCATGCAGTAGTAGTCGGAGATGCGGCCGATGGCGCCGAACGCCGCCTTGCGGCCCTTCCAGATCGCGGCGCTCTGCTCCGCGCTCTGGCTGATGCGCAGCATCGTCGGGGCGAAGCGGCTTGGCGATGTCGCGCGATGACGTTGAGCAGGTCGGCGATCTCCTCGTTGGAGCCTTCCACCTCGATGATCAGCAGCGCCTCGACGTCGAGCGGATAGCCGGCCTTGGCGAACGCCTCGCAGACCTGGATCGCCGGCCGGTCCATGAACTCGATGGCGACGGGAATGATGCCGGCGCCGATGATGGCGGCGACGCACTGGCCGGCGGCCTCGCTCGAGTCGAAGCCGAGCAGCATCGGCCGCGCGCCTTCCGGCGCGCGCAGGATGCGCACGGTCGCCTCGGTGACGATGCCGAGCTGGCCCTCCGAGCCGATCACCAGCCCCATGAGGTCGTAGCCCGGCAGCATCGAGATGGGCGCCGCCGATCTCGATCACCTCGCCGTCCATCAGCACCATCTTGAGGCCGAGCACGTTGTTGGTGGTCACGCCGTATTTCAGGCAATGCGCGCCGCCGGAGTTCATGCCGATGTTGCCGGCGAGCGTGCAGGCGAGCTGGCTCGACGGGTCGGGCGCGTAGAAGAAGCCCTGCGCCTTGACGGCGTCGCTGATGCCGAGGTTGGTGATGCCGACCTCGACGCGGGCCGACGCGGTTCATGGTAGTCGATGTCGAGCACCCGGTTCATGCGCGACGATGCCGATCACCACCGCGTCCTCGGCGGGCAGCGCGCCGCCCGAGAGCGAGGTGCCGGCGCCGCGCGCCACCACCTTGATGCCGTGCTGGTGGCAATAGGCGCAGCACGCGCGAAACCTCCTCCGTCGAGGCCGGCAGCACGACCGCCAGCGGCAGCCGCCGGTAGGCGGTCAGCGCGTCCGTCTCGTAGGCGCGCCGGCCGTCCTCGTCGGCGATCACCGCGTCCGGCGCCCACGAGGCGGCGCAGGTCCGCCACGATCGCCTCGCGCCGCGACATGATCGCGCGGTCCGGTTCCGGCAGCGCCACCAATGGCATGGCTCTCTCGCTCCTCGCGGTACCGCCGGCTCTTGCGGACATGCCGCCTGCCGTCGCTCACGCCGCCATGGTATATCTCGGATCTGTCCGGCACCGCCATTGGCGCCGGATGCGCTGCTGCGAAGCGGTCGCGTGGAAACAGCGACGCCTGTCTGGCTAGCTTCGTCGGGCAAAGGTCCGCAGAGCAGGTGGAACGATGACGCGCAGCCGTCACGCATGCTTGTCCTGAAGACGGCGATCGCCGCCTGCGGTGGCGATCGGGGCGCTGGGCTCGGCCGCGGCGCAGGAGGGCAATGCCGAGGAGGGGGCGGAGGTGTTCAAGAAATGCCGCGCCTGCCACGATGTCGGGCCCGACGCCAAGAACAAGGTCGGCCCGCTGCTCAACGGCATTCTCGGCCGCAAGGCCGGCACGATCGAGGGCTTCAGCTACTCGGACGCCAACAAGGCCGCCGGCGCCAAGGGTCTGGTGTGGACCGAGGAGGTGATGCTCAAGTACCTGGAGAATCCGCTCAGCCTTCATGCCGGGCACGAAGATGGCGTTCGCCGGCCTCAAGGACGAGCAGGATCGCAAGGACCTGATCGCCTACCTCAAGAAGTTTCCGAAATAGTCGTCGGATGCGCGCCGGGCCGGAGGATGCCTCAGCAGCCATGCCAGGATCGGCCCCACAATCGGCCAAAGGGCGCCCGCGCGTCGGCCTGTTCGTCACCTGCCTCGTCGACCTGTTCCGCCCGTCGGTCGGCTTTGCCGCGGTCAAGCTGCTGAGCGACGCCGGCTGCGACGTCGAGGTGCCGACGCGCAGACCTGCTGCGGCCAGCCGGCCTACAATTCCGGCGACAAGGCGACGCGCGCGGCAGATCGCGCGCCAGACGATCGCCGCCTTCGAGGCGCTACGACTACGTGGTGGCGCCGTCCGGGCTCCTGCGCCGGCATGCTCAAGCATGCACTACCCCGAGCTGCTGACGGGCGATCCGCGCCTGGAAGGCGCGGGCGGCGGCGTTCGGCGGCCAAGGTGCACGAGCTCGTCTCCTTCCTGGTCGACGTGCGCGGCGTGACGGCGGTCGACGCCGAGCTCGACGGCGCCGCGCCACCTACCACGACAGCTGCTCGGGCCTGCGCGAGCTCGGCGTCAGCGAGCAGCCGCGCAAGCTGCTGCGCTCGGTCAAGGGCCTGCAGCTGGTCGAGCTGACCGACGCGCGATGTGTGCTGCGGCTTCGGCGGCACCTTCTGCGGTCAAATATCCCGACATCTCCAACGCCATCGTCGAGCGCAAGGCCGAGCACATCGCGGCGACCGGCGCCGACACTGCTGCTCGCCGGCGATCTCGGCTGCCTGATGAACATGGCGGGCAAGCTGTCCGCGCAGGGCCGCAAGATCGCCGTGCGCCACGTGGCCGAGGTGCTGGCCGGCGAGCTCGAGCGACCCGGCGATCGGCGAGCGCCCATGAGCACCGATCACGTCGCCCGCCTTCAAGGACAACGCGCGCGCCGCGCTCGCCGACGAGCAGCTGCAGCGGGCGCTGCGCGAGCGTCGCGCCGGACTGGCCGCGCGACGCGGCGCCGCGCGCGCCGGCCTGCCGGAGTTCGAGGCGCTGCGCGACGCCGGCCGCGACATCAAGGACCACACGCTGGCGCACCTCGACCTCTACCTGGAGGAGTTCGAGCGAAGGCCGCGCGCGGCCGGCGGCCATCGTGCATTTCGCGCCGACGGCCGAGGACGCGCGCGACGATCGTGCTCGAGCATCTGCCGCGAGGCGGAGCGCGCGCGTCGTCACCAAGGGCAAGTCGATGATCTCCGAGGAGATCGGCCTCAACGACCGCGCTCGAGAGCGACGGCATCGAGGTCGGTCGAGACCGATCTCGGCGAATACCTCATCCAGATCCGCGGCGAGACGCCGAGCCACATCATCGCGCCGGCCATCCACCTGACCCAGGACCAGGTCGAGGCCGACTTCCGCCGCCTGCACACGCATCTGCCGGCGGACCGCGCAGCTGGTCGAGCCGACGCAGCTGGTCGCCGAGGCGCGCGCAGATCCTGCGCGAGAAATTCCTCGCCGCCGATGTCGGCATCACCGGCGCCAACTTCCTGATCGCCGAGACCGGCTCCTCGGTCATCGTCACCAACGAGGGCAACGGCGACCTCACGCAGTCGCTGCCGCAAGGTGCACATCGTGCTGGCCTCGCATCGAGAAGATGGTGCCGACGCTGGAGGACGTGAGCACGCTCGCTGCGCCTGCTGGCGCGCTCGGCGACCGGGCAGGAGATCTCGACCTACACGACCTTCTCGACCGGGCCCGCGGCGCGCCGGCGATCCGGACGGGCCCGAGGCACTGCCACGTCGTGATCCTCGACAACGGCCGCTCGGCGATGCTCGGCACCGAGTTCCAGCGAGGTGCTGCGCTGCATCCGCTGCGGCGCCTGCATGAACCACTGCCCGGTCTATCACGGCGATCGGCGGCCACGCCTACGGCTGGGTCTATCCCGGCCCGATGGGCGCGGTGCTGACGCCGGCGCTGATCGGCGTCGACAAGGCCGGCCATCTGCCCAACGCCTCCACCTTCTGCGGGCGCTGCGAGGAGGTGTGCCCGATGAAGATCCCGCTGCCGGGCCTGATGCGGCACTGGCGCGAGGAGGAGTTCTCGGCGGGCGACACGCCGCTCGCTCTACCGGCTGGGCCTCAAGGCCTGGGCGGCGGTGGCGAAGCGGCCGCGCCTCTATCACGCGCTGGCGCGCATCGGCATGCCTCTGCTCGCGCACGCTGGGCGTCGGCGCGGCGGCGTTCCGCTGGCTGCCGCTTCGCCGGCGGCTGGACCAAGCATCGCGATCTCGCCGCCCCGCAGAGCCGCACGTTCCAGGCGCTGTGGGCCGACACCAAGGCCGGGGTGCCGCAGATGACGCGGCGAGGACGACGGCGCGCGACGCGGTCATCGCTCAAGATCCGCAGGGCGCTGGGCACTTACGACTCGGCGGCGCGCCGGCGCGCCGTCGCCGAGCGCCTCGGCACGCCGCCGCCGCCGCTCGTTCCCGAGCGCGCCAAGCAGCAGACGAGGAGCAGCTGCGCGGCCTGTTCCGCCAATTCCTCGAAGGTCAGTCGGCGACCGTCATCGAGGTGGCGAGCGCCGCCGACGTTCCCGCCGCGATCGCGCGCTTCCTGCGCTCCACCAACCTGCCGCTGCGGGTGCGCGTCGGCGACGACGCCTATCTCGACGCGCTGCGCCTGGGGCAGAGCGAGCCCGCGCTCGAGCGCCGCAAAGGCGCGGCCGTCGGCGACGACGAGGTGGGCCTCAGCCATGCACGCGGCCGCCGTCGCCGAGACGGGCACGCTGGTGCTGGCGTCCGGGCGCCGACAATCCGGTGACGCTCAACTACCTGCCCGAGACGCACATCGTCGTCGTCGAGGACAAGGACCTGGTCGGCGGCTACGAGGCGCGTGGGACAAGATCCGCGCGCGCTTCGGCCGGCGCGCCATGCCGCGCACCGTCAACTTCGTCTCCGGCCCGTCGCGCACCGCCGACATCGGCGGGCAGCTGGTGATGGGCGCGCACGGGCCGCGGCGGTTGTGCGTGATCTTGGTGCGAGAAGTTTGGGTGGCATCCCGACAGCTCGTCGGGTCGCGCAGAGCATCGGTCTGTGGACGTAAGTCACGCCAGCGAGGGCCGGCTTGTCGGCTAGAGCCGCGACTCGGCGCTCAACTCCCGTCGCGTTCCTGGATGCGCACCTGCAGCCTCCCCCACCTCGGGGTTGCCGAGGTGGCACGACGACTTATCTGCACTTGGACTCAACAAGACGGTGTGAACTGTGACCCCTGATCGAGCGAGTGCCGAGAACCAAATGCGCCGCGAACAGCCCGGCGACGATCTCAAGGATTGGGCGGTGATTGGAATTATTGTTCTCGGCTGCTCGCTGCTGGTGTGGGTACCGCTCTCGATCTGACGCGTGGGCGGTGAGGCGGCAGCGAGGGCTCGCGCGGACGCTCGACGTGCCCTGCAAGCTGTAGCGTAGCTGGTCGGCTCGGAAAGACTGCGCTGGACTGCCCCGCTTAGTCATCGTCGTCATCGCGGCGCAGAACGCATGCCTTCCCCGAACTCGTGCCACTCTTTGGTGCGCCTCGCCGGCGGCTGGCGCCGTGGGCGGGCTGCTGTTGGAGCCGAAGGTGCCGGTTCGGCCATGGGCGCGGGTAGGGAGCGGGCTCGGGCCTTGCTGCCGGCGCCGCAGGTTCGGGCTCGGCGGTGGGCGCTCGCAGCTGACGGGACCGGCTCTGCTGGCCTTGGAACGACCGCCCGCGTGACCACGCTGGTCTGCGTCGTCGGTGCCGAGGCTCTTGCCAGGCACAACGGCAGACAGCGTCCAGCCACCTGCAAGCCCCACCGCAATGACGGCGAGGCCCGCGGAAGATCAGCCGCATATTCGATCGGAGCATCGGACTTTCCCTTTCGTCGCGCCAGAGAGGAAGCGCGCAATGCGGTAGGTCCCGTCTGCCCCAGGATGTATGGCGCGCCGCCGGGAGTTTCGCCAGTTCCGCAGGAACATTGGGAGAAATCGGGATCGCATCGTGCGCCGGCGACGGAGAGTCTTTCTCCTCTCGCGATTGCTCGCCACATCAGCGTGATGGCGCTCGCCGGAGGTTCGGTAACCGGATGAGCGGCGCTGCTCCAAATCTCATGTTCGCGGGTCTGCTCTCGACGAAGTGCGCCTCGCGGCCGCGGGCCTCCAGAAATTCCACTGGAAACGCAGGTATCCGGGCTGGTGCTGCCGGTGTGGATTGAACACACGACCTCTCCCTTACCAAGGGAGTGCTCTACCACTGAGCTACGGCAGCGGGCGCTTCGCGCCTCACCCCAACCTCTCTCCGCAAGCGGGGAGAGTGGAATGGCGCGGGCTGGGGTTCTAGCACCATCGCCGCCGCGCGCGCAACCAGGCAGCCGCCCCGGCGATCGGCCACGCGTTGTGAGACGCGTTTGGGTAGGGCAATGGCATCCCGGAGGGTCGGACACCTACGGACTACTGGCGGCCGGCCGCCGCGGCCTTCGCGGTCCATCTGCTGCCACCAGCTTTGCGAGCCGTAGAGGCAGCTTGTTCCGCCCAGTATTGCTGCTGGTCGGTCAGACGGCCGGCCGGTAGCATTGGTAGCCGAGGACTGCCGGTAGTGTCTCTTCTTGTATCTCTTTACGTACTGCGGTCTTCACTTCGTAGCCTTGGCGCTGGTCGCTCGGCTCGATGGCCCGGCGCTGGCAGGAGCGTGTCGCGCCGGCGATAACCGAGACTGCTGTCAAGGCGGCGATGATGACCTTCATGGGTCTTGTTCCTTTGGCCGTTGCAGGACGGACCCGCCCATGGCATGTGGGGACACGATCCTAGCCCAACAAGGGGCGTGCGCGTCGCGGCCGAGCGCGGGCGAAGTCCCGACACATTTTGGAGAGCGCTGCCGGTGCCTCGAGCGCGCTGCCGATCAGGATGCCGGCAGCGAAGACGATGAGGCCGCCGACCACCACCTCGAAGGCGGCGCGCAGGAACTGGTGTCCATGTAGGCGCGCCCTGATCCAGGCGATCGCCCATAGCTCGACCAGCACCACGACGATCGCCAGCGTGGTCGCCGATCGTGAAATCGCCGATCAGGTAGGGCAGCGTGTGGCCGATGCCGCCGATGCGTGGTCATCAGGCCGGTGATGGCGCCGCGCAGCCAGGGATGGCCGCGGCCGGTGAGCTCGCCGTCGTCGGACAGCGCCTCGGCAAAGCCCATGGAGATGCCGGCGCCGACCGAGGCCGCCATGCCGACCAGGAACGTCTGCCAGGTGTCGTGGGTGGCGAAGGCGGCGGCAAACAGCGGCGCCAGCGTCGACACCGAGCCGTCCATCAGCCCGGCGAGGCCCGGCTGCACCACCTGCAGCACGAACATGCGCCGGCGCGTCTCCTCCTCCGCCTGCTTGGCGTCTCGGCGTGAGGTGCTGGGCGCCGAGCCGTTGCGCCAGAGTGATGTGGCGAGCGCTCGGCGGCGGCCGAGGTCGCCCAAGAGCTTGCGGATGCCGGCGTCGGAGGTGCGCGCCATGGCCCGCTCGTAGAAGCGCCGGGCCTCGAACTCCATGGCCTCCGGCCTGCTTGCGCACCCTGTCGAGGCCGAGCGGCCGCGCCATCCACAACGGCTCGTGCTTGACGAAGCCCTTCACGTCCTGGCGGCGGATCGAGCGGGATGTGCTCGCCGAACCTCTGCGCGGTGCAGCTCGATGAGGCGGCGGCGATGCTCGTTCTCCTCGTCCGCCATCTCGGTGAAGACCTGGGCGGAGGCAGGAGTGCGGCCTTCAGTCCGTCGGCATAGTCGGCGCTAGATGCGCGCATCCCTCCCTCCTCGGCCGAGATGGCGGGCGCCAGGATCTCCTGCTCGGTCAGGTCTGCAGAAGGGTTTCCACCTCGTCCACCCCGCTTATCTGCCCGGAATTTGGAACTAGACTAATTCTAAACAGAGGTCTGGCGGAGGAGCATCATCGGCAATCCAGCGCCCGAGCCCGCATCATCCCACGCGCCAGAGAGATGTCGGCGGATCGCCCGCCCCCTCCACGGGGTCACCGTGGCCGGGACCGGCACATGCGCCTGCGAACGGCCAATCGTCTCCGGGGTCGGCGCGCCTGACACAAATCGGCTCTGGCGGTGGATAGGCGCCGACGACGAGAAAATCGCGCGTCGCCTGTGAAAGGCGGAAAATGGCCGGTGCCTGCAGGCAGCAGGGCCACATCCCCTGCCCTGACCGTGACCTCGCGCCGCCCGGGAGATCACCGAGGACGAGCGCGCCTGGCCGGCGGCGAAGCCCAGCACCCGTGGACGTTGGAGTGATAGCGGATGGAACGGATAGACGCCGCTGCGCCATTGCGGCGGCCAGCCGTTGCGGTGGAAGGTGTCCTGGAAGGCCGCAGCCGGGTCGCTCCCCTGCAATGGGGATGGCCGCGATAGAGCAGCACCGGCAGTTGTGATTGTTCGGCATCCAGCCATTGGTACCGAGCTGTAGAACTTCAGGCATGACAGGGCTTTCCTGCTGCTACCTTCGCGGTTAGAACCGTCTCTCCTCCGGTGCGCAACCGCGTCGGATCGAGCGGGGCAAGTCGGGCGGATCGAAGGCGCCAGGTCGACAGCCCGCGCGACGCCGTCGATAATCAGCTCGGAGATCGCCTCGCCGGTCGCGGGCGCGTTGAGAATGCCCCACACGCTGTGGCCGGTGGCCACGTAGGCACCCTCGAGCCTGAACCGAGCAATACGTAACTGAACAGCACAA
>ERZ1370068.1841-contig-11791_pt1 | contig 39390 bp, 61 predicted proteins | sample MGYA00561227_ERZ1370068 | MGnify/ENA primary metagenome ERZ1370068 (study PRJEB38410, sample SAMEA6850437) | metagenome | study: Metagenomic assessment of the ecological functions of the soil: analysis of the soil microbiota associated with the...
CCAGTTACGTATTGCTCATGGCGCGCCGGTGCCGTTCGGCGGGTTCCCATCGTCGACCGCCGTAGAGGTGAGCGGCAGCTCCACGTTACCGAGCGCGGACGCGCGACAATAAGCTGAAGCCCTGAAACACGAATCCGATCTTCCGTTGCGGACGGTCGCCAGCGCGTCCTTCGACATCTCTTATATGTCCTGGCTGTCGAGGAAGATCGGCCTGATGTCGGCTGATCCAGGCAGCTGACGATGTGCAAAGGTGAAGGTCGCCCGCCGGAGCCTGACGGACTGGTGACCGCGAGAACTCGTTCGCTGCACGTCGGAGGTTGACGCCGCGCAATGCGCGCACTTCCACCTCGCCGACGACGCTTGTAGGTTTTGATCAGATTCTTGACGCCGATGACGGTGACATCGCCCGTGCGCGGTTATCGTCCCCGCCCGCCACCACCGCCTGGCCGCTGGAAGCCGCCACCAGGTCCGCCGCGCCGGGCAACAACGGGTTGCCCTGGTTGCCGGAAGCTGGTCGGCTGCGCGCGATTGAACCCAGACCGGTCAGCGCCAGCACGACTCTATGCCCCGCTGCAGCCTGGTGGAGAGACAATTCGCGTTGGTGCCGTCAGTCCTGGAGCCGAGGTTGGATCGGTTTCAGCCTCGCGGTTCATGAAGAGCCAGGCGCGCCCGCGCGCGTTTCGACCGTGGGCAGCGGCGCTAAAGAGCGCGTCGATCTGAGCGGGTGGCGCTGGGTGGCGGCGTGGCGCTGCCCTTCCCGCGATCGGCTTGGCTTGCTCCGCTGCCGTTTTCGCCGCCGCCAGTGTCTGAACGGCTTGGTGTCGCGCCCGCGATCCTTCATCCAAAGGCGCTGATGGAATCGGTTGCCGTTGCCCTGGTCTGGCGACATGCCTTTGAAGCGCTCCATCATTCTGCGCCGGATCGCAAACCCGCGGCTGCCGCCTCCGCCAACCCCGGCCGCGACCGCCCGCCTGCCCTGAGCTCCGTCGAAGGCCTTGTCCGGAGCCGTTGTCTCCGCTGGCAGTCCGTGCCTTCTGGCTGAATCGTCTTCCGTTTGTTTCGCCGCCCTGCCCCGAGCGAGCCGAAGGGCTTTCCTTGGAGCCGTGTATCAAAGGGCGACGGCCTCTAGCCGACTGGCGCCTGGCGATGAAGCAGACGGCGCTGACGGTGCCGGCGTCGCACTCTGACCTTCGCCGCGCGGCTGTCCCGGGAGTGACTGATGGCGCCGGTGCGGCATCGCCCGATCCACTCCCCCCGCCGCCGCCGTGCCCGCACGCGAGCTTGCCACCCGCGACCGTCTTCGGCGGCACGGTCTGGCTGAAACGCGGCGAAGGCCTGGGCGCGTGGGGCGGAAGCGCAGCGCGGTGCACCAAACGGTGGAGTCGGCGCTTCGCGATTTCACCTCTTTACGTTCGGGTGGTCATCCCGGCTTGAGCCAGCCGCTGATTCGCACCACGACGTGGTGCCGCACGTCGTCACGTTCTGCCGTACGACCGGCTGCAATCGAATCTGGCACAGACCAGTCCCGTCAACGTGTCGGTGGGGTAGGCATCCACGCGTGGAACGTCACGTGCTGAATTCGGCCGGATGCGCCTGACGTCGGTCTCGTCGATGCTGGCGCCGACCTTGCATCTCGCCGATCAGCCGCGCATGATGAACAGCGTCGGTGTTGCATGTTTGCTGCAAAACTGTCTGCCCGACGTCCACGTGCTGGGTGCGCTGCGTGACGATGCCGTCGGACGCGGGCGCTGTAATCACGGTGTGCTGAAGTTAAGCCGACTTCACCTGATGCACTGACGCCCGCGACTGGCTCACCGCCGCCTGCCTGGGTCACCGTCGCCTGCTATGACCGGAGTGCCGCTCTTTGCGCCGTGTCGATAGCTACTTCATGGCGTCCAGCTCGCTCACGCTGCCGGCAGCTGCGCGCGCGGCGAGCTCCCCTTGGCGTGTATTTGGTTCGCGTCGGTAGAGCTGACCTCGTCCGCTCGATCGCCTAAATTCCCGCCGTGGCTGGCTCCGCGATTGACTGAGATTGGCGTTCGCCCTGCTGCAACTGCGCATCGAAGAGCGTAAAGACGGATCGCGAGCCCTGGCATGACCTGGGGACCTTCTTGACGATCGAGGAAGCTGAAGTCGGCGCGACACTGATAAGCGCGACACCTGGCTGCCGACCTGCACGGTGGTTTCAGCCTGCAGCGTGCCTGACGCACCACCAACCGATCGTGATCCCGCCGCGATCGGCGACGGTCTGCACTTGACCTCCTGCCCGCCGCGGAACTGTGCGCACGCACCCGCGCCGGCGCTAACTGCCGCGACGAACAAGAGTCCGATGAGCGCTTTCTTCATGACGTTAATGTGAGCCGGTCATGGGCTTCGGGGCTCTCGCGCCGGAACGCGCCGTGGAAACCTTCCTCGAACAGCGTGTAGACGGCCGGCACGAGCACCAGCGTGATCAGCGGCGACGTCGTGCAGGCCGCCGATGACGACGCGCGCCAGCGGCACCTGCAGCTCGCTGCCTTCGCCGATGCCGAGCGCCATCGGCACGAGCCCGAGCATGCGTCGCGATCGACGTCATCAGAATCGGCCGCAGCCGCGTGCGGCCGGCCAGCTCGACCGCCTCGCGCAGCGGCAGTCCGTCGCGGCGCCGCAGCACGTTGGTGTAGTCGACGAGCAGGATGCGCGTTGCTGACGACGATGCCCGCCAGCATGATGATGCCGATGTAGGCCTGCATGCTGAACGACGTGCCGGTCAGCTTGCAGCGCCAGCACGACGCCGATCGCCGCGGTCGGCACCGAGAACATGATGATGAACGGATCGCGCAGCGACTCGTACTGCGACGCCATGACGGCGTAGACGAGCACCAGCGCCAGGATCAGCACCATGCCGCAGCTGCGTCGAACGCCTTGCGCCTGCTGCTCGACCTCGGCGCCGAAGCCGACGCTGAAGTCCTGCGGCACGCGCGATCTGCGGCAGGCGCGTCCTCGACGGCCTCGACCGCCTCGCTGAGCGTCGACTTCCGGTCTCGGCGCTGACGCGTGACGATGCGCTGCTGGTTCTTGCGCTCGATCTGGACCGGACCGGTCTGCGACTCGACGGTCATCAGGTTCTTCGCCGGCAGCACCTGGCCGCTGCGGCGTGCTCACCAGCACGTCGTCGACGTCGGTCGACCTGCTGCGCGCTCGTCTTCGCGCAGCCGGACGATGATCGGGTACTCGTTGCCGCGCTCGCGGAACATGCGCGGCCTGCGTGCCGGCGACGTTGGTGCGGATCGTGTTGGCGACGCTGGTCGACGGTCAGGCCGAGCAGCGCCGCCTTGGCGCGATCGACGCGCACCGGCGAGCTCGGGCCGGCCTTCGTCGCGGCCGAGCGCGCGTCGGCGATGCCGGGCAGTGCTGTCCATGCAGGTCCTTGCGCGTCCTGCGCGACGCGCCGTGCGATCCGTCGAGATCCTCGCCGCGGATCTCGAGCGGCAGACGGCCGTCCGCCTGCTGCCGCCGCCCGACAGGAAGCGATTGATCTGGCTGGTTGCCGCCCGACGGCGTTGGCGCGGACGATCGACGCCGGGAATGCCGGACAGCTGCCGGCGCAGGTCGATGCGCGATCTGCTCGCTCGAGCGCGTCCGCTCGTCCTTCGGCATGAGCATGATGCTGGATGCTGCCGCGGTTGGCCGCTGCCGCCGCCGAGCCACCGCCGCCGCCGCCGCCGCCGCCGGCGCTGCGCGATGATCGTCGACTCGGCTTCGGGCACGCAGCTCGCTGGATCATCTCGCTCGAGCCGCGCCAGCGATCGCGTCGGTGCGCTCGATGCGCGTGCCGCGCGGCGAGCTCGACGCTGACGCTCACCTGACCTTCGTCGGCCTGCGAGCGCGAACTCGGTCGGAATCGTGCGGCATGATCAGCGACCGCGGCGACGACCGACGCGACTGCTCAGCCGACGACGGTCGGCCGATGCTGCAGCGCCAGGTGGATGAGCCGCCGGTAGCCCTCGTCCATCGCCGTCGAGCATCTGCTCGCTGAGCGTGTAGAGCCTGCCGCCGAGGCCCTTGCGCTCGTCGGCCGGCGGCGGCAGCATCGAGCAGCTGCGAGCAGAGCACCGGCACGAGCGTGACGGCGACGAACAGCGACATCAGCAGCGAGAACATGACGACGACCGACAGCTGCCGGAACATGATGCTCGAGACGCCGGTCGAGGAAGAGCAGCGGCACGAACACGGCGATGTGCGTGAGGATCGACGCGAGAATCGCCGACCAGACTTCTTCGCTGCCGTCGATCGACGCCGTGCATGCGGTCCTTGCCGTGATGCTCCATGTGCCGGAACGTGTTCTCGAGCACGACGATCGCGGCGTCGACGATCATGCCGACGCCGAGCGCCAGGCCGCCGAACGTCATCGTGTTCAGCGTGAGTCCGCGCGAAGTAGAGCAGCGCGAACGTGCCGACGACCGAGATCGGAATCGACGTGCAGACGATCAGCGTCGAGCGGAAGTTGCGCAGGAACAGGAAGATGATCAGCGATGACCAGCACCGACGCCGATCATCGACGTGCTTCCTGCACCGCGTTGATCGAGCGCTCGATGAACTTCGCGCTGTCGTCGAGCACCGTCAGCTTGACGCCGGGCACTTCGCGGTTGATGCGCTCGACCTCGCGCGCGCACGCCCTGCGGCAATCTGCACCGTGTTCGTGCCGGACTGCTTCGTGACCTGCATGCGCACGCCGGGCTTGCCGTTGATGCGCAGCGACCGAGCGGATGTCCTCGGTCGTGTCCTTCACCTCGGCGATGTCGCGCAGGTAGACCGGCACGCCGCTCTCGCGTCAGCACGACGAGGTCGCGAATCTGGTCGAGGTTCTGGAACTGGCCCTGGCTGCGGAGCAGGTAGGTCGTGTCGCCCTCGGTAGACTCTCGCCGAGCGGGATGTTCTGGTTCTCGGTGCGCAGCGATGTTGACGACGCGATCGACCGACAGATCGAGCGCCGTGATCTTCTCCTTCGACAGCTCGACGTGAATCTGCCGGCGCAGGCCGCCGTTGACCGTGACGGCCGCGACGCCGGCGACGCGCTCGAGCCGCGGCGACGAGCATCGTTCTCGGCCAGCTCGCGCAGCGTCACGCGATCGTAGTCGCCCTCGACGCCGAGGCCCATGATCGGCGCGGCGTTCGAGTCGAACTTGAAGATGGTCGGCGGATCCGGCGTCCTCCGGCAGCCGGCCGCGCACGCGATCGATGCGCGTCGCGCATGTCGTTCATCGGCTTCGTTGAGGTCGGTGCCCCAGGCGAAGTTCAGGCGGACGTTGCGCGTTGCCCTCCTGACGAGGTCGAGTTCGATCTGCTCGAGGCCCGGCACGGCGCTCAGCGCCTGCTCGAGCGGCCGCGTCGATGCAGCTCCTCGATCTCCGAGCGGCCCGACGCCCGGCGTAGTTGACGCGGACCGTGATGGTCGGCTGCTGAGATGTCGGGCAGCAGGTCCACCGGCAGACGCGTCAGCGAGATCGCGCCCAGCAGGATGACGATGCGCGCTGATCATCGCCATCATGATCGGGCGCTCGATGGCCGAATCGCGGAATGCTCATCGTGGCTCGCTGCTCTTCGCTGACCGTCGGCCGAATACGGTCGGCCGCTCGGCGCTGCAGGCTCGATCGCCGCCGCCATCAGCCGAGCCGCCACTAGCCCTTGACCGCTGCGACCCAGCCTGGCCCGCCTACGCCGCGTGCCGGCGTCCGCCGCCGCGGCCGCCGCCGCTGCCCCGCGTTGCTGAGCCGCCGGCGCGCTGACCCGGCAGGACGATCTTGTCGCCGTCGCGTCAGCGCCGCCGCGCCGGTCGTGACGATCCGGTCCCCTTCGGCAAGCCCTGAGGCGATCTCGATCTGCTTCTCGTCGCATCAAGCCGACTTCGATCGGCTGGAACTTCGCGATGTCGCCTTCCGCCTGGCGCGGAACACGCCGCGCTTGCCCTGCACGTCGACCAGCGCGTTGGCCGGCACGATCGAGCGCTGTTCGCCCGCCGCTCGACCGTGAAGTCCACGCGCGCATACATGCCCGGCTTGAGCCGGAACTGCGAGTTCTGAATCTCGACTTCGATTTGCGCGGTGCGCGTGGCCGGATCGAGGACCGGCGCGACGTGCGCGACGCGGCCGGTGAACTGCTCGCCAGGAAACGCATCGACCTCGACGTCCGCCTGCTGGCCCGCCGTGATGCGCCGCAGATCCTTCTCGACGACGTTGGCCACGATGCCGGACGACGCCGATGTCGACGACCGAGATGAACGCGGAGTTGGGCGTGACCCAGGCGCCGGGATCGAGCGATCCGCTTGGCGACGAAGCCGCTCACCGGCGACGAGATCACTGTGTTCGACAGGTTGATCTTCAGCTCGTCGAGGCGCGCCTGCGCCTGCGATGCTGCGCCTTCGCCAGATCGAGCTGCGCCGCCGCCGCCTGGTACCGCGCGTCGGTATCGTCGTAGGTCTGCTTCGGAATGAGCTGCCGATCGAACAGGTTCTTCGAACGATCGAGGTTGCGTCTGCGCCAGCCGTTGAGGTCGGCCTCGCGCTGCCGAATCGTGGCGCGCCGACACTCGCACGCCGCCTGCGCCTGCTTGATCTGCTCCGCGAAGCTCGCGGTCTTCGACCTTGGCGAGCTGCTGGCCGCGGCGTGACGCGATCGCCGAGCCGCACCGTGACCTCTTCGAGGCGGCCCGCTCACCTTCGGCACGGCTTCGACCGTCGCCGCGCCGATCAGGTTGCCGACCACCGTCATGCTGCTCGGACATCTCGCCGCGCTTCACCGACGGCGAGCTCGACCGGTCATCGGCATGACGCGGTCCGCCACCGAAGTCCGCCGCCAGGTCCGCCGAAGCCGCCGCCGCCGAACCCGCCGCCACCGGCGCCACGCCGCCGCGCCTGCCGCGCGTCGGCGGCCGCTGGCCGCCGGCGTCCTCGGCGCTTCGCGGCGCTGCTGCGTCAGACGTACCAGCTCCGCGCCACCGCGCGGCGACGACGACGACGATGGATCGCAATGACTCGCTTTCATGAAGTTAGCCGCCACTGAGATCTGCCGGTGCGCGTCCCGCAGCGCCGCCAGCGGCGTTGATGATCGTGATGTTCGAGGTTGGACAGCGTACGTCTGCTGCAGCCGCTCGAGCTCGACGAGCGACTCGGCGGTAGGTCGAGGACCGCCTGCAGCTCGTTGTTCTGCGCCGTCGCGCAGATCGCGCTGCGCCTGGACGACGAAGTAGTTCGTCGACATGCCGACCTCGAACTTGCTCTGTTCCGGCTTCGAGCTGTCTTCTGCGCGAGCTCGCGCGCCGCCTGCGCCGCCTGCACGCGCTTCGGCCGTTGCTCTGCGCCTGGATCGCGGCGTTGGTCACGTCGGTCGCGACCTGCAGCTCGATCTGTTTGAGCTGCGCTTCGACCTGACTCTGCTGAACCCGCGCCCGCGCGAGCGTTCGCCTCCGCCGCGCTCGTGCCAAGCGGATAGCTCAGCGTTCAACGTGACGTTCCACGTCGGATAGTCGTTCGCCGAACAGCGTGCTGAACGCGTCGCCGATAGCCGCCGGGAACGCTGCTCGTGATGACCGACTGGCCGGCGCCGAGGCCCGTGCCGCTGCGGGCGATCTGCGTGCCGCCGCGGCCGACGATGCCGTAGCGCGCGACGACGTCGGTCTGCGGCAGCAGTCTGATTGCGCAGGTAGCTTCACGCGTGACGTCGTTCACCTCGAGGTTCTTGTGCGCGATCGTCAGGTCGGTGCGCGCGTCGAGCGCCGCGCGCGACCGCGGCCGCGACGTCGATCGGCTCGGGCACGAAATCGGGTCGGTCGGTCGGATCGATGCTCGGCGTTCCAGTTCGGGTCCTGCGGTCCCGGCGACGATCAGCCGCTTCAGCGCGAGCTCCGCGGTCCGGCGCGTCGCTTCCGCCGTGCACCAGCGTCTGCCGCTGCGCGCCGCCTGTTCGACTGCGCCTGCACGACGTCGATCGGCGCCATCGTGCCGACTTCGACGCGCGTCTGGTTGTCCTGCACGAGCTGCTCGGCGAGATCGAGCGATCGCTGCGCGACGTCGACCGCCTGGATCGCGAAGACGTAGTCCCAGTAGGCGTTGCGCACGTTCGACAGCGTGTTGATGATCGAGCGCCTGCAGCTGGATTTCGAGATGTCCTGATTCAGCTTCGTGACGACGATCGACTGACGCGTCGTCGTCGATCTTGAAACCGCGCAGAATCGGCTGCGTGTATTGCGCCAGAATACGTCGTGTTGAACGCGGGATTCAGCGTCGACGTCGTGCTGTTGGTCACCTGTCTGTTGTTGTTCAGCGTCAACGCGTACGCCACCGCCGCCCCAGCGCAGATTCTGCGCGATACCGGCGTTGCCGGTCGCGGTCGTGTTGGTGATCCCCAAGGCCCCGCCGGGCACGCCCTGCAAGGTATTGGTCGGCGGTTCACCACCGACTGATTCGCCACCTGAGAGGTGAGGGCCGGCTTGAACGCTGACTGCAACGCTGGCGATCGAAAGTCGAAGGTCTGCGGGTTCAGCCGCTGCACGGCGATATCCAGGTTGCGATCGAGCGCCAGCTTCACGGCGTCGTCGAGCGACATGTGGACGACGGCGCCCGGCGCCGCGCCGGCACCTGCTTCGGTTCGGCCATTGCCGCCTGGCCCGCGCCGATCCGTTCGGCCGCGGCTCGAATCAGTTCCTGAATGTGCGCATCGGTGGTCTGCGCGACGGCCGGCGTCGAGCCGCCGACGATGACGACGATGCCCAGCAACGCTGTCGTGATTCCGTTCCGTGTCATGCCTGCTCTCCTGATGACGTGATGCGGTCTATTTCTTCGGTCGCCCTGCCGGCGACGGGTTCGCGCTGGTCGCCCCGCGAGGCGGCGCGACGGTGCTCTTTTTCCCACTGATCGTGAATCCGGTTCAGCTTCGTCCGCTGCTCCGGCGAGAGGACCTGGCGGATGCGGAGCAATCAGCAGCGTGCGCATCTTGTTCAGGCTCGAGCGCGTCGCTTCCACCTTGTCCAACTGCTTCGTGACGACGCTTTCGTCGGCATTGGCGGCAATCAGACGCGACAGTTCGTCTTCCTGCTGGTCCAGTTCCGCTTTCTTCGCGCGTTGCGCTCCTACCGTGGACTGAAACAGGTTTTCAATTCGAGTGGTCTGGTCCGAGGTCAGCGACAAGATCGCGCTGGAACTGCGCATCGCGCCACCATGGGAAACCAAACGATTGTCCCCGAACCGTGCGATCGCCAGCGCCAGCAGCACCAGCCGCCGCGAGGAGCCAGCTACGACACTGAAGCCTCATGCGTAAACCTTTGAAAATAGTGTTACTTACGGGATACGACGGTGGGAGCCGGAGTATTTCGCGAGAGACAACTTTTACGAGCAGAACCCCCTCGAGGCGGGCGACGCGCGGCGCTGACCAGGTTGTCCGGCGTCGACGCGCCGGAGGTGAGGCCGATCGAGACCGGTCCGTCGCGCGGCAGCCACCCGGTCGCGGACACTTCCGACTTGGTGCCGACCGGACGGTGCCGGATCTCGCCGGCCGAGACCAGGCAGTCGGGATCGGCGATGTGGAAGCGTCGGCCGCGACGCCGCGCAAATCCTGGCGAGATTCGCCGGTGTTGCTGCTGTTGTAGCCGCCGATCACGAGCATCAGGTCGACCGGCTTGTCGCGCAGCAGCGCTGACCACGGCATCCTGCCGATCCTGCGTGGCGCTGCAGATCGTGTCGAACGCCTGATAGTGATCGGCGAGTGCCGCCTCGCCGTAGCGGTCGCGTCATGGCCTCGCGCATCATCTCGCCGATCTCCAGCGACTCGCGTCATCAGCATCGTCGTCTGGTTGGCGAGCCCGATCGCGCGCGAGGTCGCGGTCGGGATCGAAGCCCGGCGACGTCGGCGCTGGCGAAGCGCTGCGAGGAACGCCTCGGCCGCTCGCCCGACCGCGATGTAGTCGCAGACGACTGGCGGCTTCGGCGCGATCGAAGACGACCAGGTAGTGGCCGCCGCGACTGCACGGCCTGCGACGCGGTCGCCTGGGTCTCCTCGTGCCACACCTTGCCGTGGATGATCGACGTGTAGCCGTCCTCGGCGTAGCGGCGCACGTTCTTCCAGACGTTGAGCACCGATCCGCAGGTCGTGTCGACCAGCGTGCAGCCGCGCGCGATCGAGCTGCTCGCAGCATCGCGACGGTGACGCCGAACGCCGGCAGGATCACGACGTCGGTCGGGCCGATCCGGTCGAGCCGCTCGGCCTCGTCGGTCAGAAACCGGATCCCCATGGCCCGCAGCTTCTCGTTGACGTGCGGGTTGTGGATGATTTCGCCGGTCAGGTAACACGCGTGCGATCGGGAAACCGCTCGCGCGTCTGATAGGCGTAGTCGACGGCGCGGTCGACGCCGTAGCAGAACCCGAATTCGCGCGCGAGATGGACCGTCAGCCGGCCCGGCTCGATAGACGTGAAATCGTCGGCCTTGATGCGCTCGACGATGGCGCTGTGGTAGCTGTCGGCGAGCATGCCGGCGACGGCATGCTGCAGGTCGAGGCCTTTGCGGAAGATGAGAGACGGCGATGGGCTACGTCTGGGTGCTGGGTGCTCGGTGCTGGGTGACTGGTCGATAGGTGCTCAAAGTCCGGTGCGCAGAGCGACCCAGCGCACTCGAGCACTCAGCACCGGCACCGTCTACCGCGTGTCGCGGATTTCGCGGAAGTGGGGCGTGAACGCGTCGAATGCCGCCAACTCGCGCGTGTGCGGGCCGATCGAGCGCCAGTTCCAGTTCCGACATGAAGTCTGCGTCGGCAGCGATGTCGGGATTGGGAACAGCGGCTCGAGCAGATATCGCCGGCGCCGACGGCCTCGGATGCGAATCCCACTCGTAGGTCGCGCCGAGCGCGATGCCGAGGAACAACCGCGCGGCAGCCGCGGCGGCGGTCCAGCGTGGCGACCGGAGCGTGGAGGCGCGATCGTGCCCTGCACGACTGCGGCCGGGGAAGCTGAGGACTCGTGCCGGACGTCCGACCGCTTCGCATGCGTCGCGCGATCTGCTGCTGCTGGGCGCGAAGCCGTTCGGGCGTAAAGGCCGCGTCGGCCTCGGCATCGCCCTCGGCGCGCACGCCGTCCATGAACAGCACCAGCTCGGCGTAGCGGCGCCGCGCAGCTGTCGCAGTCGGCCAGGTGCTCCGCGGTCGGCGGATCGCGCAGCCTCGCCCTGGCGCTGGGCCAGATAGCAGTCGAACAGCCGGTCGTCCTGCAGGTGAAGCGCTCGGCGCATCACGAGCTTGCCTCCGAGGAGCGCGCGCAGTTTCCGCGCGGCTCGAAACAAATGGACCCGGACCGTCGATTCGTTCAGTCCGGTCATCGCGCTGACCTCACGCGGTGTGCAATCGCCGAAATGGCACAACATGAAGACCGTGCGCTGGCGGCCGTCGAGCCGGTCGATGGCTGCCGCCAGCCGGGCGCGGCGTTCGCGCGCGAGCGCCTGACGCTCCGGGTCGCCTGTCGGGGCGGGCCATCGACGCTCGAGCCTCGTTCGTCGCCGAGATCCCACCGCCGACAGACCAGCGATCGCGGCGCGCGCGGGCCTTCCGCCGATCCAGGCAGCCGTTGATGAGAATTCGTGTGAACCAGACTTCGAAGGGCCACGCCTCGCGATACGACGGTGATCTGTGAGAACACCTTGACGAAGCGCGTCCTGAACCGCCTCGTCGGCCTCGGCGACGTCGCGGAGATACTGGATACGCGATCCGCGAGGCCCGGCGCTGGTGGATGCGTGACGAGCTCGGCGAACCGGTCGCGCGCCTCGTCCATCGCGCCGCGTTCGACGAGGCCTGCGGACTTCGACCGCGATGCGCGAATCGTCGGAAACGGCGCGTGACGACCGCAGGTCGACCGTGCGCGGCCCCGCGGGCAGCTGGCCGACGGGGTCACCGTCCGCGTCCTGAGCGGTTCTGCGGTCACCATTCATAGAGCATTACGATCCGAGTCGGCCTGCGTTTACAGTCTTACCGCATCCGGTTCGAATTATTGACTCGGTCGATCCGGCCGGGAGTACGATCCGGGATTCTGCGTATCGTGCTGGTCTGTCACAGCTTAAACCGTTGCAGCTCGTTGAGGAGTCTGGATGAGCACCGAGGTTGAGCGCGCGCAGCCCGACTGCGAGGTGATCGCCGCCGATCGCATCCACTGGAATCTGTCGCCCGCGGCCTTCACGAGGAAGCCGTCCGCGCGGCAGGAAGCGATGATTGCGGCCGAGGGGCCGCTGGCGTGCCTGACCGGCCAGCACACGCGGCCGCTCGCCCAACGACAAGTTCGTCGTTCGCGAACCGTCGAGCGAGGCCGACATCGCCTGGGGCAAGATCAACCGTCCGATGGATGCCGGCGCAGTTCGACGCTGCTGCACGCCGACCTGCTCGCCTCGATGGCCGCCCGGCAAGGACTGTTCGTGCTCGACTGTTATGCCGGCGCCGATCCCGCGTTCCGGCTGCCGATCCGCGTCGTCAACGAGCTGCGCGTGGCACAACCTGTTCTGCCCGGCACATGTTCATCCGCGATCCGATCGCCGTCGGTCGCCGCGGATCCGTCGCCGCAGTTCACCGTCATCGATTCGCCGAGCTTCAAGGCCGATCCGAAGCGTCACGGCACGAACTCGGAAGACGGTGATCGCGCTGAACTTCGCGAAGCGGCTGGTCCTCATCGGCGGGTCGCAGCTACGCCGGCGAGATGAAGAAGTCGATCTTCATCGGCACTGAATTACATCCTGCCGCTGCACGAACGTCCTGCCGATGCACTGCTCGGCGAACGTCGGCGCCGGCGGCGACGTCGCGCTGTTCTTCGGGCTGTCGGGCACCGGCAAGACCACGCTGTCGAGCGATCCCGAGCGCACGCTGATCGGCGACGACGAGCACGGCTGGAGCGATCGCGGCGTCTTCAACTTCGAAGGCGGCTGCTACGCGAAGACGATCCGGCTGTCGCCGGAGGCCGAGCCGCAGATCTACGCGACCACGCGCCGCTTCGGAACGGTGCTCGAGAACGTGGTCGTCGATCCGGACACGCGCGCGCTCGACCTCGACGACGAGCGGTACACGGAGAACACGCGCGGCGGCGTATCCGATTTCGTTCATCGACAACGCCGAGCCGTCGGGCCAGGGCGGCCATCCGCAGAACGTCGTGATGCTGACCGCCGACGCGTTCGGCGTGCTGCCGCCGATCGCGCGGCTGACGCCGGCAGGCGCGATGTATCACTTCCTGTCGGGCTACACGGCCAAGGTCGCCGGCACCGAGAAGGGCGTCGACACGAGCCGAAGGCGACGTTCAGCACCTGCTTCGGCGCGCCGTTCCTGCCGCTCGCGCCGAGCCGCTACGCGACGATGCTGGGCGAGCGGATCGCGAAGCACGGCGTCCGCGTGTGGCTGGTCAACACCGGATGGACCGGCGGCCCGTTCGGCGTCGGCCAGCGCATGAAGATCGGCTACACGCGCGCCATGATTCGCGCGGCGCTCGTCGGGCGCGCTCGACGGCGTCGCGCTACGCGGGATCCGATCTTCAACATCGACATTCCGACCAGCTGTCCGGATGTGCCTGCCGCCGTGCTCCAGCCGCGCACGACGTGGGCGAACGGCGCGGACTACGACGCGCAGGCCACGAAGCTGGCGCGGATGTTCCGGGAGAACTTCACAGCGTTCGCCGACGGCGTCGGTGCCGACGTGATCGCGGCGGGGCCGAACGCCTGATGGCGATTGGCTGATGGCCAATGGCTAAGCATGCCGACATACCTCGGCGCTGGGTTAGCCGAGAGTTCAGCCATCAGCCATCAGCCATCAGCCATAGCCGTGCAGTTCGAAGCCGGTCATCGGCCTTGAGGTCCACGCGCAGCTGCTGACCGCGTCGAAGATTTTCTGCGGCTGCAGCACCGCGTTCGGCGCGCCGCCCAACACCCACGTCTGTCCGGTGTGCATGGGACTGCCGGGGCGTTGCCGGTGCTGAACCGCGGCGCGGTCGACTACGCCGTTCGCGCGGCGCTCGCGCTCGGCTGCACCATCCACGAGACGTCGATCTTCGCGCGGAAGAACTACTTCTATCCCGATCTGCCGAAGGGCTATCAGATCTCTCAGTACGAACGGCCGCTCGCCACGGAGGGCGCGGTGGAGTGGTCGGCTGCCGAGGGCAGGCGACGCGTCCGGATCACGCGCGTGCATCTCGAGGAAGACGCCGGCAAGTCGCTCCACGAAGGGTTTCGCCGATTCCAGTCGCAAGACCTACGTCGACTTCAACCGCAGCGGCGTGCCGCTCATCGAGATCGTGAGCGAGCCGGACTCTGCGGTCGGCGGCCGATGCGGCGGAGTTCTTCACGCGCCTGCGCGAGCTGCTGGTCTGGCTCGGCGTCAACGACGGGAACATGGAAGAGGGCAGCCTGCGCTGCGACGCGAACGTGTCGGTGCGGACGCGGTCGGAGACCGCGCTCGGCACGAAAGCCGAGGTCAAGAACCTGAACTCGTTTCGCTTTCTGCAGAAGGCGCTCGAGTACGAAATCGATCGGCAGATCGACCTCGTCGCCGAGCGGCGGCCGCGTCGTGCAGGAAACGCGGCTGTGGGACTCGGGGGCCGGCCGCACGGTGTCGATGCGCAGCAAGGAGGAGGCGCACGACTACCGCTACTTCCCGGAGCCGGATCTTCCTCCGCTCATCGTCGACGCCGAACGCGCTGAACCGGATTCGCGACGCCATGCCCGAGCTGCCCGACACGCGGCGCGCGCCGGTTCGTCGCCGCGCATGGCTTGTCGCCGTATCACGCCGGCCAGGTGACGCAGTCCCGCGCGGTGGCTGATTTCTTCGAGGCGACCGTCGCGCGCCGGCGCGCCGCCGCAGGCGGCGAGCAACTGGATCACCGGCGAGCTCGCGCGACAGATCAAAGAGACGGGCACAGACATCGCGTCGCAACCGATTCGGCCGGCAGCACCTGGCCGGCCTCATCCGCGCGATCGACTCGAGGGAGCATCAGCGGCACGATCGGCAAGGACGTGCTCGAGAAGATGTTCGCCAGCGGCCGCACGGCCGACGGGATCATCCGAGACGAGGGCCTGGCTCCAGCTCGACGACGAGTCGCAGCTCATCGGGATGATTACCAGCGTGCTGAACACGCACGCCGATGCCGTCGCGCAGTATCGCGCCGGGAAGACCGCGACGTTCGGTTTTCTCGTCGGGCAGGTGATGAAGGCGGCGAAAGGCAACGCGAACCCGAAGCGCGTGCAATGAGCTTTTGACAAGCGCTGGGCGCCTGAGAATGGCTGATGGCTGATGGCTCAATGGCTAAGCGTTGGGGTTAACCCGAACATTTAGCCATCAGCGATTAGCCATTAACCATGTCGCTGTCACCGAGGCACCCCAAGATACCGATCCAACCACTCCAGCGTGTCCTTCTCGACCCGCGCAAACGGGAAGACGTGGCCGCCGTCGTAGAGCACGCGGCGCTTGTCCTGCGTCCGCCGTGCCCAGCAGCCGAAACATTGGAATCTGCGAGGTCTCGATTGGAAAGGTGAAGTCGTCGCGACCGTTGAGCATCAGCACTGGAGTCGTCACGCGCGGCGCGTAGTTGATCTCTTCCATATCCGGCAGCTTCGTTCCGAGCGAGAATCCGCCGGACCAGAGCACGGCAACTTTGAATCGCTTCTCGACGGCCAGCGCGATTGATCCCAACCGTGCGCCGAGGCTGACGCCGAAATACGCGATTCGATCGTGGTCGATATCTTGACGACTTTCGAGGTAATCGACCGAACGCTGCAAGTCCTTCATGTCCTGGATGGTGAGATCGCGTAAGGCGTTCGGCCCTGATGGCGCGCGGCACGAGTCGCCGCTCGTAGGTGCCCTGTACATCGGAAACAACAGCGCTCGGCTGGCCTTGACGACGAAGCCGAGATACGACATCTCGCCCTTTCAAAGGAGCTGAGCAAGGTGCCGCCCGAGTGAGGAAAGTACACAACGGTCTGATAGGGCGGTGCTGCGTGTTTCGGCAGGAACAGGTATGCGGCAATGCGTTCGCTGCCATAGGGCGCCGCGTACGTGATGCGTTCGACGCGCCATGCGGGTGCGCTGTCGTCGACCGATTCCACGGACGACTTCAGATCGGTTCGGTCGTAGGTGTAGAGGCCGGCGTAGACGCGATACACATCGTCTGACGCCGGCTTCTCCTGGTTGTAGTCGCGGGTCAGGCGCTCCACCGGCTTCAAGGCCGCCTCGGGGAGCGCCGACGCATCGACGAGCTTCGATCGTGCGGAAGCCATCGTTCGGGGAACGATCGAACGGCAATCGGGCGTCTTCGCCCCTGAACTGGTAATTCGGCTCGTTCCATCCGCCGCCCAGGATGTACCTCCGGTCGCCCACGGCGTTCCAGCACCATTCCTTCACGTTGCCGGCCATGTCGTAGGTTCCGAACGGCCCAATCCCTTTGAACTCCCCGACCTTCGCGGGACCCTTGCTGAGAAAATTACTCAGCTCCAGGATGTCGGAGAACACGCTTTGCGGGCCCATGAGCCCCGCGCCGCTTCGCCAGTGGTGCACCGTCGGCAGCGTCTGTCCCGCATATCGCGCGTAGGCCGCTGCTTCGTACCAACTTACGCCGTGGACCGGAAAGTCCTCTTGCCCCTCCGCGGAGCTGCCGAGCTCCCACGTCGCCGGTCCAGGCCGACCGGTCGCGTCGCGGAATTCAGCCATCGCCTCGTCCCACGAGACCGGATGACCGTCCTTGACGAAGGGCTCGGTCCAGAACTCGCGCGTGCGGTAGCCGCCCGCGTCGACGAACGATTTGAACTCGCGGTTCGTCACTTCGAAGCGGCCCATGAAGAAATCCGGGAGGCGCACGGTCCCGGACGGGGCCGAGAAACTGGTCCCGGGGACTCGGACCATGTTGGCGGGTAACTTGCCCGCCGGCACCAGCGTAAATGTCGCTCCGATGAGCCCGTCTGCGCCTTCGAACGGTGCGAAGCCCGCTTTCGTCACGCGATACCGGTAGTAGGAGTAGGCGATCGGGGCGCGGATTTCGAGCGGCGATTGGCCGAGATGCTCCCACCGGCCGTTCACGTCGGCGTACGGCTTCACGTACACGTCCGCCCCGGCCGGTTCGGTTCGGATCGACGCCGTCACCTGGAATGAATCGCGAAGCTTCACGAACTCGGGGTCCGATCCCAGCCGCGGTTCGACTTGCCGCAACAGCATGAAGGCGTCCGAGAAGCGCTGCTTCTCGACGAGGGCGGCAGCCTGGCGGAGTGTCTGCCTGGCCGCGCGAATCTGCGCCTGCCGGATACAGCGAACCAGCCGCCGAGCGCGACGGCGATGAGCGCAATGGCGATGATCGCGAGCCGTCGTCGAACGGACGCGCGACGTTCGGGCTCCGCGATTGCCGTCCGCGCCGAAGTGAGCGGAGTGGTCGGCGCCCGCAGTGCCTCGAGATCGCGGAGGAAGTCGGCTGCTATGGCGTAGCGATTTCTCGCTTCCTTTTGGAGCGCCTTGTCGACGATCGGCTGAATCGCTGGCGGAATGTCTGGGCGCAGCGTGTGCAGCGGAGTGGGTTGGAGATCCGCGATGGCGCGCAGAATGGCCACTTCGTGCTCGCCGGTGAACGGCGGCCGGCCGGCCAGCATTTCGTAGAGAACCACCCCGAGCGACCAGACATCCGAGCGCTCGTCCGTGCCTCGCCCCGTGATCTGTTCGGGCGCCATGTAGGCGACGGTTCCCACTGTGGTCCCGGTGCGCGTCAGCGCTGTCCGACCCGATAGCTTGGCGATGCCGAAGTCGAGCAGCTTGACCTCGCGGCGGTTCGTCAGCATCACGTTCGCGCGGCTTGATGTCGCGATGGATGATGCCGGCTTCGTGCGCGGCGCTCACCGCGCGCCCAATCTGCACGATGATGTCGAGCGCTTCGTCGGCGTCGATGCGGCTTCGCGCGATCCGCCTCTTGAGCGTCTCGCCTTCGTAGTACGCCATCGCGAGGAAGACGCGGCCGTCCGGCGTCTCATCGATTTCGTGAATCGTGCAAATGTTGGGATGGTCGAGCGCCGACGCGGCTTGCGCTTCGTGCACGAGCCGCTCCTTCGCGTCGCGGTCCTGCACGAGCGACAGCGGCAGGAATTTCAGCGCCACGGCGCGCTTGAGCTTGGTGTCTTCCGCCTTGTAGACCTCGCCCATGCCGCCCGCGCCGAGCAGCGTCAGCACGCGATAGTGCGAGATCGTTTCGCCGAGAATCACGTCCGTGGATTTTGGCGCCTAGGATACCCGATCGCGTGTTACAATAAATCTACTCCTGACAATTTGATGGCAGCTGTGGGTGCACAGGCAGCGTGATAGAGAGCTATCACCTTTCAAAGCTCTACAAGCGCGGGGTCTACGCGCTTCGCGATCTTTCGCTCACAGTTGAAAAAGGCGAGTTCCTCTTCCTGACCGGTCCGAGCGGGGCCGGCAAGTCGACCTTCCTCCGACTTCTCCTGCGCGAAGAGCTGCCCAGCGAGGGCGACCTCAAAGTGCTCGGACGCGATCTGAAAACGCTGCGTCCGTCGCAGGTCCAGACCTTCCGGCGGAGCGTCGGGTTCGTTTTTCAGGACTTTCGATTGATCCCCCGGTTCACGGTGTTCGAGAACGTCTCGTTCGTCATGCGTGTCCTGGGTATTCCGTTGACGACGCAGCAGCGCAAGACGTTTCAGGTGCTGAAATGGGTCGGCCTGCAGCACCGCATCCACGCGTTTCCCGAGGAACTGTCGGGCGGCGAACAGCAGCGGATTGCGATCGCTCGCGCGCTCGTCAACGACCCGCAACTGGTGCTCGCCGACGAGCCGACCGGCAACCTCGATCCGGATCTGTCGCTCGAAATCATGAATCTGTTCCGCGAGATCAACGCGCGTGGCACGACGGTGATCGTCGCCACGCACGACCGCGAGCTGGTGCGCGCGCGTCGGCCGCCGCTCGATCACGCTCGAGCACGGTCGCCTCGTCGAAGTGGCCTAGCAGCTACGCATGCGCATGCTCCGCTACGCGTTCGACGAAGCGCTCGCCAGCCTGTGGCGGCGCCGGCAGTCGGGACTGCTTCGCCATGGGCACGATCACGATCGCGCTGTTCGTGCTGGGCGCGTTTCTCATCGTGACGACGAATCTGGACCGGCTCGGCGCCGAATGGGGCCGGTCGGCGGAGCTGTCGGTCTACGTGGCGGACGACATCACGCCCGAACAGCAGCACGCCGTCGAACTGGCCGTCGCGCAAGACCAGGTCGTCGCCGGGCAGGAATTCCTGACCAAGGCCGAAGCGCTGCGGCGCTTCAAGCAGACGTTCGCCGATCTGGCCGCGAGCGTCGACAACGTCGGCGGCAACCCGCTGCCGGCGTCGGTGGAAGTGCGCCTCAAAACCGGCGCGGCCGAAGGAGGCGGCGTCGAGCGTCTGGCGGCGAAGCTGCGCGAACTGCCTGGGGTTACCGACGTGCAGTACGACCGCCAGTGGCTGGCGCGCATGATGTCGGGGATTCGCATCATTCGCGGGGCGGGTTTCGCGCTCGGCGCGCTGCTCACGGTCGCCGCAGCGTTGACCATTGCCAACGTGGTTCGCCTGGCGCTGATCGCCCGCCGCGATGAGCTCGAGATCATGCAGCTCGTCGGGGCGCCGCACGCCTACATTCGTGGTCCATTCGTGATGGAGGGGGTCATTCAGGGCGGCATGGGTGCCGCGCTGGCGGTCCTGGCGCTCGGCGTCGCGTTTGCGGCCGTCCAGTCGCGCTATCTGGGTACGCTGGCGGCGGCGATCAACGTATCGTCCCTTCAGTTCCTGTCGGTCGGCGTCTGTCTCGCGCTCGTCGTCGGCGGGATGGCGGTCGGCTGCGTGGGCGGGTTGGTTGCTGCGGCGCGGTCTTAATTACGACCGATCAGGTCCTGATTGCGTTGACACAATCTTGACACATGTTTTTCGACGGGCTTACACTGGAACGTAATCAACACAATTCATCTCGAGGCCCTGCATGCCACGCTTCGTTCCCGACTCGAGGCCGATCAGCGCGCAGCATCCGATTGCAGAGTTCTACAGAGAAGAGTTCCTAAAACACCACCGATGTTTACAGCAGCAGCGGGCCTACTATTCAGAGAGCGCGATCACAGATGTTGAAGCCGCCCTCTCCCGCATCATGAGTCAGCTCGAGCAGCTCTCCACCAAAGACAACGCACCTCAACTGGTCAGCTCCCTTCTTAAGAAGTTCGACGTCGTGACCGGCCTTTCGGCTTGGTCCGATCCGAAACAGTCACACTGACGCGTCCGCTAACCGATCTTCGACAGGATCTCCTGGCCATCGTCCGGGCAGGGATTCGTGCGGTCGACGCGGCTGAGCTGACTCGTCAGGCGCTGGCGACGACGGGGTCAGACCCTTGCTCGACGACCGAAGGGGTCTGACCCTTCTCCGCTGCATCGCGGCCGGTAAGGCGGCGCTGCCGATGGCGAAGGGCGCGTCGAGCGTGCTTCGAAGATCGGCTGCGTGCAGGGCCTGATCGTCGCGCCGGTCGCCGAACCGTTCGTGGCAGCTTCGAGTCCATCGCCGGCGGCCATCCCGTTCCAGACGAGGGCAGCGAACGGGCGGGCCGACGCGCGCTCGAGGTCGCGGAGAGCATCGCGTCCGGACGAAACGTTGCTCGTCCTGCTGTCCGGCGGCGCGTCCGCGCTGATGGCCGTTCCCGGCAGACGGCATCTCGCTCGACGACAAGCGAGCGACCACCGCGCAAATGCTTCGCGCCGGGCGCAGACATTCAGGCGCTGAACACGGTGCGCAAGCATCTGTCGGCGATCAAGGGCGGTTGGCTGGCGAACCGCGCGGCGGGGCCCGTCCTGACCTATGTGATCTCTGACGTCGTCGGCGACGATGTGAGCGTCATCGCATCGGGGCCGACGGTCGCCGATCCGTCGACGTTCGCCGACGCGCGAGCGTTGCTGGATCGTTACGGTGGCGCGTCAGCCTATCCGGACGCTGTCGTGGCGCGCCTGGATCGCGGCGTTCGCGGCGAGGTGCCCGAAACGCCGAAACCCGTGTATCCACGACTCGTCAAATCGGACGTCCACGTCATCGGCAGCCGCGGCGGCGCGATGTTCGGCGCGGCCGCGAAGGCCGTCGGCGCTCGGCTACCACGTCGTGCGGCTGGACGGTCCGGTCGTTGGCGAGGCGCGCGATGCCGCGCCGGCGCATCTGCAGGCCGTCGCCGCCGCCGCTCGCGAGCAATCGCGTCCCGCTGTGCGTGATCTCGTCCGGCGAGACCACTGTCACCGTGACCGGCTCCGGAACGGGCGGCCGGAACCAGGAATTCGCGCTCGCGCGCCGTGGCGCACGCACCGGATTCGACACCTACGCGCTGGCGAGCCTCGGGACGGACGGCATCGACGGTCCGACCGACGCGGCCGGCGCCATCGTCGATTCAACGACGCTGGCCGCGCGCCGGGCGGCCGAATTCGATCCCGACAGATCTTCTCGCACAACAACGATTCCTATGCGTTTTTCGCCGCACTCGGCGATCTCATCCACACCGGTCCGACCGGCACGAACGTCGGCGACCTCCAAGTAATTCTGTTAGCCTGATTTCAGATGTATTCACGCGATCAAGTCCTCGCGCTGATGCGCGAGCGCGTTCACCATCCCGCCGGCATGCGCGAGCTGCTGCAAGTGCTCAAAGTTCCGCGCGACGACCGGACGTCGTTCAAACGTCACGTCAAGTCGCTCGTCGCGTCCGGCGATCTCATCCAGATTCGCGGTCATCGATTCGGCTTGCCCGAAAAGATGGACCTCTACGTCGGCCGGCTCCAGACGCATCCGGCCGGCTACGGCTTCGTCACGCCCGAGCGTCCGCTCGACGCGCGGCGGCGACATCTACATGTCCGGGCACCCATCTCAACGAAGCGATGCACGGCGACCGCGTGGTCGTCCGCATCGAGCGCATCAAGGAAGGCGGGCGCGTCGAGGGGCGCATCATCCGCATCCTCGAGCGCGAGCAACGACCTGGATCGTCGGCCGCTACGATCGCGACGACGACGGCATGGGCTACGTCGTGCCGTTCGATCGGCGCGTCGCTCATGGACATCTTCGTGCCGCCGGGCCAGGAAGGCGGCGCGTCGCCGGGCGAGATGGTGCCGACCGAGCTCACGCGCTGGCCGACCGCCACGCGCGGCGCCATCGGACGCGTCGCCGAGGTGCTCGGCGACATCGACGCACCGGGCGTCGACACCGAGATCATCATCCGCAAGCTACGGCATTCCCGACGCGCACTCCGACGAAGCGGTGACCGAAGCGGTGCGCCTCGGCGGGTCGGTGTCGGATCGCGACATTCGTGGCCGAACCGACTTTCGCAGCCGTCGTCACGGTCACCATCGATGGCGAGCACGCGCGCGATTTCGACGACGCGATCACGATCGAGAAGCTGCCGAACGGCAACTTCTGGCTGGGCGTGCACATCGCGGATGTCTCGCACTACGTCCACGAAGGCAGCGCGCTCGACCGCGAGGCCTACGAGCGCGGCACGTCGGTCTACTTTCCCGAGCGCGCCGTCCACATGTTCCCGTCCGAGCTGGCGACGGGGCTGTGCAGCCTGAACCCGCACGTCGATCGGCTCGTGCAATCGTGCCTGATGGAGATCGATCGCCACGGGCAGGTCGTGCGCCACGAGTTCCACGACGGCGTCATCAACAGCAACGAGCGGATGACCTACACGGCGGTGAACGGGATCCTGACGGATCGCGATCCGGCGCTGCTGAAGCAATACGCGCCGCTGGTGCCGATGTTCGAGCAGATGCAGGAGCTGTTCACGATCCTGAACGACGCGCGGCGCCGGCGCGGCTCGATCGACTTCGATCTCGAACGAGGCGGAAGTGATCATCGACGAGGGCGGCGTCGTGGAGGCGATCATCGCGCTCGAGCGCAACGTCGCGCACCGGCTGATCGAAGAATTCATGCTGCTGGCCAACGAGACCGTGGCGTCGTATCTGGAAGCGCAACGAGGTGCCGGCGCTCTATCGCGTGCACGAAGAGCCCGACATCCTCAAGGTGGCCAAGTTCGAGGAGTTCATCCGAGGGTTCGGCTACAGCCTCGGCCGCGCCGGTCGACGACTTGCGTCCGAACCACTTTCAGAAGCTGATCGAGCGGATCCAGGGCAAGCCCGAGGAGAAGCCGATCGCGTTCCTGATGCTGCGCACGATGCAGAAGGCGCGCTATGCGCCCGGAGAATCTCGGCCACTTCGGCCTGGCGGCGAAGAGCTACACGCACTTCACCTCGCCGATCCGGCGCTATCCCGACCTCGTCGTCCACCGCGCGCTTCGCGCGGCGCGCCACAAGAAGCTGAACGACGAACGGCGCGAGGAGTGGTCCGAGGACATGCCGGAAACGGCGCGTCACACCTCGGAGATGGAGCGGCGCGCCGACGATGCCGAGCGCGAGCTGCTGCAGTGGAAGAAAGTGAAGTTCATGGCCGACAAGGTCGGCGACGAGTTCGAGGGCTACGTCACCGGCGTCGCCGCCTTCGGGTTGTTCATCGAGCTCATCGAGCACTACGTCGAAGGTCTCGTCCACGTGTCGACGATGGCCGACGACTACTACCGGTTCGTCGAAAGCGCGCACCTGCTGCGCGGCGAGAACACGCAGAAGGTCTACCGGCTCGGCGACAAGGTGAAGGTGCAGGTCGTTCGCGTGAACATGGAGGTGCGGCAGATCGATCTCGGGCTCGTCGAGATTCTCGAACGCGTCCGTGAAGGCGAGCGCGGGCCGCGGCGGAGTAAAGCCGCGCCGAAGCGGGAGGGGCGCACGCAGTCAGCGTCCCGGCCGTCGCGAGCGAGCGATGCGCAAGGGCCGTAGGCGGTGACGGCGACGAAGTCGATCGTGGTCGGAACCGCGGGCCACATCGACCACGGCAAGAGCGCGCTCGTGCTCGCGCTCACCGGCACCGATCCCGATCGGCTGAAGGAAGAGAAAGCGCGCGGCATCACCATCGATCTCGGCTTCGCGCATCAGGTCATCGACGGCACCAACTTCGCCTTCGTCGACGTCCCCGGCCACGAGCGCTTCGTCAAGAACATGCTCGCCGGCGTCGGCGGGATCGATCTCGTCGTCCTCGTCGTGGCGGCCGACGAATCGGTCATGCCGCAGACGCGCGAGCATTTCGAGATTTGCCGGCTGCTCCACGTTCCGGCCGGCCTGATCGCGCTCACCAAAGTCCGATCTCGTCGACGACGACATGCTCGAACTGGCGCGGCTCGAAGTGCGCGAGCTGGTCGCGGGCTCCTTTCTCGAGGGCGCGCCGATGGTCCCGGTGTCGGCGCGAACGGGCGCCGGCCTCGAGGAGTTTCGGTCGGCGCTCGCGCAGGTCAGCGCCGGCGTTCAGGGGCGATCGACGAACGCCGTGACGCGCCTGCCGATCGACCGCGTGTTCACGATGAAGGGTTTCGGCACCGTGGTCACCGGCACGCTGGTGTCCGGCCGGATCGCGACCGATGACGAGCTTGTCGCCCTGCCTGGCGACCAGCCGGTCAAGGTGCGCGGCGTCCAGGTGCACGGTCAGCGGCAGGGCGAGGTCGTCGCCGGCCAGCGGGCGGCGATCAATCTCGGCGGCATCGACGTCGCCGCGATTGCAGCGAGGTCAGAACCTCGTCACGCCCGGCGCCTTTCAGGCGACCCATCTCGCCGACGCCACGTGTTGAGGTGCTGAGCGACGCCAAGCCGCTCAAACATGGGACACGTGTCCGCTTCCATCAGGGGACAGCGGAGCTGCTCGGGCGGGTCGCGGTCATCGGTCCGCTCGGGGATCCCGTGGCGCCCGGCGCACGCGGGTTCGTGCGGCTGCGGCTCGAGTCGCCCGCGATCCTGTCGCGCGGCGATCGCTACATTCTTCGCGCGTATTCGCCGCCGGTGACCATCGCCGGCGGCGTCATCCTCGATCCCGACGCGCCGCGGGACGGCGATTCGCAACGGCGCGGCGCTCGACCGGTGTCAGCGGCTGGCGTTCGAGCCGGGCGTCGACGCGCCCGTGGATGCCGAGCGGCGCGCGGCGATCGTGATGATCGACGACGCCGGCCGCGCAGGCGCTTCCGCGATCCGCGTTGACGACGCGCATCGGCATCGCGCCGCGGGACGTATCGGCGCGCGTGGACGATCTCGTCGCGCTGGGGCACGCGCGTCGCCGCCGGAGACGTCCTCGTCGCCCCGCGCATTCTGGTCGCGCTGTCCCAGGCGATTCTCGATGCGCTCGGCGCTCACCATCGCGCGCAGCCGCTGTCCGAAGGGTGCCGCGCGAGGAGCTGCGCGAGCGGTTGTTCAGCCGCGGGCACGCCGCGGTGTTCGAGCGCGCGCTGGCCGATCTCGCCGCGGCAGGCCGCGTCGCCGTCCGCGATCGCATCGCCCTCGCATCACATCGTCTGGAGTTGTCGCCCGAGGAGGAACGCGGGCCGCGTCAGCGCTGGATCGCGCCTACCGCGACGCCAGGCTCGCGCCGCCGGACCTGGCGACGATCGCCGCCGGCGCCGGTGTCCCGGCCGCGGTGGCCGATCGCGTGCTCACGCTGCTTGTCCGGCAGAAGGTGCTGGTGCGCGTCGATACGCTGGTCTTTCACGACGCCGTGCTGAAGCAGTTGAAAGCGGATGTGACGGCGCTCAAGACCGCGGCCGGCGCCGCGGCGCGCATCGATGTCGCCACATTCAAGGAACGGTTTGGCGTGTCGCGGAAATTCGCGATTCCGCTGTTGGCATACCTCGATCGCGAGCGGCTGACGCGGAGGGTGGGGGACGCCCGCGTGATCCTATGACTTGCCTTCGCCGTCTTTCATCCCTTCCTTGAAGTTCTTGACGGAGCTTCCCAGACCCTTGGCCAGGCTCGGCAGGCGGTTTGCTCCGAAGATCAGAACGACGATGAGCAGGATGATGATGAGCTCAGGCAAACCAAGTGTACCAAACATGGCGTTACTCCCCAGACTTGTCAGCCGCTGGACTGCGCTGATTGTACCACTGTTCATGGCCGCGCTTTCGGCCGGAGTCGCGGCCCAGTTCACCTCCGGGGTCAACCTCGTCGAGGTGTATGCGACTGTCACGGACCCGCAGGGCCAGGCCATAACCGGCCTCACTGCGGCCGACTTCCGTGTGTCCGAGGACGGCGTGCCTCAGCCGATCACGACCTTCGTGGCCGGGTGAATTTCCGCTCTCGATCGTCATCGTCGTGGATCGCAGCTTCAGCATGAGCGGTGAGAAGTTGAACCTCGCCCGCCAGGCCGCCCGCCTCTTCGTGACGGCACTTGCGGCCCGGCGACGAGGTCATGGTGCTGGCGGCGGGGAGCGAGATCGAGACGATCACACCGCCAGTCCCGGCCCGGGAGGCCGCGGCGACGAAGTGGGACGCGATCCAACCGTGGGGCACCGACGCCGCCTCTACGACGTGATCGTGAAGTCGCTCGACATGCCGTATACGAAGACGCGGCGGCGCGCGCTGCTGGCCATTTCCGACGGCTTCGACCGCTACAGCGACACGACGGCGGCGGACGTGATCGACCGGGCGCGCCGCAGCGACGTGCTGGTCTATCCGGTGGCGATCGGGAAGGGGCGGCCGCCCGTGCTCGCGGAACTGGCGAGCGTGACCGGCGGCCATTCGTTCAACGTCGACGATCCCAAGAAGCTGGAGGCCACGCTCTCGACGATCGCGCGCGAGCTGCGATCGCAGTACCTTCTTGGCTACGCGCCGGCGCGGACCCCGGCATCCGAGTCCGAGTGGAGGTCGATCGACGTGCAGATCAATCGTCCAGGCGCGCGCGTCCGCGCGAGGGACGGATACTACTCGAACGTCGAATCGTCTCGCTCGTCCTGAGCTTGTCGAAGGATACGAGGCGGCGCTCATCGGTTCGACAGGCTCACCATGAGCGTGTTTTCCGTCATCACCTTCCACGCCAGCCCGATTTCCAGCCGTCTTGAGCAATCGCCATTTGAGCGACAGATACGACTGCCGTCCCGCGACCAGGTCGACGAGGATCTCGCGAACGGCGGCGCTCCGCTGCAGCGCGTGGATGAGCAGCTTCATGAACGCCGGCCGGAAGAATCCGGCCTTGAATCGCGCGGCGCAGCGCGAGATCGGGCGCGATCTCGTCGCGGATGCGCGCGGTGTAGTCGCGTGGAAAGCGGCCGTCCGCGACGGCCGTCGGCTGCCCACTGACCGGACCAGCAGCGCGAAGTAGATGCCTTCGCGCGTGATCGGATCGACGAGCCCGGCGGCATCGCCGACGAGGGCCCAGCGCTCGGACGCCAGGTCGAGCGCGCCGAACGCCCAGGCATCGAGCGACGGAATCGGCCAGGCATACGGTTCGAGCCGAGCGTCGTCGGCGAGATGCCAGCGTCCGGTCCAGTCGCGTGCCTGATCGCGCAACGCCGCCGGGCGAGATGCCGGCGTCGGCCTGCGCGCACATGCCGATGGCCAGGTGATCGGGCCGGGGAAACGACCAGAGATAGCCCGCCGGATCGGCAACGAGCTCGATGACGACCTCGTCGCTGGTCGGCGCCATGCGCGAAGAAACCGGTGGCGATGGACAGGTGGCGGCGGGGAAACGGCTGGACGACCCTTCGTCGCACGAGGCTGTTGGCGCCGTCGGCTCCAATCACCACGCCCGCGCGGTGCGTGCCGTCGGTCGGTGTCGATGCGCACGCCGTCCGCGTCAACGGTCACGTTGGTGACGCGCGAGCAGGCCACGCTGCGCTCCCGCGCGGCGCGCGGCATCGAGCAGGGCCGCGTCGAAGACGGCGCGGCTTGCAACGATCAGCGACAGTCGGACCCTGCGCTTCCAGCGGCGAGCGGCACGACGGCCGTGCCGCCACTTCGCGAATCGAGGAATCGCGCCGACCGAATCACGCGTTGCGGAAACCGCGCGCCGTCGATGGCGTCGGCGACCACCGCCAGGGCGCGGCCGGTGACGCCGCCGCCGCATGGCTTCTCGCGCGGATGCGACGGGTCGAAGATCGTGACGCGCGCGCCGCGCCGCGCGAGCGTATAGGCCGCCCACGCCCCGGCCGGACCCGCGCCGACGACGCGCAGCGTCACAGGGCTCACTGAGCAGGGTGAGACTAACCCCTAACCCCGATCCCGAACCCCTGATAAATTACGACCATGGTCGAAGTGGCTGCGGGACTATTCACGGTTGGTGTGTTCCAGGACGTGGCCTGGGCCACCAAAGGGCTGGACGCGTTGCGCCGCGCAGGGATTCGCGAGCGAATCGCTCACCGTCATGGCCAAGGACGGCACGGATGCGTCCGCGCTGATCGAGCGCACGCTGGGATCGGCGGGGAGCGCATTGAGGTCGCGGACATCGGTCCGCTGGTCGGCCGCGGTCCGCTCGTCGCGGTGCTCCAGGGCAGCGCGAGCGATCTCAAAAAGCTGGGAGTGGCCGGAACGATGCGCCGCGTCGGCTTTCAGGCGCATGACGCGCGGATTTTCGAAGCCCTGACTCGGCCGAGGCGGCGTGCTGGTGGCGATTCGCAACGAGCCACGCGCGGCGGATGCCCTGGCGATCTTACACTCCTACGGTGGCGGGAACGCGGCCATAGGTGCATGGTCGGGTCGCGTTTAGGACAGCCCGGCCGCGAAACGCCCGCGAAGCCCCAGTAAAAATACGGTCGGGCTCAGAGGCATTTCTTTTGCAGTTGCGGCGTTGACGACCGTGCGCGACAATATCTCTACCAGCTCTTTACCGTTCCAGATGAAGGACCCGATCTCCACGGAGGATATCCCCGTCAACGCGTCGGCTGGGCATCTGTCCGTTGCACGTCCCTGGCGCGCACCCGGTTGACGTCCCGTTCCTGTTCGAGCAACAGCCCAGACGCATCGGCATGTCGATAACGCTGTCGGCGGTATTCGACATCGCGTTTCGCCATGCTCCTGGTGTTCCTCAGCCGCCTCCCGATTACCCCGGTATCCACGGCCGCTGTCCTGCCCGATCAGCCGAACAGCAACATCATCTGGCTGCAGCAACCGGGTCCCGGCGGTGGCGGTGGCGGCGGCGGCAATCGCATGAAGGAACCGCCGCGCAAGGCGGAACTCCCGGGCAAGGACAAGATCACGGTTCCGGTGGCCAAGCCGCCGAAACTCGAAACCACGCAGGTCAAGAACGAACCACCGCCGCTCAATCCGGTGAACATTCCCGCGAAGATCCTCGCCTCGGCGACCGACACGCTGCCGGGCGCGATCGAAGCGCCGCCCGGACCGCCGACGCTGTCGCAGGGCTCGGGAAGCGGCGGGGGCGCGGGCACCGGAACAGGCACCGGCATCGGACCCGGCTCGGGATCGGGTCTTGGCCCCGGCAGCGGAGGCGGCACCGGCGGCGGCGTCTACAGGCCGGGCAACGGCGTGACGTTGCCGGTCCCGATTTCGCAGCCGCGACCGAGCTACACCTCCGACGCCATGCGCGCGAAGGTGCAGGGCGTCGTCCTCCTCGAATGCATCGTCCGGCCCGACGGCTCGGTGAGCGACGTGAGCGTCGTGCGGTCGCTCGACCCGACGTTCGGTCTCGATCAGGAAGCGATCAAAACCGCGAAGCAATGGCGCTTCCGCCCCGGCACGCGCCTCGGCGAACCGGTTCCCGTCTACATCACCATCGAGCTGACGTTCACCCTTCGCTGATTACAGGGCGAAGTCTGAAGTCTGGAAGTCAAAATAAAGGCCCGGTCAGGATCGCTCCTGCCGGGCCTTCGTCATTTCTGACTTCGTAGCTCTGACTTGCGAGCGTCAGTACATCCCGCCCATTGCCACCGCCGCCCGGCATCGCCGGCGCATCCTTCTTCTCCTCGGGGATCTCGGAGATCAGCGCTTCGGTCGTGAGCAGGAGCGAGGCGATCGACGAGGCGTTCTGCAGCGCCGAGCGCACGACCTTCGCCGGATCGATGACGCCCGCCTTCACCAGGTCCTCGTAGGTGTCGGTCAGCGCGTTGAAGCCCTCGGACTCCTTCATGTCGCGCACTTTCTGGACGACGATCGAGCCTTCGTGCCCGGCGTTGGTCGCGATCCAGCGCATCGGCTCCTCGATGGCGCGCGCCGACGATGTTGACGCCGATCTGCTGATCGCCGCCGAGGTTCAGGTCCGTCGAGCACCTTCGACGCGCGCAGGAGCGCCACGCCGCCGCCCGGAACGATGCCCTCTTCCACGGCCGCCTTGGTGGCGTGCATCGCGTCCTCGACGCGCGCCTTCTTCTCCTTCATCTCGGTTTCGGTCGCCGCGCCGACCTTGATGACCGCGACGCCGCCGACGAGCTTCGCGAGCCGCTCCTGCAGCTTCTCGCGGTCGTAGTCCGAGGTCGTGTCCTCGACCTGCGCGCGAATCTGCTTGACGCGGCCTTCGATCGCGGACGAGGCGCCGGCGCCCTCGACGATCGTCGTGTTGTCCTTGTCGATCGTGACCTTCTTGGCCTTGCCGAGGTCGTCCAGCTTGATCGATCTCGAGCTTGATGCCGAGGTCCTCGGTGATGGCGCGGCCGCCGGTCAGGATGGCGATGTCCTCGAGCATCGCCTTGCGGCGATCGCCGAAGCCGGGCGCCTTGACCGCGGCGGCCTGCAGCGTGCCGCGCAGCTTGTTGACGACGAGCGTCGCGAGCGCTTCACCCTCGATGTCCTCCGCGATGATGAGCAGCGGACGGCCGAGGCGCGCCACCTGCTCGAGCACCGGCAGGAGGTCCTTCATCGAGCTGATCTTCTTCTCGTGGATCAGGATGACCGGGTTCTCGAGCACCACTTCCATCCGCTCGGGATCGGTCACGAAGTACGGGCGAGAGGTAGCCGCGGTCGAACTGCATGCCTTCGACGACCTCGAGCGAGGTTTCCATGCTCTTGGCCTCTTCGACCGTGATCACGCCGTCCTTGCCGACCTTGTCCATCGCGTCCGCGATGATCTTGCCGATGGTCTCGTCGTTGTTCGCCGAGATGGTGCCGACCTGGGCCACCATGTTGCCGCTGACCGGCTTCGACATCGTCTTGAGCTCGCCGGTGAGGGCCTCGACGGCCTTCTCGATGCCGCGCTTGATGTCCATCGGGTTCGCGCCGGCGACGACGTTCTTCGCGCCTTCGCGGTAGATCGCCTGCGCCAGCACGGTGGCGGTGGTGGTGCCGTCGCCGGCGGTGTCCGACGTCTTGCTCGCCACTTCGCGCACCATCTGCGCGCCCATGTTCTCGAGCGGATCCTTGAGGTCGATTTCCTTGGCGACGGTCACGCCGTCCTTGGTGATGGTGGGCGATCCGAACTTCTTGTCGAGGACGACGTTGCGGCCCTTGGGGCCGAGCGTCACCTTCACCGCGTCGGCCAGCTGGTTGACGCCGCGCAGCATCGGCCTGCCGCGACTGCTCGCCGTACACAATCTGTTTGGCCATTGATCTCTGTTCTCCTGAGCTACTTTTCCTTTCTGCGTGTCCGCTCGTCGGCGCTCCGTCGATGACGCCGAGCACTTCGTCCTCGCGCATGATGAGGTATTCCTCGCCATCGAGCTTGATCTCCTGGCCGGAGTACTTGCCGAACAGGATGGTGTCGCCGGCCTTCACGTCCAGCGGGACGCGCTTGCCGTCGTCTTTCGCCTTGCCGTTGCCGGCGGCGATGACTTTGCCCTGCTGGGGCTTTTCCTTGGCGCGTGTCGGGGATGATGATCCCGCCGACCTTCTGTTCGCCTTCCTCGAGGCGCTGGACAATGATGCGGTCGTGCAGCGGTCTGACGTTCATGCTGTCTACTCCGCTGGCGTGAAAGTGGTTCGGGTCCTTCCGATGCGCCTGCCGCGGACGCTCACTCTGCCGGCGCATTAGCACTCGCTCTGAGCGACTGCTAATTATATGTGCAGCGGTTGGCAGTGTCAAGCTGGCGACTGCTAGCAGGCTGGTAGGGCGGGTCAGGGCGGCTGGAAAGGCAGGCAGGTATTCCGACCTGCCCGACCTGCCCAGCCTGCCCGACCTGCTCCTCTTGATCTTGTGCAGCCCATCTTGCGGGTGAGCGGTGTTGCGGTGCATCCCGAGCACGTCGGCGGTCTTGGTCAGGCTGCCGTCGCACTGGCCGCAGGACGCGCGAGATGAACCGCTTTTCGAACTCGCGGACCGCGTCGTCGAACTGCACGCCTTTGTCCACCATCTCTTCGACGAGGCGTCTCGAGGCGTTCGGCGATCACGACGGCGAGCTCCCGGCCCGGTGAGGCGGCGGAACGCCTCGACGTATTTCTCGCGCGTCTTCGTCGATCACATCGTCGGGGAGCGAGGGCACCGGGGCTGCTTGTTCCAGCGAATCGTTCCAGGTAGTCGCGCACGAACTGCTTGTCGAAGCTCGGTTGCGCGCCGCCCGGTTGGTAGGTGTCCTTGGGCCAGAAGCGGGACGAGTCAGGCGTCAGCACTTCGTCGATCAGGATCACGCGTCCTCGTGCGGACGGTTTCGTCGCCGCGGCGAGCAGCCCGAACTCGAACTTCGTGTCGGCGACGATGATGCCGCACGACTCGGCGTGCGCGGCGCCCTCGGCGTACAGGCGGAGCGTCAGGTCGCGGACGCGATCCAGCAACTCGCTGGCCGACAATGCTGCGGCCGCTGGCCTCGCTGATGTTGATGTCGTGCCCGCTCTGCGCCTTGGTGGCCGGCGTGAAGATCGGCTGTGGGCAGCCGGTCCGATTCGCGCAGTCCGGCCGGCAGCTGATGCCGCACACCTCGCCGGTTGCCACGATAGTCCTTCCAGCCCGAGCCGACAGGTACGCCGCGAGCGACGCATTCGATCGGCAACGGCTCGGTCCGCGTCACGAGCATCGAGCGGCCGCTGAAGCACGTCGGCCGTCGCGCGCGCGTGTCCGGGAAAGCGCCGACGGCGTCGATCGAGATCAGGTGGTTCGGGACGATCGGCTGCGTGCGCTCGAACCAGAACGCCGAGATCTGGGTGAGGACCTTGCCCTTGTCGGGAATGCCTGAGCCGAGCACGTAGTCGAACGCGGAGATGCGATCGGTGGCCACGATGAGCAGGCGATCGCCGAATTCGTAGATATCGCGAACCTTGCCCTGTCGATCGGGCGGTCGACCGCCAGCGAGTGTGGTGTGAGTATGGGAGCGGCGAGCGGCAACAACGTTCCTCTGCGAAAGAGCATCGCATCTTACAGGGTCGCGATGCGCGCTGACAACAACAACATGTAGCGCGCCGGGGCGTCCTTGAGAGGGTATAGTAGAAGGCACTCAAGACCCGATGCGTTCGCCACGTCCGCACCATTGTCGTTCTGGCGCTGGCCGTCGCACTGGTCGCGCTGTTCCTCCACAACGTGGATCTGTGGGGCGTGCTGACCAACGATTGCGCGCGCGCGGCCGGAATGGCTGGCCTTGTCGCTCGCGACGATGTTCGCTGAACCTCGCGATCCGCGCGCTGCGCTGGCGATACTCTGCTCGAGCCGCTCGGTCACGACGACGTTCGCGAACGCGTTTCGCGCCACGGCGGTCGGCTTCGCCGCGAGCAGCGTGCTGCCGGCGCGGGCCGGCGAGGTCATTCGCCCGTATTTCCTGGCGCGTCAGGCCCGACGCGTCAGCAGAGCGCGCATGACGGCGACCGGCGCCTTCGCGACGATCATCCTCGAGCGGCTGCTCGACGTCGTGACCGTGCTCGTCCTGCTGGCGTCGTTCGTCTTCGTGTTCGGCCGCGATCTCGGCCGGCGCGAACCCGTCGGTCTTCGCCGGCCTCAAATGGGCGGGCGGCGACCGCGGCGGCCGGGTCGCTGGGCGCGCTCGCCGTGCTCTTCGTGCTCGGCCGGCGATCCCGAGCGCCTGGGCCGGGCGCTGACGCGGCTCGAGCAGGTGCTGCCGTCAGGCTGGCCGGGCCTGATCGCGCGGATCGCGGAGAAAGTTCGCGCGCGGCCTGGGCGCGATTCGCCGGCCCGGCCGTCTGGCTGGTCGCGCTCGCTGTGGTCGCTTCCCGCTGTGGCTGTCGATCGCCGCTCGGGATCTGGGCGGTGGCCGTGGCCTTCCGGTTTCGCGGTTCCGTTCACCGGCTCGTTCCTGCTCATCGCGCTGCTGACGCATCGGCGTCGCGGTGCCGACGCCCGGCGCGATCGGCGGGTTTCACGAAGCCTTTCGCATCGGCGCGACGATGTTCTATGGCGCGCCGGCACGAAGCCGCGGTCGGCGCGGCGATCGTGCTGCACCTGTTTTCGATCGGCCCGTCGCTGCTGCTCGGCCTGTTCGTTCGCGGCGCAGGAGGGCTGAACCTGGCCGGCATGCGGCGGCTCGCCGATCAGGCGGAGCAGGCGCACCGGCGTAACGCATGAAGTGTCCGTACTGCGCGCACCTCGGCGACAAGGTCGTCGACTCGCGCGAGATCGAAGGAAGGGGAAGTCATCCGCCGCCGCCGCGAGTGCCTCGACTGCGGCAAGCGGTTCACCAGCTACGAGCGGATCGACGAGATCCCGTACATGGTGGTGAAGAAGGACGGCACGCGCGAGCGGTTCGAGCGCGCAGAAGCTGATCGGCGGCCTGCTGAAGGCGTGCGAGAAGCGGCCGGTCAGCGTCGCCGCGCTCGAGGCGGTCGCCGATCGCGTCGAAGCGACGCTGCAGGAGCGGCCGGAGAAGGAGATCGCGACCGCCGACGTCGGCGCGTTCGTGATGGAGGAGCTCAAGCGGCTCGACAAGGTGGCCTACGTCCGCTTCGCGTCGGTCTATCGCCACTTCCGCGACATCAACGAGTTCGCGAACGAGCTCAAGGATCTGTTGAACCCGAAGGAGTAGCAATGGCTGATGGCTGATGGCTGATGGCTAAACATCAGGTTAACCCTGGCGCTTAGCCATAAGCCATTAGCCATCAGCCATGACGAGGATCATGCCGGCAACGCGTCACCACGATCAGCGCCAGACGGGCCGGCCGGAGCGCGGCCATCGCAGGTCGCGCGCGGCGGCCGTTCCGCGACAACCCGCGGCTGATCCTCGCCGGCATCGTGCGTGCTGCTCGGCGTGCTGGTCGCGCTGCTCGGCCATCGCCAACGGTATCGTCGCGCTTCTCGCCCGAGCTTCCTGAGCGAGTTCGTCCTCTACGCGCTGTCGGCCGCCGACCTCACGATGCTCGCCGCGCTGGTGTTCGTGCTGGCGCGCAACATCGTCAAGCTGATCGTCGAGCGGCGGCGCGCGCTGCCGTTCGCGCGGTTCCGCGCCAAGCTGGTCGCTGCTGCTCCTCGGCATGACGCTCGTGCCGGCGGTCCTCGTCCTCATCGTCGGCAGCGAGCTGATTCGCACCAGCATCGAGCGCTGGTTCAACGCGCCGATGGACGAGATCCTGTCGTCGGCGAACACAGATCGCCGAGCGACTACTACCACGAGCGCCAGATGCTCGTGAGCGATCACGCCAACCGCATGGCGCGCGAGCTCGGCCGGCGTCGATCTGCGCAGCGCGGATGTCCGCGCCGATTCGCGACCTGCTCGCGCCGGACGTCACGCTTGCAGCGCGTGCAGATGGTCGCAGGTCTACCGCGTCGGCGCCGTCGACGGGCGCGCTGCCAGGCCTCGAGCCGGTCGTCGACGTCGCCGCGCCGGCGCTGCCGGCCGGCTACAGCCGGGCGTCGGCGGATCGTCTGGCGGCGCAGGCGCTCGGCCGGATCGCGCCGACGACGCGTCGATCGAGACGCTCGGCACCGTCCGGCGATCTGCTGCACGCGGCCGCCGTGATCCGCACCAAGGACGGCCGGCCGACCGGCGTCGTCGTCGCGACCGACTACCTGACGGGCGAGCTGGCGGCGCGGTCGCGCCGCATGACGCAGGCGTTCGAGAACTACAACCAGCTGCGCGTGCTGAAGCGGCCGCTCACCGGCGTCTACCTGTCGTTCTTCCTGATGGTGACGCTGCTGATTCTCGTCGGCGCGACGTGGATGGGCCTCTATCTGGCCGAAGCGGATCACGCGGCCGGTGCAGATGCTGCGCCGCCGCGGCGCGCGAGATCGGCGCCGGCCGTCTCGATCAGCGCGTCGAGCCGCAGAGCAACGACGAGTTCGGATCGCTGGTCGAAGCGTTCAACGCGATGGCCGGCGAACTGGCGGCGAGCCGGCCGCAGCGTCGATCGATCGACACGATCGAGCTCGAGCGCAAGCACGTCGAGGTCGAAGGCCGGCGCCGCTACATCGAGACCATTCTCGAGCGCATCACGACCGGCGTCGTCTCGGTCGACGCGCGCCGGCAGCGATCACCACGATCAACAGCGCCGCCGCGCGCCTGCTGAGCCTCGACCGACAGCGTGGTCGGGCAGCCGGCGCACGTCGGCGTTCGATCGCGCCGGATCTCGCAGCCGCTCGCGCACGCTGCTGGCCGGACGGCGAGCCGCGGCAAGGCCGAGCCGGCGGCTCAGGAGATCGCGCTGGCGCGCGACGGTCAGGAACTGCACCTGGCCGTCGTGGCGACCGCGCTGGTCGGCGACGACGGCGTCGCCCGAGGGCGCGGTGCTCGTGCTCGACGACGTGACGCCGCTGATTCGCGCGCAGAAGGTCGCGGCGTGGCGCGAGGTGGCGCGCCGGCTCGCCCACGAGATCAAGAATCCGCTGACGCCGATTCAGCTGTCGCGCCGAGCGGCTGCGCCGGCACTTCTGCCGGCGCGCCGCCGCAGGCCAGGGCGCTCGTGGACGAGTGCACGCACGACGATCGTCGGCGAAGTCGAATCGCTGAAGGGGCTGGTCGACGAGTTCTCGCAGTTCGCGCGGATGCCGTCGCCGCGCACCGTGCCGACCGACCTGCGCGCAGCTCATCACCGAGACGGTCGCGCTCTACAACGGCATCTTCACCGACGTCACGCATCGAGCAGCGGTTCGCGCCGGCGTGCCGCTGCGTCCGGCTCGACGCCGAGCAGATCCGGCGGGTGATCATCAACCTCGTCGACAACGCGATCGAAGCCGATGGAGCGCCGCGGCAGCATCGTCGTCGAGACGCAGCTCGACGCCGCCAACAGCGTCGTCCGCGTCGATCGTCGCCGACGACGGCCCGGGCATTCCGCCGGCGGAGCGCGAGAAGCTGTTCCTGCCGTACTACTCGACCAAGCGGCGCGGCAGCGGCCTCGGTCTCGCCATCGTGCGGCGCATCATCGCCGAGCACGGCGGCAGCATCGACGTCGGCGACAACATCGCCGCGCGGCACACGATTCACGATCGAGCTGCCCTGCTGACTGAAGCCCACCGATTCTCGATCGTCGACGACGAGCCCGGCGTGCGCAACGCGCTCGAGCGGCGTGCTGCGCGACGAAGGCTACGACGGTCGAGGCGGTCGCCAGCGGCGAGGCGTGCCTCGAGCGGCTGACGCGCGGCGCCGGTCGACCTGATCGTGCTCGACGTCTGGCTGCCGGGCATGGACGGCCTCGCGACGCTGGCGCGGCTGCGCGAGCGGCAGGTCGACGCGCAGGTCGTGCTGATCTCCGGCCACGGCAACATCGAGTCGGCGGTGCGCGCGATCAAGATGGGCGCGTTCGACTTCGTCGAGAAGCCGCTGTCGCTCGAGAAGACCGTGCTCGTCGTCCGCAACGCGCTGCGCCAGCGCCGGCTCGAGGCCGAGAACCGCGCGCTGCGCGCGCGCGTCGATCGCCACGCAGACGATGGTCGGCGAGAGCTACGCGCATGCGGCAGCTGCGCGAGCAGGTGGCGATGGCGGCGCCGACCAACGGCCGCGTGCTGATCTACGGCGAGAACGGCACCGGCAAGGAGCTGGTGGCGCGCACGATCCACGCGCTGAGCCGGCGCCGCGCGGCGCCGTTCGTCGAGGTGAACTGCGCGGCGATTCCCGAGGAGCTGATCGAGAGCGAGCTGTTCGGCCACGTGCGCGGCGCGTTCACCGGCGCCGTCGCCGACCGCCGCGGCAAGTTCGAGGTCGCCGACGGCGGCACGATCTTCCTCGACGAGATCGGCGACATGAGCCTGAAGACGCAGGCCAAGGTGCTGCGCGTGCTGCAGGAGCAGACGATGGAGCCGGTCGGCGGGACCGGCGCGGATCAAGGTCGACGCGCGCGTGCTGGCGGCGACGAACAAGGACCTGCAGGCCGAGATCCGCGCCGGGCGGTTCCGCGAGGACCTCTACTTCCGCCTGAACGTCATCCCGATCTTCGTGCCGCCGCTGCGCGAGCGGCAGGAAGACATCCCGCTGCTGGCCGATCACTTCATGGCCGAGTTCGCGCGCGAATACGGCCGGCGCGTCGAAGACGCTTCGAGCCGGGCGCCGCGACCGCGCTGCAGCAGCTACCCGCTGGCCGGGCAACGTGCGCGAGCTGCGGAACGTGATCGAGCGGCTGATGATCATGGTGCCGGGCGACGCGATCTCGCCGGCGACCTGACGCTTCCTCGACCCGAGCGGCGCCGGCCGCGCCGACGGCGCCGAGCCGCGCCGGCGACCGAGCGGCTGACGCTGCACGAGGCGCGCGATCAGCTTCGAGCGCGATCTCGATCCTGCGCACGCTCGCCGAGCAGCAGGGCAACATGTCGCGGACCGCCGAGGTGCTCGGCGTCGAGCGCAGCAATCTGTATCGGAAGATGAAGGCGTTCGGGATCGCGCCGTCGCGACGGGAAGGCGAGGAAGAAGCGTGTAACGTCGGCTAGAAGCTCAGCTCATCAGCTCGAGTTCCCACTTCCAGCTCGCCGAGCGTCTGCGCAGCTTGTTCTCCAGCACCTGGTCGGCGTTGAAGCCTTCGATCTGCAGATAGAACTCCGCGGCGCCGGTCAGCGCCGCTGACGGCACCAGCCCGACGATCTCGCTTTCCAGAATCGCCACGCCGTAGCGCGCGGCCTCGCGCTTCACCGTTTCGAACACGCGGAAGATCGGCGTCTTCTCGTAGTTGGTCAGGTTCATCGAGACCTGGACGATGCCGCGATCCTCGAGCGTGAAGCCGGCCGCCTTCACGTAGCGGAAGCCGCCGCTGCTCTGGCGGATCGCGGCGGCGATCTTCTTCGCGACATCCAGCCGGTCGGTCGTCGAGGTTGATGTTGTAGGCGATGAGCGGCATCCGCGCGCCGATGACGGTCGCGCCGGCGGACGGATGCGGCGTCGGCCGGGCCGAAGTCCGGCGCCCATCCGGCGCGACGCCATCTTGGCGGCGAGCCCCTCGAACTCGCCGCGCCGGATGTCCTCGAGGTTCTTGCGCGCCGGGATTGGCCGACGCTTCCTCGTATAAGAACACCGGCACGCTGAAGCGCGCGCGCCACTTCCGCGCCGACCTGCCTGGCCAGCGCGACGCACTCCGCCATCGTCACGCCCTCGATCGGCACGAACGGCACGACGTCGACCGCGCCCAGCGCGCGGATGCTCGCCGCGGTGCGTCCGCGAGATCGATCGTCGGCGACGGCGCGCTCGACCAGCGCGAGCACGCGCGCCTCTGACGCCCGTCGGCGTCGCCCGCCAGCGTGAAGACCGAGCGGTTGTGCGACGCATCGGACGAATGGTCGAGCAGGCGCACGCCG
>ERZ1370068.6539-contig-5515_pt1 | contig 39387 bp, 73 predicted proteins | sample MGYA00561227_ERZ1370068 | MGnify/ENA primary metagenome ERZ1370068 (study PRJEB38410, sample SAMEA6850437) | metagenome | study: Metagenomic assessment of the ecological functions of the soil: analysis of the soil microbiota associated with the...
GTTATGCTTCGTTAGTTACGTATTGCTAACTCGCGCGCCGTACGGGCGCGAGCGAGTCCCAACGTCCGTCTGCGGCGGCGGCGCTCCGCGCCGCTGAGCCGGGCGTTAGCCGGCGCCATGAAGCCATAAATTCAAAGGCACCAGACTCTGCTCCTAATCTTGGCTCACGCACGAAAGTGAGGGTGTGACATGGCAAGCGAGCGCGGGTTCAGAACTGGCAAGGTCCAGTGGGGATCGTCGTAGGGCCTCGACGTGGCGACCGCGTTCTACGGCGACTTGCTCGGGTTCAGGCGCATCGGCAACCTAGACCTTCCCGGCGGAACAATGGAAAGCGTTTTCTTCACGGCGACGCGGTCGTGAAGGGTGCTGCGCTTCGATGAACCCCTAAGCTGTCGAACCCGCCGGGGACCGCCGGCAGCGCCGCAGATTGCGCTATCTCACCCTCAAGTTGTTACAGCGTGGTCGACGTCGTGGCGCGTTGCGTTGCCGCCCGGACGGCCGTCCCAATGCCACTGTTCGAGTTCCGGCCTGGACTTCCACAGTCGCGATCGTCGAAGACCCTGAAGGCAACTGGGTGAGCTCCTGGAGCAGACAAGCGACTGACGCAGAGTGGCCAGCATCCGTGGCTTACGCCGTCGCCACCAACGTACCGCGTGCCGTCTAACCCAGCGGTTGGAAGCCGGCGCTGGCGCGCCGCCGCTGAACGCTGGGTCGTTCGGCGAAAGGAATCGTCATATGACCGATAACGGACCGATCCTCGTCACCGGGGCAGCCGGTCAACTCGGGGCGGTGGGGCGAACGGTGTGCGGCCTGCTCCTCGATCGCGGGCTCCCGGTTCGCGCCATGGTGCGCCGCGAAGACGACCGGGCGGCAGCTTTACGGGCCGTCGGGGCGGAGGTGGTGGTCGGAGACCTACTCGAACCGGCCGACGTCTATCGGGTCGTCAGCGGCTGTCGGCGAGTCTACTTCGGCATGTCCGTGTCTGCCGGGTACCTGGAAGCGACGGTCACCATGGCGGTGGTCGCCCGGGAAGTCGGGGTGGACGCCGTGGTCAACATGTCGCAGATGACCGTCTCCCAGATGAGCATTCAGAACACCACCTCGAGCGGTCAGCAGCGGCAGCACTGGCTCAGTGAGCAGGCGCTCGCGTGGTCCGGCCTGCCGGTCGTCACCATCCGACCGACGATGTTCCTGGAGAGCTTTTTCCAGCTGGCCGCTCCGACCGTGCGCGCCCGAGGCCGCATCGAGGTGCCGTTCGGACGGGGCAAGACCTCTCCGGTTGCGGCGGCTGATGTCGCCCGGGTGGTCGCTGCCGTTCTCGCCGACCCCGGGCCGCATCTGGGCCGGATATACGAACTCACCGGTCCGCGGTCACAAGACATGCACGGGGTCGCCCGGGAGTTCTCGGACGCGCTCAACCGTGAGGTCACGTACTCCGACATCCCCGCCGAGGATTGGGAACGCGAGCTCAAGAAGTGGGGGTGCCGGAGCACCTCACCCGGCATCTCGTGGCGATGGGCGAGTTGCACCGGGCGGGTCGGTATGACCGGCTGGCGGACGGCGTGGAGCGGGTGACCGGCCGGCCGGCGATCAGCGTCCGCGAATTTGTGTCGCTTCACGCGGATGAGTTCGGCGGTCGTCGATCGTAAGGTCCGCCATGATTACCAGCGCAATCCCGGTCATCCCATAGTCCTGGATTCCACCCGAGCCCAGGACTACTCTGCCGAGTCTTGGGCTTTCAGATGTCGTTCGCTTATCGAGTGATCCGAGCAAGACCGATCATGCTATCTCGGGTCGCTCGGGATGGGGGTGGCGCTGCATCTTCGGTGTTAGCCGCAAGCCCAGAGCGGGCGGGAATGACCGACGCTTTTCTTTGGGTCGTCGACGTGGACACTCCTGTGTGCGAGATCTCCGCACGAGGTGCGGTGGTTCAGCTGCCGCCGACCGATTGAAGCATGGGGCACGCGGGACGTTGTTTACGCGATCAGACGAAATGTGCTCGTCTTCGCGACACGCCGATCGTGCTGACGCCACGTGAAGGCCCCACGAAGGATCACTGCCACTGCGGACGCGTTCGCTTCGGTGGAGCTCGATCTCGATCACATCGATCGTGCGATTGCTCGATCTGCCGCACGCGCGGCGCTCATCCACCGGGTGGAAGCGCGGCGGCTCCGCCGCACTCACGCCGCTCGAGGATCTGACGCTCTACCAGTGGCATACACGTACCGCGGAGGATTACTTCATCGACGTGCGGGATCCCTTCCCTTCAGGCGGCCGCGTGCGGACGTCGCAGGGGAGACGGCGCAGGGCATGCCGGAGTTCTGCGGATGGAGCGTCAACGTTCGATGCCTGGAGCGTCGATCTGGACAGCGTTCAATCAGTGCGCGTCCATGGCGGCAGGCTTGCGTAGGGTACGAGCGCGGGGGCACCATGCCATCGATCCAGACGATCAGTCCTGCTGTGGTTCGACGCGCAGGAAGCGGCGACGTTCTACTGCATCTTCCCGAGGATCGAGGAATCGGAGGATCGCGCGATACGGAAGCCGGAAGGGAAGTCACGGGAGATCAGGAAGCGTGATGACGGTAGGATTCGAGCTCGACGGCCTGACGTTCACCATGAACGGCGGTCCCGTCGAACCACGGGATTCAACGGGGCGATCTGCTTCAGGTCAACTGCGAGACGCAAGACGAGGTCGACTACTACTGGGAGGAAGCTCTCCGGAAGGCGGCGACGAGAAGAAAAGCTGAACAATGTGGGTGGCTGAAGGACGGGTACGGCGTGTCCTGGCGGTCACGTTCCACGGTCCTGGCGAGGATGATGGCCTGCCAGCATCACGAAGTCGCAGCGGGCATGACGGCAATGCTGCAGATGAAGAAGATCGATATCGGAAGCTCAGGCGAGCATTCGAGGGGTGAGCGCGGGAGCGAGCATCGCGACGCCGGGGGCTGACCGCAGGCGAGCGTACGCGCTCAACGAAGAGGAGCCGCGACATGTCAGAGGCAAAGCGCACGAGATCGGTGACCGTGTTCCTGCCTTCGCTACCGGAACGCGCCGGCGTCGGGTAGCTGTGCTGCCGGACCTTCCAGGTTCGAGAAGCATCTCGTCGTCCCCGGCGACGAAGGCTACGATCGCGCATGCAGCTCCCCGGCTTCGGGGCCGGAATGATCATTGCCTCCGGATCGAAATTGTCCCGACAACGAAGGTTCGGCCACCTGATGCTGGAAACGGCCCGACGAGATCGGCGGCGCGGAGACGCAAAGCGCCTACGTGGTGTCGACGACGCCGATGCGATCTGCACGGCGAGCGAGGCCGCCAGTGCGAGGATCGCCATGGAGATCAAGGACGAGGACTACGGCGGCCGCGGTTTCAGCTGCTACGACCTCGAGGCCACCTGTGGGACTAAACACCGATCAGTGGTGATGTCCGATCGGACGGATCGGCAGTGCGACCGGATCAAGGCTCGGACGGTTCCATGGACGGCGCGAACGTCCATGATTGGCTGAGCTCGGATACTTCTTCGAGCCGATCCGTAGCGAAGACGTCGGGGAACGTGCTTTGAGCGACACGGGAGCGTTGGACCGCGGACGGCAGCGCGTTAGCCCACTGGCCGGGGACGATCGTCGTCACCGGAGGAACAGCGGCATCGGCTGCAAAGGCGCGACACCGTGCGCGCAGGAGGCGCGCGCGTCGTTCTGGCCTGCGCGCGATGTGGGAAAGGCCCAGGCGCGCGGCTCCCGGGCGATCTCGAAACGCAGCCAGAGTTTGTACGGTCAAACGACAAGCCTCGACCTCTGCGACCTCGATTCGATCCGCGCCACTGCGTTTCTCTGGCGCGCGGCAGCGGCTCCGTGCTGTGGCAGCAACGCGGGCGCGATGGCGCTTCCGTATCGCAAGACCGCCGACGGCTTTCGAGACGCACAGCTCGGCACGAACCACTTCGGGCACTTCGCGCTGACTGACCGGTCTCCTGCTCGAGCGACTGCTCGCGACGGCCGATGCCTGGGTCGTCACCGTGGCGGCGGTGCGCGCACCGAATCGGCCGCATCCGTTTCGACGATCTCGCGGCGGAGCAGGGTTACGGCCGCTGGTCGGCCTACGGACAGAGCAAGCTCTGCCCGAATCTCCTCTTTGCCTACGAGCTGCAGCGCCGTCACCGCCGCGCGCAGCGCCAGGAGCGATCAGCGTCGCCTGCCATCCCGGCTACGCGCGACCAGCCTGCAGACCGCCGGCGCGCGGATGGGAGCTCAGCCTGGTAAGGACCCTCGCCAATCTGGGCAATCGACTGTTCGCGCAGAGTGCCGCGATGGGCGCCCTGCCGACGCTCTACGCGGCGACGTCTCCGGAGGTCCGCGGCGGCGACCATCCGGCCCGCAGGCATGGGCGGGGATCTGGGGACATCCGACGAAGGTCAGAGTCGAACGCCGCGTCACGGGACACCGCGACCGCGAAGCGACTCTGGGAGGTCTCGGAGCAGCTCACCGGCGTCCGCTACGCCGCGCTGGCGGGTTGAGCCGGGAACCGCGATCAGCCTCGAAGACACGCGTGAAGGAGGCTTCGCATGATCACGAGCCGCGACGACCCGCACCGGATTCGCACGGTAGAGGAGCTGCGCTCGATCATCGGTCCCCCCCCGTTGCCCGATGGTCGATCTGAAGATCGGCAGAGCCTCGGCAACGCCGTCATGCGAGTTCATCGCGCTCTCCGTTCGTCCTTCTCGCGACCGCCGACGCGGCGGGCCGGCAGTCTCGCCCAAGGAGACGGGCCGGTTCGTTGCGCTCGAGGGACGAGCGGACGCTTCTCATCCCCGACCGCGGGGGCAATCGGCTCATCATGAGCCGGCCTGCAGAACTACATCCTGGTGAATCCGCACGTCAGGACGATCTTCCTCATTCCGGGCGCCCGAGACGCTGCGTGTGAACACGGCACCGCCCGAGCTGACGCGCGGCGATCCGGCGATCCTCGAGCGACTCGCGGCCCGTGGCCAGCCGGCGCTGCTCGCGATCCGCGTGCACGTCGAGGAGTGCTTCTTCCACTGCGCGAGGCGCTTCTCCGCTCGCAGCTCTGGCAGCCGGACACTGGCGGGGCACGCCTTTGTCGCGTTCGGCAAGATGCTCGCGCGCAAGGCCGGCGGCGACGATCAGCTCGCCGCGGTGATCGACCGAACCGTCGGGGAGGACTGCCAGGACAGACCTCTGGCGAAGGCAGCCTCCGAGGCGAGTTACTTCGACCGGCACGCTACCGTCACCCGAAGCGCCGCGAATGGCACCTCGCGAGCTCACTCCAGGATCTCGAGCGCATGCGACTGGCTCCGCATACGCGAGGATCGGTGCGGTCGCGATCGTGACGCCGATCCGCTCGAGCTCGGGCAAACGCTCGACGAGCTCAATCCAGCGAGCGCGCCACCGCACGCTCCCGACGCGATTCCGATGGTCGCCGGATCGCGGTCCGCGCTCGGCAGGCGAACGCAGCTCGCCGATGTCGCGCTCGAGATCGGCGAGCGACGATCGCGGCACCGCGATCCAGCCGTCGCCACGGCGCACCACGCGGCGCATCGCCGCGGCGCTCGAAGCGCGACCAGATCCGGCGGGCGGACGCTGGACCGGCTTGGGAAGAAAGCGGCCTCCTCCGATCGACCACCAGCCGCCGGGACGTCGCTCTCTGGCTCCAGAGCGCGCGCAGAGAAGATCGATCGCCTCGTCAGTTCGCCGCCCGCGCTCGGCGAAGAGGCACCCCAGCATCTCGAGCTCCTCGCGCAGCCAGCGCACCTCAAACGCCGAGGAGGACCCGGCCAGCGGACGGGACGTCGAGCGTCGCGAGCTGCTTGGCGAGGACGATGCGGTCTGCAGTACGGCAGGACGAGGACCGACGTCGCGAGCTTGACGCGCGACGTCGCCGCCGCGACCCACGTGAGGACGGAGATCAGGTCCGAGGACCGGGTCGCTCGTCGGATACGAGCTTTCCGCGCCATAAGGATAGGGCGTCGGATCTCGCGGGAAGATCAGGTGCTCCGTGGTCCACAGCGTGCCGTAGCCGAGCCGGTCGGCGTTCGTCGCCAGGGCGCGGATGCGCTCGATCGCCTCGGCTGCCGGCAGGCCGAAGTGCGGCAGCACAGGCTCAGCTCGATCATGCGACGCGCGCCTGCATCTCAGACGTATTGCGCAGCGGCGAGCAGCCCGCGAATGAACGCCTGGTAGAGGTCGTTCGTCGGTGCCCGGCAATCGCCGGGCCGGAGCACGTCGATGACCTCGATCTGGAGATCGGGCCGCTCGGCTGCAGTACTTTCCGCGCGCGCGACGCGGGCCTCGAGCTCCCCTCGACCGTCTGGGGCCAGGAAGCCGCGATGGTCGCGATAGTCGGCGGCGAGCTCGTCAGGCTCGCGGAACGCGCGCTCGACTCAGGCGCTCGCACCGCGCGCGGTATGACGTCGCCTCCGATCGTCGCGATCGGCTCGACGAGCCGGAAGTACACGCGGCACCTTCGTAAGATAATCGCAGGCGGTAGCCGAGGAGGTGCAGCTTGTCGACGAAGATTTGACCCAGCCGAAGAGCGCCTCGACGCATTCGGCGATCGTGGCCGTACGACTCGGCGGCACGGCGAAGTTGTTGTGGCTCCAGCGATCGGGCCGCTCGCCCGTCAAGCTCCGACTCGGCGTGCTCACGGCGGCGATCCTAACACGAGGTTGCGTCACATGTCTCCGGTGCGCCTATCGTGACTTCCGCGAGGAGCGGACCATGGAGTACGACCTCAAGATCACCGGCGGTTGGATCGTGGACGGCAGCGGAGCGCCGCGGCGGCGCGGCGACGTCGCGCTCGCGGGCGGGCGGATCGCCGCCGTGGGATCGGCCCCGGTGGAGCGCGCGAGACGATCCGACGCACGCGGATCAGGTCGTCGCGCCGGGATTCATCGACATCCACACACTACGACGCACAGCTCCTGTAGGACCGCATGCTCCTGTCGCCCTGGCACGGCGTGACCACGGTGATGATCGGAAACTGCGGCTTCGGAGTCGCGCCGACGCGTCCCGAGCATCGCGGCGTGATCCTGCGCACGCTGGGGCGAGGTCGAGGCATGAGCCTCGACGCGCTGTCCGCCAGGATCGGCGAGGGACTGGTCGTTCGAGGCTTCCCCGAGTACCTGGACGCGGTCGAGCGACGCGTACGCGATCAACGTCGCGGCGCTCGTCGGGCACACGCCGCTGCGGCTGTACGTGATGGGCGAGAATGCGACGGAGCGCGCGCGACGGCGGACGAGATCGCCAGGATGCACTGAGCTTGTGCGCGAGGCGCTCGGGCCGGCGCGATCGGCTTCGCGACGTCGGTGATCGCCGACCCACGTCAGCGATCGCGGCAAACCCGTGCCCAGCCGCGTCGCCGAGATCGAGGAAATCGAAGCGCTCGCCGGTGCGCTCGGCAGTCAGGCACGGTGTCTATGCAGGCGACCCTCGGCCCGGGGCTGTTCTTGACGGAGTTGAGCGGATCGGCGACCGCAACGGGCCGGACGCCGATCCACGTGAGGCAGCGCTGCACTTGCGGCATGCAGTGGGACGAACCGGACTGTCCGGTCTGGGCAGACGACGGCTGCAATCCCGCGACGGCGTTGCATCCCACCAGGTCGCGTGCGAAGCGCTCAGCACCGTTTCAGCCATGACCGTTCATCCTAAAGGCCAGCGTTCTTCCGCGAAGCCTCGCGTACCGGAAACCGCCAGGGGAAGAAGCGCATCTACACGCGATCGAGTTCCACTGCGCGCGTTCCGCGAAGCGTTTGGCTGCGCCCAGCATGCGCGATCCACTCAGCGGCGCCTGGAGCGGACGTGGATCTCCACGAGGCCCACTCGACCCGTCGCTCGAGGGCGGCTCGTCGCGGACGTGGCAGGCAGGCGCGGCGTCGATCCGGTCGACCTGGTCCTCGATCTGGCGCTGGGGAGCGATCTCGCTCCACCTGCGCGGCGGTTGATCAGCATCGACGAGGACGGGTCGGCGGCTCTCGCCGATCGGGCTACAGTATCGGCCTCTCCGCGTGCAGGCGCGCACACTTTTGAAACGGCTCTGCGGCCGCTGCTTCTCGACGCTTTCACACAGCGCTGGGTGCGGGAAGCAGGTAGCACATCGCTCGAGGAGGGCCGATCCGCATGCTGACTCGCGCCCCGCGCCACGAGGTCGTCAGGTTCGTCGATCGCGGCACGCTCGCGCCGGGGCTCATGGCGACGTCGTCGTCTTCACGGTCCCCGGACTACGTCAGGAAGGCGGGAGATGCGCTCCGCCAGGTGTACGACATGCCGGCCGGCGCCGATCGGCTCGTCTCGCAGGCGAGCGGCATCCAGGCGGTCGTCGTCGGGGAAAGATCATTCGCCGGGCGGAGGCAAGGACGTCGTCGATCCCGAAGGAGCCGCTCCCAAATGAGCGCGAAGCGCGAAGAGTGTATGGTGATCAATGCAGCTATGTGGCTGCCAAGTAATGCGGGCGGGACGCCCGCGGCCCAGGAAGAGCTTGAGTGGGAATGCAATCGAGTCCGCTGCGTAATTGTTCTCGAATAGGCTAAACTTGCCAGCGTCTTCAACGATAGTAAACTTTCCCACCGCAATCACGATCTGCCAAATCCGTTTATGGAGGCACTCTACACTGCGCCTGTTGCAATCTTTCGCACTCATCTCGACGTTGATTTTCATTTCGGCCCCTTCATCCTGCAAGATCCGCCGCGCTCAGCCGCCGAAGCAACAACCGCTTCAGACCGCGCACGCGCGCAGCAATCGCCTTCCTCGCTTCCCAACTCCAACGCCCGTGCCGTTGCCGCCACCGACCGTAAGAGTTGGCGACTACCGCACCGCCGCGCGGATTATCAGGGCAGCCTTAACGAGTGATCGGGCTTATGCGCGGCTCGCGTACTTAACCGATCGCATCGGCAATCGTCTCAGCGGCTCGAAAAATTTAGAACGCGCGATTGAATGGGCCGCTTGCGAGATGAGCGATGGCCTGGATACAGCATACGCGCCGAAGGTGATGGTGCCACACTGGGTGCGCGGTGAAGAGAGCCTCGAGATGATTAGTCCCGAGCCGCGCAAATTGTCGCTGTTGGGTCTGGGTAATAGCGTCCGCACGCCGCCTGAAGGGATCGCCGCTGAAGCAGTCGTGGTGCGCAGCTTTCGACGAACTCGAAGCACTTGGCGAGCGCGTGCGCGGAAAGATCGTGGTCGTCACAACGAGCCGTTTGTGAAGTTATGGTGAAACGGTTAAGTATCGCGGCTCGGGCGCTTCTCGCGCGGCGCGTTATGGCGCGGTTGCGGCACTGGTTCGGTCGATCACGCCATTGAGTCTGCAAACGCCGCACACCGGCGCGATGACTTATGACGAGAAGCAACCAGAAGATTCCCACCGCTGCGATCACGATCGAGGTGCGGAGTTGTTGCAGCGAATGAATGATCGCGCGGCGAGCGTCCGACGCTGCGGCTCAAGATGGAAGCCAAATTTCTGCCCGATGCCGAGTCAGCCAACGTCGTCGCCGAGCTCAGAGGTTCGGAGAAACCGGACGAAGTCGTCGCTGCTTGGCGGACACCTCGATTCGTGGGACGTGGGCCAGGGCGCGCAGGATGATGGCGGCGGCGTCATCATTGCCTGGGAGGCGGTGAGACTGCTCAAAGAACTTGGACTGAGGCCGCGCCGCACCAGTTCGGGCGGTGCTCTACACTAACGAAGAAAACGGAGCGCGTGGCGGCGACAGCTTATCGCGACGCACACCGCGCCGGATTGCAAAACATATTCCTGGTTTATTGAGTCTGATTCCGGCTGCTATCGTCACGAAGGTTTCGGTCTCGCTACGGCCGCTCCTCCGCAAGCCCGGGCCAACTTCATTGAGATCGCCAAACTCCTGGCCGGCATCCGCGCGGATCGGATCGCGGCCAACGGCGGCGGCACAGACATTAACCCGATGATGAAGGAGGGTGTAGTCAGGCTGCGAGTCTGAATGTGGACGGCTCTAAGTACTTTGAGATTCACCACACGCCGGCCGACACTCTGGACAAAGTCAATCCACGGGGAACTCGCGCTATGCGTCGCCGCCATGGCCGTAATGGCTTACACGGTGGCGGATATGCCCAAGAATTGAGCGGATCAAAGACTATTCAATGATCGTGCGATCTTAATTTACCGAATCGGCAATAAATGATACCTTGGCCTCCCAATTAGTCGCGTGCCCTGGCGTACGGGTCGGTAAACTTCGTGGCCTCAAAGCCGTCGCCCCGTGGGTTCTACAAGACAGCTATTAGAATCTCCGCTCTTGATTTTTCAATCTAACCGTGTGATTTAGCATGTGGGGAGCCGCCCGCATCCTCTGCAATGCTATGAATAAGTACAGACGATTTCCCTCCATCGATCGCTCCAGTTCGCGCTTAGGCACGCGGTTGGCCAGCGTCACCCTGCTCGTGCTTATCGTTGCGAGTGTGTGGAGTGGCTGTAAACGGGACACGCCTGCCGGTCACGATTATGCAGCCACGCGTCAGGAGCGCGGCAGACAGGTCGTCGCGGAATACCTCAAGCGCGACGCAGCGCGTTATCGACGAAAACCGCGTCCGCATGACCATCACTTCGGCCACTGAGCCGCTGAAGGTTTACGAGCTCGAGATCTGGCGCAAGCAGACTGAAGCCAGAAACGCTCACCCAAACTCACGTCGTTGCAGCCCGCCGACGAGAGTGATCTGGCCGCCTTAAGCATCGAACGGCAGGAGAGCTACGATCAACGTGACCTACGTTTCATCCATGGATCAGTTTCGTGAGACGGGGACGAACAAAATGTTCTTCGGAGGTTTAACTGCGCAGGGAACTCCTCGGCGAGTGGGACAAGTATGATTACAGTCTGGTGGAGGAGAGGGGATCTTGGCGGCGTTAAAGTTTACGAAGTTGAGGGAACACTTAAGCCGGGGCGGAGTCGGTTATAGCGCGAACCCGTACGCTCTTTCGCGCTGACAGCTATCTTCCCGCCGAAATGCACTTGTTTGATTCCGACGGCAAGGAAGTGCGTACGTTCAAGGTAAAGACATATCGCAACGTTGGAGGACGAGATGTCATTTTGGCTCACAGAGATCGAGAACCATCTGCGCCCAACGAAGATCACTATTGAAACGCTGACGCTCGAGTTCCCTGAAAAGGCCGATGATGCAATCTTCACGCGCGATCGCCTGAAACAAGTATCGCGCAAGTAATTTTAAGATCTGCAGATTTCAAATTTGAGATCTCAGATGAGAAAGCCAAATGACTGAATCGGACAGCGTGGTGCGACTGGAAAAGGTCTCCAAGGCCTACACCGACGGCCAAACATTTTACGCACTGAACGAAATCGACGTCGCGGTCAATCGCGGCGAGCGCGTGGCGATCATGGGACCTTCGGGATCGGGCAAGTCAGCGATGCTGAATCTCATTTGCGGACTCGACGTTCCTACTTCCGGCCGCGTCTGGGTTGGCGGTATTGAATTGTCAGCAACTGAGCGATGACGAACGCACGCGGTTACGGCGGGAAAAAATCGGAATGATCTTTCAGTCGTTCAACCTGCTCCCGACACTCTCGGCGGTCGAGAACGTTTCGCTGCCACTGCGTCCTACGAGATCGCTCACGTCGCGAGGCGGAAAAGCGCGCCTACGCGCTACTCGAACGTGTGGGCCTGCACCGGCAAGCGACGCATCGGCCCGATCAGATGTCCGGCGGAGAATGCCAGCGCGTGGCCATCGCTCGAGCGTTGATTTTTGATCCACCGTTGCTACTGGCAGACGAACCCACCGGCAATCTCGACTCTGCCAGCGGAGAGGAGATTCTGAAACTACTCGAGGAACTACATCGCGGATTGAAGCTCCACCATCCTCCTCTGGTGACTCCACGATGAATACACACGCGGCAACCTGTGAACGTATGTTTGATTTTGCGCGACGGCCGCGTCGCGGGAAGATCAGCCATCGACTATCACGAGCGATTTGACGGAGGCTGTGTGATGTGGGGCGGCGCGCTGACTCCTGGTAACAATCCGGCAGGTGGGGCTTGCAAGCTGCGGTTCGCGCTGACGCTGTCAGGCATCGCCCTCGGTGTCGCTTTGTCTTCTTTGCTGTGCGTACGGCCGAGCACACCACCCTGGTAGGCTCGTTAGCCACGCAGTTGAAAAACTGGCAGGACGGGCAACAGCTTCAGGTTTCGGCGGGTGAGGCCACATTCCCGCTTGATGTGATTAGCACTGTGCGCAGCACGCCGGGGTGAAACTGGCAGAACCGGTAATGGAAAGGGTCGTGCAGACCGCCTTGCCGGATGCCACCAACCTGCTGGTGCTGGGCATGGACACCGGTAGCAATCTAAAACTTTACGAAGGCGAGTTTGATCAGGCGGGTCTTGAAATCAGCAATCCTCTCGCTTTCAGCCAACGGCTGATTCCATTGCCATCTCCGCCCCTTTGCCGAGCGCTATGGATTGAAAGATGGAGATCGGCTGCCGGTCTACACCCAGCGCGGCACGGCGAGGATTTCACCGTGCGCGGCTTTCTTCAGGACCACCGGCGCCAGCGCTAGTGTTTCGGCGGCAACATCGCGGTTGATGGATCTCTCCGCCGCCCAGTTGGCGTTTGACAAAAAGATCGGATCGATCGCATCGACATCGTGAGCTGATCCGGGCATTGGTGTGCAGAAGGTCGAGCAGGACCTGCGCGGGCGTCTCCCGGCGGGCCTGGAAGTCGCTCCGCCTGACCAGTCGCGGACAAGGCCTCGAGAAGGCCGTCTCCGGCAATGCGCCTCGGCCTTTTCATCATGAGCTTGCTGGCCCTGATGGTGGGCGTTTTCATTATTTTTCAATTCGCTGAGCGTCGGTGTGAATCAACGCTGGAAAGAGATCGGCGTGCTGCGCGCGATTGGAGTTGAAGGTTCTCATATTCAACAAATGTTTCTAATCGAAGCGGCGTTAATGGGACTTGTCGGTTCGGCGTTGGGAGTTGGCATCGGCTTCATGATGGCCGCGCGGCGCGGCGAGAATCATGGAGTGCCGTCGTAGCCTCGATGTATGGTCTGGTATCGACACCCGAGCAGCCGACTTTCCATTGGGACTATGCCGTAACCGCTTTGCGATTGGCGCCTTCGCTTCCGCTGCTTGCCACCGTGGCTGCCGGCGCGAGCGCGGCTTCGCGACTCCACCCCGTCATGGCGCTTGCGCAATATAGAGCTGCAACGGCGTGAAGAGTCCTCGGTTGGGTCGCGCTTTACTCTCGGCATCGTTTTCATCGTAGGCGGTTTGGCGTTGACGTTCTTTTCCCCGCCAGGCGTAGGCCTGATGGTTCATTTCCAGTTACTCGATCCTGGTGCAGTTTGGCATGGTGCTGCTGTTGCCGAAATTAGTGGTTTGGGGTTCGCGGATCCTGCGCCCGTTGATGGGCCGGTTATTTGGCGCAGTTGGCGTGATTGCGGTTGACGCCACTGTACGCATGCCGCGACGCACGTCGGCGACCGGTTGGCTCGCTGATGCTCAGGCTCTCTTTTGTGTTTCTCAGTTGGTGCTTTTATCCACTAGTCCCTAAGGCCGCGCTCAACCGTATGGTGGATCCGCTGCGTTAATGCCGACTTGATGGTCGCGCTACTTCCGACCAACTGCGATCGCGCACTTATCATTTCAGCGATGAACAGGAACGGCGCGTGGCGTCGCTGCCGGCGTCAGAACATCGACGGTTTGCGGGTGACGGGTTTGAATTATGGAACTGACGATCATGATCGTCATCGCGCGCGATATGGATTCATGGTTCAACAATTCGTCGGGACTGCTCGACGAAGGCGATGAGCGCAAAAGCGCGCGAGTTATCCCGGCCGCGGTGAAGGCTTCGTGATCTCGCAGAATCAATCGGTGCGCAGTGGCGCTGGGCCTGGGCGATCAGCTGCGGTTGGAGACACCCGCCAGCCCCCTCATGCGCCCGGTTGTCGGTATCCTCGAGTTTTACTACGTGGAAGAGGGAACGGTCTTCATGGATCGCGAACTTTCACAAGAAGTATTGGGGAGACAACGCGGTCGACCTCATGCTGTTGCAGATCTGGAGCCGGGTGTTGACCGATCGGCGTTCAAGACGGAGATCAACCGCGCCGCTGGCCGGCGAGCAGCGCGCGTTCATCTACACCAGTGAGGAATATAAGGAGTGGAGCTCGCGTCTGACGGATCAGTTTTTCACGCTTGACCTGCCACCTTGAGATGCTGATCGCAATCTTCGTGGCGGCGATGGGTCTGATCAACATGTTGGTTATTTCGGTATCGGAGCGACAGCGTGAGATGGGTATCTTGCGCGCGATCGGTGGTTTGCGCGGCCAGGTGCGTAAGATCGTTTTGCTTGAGGCAGCTTCAATCGCTCTGCTCGGTTTCCGCGACCGGCGTGATAGCCGGGGTGTTCAATGCTTACTTTCTGGTGCGTACCGCGGCGCGAATCATTGCGGGATTCAACCTGCGTTTCGAATTTCCGCTGAGCGTGGTGCTGGCGACTCTGCCGGTCGTGCTGCTGGTCTCGCTAGCGGCGGCGTGGTGGACCGCGCAGCGAGCGCTGCGACTGCCGGTGGTTGAAGCAATCGGCTACGAATGAATCACGTGATTTGCTGGGACCGCGGGCGTCCCGCCCGCAGTGAGCGCAAAGCGCGAAAATGATTGGGAAATTAGTTTCGAGAGACTGCGCGCCTGCAGCGCGTTCGGGCGGGACGCCCGCGGTCCCAGCAAATCACTTGATCGCCGGCAATTACTTCAGCAGCTTCGCGGCTTCGAGAGAATTTGCTCCGGCCGAGCGACGAACCCGGTAGTTCTCAGTTGGACGGTTGATCCAGCGGACGGTGCCCTTACTGTCCAACAGAAACTCCGCCGGTCGCGCTACGTCCGTGACCCTCGATACCGGCGCCGGCGTGAAGCAGATCATGAGCGCTTAATTACTTCGGTGTTCGGATCGGAAAGAATTGTAAACGTATATCCGGCTTGCCTGCGCATGGTCGAGAGATTCTTGGGAAGTATCTGCGCTGATTGCAGACCGGGCGATACACCCGCCTCATGGAATTTGTCCAGACTCACGCTCAATACTCCGCGAACTTCGGAGTTGCAGGAAGGATCACCAGTAACCGCGGTAGAAGATCAGCAGCCACACCTTTGGTAAAGCAGAACCTTCCACAACAGGCGTTGAGAGCAGTTCCGACAGCGATACACTTCTGCGCGGTGGTATCAGCGAGGTGAAGTCTGGCGCCTGCTGCCCGGCCTGCGGCGCGCCATGAGAAGCCGGCATCAAGCGTGCCCAGATGAAGACTGTGAAAACAAAAAACCGAGAACCACGACAGTCAGGGCGGCAAGGGCTCCGCCGACGATCCTGGATCGAGGTGGGTGGGCGCGATCGGGAAGCAAACGCTCGCCGAAGTCACAAACGGCATGAGCGCTACGGCGACTGCGAAGAACAGCAGGTTGGCCCAGGGAAAATCGCGCGTGACGGCAAACCTCACAAACAAGAGCGGGTAGCTGAGAAACGCAAACAGGCTGAGGAAAAACGCCGCCCAGATTTTGCCAGTTGAATTTTTTCATCAGAGCGCGAATATTACGCGATGCCGGGCGGTCGGAGTCACCTCTCTCGTATGTCGTAAGGTTGGAAAGAAATAGAAGGCAGTAGGCAGACCGTTCAAGTGATTTGCTGGGACCGCGGGCGTCCCGCCCGCAAACGCGCCAACGGCGCGCAGTCTTTCGCAAATTGCTCCCAAATCCGTTTTCGCGCTTCGCGCTCATTTGCGAGCGGGACGCCCGCGGTCTCAGCAAATCGCCTGCTTCTACCTAACGCCTGCTGCGCTCTGCCTCCCTTCCCCTTTTCGCTTTCACCCTTATTCCTAGTAATCTGTGCCTAACAATGATCGTTCATCTGGTTGACGGCACATACGAACTCTTTCGTCACTTCTACGGGATCCGGCGCTTTCGGAAAACCGATCCTCCTTTCGGCGCTGTGTCCGAGTTCTCAACGCAGTAGTGAAAATGATTGAGGACGGCGCTACGCATGTCGGCGTCGCAACTGATCACGTCATCGAATCGTTTCGCAATGGTCTGTGGGCCGACTACTAAAACCGGAGCCGGCATTGAACGGGTACTGCGCGCGCAGTTTCACCCGCTGGAAGAGGCGCTGGTGGCGATGGGCGTGACCGTTTGGCCGATGATTGAACTCGAAGCCGACGACGCACTCGCTTCGGCAGCACATCTGGCGGCGCTGGATGAGCGCGTAGAGAAGATTTGTATCTGGACGCCCGACAAGGACCTGGCACAATGCGTCGTCGAAGATCGCGTGGTGCAAGTGGACGGCAGACGTGGCGTGATTCGCGATGCGGAAGCTGTGCGGGTGAAGTTTGGGGTCAGCGCCCGAATACATTCCTGACTCACCTCGCTCTCGTGGGCGACGCGGCGGATGGTTATCCCGGAATCCCGGGCTACGGACCGAAGACAGCCGCTTCGCTCATCAACCTCCACGGCCCGATTGAAAAGTTTCCGCGTGACCTGTTGAAGGACAATCGCAAAGCGCACTGCTCTTCAAGAAGCTCGCCACTCTGAAAACCGATGCGCCGCTCTTCGACGACGTAGAGAGAATTGCGCTGGCGTGGGCCAACGAAAGCCTTCCGATCGATGACCGAGAGAAATTGGTGATGCGCGACTGGCAACGCGGGTCGCCAAGCTTGAGAAGCAGCTCTCAAAGAGTATCAGTGAGCGGTAGGCAGTGGGCAGTGGGCAGTGCAGGCACTGAGAATATCCTTACTTGCTGGGTTCTGCCCTCAATTCTCTTGCCTCCCGCCTTCTGCCTTCCTGCCTTCTGCCTTTTGCTTTCTGCCCACTGCCCACTGCCCACTGCCCACTGCCCCTACCTGATCAGCGTCTGCTGCTCAGACTTGATCTGCCAACGTCCATCACGTCTGACGAAAGTATCGATAACGCGGGCACGCGCAGTCACACCGCTTCGCGACGTTTGACTCTGGACATAATTCAAAACCGCCGACTCGTCATCGAGGCTAACTAACTGGCCCTCGGTAATCGTCCACGACTTGGTTATTTTGTCAGGCTTCGTGGCAGCAAGCAGTTGATTCTTGTTTTGACTTCGGCCATCAACTCCGGCGCCCGAATAATCATCAGCGATATAATTGGCCAGAGTTGAAATATCTCCGTTCAAGCTGGCCGTAGTTACTTCACGCTCAATCTTCAACAACTCTGCCAAAACTGCGTTGCGGTCTGTTGAGGCTGTGACGGTCTTATCAGGGCTTGGCTTCGTCTCCGGCTTCAATTTCTCGGAAAGACTACACAGGGATAACATTGCCATAAGCGTCGCGACTGCTAGAATTGATTTCATCGGATATCACATGTCCTGCCGGGGATAGGAAGAGCGTTTGGTTTGTATGCTAAAGCCGACAGCAAAGTCAATAAACTGTGCGCACTCTAGTGCATTGAGGTCGCCATGATCAATCGCTTGTGGACGTCACTTTCGTAAGCCGTAGCACGATTAAAGAATTCGATTTGGAAAACAAAAATGCGAGCACTCTTAGAGAACACAGCCGAGCGCGCTATTTCATATCTCGAAGCTATTGAAAGCCGTAGTGTTGCTCCTCCGACTAAAGCCGTCGCGAAACTTGCAATACTAAACCATCCGCTAAACGACGGACCAACTCCGCCCGAACAAGTGATCAACCGGCTCGACGAGGTCTGTTCGCCGGCGACGATGGCGATGGCTGGCCCACGCTTCTTCGGTTTTGTAATCGGCGGCGCCTTGCCTGGCCACGCTGGCTGCGAATTGGCTCGCCGGAGCGTGGGATCAGAACTCCGGTCTCTTTACACCCACACCCGCAACCGCTCAGCTTGAGCAAGTAGCGCTAAACTGGCTGCTTGATCTCTTCAAGTTTCCGCCCGATTGCGGCGGCGCCTTTGTCACCGGCGCTACGATGGCAAATTTTTCGGCGCTGGCCGCAGCGCGCCACGCTTTGTTAAAGCAAGCGGGTTGGAACGTTGAAGCCGACGGCTTGTTTGGCGCGCCTCCGATTACGGTAGTGGTTGGCGAAGAAGCGCATCCCACGCTTTTCAAGTCGCTGGGGCTTCTGGGTCTGGGACGAAACAGAGTTGTTAAGGTTCCGGTGGATTCGCAAGGTCGAATGCGGGCAGACGCAATTCCCTCCATTTCCGGCCCAACGATCCTTTGTGTTCAGGCAGGCAACGTAAACACTGGCGCCTGCGATCCGTTTCCCGAGATCTGCCAGCGCGCACATGCGGGCGGCGCCTGGGTTCACGTAGATGGAGCTTTTGGTTTATGGGCGCCCACTACTCAATCAACCGCATCACTAGCTGTAGGCATGGCCGAGGCCGACTCGTGGGCCACAGATTTTCATAAGTGGCTCAACGTTCCTTACGATAGTGGCATAGCTCTGGTGCGCGATGCTGAGGCGTTGCGCGCCGCGATGGCAATCACTGCGGACTACCTGCCCACCAGTGAATTTCGCAACCCGTCAGACTTTACGCCCGAACTTTCGCGACGCGCGCGTGGCGTAGAAGTTTGGGCCGCCTTGCATTCGTTGGGCAGACAGGGCATCGCCGAACTGGTGGAACGAAATTGCCGCCAGGCAAGGCGATTTGCAGAAGGATTGCAGGCTGCCGGGTTCAGGGTGCTAAACGACGTGGTGCTCAATCAGGTATTAGTTGCATTCGGAGATGCAGACACGACCAATCGCATCGTCGCCGAAATTCAAAGGGATGGGACCTGCTGGTGTGGAGGCACCGTGTGGCAGGGACAGACTGCAATGCGCATTAGCGTTTCATCCTGGGCGACTACGGATGCGGATGTCGAGCGCAGCCTGGAGGCGATGGTGCGCATCGCTCGCAAGACGCTGGCTGCGTCGTAAACAGAAAATTTTTCGGATTCCACGGAAGAACACAAACTAAAACGTAACAGTAAATTATTTGACACCTCGAGTGTTCACGACGTATCTTGCCTGCGCTTTCGTGCCAACGGCTCGACTAGTCGGTCGACAGTTTCGCTTGATCCCGGCAACCGCTCACATTGGTTGGCTTTCACATTTCCAAATTCACCTTGGAGGAGTATGAACATGGTCACAGACGACGAACTCAGACAAATCATGCCAAACTGCCCGGCGTCAAAGCGAGCCGATTACCTGCCCTTTATCCAACAAGCGATGGCGGAATTTGAAATTACTTCCTACCTGCGCGAGAGCGCTTTCCCGGCGCAGCTGGCCCATGAGTCGGCCGAGCTTCGTTACATGGAGGAGATTGCTTCCGGCGCCGCTTATGAAGGTCGTAAAGATCTTGGCAACACGCAGCCCGGCGATGGCAAGCGCTACAAAGGACGCGGGCCAATTCAGCTTACCGGACGCGCCAACTACACGAAGTATGGTGGGCTCCTCGGTCTCGATCTGGTGGATGACCCGACCATAGCTGCCACCAAAGAAGTGGGTTTTCGGATTGCGGGTCAGTTTTGGAAACTGAACGGCCTTAACGAACTGGCCGACCAACAGCAATTCAAATTGATTACGAAGCGCATCAACGGTGGTTACAACGGCCTCGACGACCGTATCAAGTATTACGAACGCGCCAAGAAAGTAATGAGCGGGGACGACACTGCGACAATTCAATGCCTGTCGCCCCGACTTCCAATCAACCGCCAGCGAGCGGTCAGGCACCGGCCTATCCAGGCGTGGCGTTTCGTCAGGAAACAAGGGTGCGAACGTAAAGGTCATCCAGCAACGACTCCGCGAGCTTGGCTATGCAGTCGGCGTAGACGGCGATTTCGGACCAGGCACCGCGAAGGCCGTGTCGGCTTTCCAGCAAAGAACAATCTGGGAAGCGACGGCGTTGTGGGAGCAGGCACATGGGCGGCCCTCTGGGCTTGATGCAAAGGTAACCGTGGCAGAACTGAAGACAAAAGAGACAACGGAAAGTGTGTCCGCGTTTCTCGACCGGATCGCAGATGAAGGCCGGCGAGAAGACTGTCGGGCAGTGGTCGGACATCATGCAATCTGTGACTAAAGAGGAACCCAGGATGTGGGGCGCTAGTATCGTCGGCTTCGGTCGCTACCGATACAAGTATGCAAGCGGACGCGAAGGCGAATGGATGATCACGGGCTTCTCGCCACGCAAAGGCGATCTGACGCTCTATATCTTCGGAGGCTTCGACAAGTTTTCCGATCTCATGCCAAATCTAGGCAAATACAAGACTGCCGGATCGTGCCTCTACATCAGGAAATTGGCGGATGTAGACGTCAAAGTCTTGCGCAAGTTGGTAACGAAGTCAGTCAAGCTAATGGCTCCCAAACGAATCCATAAGTAACGGTTCGCTTTGGCCTGCGTTTCAGAAGTTTCAAAGTCAACGGCTCGCGAGTGATTCAGAGTCTCCCACTCTAATTCCCGACAATTGAAGTGAGGACAAACCATGAGCGATAACGCCAGCACGTATTCCAACCACAACACCGCTTCTCTCCCTCCGCCGAGCGCCCTCGAATCGATACTCCTGGGCGGGCTGGTTGTGGGAGTACTCGACATACTTGATGCCATAACGTTCTCCGCCATAAGAAGTGGAACAAAGCCCGTTACGATTCTGCAGTCGGTCGCGGCCGGGTTGCTGGGTCGTGAAGCCGCCTTCGGCGGTGGCGCTAAGACCGCGGCGCTGGGGCTCGCGCTGCACTTTCTGAATGCCACGCTCTTCGCGATCGCCTATTACTTCATGAGTAGATTTTTCCCAGCGCTTAATCGCCATGCCGTCATAGCCGGACTTCTCTATGGCGTGGCAGCGCATCTCGTGATGCAATACATCGTCTTGCCAAACTCGGCGCTTGGACCTCGCACTCGCCCGACGCCGTTTATTGTTCACGTCAACGGCTATGTTGGACACGCCCTGCTCGTCGGGCTGCCAATTGCACTAATTTCACGGTGGTCAGCTAAACGCCAGCTGGCTAAGAACTCAGGACTCAGGACTCAGGAGTCAGGGGTGAGGAGGCAGGGACAGGAGGGAGTTCAAGAAGAATTGACTCCTGAGTCCTGAGTCCTGCCCTGCATTCCAATTCACAAGCAAGCGGCGTAAACTGCCCTGCATCAAAGGAGACCTCCCGATATGAAAAAACTCCTGCTCGGAGTTGCCACTTCGGTTATGGCAATTCTTCTGCTAACGCCTCCGTGTCACGCCCACAAAACGTCCGCCGTCAAAAACAAGCCGGATAGACCACACCGTTTCTCTTGACCTGAGGTTTACAAAGAAGAGGCCAAACGCAATGCAGCGGGTCTTCTCGTTTCTGGACTATGGACCGAATGGTTTCGCCACCGGTTTCGTTGTCGGCAATGGATTAGTGATGACGGCGTATCACGCTGTTTCCGGGAACCTGACCATTTCAAAAAAGTTCAACTGGGATTTGCGCCAGGAGATGAGCTGGCAGTCGAGATCCAGATCAACGGGTGCCACGCCGAAGTAATCAAAGTGGACGAAGATGCCGATCTGGCGTTGCTCCAGGTTTGTCATTTGGGACGGCAAATGAAAAGTCCCGCATTTCAAGCAACGCTTTCGCAGAATGAAAGACTGATGGTGATCGCGCGCCCGCATGGAAACAAGATGGTGCGCAGCGGCTTCTTCTATGGTCCCTACCTGGTGAAAGGCGCGGAATTCAGGCTCGCAAAAATCGACGGACACGACGGCTACTCGGGTAGTCCGGTCTACAATCAGAAGGCGGAAATTGTCGGCGTCTTTAGCGGTTATGATGGCGGCCAAAAACTCGCAATGATCAGCCCGGGAATAAGAGCACAAAAGCTACTGGAAGATTACATTGCCGCACCGAAACCGTGAACGACCGCACAGGAAACCGTTTAAACGCTAATAATATACTTGACTGACCGAAGTCCGAACTATGGTTGTACCAAATACCAAGCGCGGCCCACCTGAGAGCGAAGTCAACAAGACAGGCTGAATACGAAAAGAAGAAGGCCGCAAAGAAACGGAGAGCCGCGTAGTTGCTGTGAGCATTCAGAATTCACGTTGGCGATGGGTGATTGTCGGAGTCGTATTTGCCCTCGCGATCATCGCGGCTGTCTTTGGCTCGCTCAAACCGGACGCAAACGTACCTCTTACCAACCTGAACAACGTTGGAGAACTCCGCGCCCGCTTCAATCAGGATAATGGCAACGTACGTATATTGCTGTTGCTATCACCTACCTGACCAGCATGCCTTGAGGTGCCCGGAGGGTACAAAAGGAAATTCTGAAAGCGCATCCTTCCCCAAACCTACGCGTATATGTAGTCTGGTTTTCGATGATCCCAACCGATGCCCGAGCAACGTGGAGTTGGACCGGTGGCATCCTCGATGATCCTCGCGTTGTGCATTACTGGGACGACAAGAAAAAGATTGGACGCTTCTTCGCTGGCAAAGACCCTGAGAGCAACGATCCCGACGTGGTTTGGGACGCCTACTATCTTTACGGGCCGGACGCCCAATGGCTCACAAAGCCTGAACCCTTAGTGAGTACAGGTGTGACCGTCTTAGACGAATTTGATAAGTTGAAAACGGACTTAGTGCCGCTTTTGAAAGTAAATCAATGAACCTTGAATCTATAATCACTTGCCCTGAATGCGGCTTTGCGAAAACTGAACAGATGCCCACCGACGCTTGTTTGTTCTTCTACGACTGTGAAGGCTGCAACGCTAGTCTAAAACCGCGTCCGGGAGATTGCTGCGTGTTCTGTTCTTATGGCAGTCAGAAATGCCCGCCGGAGCATGGTCAGTGAAGTATGCGGTGCGAATGAAAGTATTGATCGCTCGAACTACAGCAGCAGAATGCCCGCGCTCCTAATAGCGCGGGCATTCCTGTTATTCGCTTGTCTTCGAATGAGGTTAACAGGGTCCGCGTGTTTGCGCGCCGCCATCGCATAGCGCCGGCTTAACAATGACCCAGGTTATAGCTGCACCGGCGGCGACTGCACCAGAATTATCAGGGTCTTGGCGGACACCCCGCTGCCGGCCTTCTTCACCGATTGTGTATCTGCATAAGAAACTGTCTTATTGAAACCCGTCCCTCGTTCAACGACAGTGAAAGAGTCCTGGTCTGCATCGCTGATATAGCCTGTCAATTGAGTGTTGTCGCGAAGTTTGACTGACACGCGGGCGTTTACGCCCACACCCATCTTTAATACCTTGGTTCTTATCTTTTCCGTTGCCTGCTGATCGACGAGCGACTGCGCGCCGGCGCCTTGAAATCCAAATGCTGTTAGCAGGAGTAATCCCGAAAGCGTTATTGCGAACATGCGTCTCAACATTTATTTTCTCCTCGAATCGAAATGTCCCGAACGCCGTCCCAGTTGGCAATAGGCGTTCCTTTGCTCGATCTGCAGCAAATGGCTTGGGACAAGGACCAAAGGTGAGGTTGAGAGGCTCAGGGTTTAGTCGCGCGAAGCAACTTTATTCTGTCAGTCGTCGGATTTTCCTGCGCCCTGAGATTGAAATCTCGAGGGATAATGAACTGAGCTTCAGCCCAACTAATTAAAGGAGAGCACCCCATGCCGGAAAGAATTGGTCGCGCTCTGGCCTCATGCCCTATTGATTTGGTTGAGCGGCTTTGTTTGGGGCAGCGTTGTTTTCTATGACGCCGAGCACTGCGAAATATCGCGGCGATACCATATGTTTCCCGGTATCCTGCGATTAGTTTTCCACTCTGCTGCTGTGGCTTCTCATCACTTATTTGCTGGCGCGAAGTTATCTGAAGACCACAACGGACCAGCCTGCTGAAGGACTGGAGACTCGGTTCGTTATTTGCGGTAGTAAATTTTGTGCATTGATCTCCTGGTCCTCGTCATACTGTTCAAAAACGGTTTCGGTTATTTCGCCTCCCTAACCGTCTGGCTCGCGTACTTCATACTCTTTAACCGTGCCGCGGTTTACGGGTCGCTCGCTGGCTTCGACATGAGCGCAATAACCATCGGAACACAAAATCAGAACTGGGAGCGACAGCGACCAGCCAAATGCGCAACTGCATGAGAACTGGAACCTAAGCTGTTTCGAATCCTCAAGTTTCTGAGGTGAATCTTTGGCTGCGTCGCTGTCGCTCCCAGTTCTGATTTTGCGTAGGTCACGTTGAATCTTTGTCTGGTCAATATTCACCGCGCTAAAGCCGCGGTGTTAATGAGAGAACAACGCCCAGATGCCCCTCAACCAACGAAGCAGACGACTGGTTTTCCTTTGCCTGCTGCTGCTGGCTTTCCTGTTTCGTTTGGGCTTCGGCTTGTGTTCTCAATTTCAGGATGAGGATACAAAGCAAATATACCTGCTCGGTTTGAAGTTTTATGCGACTGGAGCCTGGCCCTATTTTGGTCCGGATGTAACGCCGACGATTCAGATACCGGAGCGTTGCAGGGTCTCGTTGTCGGACTGCCTTTTCACGTTCTCCCAATTCCTGAAGCGCCTTACATTTTATTAAACATCCTGTCATTTGCGAGTCTTTGCTTTTTCGCGTGGTATTGCAGCAAGCGACTCCCGGAGATTCCAAAATGGTTTGTTTGGTCATGGCTGCTCACTGCTCCCTGGACGCTCAATCTGTCCACTCACATTTACAACCCTTCATATGTATTGCCGGGAGCCATTCTGTTTTTTGTAGGGGCTGATTGAGACCTACCCTTTCTCAGTCGTGGTCTCGTCTCGCGACGGTGGGCAAACTTCATGATGGGAATTTCGCTCTGCTGGATAATGCAATTTCACTTGTCGTGGGTTGTGCTGGTTCCTTACGTCGTACTTTCCTTTTACTTTCAATTCCGCAACGGTAGGCCACGGGGCTCTGTCCTCGATTCGCGTGGTTCGCCGCGGGCGCGCTTATAACTGGTGGCTTTCTTGTCCCAACGTTCCTGCAAGTATGGATTGGCGGCGGGGATGGGAAGCACTAACGAGACCGTGGGGCTTAACTCCGAGAACTTATTGCGGCATTTGAATATCGTCGAGGGTGTGCTGGGACGTTTCATTTCGTTTGCGAGTTTTGAGTTGCCACGTTTTATCGGCCCAAACACGGCGGCCCGCCTGGCTTTCATGAGACAGAATCTGTGGCTGGTTCCGATCGTTGTTTTCCCTCACGCTGGTGGGCATCCTGCAATGCCTAGCCATGCTTGGTTTGTGGTTTAGAAAAACCACGCGCACAAGGACTGGAAGGCCGTCAAATACTTCTACGCTGGCGACGGTAGCACTGCTCTATTTCAGTTTCTTGTTTTCGATGAAGGCGCCGGTGTCTCACACTTTTTACCTCACGTTTCCGGTGGCGATGTTGTATAGCCTTTACTGTTGGAGCGAGTTCCTCCAGAAACGCGGCTGGCAGACGTTTGCGAAAGTATTCATCGTTTGTGGTCTCATCTTCTGATATCGGATTGGCGGCCAGCAATCTTAGACAAGTGTCCCTTTACCGGGAGCGCGAGAAAATTGTGGAGGCGATTCGCGCCAGGGATTATCGTCTGCTGGGTGAAAGACGGGCTGGAGCAAGGTACTAGATCTCTCTAGTGTCGTCCTCTGTGCCTTTGTGGAGAATAAACGTTAAGCAAGCACTCACCACAGAGACACAGAGGACGCTGAGGACGCGCAGAGAAAACTGAAATTAGGTCACTACCGCCCTTCTCCACTTCTCAAGATCGTTCTGGTTGTCTAGAATCACCTCAACCAACTAAAGCAGAGTGCATCACCCCCGAGAATATCCAATGACGGAGAATAAGCTGTGTCCGAATATCAACAACAACGCCAGTCCCGCCGGGGATATCTAAATCCAAGCCTGGTCCGAAGTGTTTCCTTCTGGATAACCAGCCTCCGCATCCCGGTAGCTGTATTTGCTTCGCTACCGCAATTTGGCAATTTGCGGGAACTGACATCCTCTGGCGGACGGTGGCGACCTGTGCGGTGATCGGCAGCGGGACCGTCGCGTTCTATTGGGTCGAACGTTCTCTTCGGCACCACCTCAGATTAATCATCGGCCGGGCCGCGGAGCAAATGAAAACCGTAGGCATCGTAGGCGGCATCGCGCCTGACTCAACCATAGAGTATTACCGTCAGATCATCGCTCGATATCGCGCGCATTCAAGTGTTGGAGATTATCCCTCGATTATCATCAACAGCATCAACTTAAGACGCATGATCGACTTGATCACAGCCAACGAACTGGCGGCGGTCACCGAGTATGTGCTTGATGCGATTGAGAGGCTGGCGCGAGCGGGGGCGGATTTCGCCCTTGCTGGCATCCAATACACCGCACCTGGTTTTTGACGACCTGCGCCCGCGTTCACCGCTGCCACTCATTAGTATCGTTGAGACGGCCTGTGCTGAAGCTGAGACGCTGCGAGATGAAGCGCGTCGGGCTATTCGGCACCCGCTTCACAATGAAAGCCAACTTCTACCCAAACGTCTTCTCTCGTGCTGGAATTGAAATCATTTTGCCCAGCGAAGCCGAGCAAGATTACATTCACACACACTACATGGACGAGCTGGTGAACGGCATTTTCTTACCGGAAACGAAAAAGGAACTGCTCGAGATTGTCGATCAATTGAGAGAACGGTCGCAGGTTGACGGAATAATTCTGGGAGGCACCGAGTTGCCACTGATCCTGAGCGACGGCGTACACAACGGAGTTCCCTTCCTCGATACCACCAGGATTCACGTCAAACGGATTGTCGCGGAGTTATTGGCCAAATGAGACAGAAAAATGGCGCTAAACAGAGCAGGGGGCAAGCCCACCTTCCCAACCTGAGAGACATTCTCAGTTGACCCCAGCTTAGCGTTGAATGCCGCTCACGCCGATTGACGCATCAACTCTAATCAGCTCGGGGTCAGGAATGCGGATTGGCACCCCAGCGAGCTGCCTCGCCGGGGACTCTCCGCCTTGCCCCGGCTCCTTTTATGAACCGAAACACTACGGACTTGGCGATACGGCTCGGCGCCGGCGGCTTTATTGAATTTGGTTTCGTCCACGGGCAGGTTGAGTTTGATCTCGGTGAACTTCCGCTGTCGAGCTCCAGAACGAATCGATGGCTGTGATGCGAATTGTAAACGGCACCTTCCATGCCATCAACCTCGCGGTAATCTTCGTAGTCAACTTGTTCGGGAATGAGGCCGACCACCGTTGTCGTTGAAGTGATGCGACGGATCAGTAGAACCGGTTTGAGCGTCGAAATAGAGCCGCTCTCCTTTGCCGTCAACGCCAATCCTCGCAAGACGTAAACGTCTTTGCCGATCGATCTTTCTTTTCCTCCATAGCTTATGCGACTGAACTGCCCTGTAGCTTACTGTCCCTGAAAAGATCCGGGTAACGCTTGAGGTAGAAAAGCTGCGTGCCTTCAAGCGTTACGTACGCCACGACTGCTTTTTTCCCAGGCCGTTTTGCCATCAAAGCCTCGTTCAAAAACGCCTTGCTTAGGTGTATTTATGATAGTGAAGAGTTTATCCGGTGCAGCCTGGTAAACTTCATAACCGAGCGAGGTGCCGTCGGCAGTAAGCCACGTACCCTTCATCGATCGCGTTTTGAGTTTTTCAATTACGGCGCTACCACCGAGTGCTTCCGTGTATTTAGCCAGGATCTGATCGGCAGTGGGAGGCGTTTCTTTCGTCGCCGGTTCCGCGTTGTCTGCGAAAGGTGTAGGCCACTGCAATCGGCAACTGAGGAACACGGACTGGATGCTCGCTACCGCGATGACAGGTAAAACAACCGATAGCTGGATTGCCCTTTAAAGTTTCCTTTATTAATTCCCTGCACCATCTTGATCATTTCGCGCGCGCTGCCCTTTTCCGGTTTCGCGTCCGAAACGAAGTCCCACTTGTCACCATTCTTCACGTGACAGAAGGTGCATTTAACGCCGAGGGAAGAGCCCATGTAATTCATCACCGGAACCAGTTGCGACTGCGGCAAGCCATTCAGCACCTGAATATTTTTCTGAACTTGCTCTACGGTTTTTTCGCCCGCGGCGGTTTGCGGGGTTGCAGCCGCTTGAGTGCTCGCGGTAGGTTGCCCGGCTGCCTGCATCAGGTATCCGGCCTCGACTGATACAACAATACTCAGGCTGGCGATCGATAACAGCGAGACGCAGAAACCGAGTATGCGAAGGCGCGTTAAATGTGCAGTGATCTTAGTTTTCATAGTAGTCCTTTCGGGCACCAGGGTGATCGATAACGATTACCGCGAAGCGGTTACGTAAGATACCAACCCCACCGGAGTCGTGTCGGTGTCAGCGGCAAAGAATGTCACAACCCTGTTGGGGTTTGCGACGGGTTCCTAACTCGGGTCGGCCTTGTGGGTAGGTTTCTATCTGGCTTCCGCCAGAGAAGCGGCGGCGTGCGGCTTCTGCGGAACCAGAGCTTCCAGAGTTCTATAAATCTGCAAGTAAATTTGTGTCTCGCGCGGAATCAAGGTCTTCCACGAAGACCCGCCGCGCCTGATATAGAGCGGCAGGCGAGCAGCATTTGAATTGTAACCGGCGGCGAGTAGCTCCGTTTGCGTCGCCAACTTCGCATTGAGTGCATACTGCACATCTTCGCTTGCCGCCAGATCGCTCCAGGTGTCCTGCATATACAAGAGCATCGCCTGCAGTGCATTTGCATGGTTACGCATGCCCACGACGAAATCAGGCGTAAGGCCCACACCCGGATGCCGTTGCCGCACGAGGTTGTAAGCCCACGGGATCATTTGCACCATGCCGCCGGCGCCTGCCGAGCTCACCGAGTAACGATAAGTATCCGGCTCGTTCAAGGCGAAGAGAGAATAGATTTCGTCAAACAGCGCCAGACGGTTTTCCAGGCGAAAGCGATCGTGATCAACATGTTCGACTAAGCAGAGACGCTCGGCCACGTCGACAATCTGCGGAGAAATCACTATGCCCTTTTCTTTCAGGCGCTTGGCTGCCAGATCGATCATGCGGTGGACATAAGCGCGGCCGGATCGAGACAGGTCTGGCGAGAGCAGAGCCGGATGCGCCGAAGTGTAGTAAGCCATTTCACGAAAAACGCCGCGTCTCTCAATCGGAAACTCAACTACTAACGGGACCAGCGAGCGACCCTGGCTATCAAGGATTGCCACTGCGGTGTTGACACCATTTGCGCGCAAGACGCGAATGTTCACAGTGGTGCCGAGCGAACTCGGCGCCGTGATTTCCGAGTCTTTAGTCAGGAAGACTTCCTTATAGACTGTGATCAAATGAATGCGCGAAGTATTGCGATCCAGAGCTGCCACCGTAACCAGATCTATTGACGGCGAAGTTTTCGCAGTTTGTAACGGGCGCGATTTCAGCAAGCGCTCAGCTTCGGCTATCCGCGTTTGGATCTGAGGCGGCGACAGGATGCGCGCCCCTGCGTCCAGCGGATCACCATGTCGCTCAGTCGCAGCCGGCCGGCCGCTTCCGGCCGGCTATCCGGTATGGTTCCAACCACCGTTCCTGGCGGTGCCGTCGCGGCGTTGTCTTCAGGTTCCGCTTCTGTTGTGCGGATCAGATCGCGGCGCCGGAGTTACTGTGCGCGGCCGCGTTTCCACGTTTGGGGAGGGTGTTTGGGTTGGTGGCGTTTGCGCTTGCGCACCGGCCAACGAACTGGCAATGACGAGCAATCCTGCGAGGGAAATTCTTTTCATAGGCAAATTCCAGGCTAACTTCCAAACTTGTCTGGGGCAAACAAGTGTCGCTTAGATTCGCCGATGCCCGCCGCGGTTGTCAATAGCTGTTGTTTGGCGTGAGCGAGTTTCGCCGGTCTCCAGAAACAGCAAATCACAAGACACAATCGCTCCTGAGACTCGCGCGTCTCAGGAGCGATTTTACTAATGACGGTAGGGTGCCCGACCCGAGGCGAATAGCTTTAACCTGGTGAGGGCAAACTAACGGTTCTCCGTGACTCTTAATTCGCTTTAGCGACTGGCTTGCGAACCGTTGATCACATGGTTCTCATACGAGCCTCCGAAGGCGACGCTAACGAGTTGTGTCTCGTTGCCGTTAACTGGTGGATTTTAGTTCCAAAGTCTGTGCCTTACGATCGCGCTTTGCAGAGGTCGTTGTTGCGCGAGCAATGACCTTGCCGTTCTTTACTATCGAGAGCTCTCCAGTTTTGTCGTCAAACTTCAGATCGTACACGCCCTGCTTCACCAACGTGCCGTTGACCTTAATGTCCGTTGGGAAATTTACGGTTTCCGTTTTGCCTTTTGCGAAAGCTAAAACACTTGCCAGTGAGGCGACTAGTAGGGCAAACGCGATGCGATTTAAGATTGTTTTCATTTCCGGACTCCTCGTTATTTTTGCAGACCACTCCTGGGGAGCATGCCCTATACAACGAAGGATCGCCGCGTAAGTTCCAAAACTAAATTTGGAAAAAGAACTCGAGATCTGACAGGCAATGAGGATATTCAGATTTGTGGATCACTTGTCTTCCATCCAATCGCGCGTCATATCGCACCACAGCGCCAGTCCGCGCCATTCTTTGAAGCGTGAATAGTAACGAGCGATCTTCTTGTCGGTGGTCTTGCGTCCATTATTTCGTACGGAAAAAATTTGGCGCGCGTCCAGGAATCGAGTGCGAGGCCATCATATCGACCCAGAAGCTTGAGTAGGTTCTCGGCGGCGTAAGGACCCACGCCCTTCACGCCTCTCATCTCTTTCATTAGTTCCGCGGTTGGCAGAGGGCTCGTAAGCCAGGCTTCCACGTCCAGCTCGCCGGAGGCAACGCGATCAGCCAGCAGTTTCAAGTATTCGGAACGATAACCGGCGCGCACCTCGTTCACATAAAACTTCAATGGCATCAGCGCCATGGCTTCAGGCGTGGGAAACGTTCGGTCGCCGTTACTCGATTCACGTCCCAGGTTTTCCACCAGGCCAGTGACCATCTTTTGCGTGAGCGCCCAGGAGCAGTTGGTGGTGCAAATCATTTTCACCAAATCTTCAAATACGGTCGGGGAACGCAGCAGCCGTCCAGCTCCCTGCGTCGGTATCCAGTTGAAGTCGTTGTCCTGCGGCCAGCAAGCGATAAAACTCAGTGATGTTGTCGTCGAGCCTGAGCATGTGGCGCACATCGGCGACCACTTTTTTGCGGCCGCCTGGCTGAGCCGGCGAGAGGCGATTGACTCTGGAGGGCCCGCCTGGTTGAGCTAATCGTAATTGTTACGGGTTTGGCGTCTTCAACCTCTAAGGTTCGCGTTAACTGCCACTTTTCCTCATCAATTTTGAACGGCAGCAACTGGCACCAGCCATGACTGATGATTGTTCGTTTAAAACTGAATTCGCGCGGCGTAGTAAAAGTGATTTCCATGATTTCGCTTAAACCTGGATTGGCAAAACATTGTCACCGTTGATGATTTAGACTCTCAGAAAAGAGTAAGTTGATTGGAACGGATTCGCAACATAGTGAAGCTTTCTGGTCTCTAATTTCTTTCAATTAAGTCACGACGCAGACCTCCGGAATCTGTCTTCCGTAGTTCTTGTACGCTTCGGCTACAGTCAAGCTGATTCTTGACAGGGCGCAGTCGCGAGCCTAGACTAGGCGAACTTGAAAACGGAATAAGGAAGGCTGTTCTGGCCACCCCTAACACTTGGGGACAAGGCCAGAGTGGAGTCCAAACACAGTGACTCCCTACGGCAATTACGGTGAGCTTAAGCACCGCTTCCGACGATAATTAGAATACGGAGCTTTCCGGTTCTGCCCCACTGGGCCATACAATTAACCTCGTGGGGCATTGTCGTGTCTGGGGGCGATTTCTTCCCGATTCAAACCGCCAAGACGCTGAGAGCGCCAAGAAAAAGCAACAGTCAAGGCTCAGGAGAAAAGTAGAATTCGTTCTATTTGTGTTTCTTGGCGCTCTCGGCGTCTTGGCGGTTTAGCTCCTGTCCATCACCCGGACTACCTTACGTAAATCGGATTGGAAATGATCCAGGGCTGATCGCCGGCTGGCTTTGGGAGTTGCGGCAGATAAACCTCTACGCGATAACTTCCTTTCTCTCGAGCCACAAACTCCATCTTGTTAACGGCGCTCTGGTCCTGAACTACCACGCCATCCTTGAGCAGCACAATTCGTCCGGCAACCGGAAGACCTACAGTCAGCCGCACTTCATTTCCGAGTTTGATCTCGTCGCCCATCATCTCGGTCTTCGTCCTCGTCATGGGCGTCGTAACGAAACCCGGTCGTGTCGCCAAAGAGATCGAAACCAATGAAACAATGTCCGGCAGAGATCGCGGCCAACAAATCTCCTTCCTGCAAGTTTCGAAAAATCCAATCGTCCACTGAACGGCAGATTGACGCAGGACATGCAGGCGAACTAAACGAAAACTTCTTTCGTAAGGATCGAGCTTGAAGCCAAGCAGGGTTTTGCCGGATGAATCGTTCACGCTCAACCCTATGTTTGCATGCGCGTCGTTTCCAGCGGTAGCTACTATTCTCTTCCCTGTTTGCTTGATCTGCTCGTCCCAGCAGCTTGAGATTCTCCGCGGGCCTCTCGTAAAAAGTTGCGAACAACAAATCAGGATAACTGCGATAAGACCAGAGAGTATCGAAGAACATCACGACGGGGATTTATCTGGCGCGCGTTGGTGTAAAGGTTGTAAACCTCGATGCCGTTATAACTGCTGGCTCCCAACTCTTGAACTCCTGCGGGTATGCCACCACCGCCAGGCCGCTGCTTCGTCGAGAGAGAACTTCCTGCGTCGAATGTTCGCTGTCATCAGCAGCCTGCGCATCACCAGGGATCAGCAGCAAGCGATCTCCCGAGGCAGTGCTGACTTCATTACCATTAACGAACAGCAGGGCACCGTGGTCGCCCTTCAAGGTCATTTCAGCGGTGTTGAAGTTCGACGATGGATGTTCGGTCATCACCACGAAATCGAGTTGGTTGGCTTGCGCTCCCGAAATGATGTCTGCGAAGTTGCCGGTGCTGTGGCCGCCGAGAAATGAATGAACGTGGATGACGCCTTTAAACTCAGTCAAGCCACCAAGGCTTTTCCAGACCAAACGCTCTCGGTATTCAGCTGCTGAATCGCGGTCTGAAGACGACCGAGTTTGTAACGGCGGTAAATAAAAGGAATCTGCGAGATTGCCAGCAGGACCAGCAGGACCAGTAAGAGTTTCTTCCAACGCTTCATACAAGCAATCAGCTCTCGAAGTCGACCGAGGCCACCTGTTGGCTGATCGCCTTGCCGAAGGCGGCAACTTTTATGTGTTCAGGATGAACGGTGTAGGCATCAAGCGCCGCGCGATCGCGGAAGACAGCTACGAGGCCGGAGTCGAAAGAGCGCGGCAATTTCAGCACATCGAAGCCGACAGACAAACTCTCGATCTCGGGGATTATTGAGGCGAGGGCGCGGAGCATCCGCACGTGTTCTTCACGGACCTCACGCTCGACGTCCGAATTGTATTTCCAAATCACAATGTGTGTAAGCATAGCAGTGGGCAGTGGGCAGTGGGCAGTAAGAAGTGGTCAGTGATCGGTGGCCAGTGGCCAGTCCCGGAAACCACGGGTCAGAAAATGGTTTTGACGTTGTGTCCCGATCACTATTTTCTGAATACCCAAAACTGACCACTGGCCACTGGCCACTATTTTCCTTCCTTCTCTTCGCACCATCGGCGCGTAACGTCGTGGCGGTAATCGAAAAGCTTTTGCAGTCGACCCTGTAACAATATTGGCGCGACGGCTCGCCCCAGAAAACCGGACTGGCGGCTCGTAGTCTATTTCATCCCGCAGCACTGCTCCCTCCGCGTGAGGCTCAATGATATGGCGATGACGCCAACTTCGAAACGGCTCCCTTAACCTGCACATCTTCAAACAAGCGCGGCGGTTCATAAAACGGTATGCTGCGCTACGATTTGCGCGTTGATCGGTCCAAAAATCTTTGTCTCGATTATCGCCTGGGTGCCCAGCTCTGAAATCTTTGCAGCCTGAATCACACGTGTGCTCTCCCAGGGTGGAACGAGCAGACTCAAAACATCTGGCTGCTCATGAAATGCGAAGACGCGTTCGGGACTGGCTCGGATAACACTCGCCTTAGTAAAATCGCATTTTGAAGTGCGGTGACCTGTCACCGCTTTGGTCGGTCGCGACTTGTCGCGGCCACGTTCGTCGAAAGCTACTCTGAGACCAGGGCGGCAAGCCGCCCAGGAACAAAGCGGTGACAGGTCACCGCACTCCAAAATCTTGGGGCTTCGGGCTGGCCGACGGCTGCGTCTTAGGCTGCGCTTCCTCAACCTTGATAGTTGTGCGAATGAGATCCCAGGCGGGCAGGGCCTTCGTAAGTGCTTTGTCCGGGACCGAAACGAGTCAACACCACCAGCCGCTGGCCAACAACTCCCAAAATATTTCCGCAGCGCCCGGTTCGCCGTCGAGAGAAGCGGTAATTCTGACGCCATCGCCACTAAGACCGGCGATCTCAGCAGTCGCAGGGCGCGCGTTTGGGCGTCGCGCCCATTTGTTCAAACTGCTTCAGCGTGGCGTTGATGTATGGATCGACCAAAGACTTTGCGCGCTTCCGCCAGTTGCTCAGGGCTTTTGATCGGCGTGCGGAAAACGAAGACACGTATTTGCGCATCGCTGTCTGGGCGTCCGGAAAGTCATCTGCTGGGCGTCGGCGTTGCTTTGGTGTCATTGAAGGTCCAGCTCGCAGGATACGAGAAGCTCAAACCATCTTTATTGAATTGTTTCGCGTCCTGCCCTGAGGCAGAAAAACCCGCACAGCAGCAGTAGAGCGATTAGCGGAAGGAAGTGGCGCTGATGATTTCATGTTGTCCTCCTTGAAAAGTCCAATGTCCAAAGTCTAGTGTCCAAAGTCCGATCACCAATTAATCCGACCAACCCGATAGGGCTGTTCCTGGAGCAGTTGTTTCCAAATTGCCTAACCAACTCGGTCCGAACCCGACGTTGGACTTTGGACATTGACTTTGGACTTAACTAGTAACTTTAGTTGCTCATTCAATAATTCCCAAACCTGGCGCACGTGCTTTTCCGTCGTGCGGATGTTACCGATGGAAAGCCGCAGCGTCAGCTTGTCGTTGAGCTTCGTATGCGAGAGCAGCGCTTTGCCGGTCGCGTTCACGCCATGCATGATGGCTTCGTTCAGAACGTCGAACCGCGCGTTGCGTAACTTCATCATTCACTGCATCCATCGCCGCGCGACAAGCGCGAAAGCAACACCAGCGCCGAGCGGCACCGGAGCCATCAACTCCCAATTCGATCCGCTTCGACCCACGAGGCAAACAGCTTTGCCAGTCGGCAGTGTTCGCGTATGCGCGCCGCCAGACCTTCATGGCCGAAGTAGCGAATGACCATCCACAACTTCAACGCGCGAAAGCGGCGGCCCAAGTTGCACGCCGTAGTCTGAACCGCTGCGCACCTGTTCCTGTTCGGGCGTGCGCAGGTATTCCGGAACCAGGGAGAAAGCGCGTCGCAGCAAATCCATGTGCCGGCAGTACAGCACCGAAAGATCAAACGGCGTGAACAACCACTTATGCGGATTGACCGCCAGAGAATCCGCCCGCTCGCACCCTTTGAGAATATGCCGCAACTCCGGCACCACCGCCGCCGAGCCCGCATAAGCCGCATCCACGTGCAGCCACATCGCATGCCGCTCGCCGATCGGAACTGATCTCCGAACCGGATCGATGCTCGAAGTTGACGTCAGTGCCAACTGTCGCGACTATACAGAAAGGCACGATGCCGTTCGCCTTGTCTTCCTCGATCGCCGCCGCCAGCGCCTTCACATCCATGCGAAACTCGCTGTCGGTCGGAATCTTGCGCAACCCGCGCTGGCCCAGGCCGAGCGTTATCACGCCCTTCTCGATCGATGAATGCGCTTGTTCGGAAACGTAAACACGCAAGCAGCGGCAGATCCTTGCGCGTCCGCTCATTCCCTCTTCGCGAATGCGCAGCTCGACGCCCTCGCGCGCGGCGGCAATGGCATGCATGCTCGAAACTGAAGCCGTGTCGTAGATGATGCCGGTCATACCCGCATCCAGGCCCATCATCTGCCGCAGCCAATCGAGGGTGACTTCTTCAAGCTCGGTCGATGCCGGCGAGGTGCGCCAGAGCATCGCCTTGTTATCGAAGGCGGCGCTCAGGAGTTCACCGAAAATTCCCGGCGCTGAGGTTGAGGTCGCGAAGTAAGCAAAGAATGAAGGATGACTCCAATGGGTCAGTGCCGGCACGATCAACCGGTCCACGTCAGCAATGATCTGCTGCCATCGCCTCGCCCTGTGCCGGGAGGCGACGCCGGAAGTTGGGCTTTCAGATCGCCGGGTTCGATCTGCGCCAGCACCGGCAAGTCTTCAACATGTTCCAGGTAATCGGCAACCCAGTCGATCAGCTCGTGGCCAAAGCGGCGGAAGTCTTCCTTGCTCATGTCGCCCAATGTGGGCGACAGCTTTCGGTTGCGGCTCGGTCATGGGGCGCAGTCTAGATTAGCGGGAGATAAGTGCCACAGGGGAAGACGCGGAAAGAGCAACAGGGTCAAGATGGAGATACCGCAGATTACACAGATGCAACAAGACATCAGATGAGCGGCTTTGTAGTCCTCATTTCCTCTTCTGCCCGATCTGTTCCTCTTTCGCCTTTGAATCTGCGTAATGGCACATCGCGATAGTCCTTTGGCGCCTTTGGCGTCTTGGCGGTCAATTCAGCTAGTTTGCGTCCTTAACCGTCTCAAAGCTATTATTCACCCTCGATTTTGAGCTTAACCGCAAATCTAACGCTTGATCTACGACGGTAAGTTTGACGGATGTGCCGCAGCTGGAACTCTAGCGCGGCACCCGTCGACCACTAAAACAATTTCGCCTGTGAGGAAACATATGAAAACGAATTCTGCTTTCGCTCTGACTGATTGCGTCGCTCCTTTTTGCCTTTGCTTGTGAACGCAAAGGTGGCCCAGGCGCCGGTGGTCAAACCGGGCCCAATCGTCATCGGCTACTACGGAGACCTTTCCGGCCGCACTTCAAACTTTGGCCAGTCGACCAAGGCGGGCGTTGCAGATGGCCGCCGACGAGATCAACAAGGCCGGCGGCATCGACGGGCGGCAGATAACAATTCTTTCGGAAGACGACGAAGGGCGTCCGGAGAAAGCGGCGACAGTCGTAACGAAGCTCATCAATCAGGATCGCGTGGTGGCGCTGCTCGGCGAAGTAGCTTCCGGAAACACACTGGCTGCGGCGCCCAAGGCCCAGGCCGCGCAGGTGCCGATGATTTCGCCGTCGTCAACGAATCCGAAAGTGACTGAGGTTGGCGACTACATCTCGCGCGTCTGCTTCATCGATCCGTTCCAGGGCGCCGTCATGGCCAAGTTTGCCGCCAACACACTGAAGGCGAAGAAGGCGGCAATCATGCTCGACTTCAATTCGCCGTACAGTCGCGGCCTGACAGGAATTCTTCGAAGCAAGCTTTAAGAAACTGGGCGGCGAGATCGTCGACCAAGCAGTCGTACACGCAGGGCGACCGCGACTACAAAGGACAGCTCACCGCCATTCGTTCAAAGAACCCCGACGTGATTTATGTTCCCGGCTACTACGGCGAAGTCGGCGTCATCGCCAAACAGGCGAAGCAGTTGGACATCAAAGCACCGTTGCTGGGCGGCGATGGTTGGGACTCGACGCAACTCTGGGATCTCGGCGGCGACGTCTCTGAACGGCGACTATCATTTCCAACCACTATTCGGTTGACGATCCGTCACCGGCAATCCAAAAGTTTGTGGCTGATTACAAAGCCCGCAACGGCAACGTCCCTGACGCGCTGGCGCGCGCTCGGCTACGACGCGATGAAAGTGCTGGCCGACGCCATCAAACGCGCCGGGCACACACCGAAGGTCCAAAACTGAAGGACGCCATCAACGCCACCAAGGACTTTGTCGGCGTCACCGGCACCATCTCGCTTGACGCGCAACGCAACGCTGTCAAACCGGCAGTCGTTCTCAAACTTCAGGACAAGAAATACATCTACCGTCGAGACAATCTATCCTGAGGGCATGACACCACCGGCCGGCTCCGCTGCGGCCTCCGGCAGCGGCTTCGCGCCGCGTCGTCTCCGGCAGCTGCGCCCGCGTCGTCTCCAGCAGCCGTCTGCCGAGAAGAAACCCGCGGCCGCCAAGGCACCACCTCCCAAATAGCGCGCGGCGCGCGAGAATCTTCTATGGACACTTTCGTTCAGCAGCTCATCAACGGCCTGACGATCGGCGCAATCTATGCGCTGATCGCGCTCGGGCTACACGATGGTCTACGGCATCCTGCGCCTGATCAACTTTGCCCACGGCGACATCTACATGGTCGGCGCGTTCGTTGGTTACTTTCTGTCGTTCCAACTTGGCTTCGCGACCGGACCAACGCTGGTTGGTCTTGAGCGTGGTTCTGGTCGGCTCAATGATCGCGGCAGCGTTCGTGGGCATGGCGATCGAGCGGTTCGCGTATCGGCCGATCAGAAAATACGCGCGCATGACCACTCTGATTGCGGCCATCGGCGTTTCGCTGCTCATTGAGAATCTCTTTGTCGCGAAGCTCGGCGCCGCGCCGCGAGCCTTCCCGCAATTGCTTCGCGAGCAGAGTTACCCGCTCTTTGGCAACGCCGCAATTTCCAAGTCCCAAATTCTGATCTTTGCAGTCTCGGTGGGACTGATGATGCTGCTGCAGTGGGTCATCTTTAAAACGAAAGTTGGTACGGCCATGCGCGCCGTCTCTTTCAACCTCAACTCGCGCAAAGTTGATGGGCATCAACACCGACTTCATTATTTCCGTTCACCTTCGCACTCGGGTCGGCGCTGGCGGCAGCTGCCGGCGTGCTGACCGCTCAATACAATCCGCAGATTGATCCGTTGATGGGAATTCTAACGGGTCTGAAAGCCTTCGTTGCGGCGGTGCTCGGCGGCATCGGGAACATTCCCGGCGCGGTCCTGGGAGGTTTGTTAATCGGCATTGCCGAGACGTTTGTCGTCGGTTACGGACAAAATCGTGGGCATCCCTCGACGTTTCGCGACGCCGTCGCCTTCGCGATTCTGATCCTCGTGTTGCTCGTGCGGCCTGCAGGTTTGCTTGGGTCGACCGTCCAGGAGAAGGTTTGAGCTGCCGAAATTCAAAGCTTTCTTTCAGGCTTTTGTTCAGGTAATGAGCTAACAGGATGACAATCGTCAAAAGAGTCATAATCACGATCGTAATCGTCATGGCCCTCTATCTCGTGAACGCCTTCATGAGCAAAGAGGGCCTTTTGGTTTCGGGTTTGGCGCTTATCCCGCCGACGTTTTGATGACGCTTACGATCAACATTATCCTCGCCGTATCTTTGAACCTGATTACCGGCTTTACCGGGCAGTTCTCCATCGGCCACGCCGGCTTCATGGCCATCGGCGCTTATTCTTCCGCGTATCTGGTTGTCTATCATGCGCAGTTTTGGGAACGATAGGGCAATACGTAACTGAACGAAGT
>ERZ1370068.3249-contig-2366_pt1 | contig 39382 bp, 68 predicted proteins | sample MGYA00561227_ERZ1370068 | MGnify/ENA primary metagenome ERZ1370068 (study PRJEB38410, sample SAMEA6850437) | metagenome | study: Metagenomic assessment of the ecological functions of the soil: analysis of the soil microbiota associated with the...
TTCGGCGCGTATTGTTCAGTTTACGTATTGCTATTTCGGAAACCGTGTGGCAAAACTCTGCTCAATGGCGCTCACCAGCGCCGCCCAGAAAGGTGTCAGCCCACTGACGGAGAGGATGCAGGACGGGGACAAAATCCGTGACCTGCAAGGCGGGCTCCGGTACCGCCCAACCAATGCTGGAGATAACGCACAAAGCGCATCGCCGACTCTCCTGCGGCAAGGGGAACGAGAGCCACAGGATACGACGAGACGCTCAGCGTCACAAGTCCCAGTGAGTGTGGGAAAAACTAGTGACCACTACCTGGCTGGACAGGAGGAGGAGCTGTACCGCCACGTCACGCTGTGGCTTGCATGCTGCCACCCCATCACATGCCAACGCCAGAGGCTGGCACAGGAGACCTGAGAGCTGGGAGACCTTGCTGGCAGACGTGCACCGGGAGAGCTCGGACGCTCGTGCCGAGGCCTTCAGCCCGCAGCGCATCTTCTGAGGTACGGACCACGACGCGCATGCCTGCCTACTGCTGAGTGCATCACGCTCTTCACCGAGCACCTGCCATGATTGCGAAGGTGAGCTCAGCGAGTGGGTCATAGAGCATAGTATTTTTACAAGTCACGCGCACCGTGGAGTGCCCGGACTGTCGGGAGAGATCTCGAGTGGGTCATGAGCATGATATTTACGGTAAGCTCAACTAGCTCCACTGTAGGCACTGCCACAATCCACGCTTAAACGCTGTCCGCATGAACCAGCACCCACACGATCCCTATCATACCCTTCGTTTTCGCGATTTTTCGAATCTCGATGCTGATCGGCGACGATTGTGCGGTCGACTCGGCGGGACCAGATGATGACGGTGGCCCTCAGCGCTGGGAGATATACGACCGGACGCACTCCGCGCTGGCGCTCGGGCGCGGTGGGTCTCGCGCCGGTTCATCCCGCGCTGCTCGATGCCTGGCCCCGCTGGCCGGTCAAGCGTCGCGGGTCCCGGTCGAAGCGGCCGTCCGTGATCGTCACTCGCGCGCAGCTCGTGGGCGTGCTGGCGCGTCCCTGGAGCGCGGCCGCGCGCTCCCTACCTGGCGCTTTTGGCTCCCTCATCGCTCTGCCATGGCTGTCTCCTCGTGCCAGTGGGAATGGGCGAGGCGTTCCACGGCCCGGCGCGCACGCTCCGAGCCAACGTGATCCCAGCGGCGGTCTTCGAAAACGCCGCGTCATGGCTCAATGGCGTCTGGGCAGCTGGCGTCGATTGTCGGGCCGGTCCTGGGCGGTCTGATCGTGGCCCGCGCGGTGGGGCACGGCGGCTGCCCTATCTGCTCAACGCCCTTGGCGAGGTCATGCGTATGCTCGTGATCGGCGGCATCCGCAGGCGACCTCCACGGCATGCCATCCCGCTCTTGACCAGACAGAGGCGGGGCAGGGCAGGCGTGGCGCGCTACGTGGGGGAGCATCCGCTGTCGTGGCGCACTCCCGTCCTCTTTGCGGCCCTCTTAACTTTAGACTTGTTCTCGCTGTCCTGTTTGGTGGTGTGGAGACGCGTTGCTCCCCGTGTTTTGCGCGGGACCTGTTCACGCGATCGGGCCGACGGGCCTGGGCCCACATCTGCGGGCAGCGGCCCCGGCGGTCGGGGCCTCGGGATGGCGTTATTCCTGGCGCACCGCTTCCGAGCTTGCGGCATGCCGGGCGCGTCTTCTAGCCGCCGTCGCTGGGTGTGGCCTGGTCATGATTGGCTTCACGGGCTGTCGCGTGTCTTCCTGGGCTCTCGCTCGCTCCTCCTCCTGGAGCCTGGCCCCCGGGGCTTGCGGACACCATTAGCACGGCGGTCCGTGAGGTGCTCGTGCTGACCTCCACGCCCGACGCGATGCGGGGGCGCGTTGCTGCCATCGAAGGCGTCTTTGCCAGCTCTACTCAGAATCAGCTCGGTGGCCTGGGGTCTGGCGTGACGACGCAGACTGTTTGGGCCCGTCGTGTCCGAAGGCTCGTCGGTGGCGGCTTATCACGCGACGATTGGAGTCGTCCTCGTGGTCGCTGGCCTGTCTGACCAGCACGCTCCGTCAGCTGCGGACGCTCCTGGCGGTGGAACGCAGCGGTCGGCAGCCGGTGCACGAGGACCATGTCTAGATCACTCCACCTGGGGTTATATGCTCGATGTCTCCCGGAACACTGATGTTGCACACGCTTATTGTGCCGAGTGTGTAATGTTGTGTGGCCTGATTTAGATCACGGGGCTGGCGTATGGCGCCAGGGGTGAGTTTGAGCCATCGAGGCGCTGGTTGCACGTAATTGCCACGCATTGCTTTAAAGAGCGCTTCTCTGTGATATGAGTAGGGGCTGCCCCATGTGCACTGGAGACGCCTCTGCGTGACCGAAAAGTCGCAACCCGTACAGACCATGGCGCCGCGTCCATGAAGGAGCACACCCATGCCGATAGAAGCCCCGCTGGCACCCCAGATCGAGCAGTTCATCCATGACAACCCGCAGGGCGTGCTGACCTCGTTCAGGCGGAACGGCATGCCACAGACTCGAGCATTGTCACCGTGTACCCCGCGATGGCGGCGTTGGGATCTCCATTACGGAGAACCGCATCAAGTTCAAGAACCTGCTCCGCGACCCGCGCTGCTCGGTACTGATCTCACACGCCGACTGGTGGTCCGGGTTCTTGGTCTTTGAGGGCAAGGCGGAGCTCACCCACTCCGGCAACACCGACCCCGAAACACTCCGTCTGGCACGCCGACACATCTTCAGCGCCACCACGAGACGACGCAGTGCCGACTGGGACGAGTACGACCGCATCGCGGCTGCCGACAAGCGCGTCGCGATGGTCCTGCGACCCGATCATATCTACGGTTCAGCCCTGGCCCGCATGCGCCAGCCCCGGCGACGTCAACATAGCCGTGTGGTCTTATGGCGTTCTGCGGCGCTGTGTTGTGCCATCTGCATCCCACACGGGCAGCAGCTTCTGCGCAGCGCTGTGCGAAGGAAGGCTGGTTGGCGAGTAGCGACTTCGGAATATGTTGCATCTCAATGTTCTTCAGATCTCCCGGATTGAGTAGTAACAATCTTAGTAGTTGATAGTATTGCTATGCTGTCTGCGCATCTTTATGACCTAGTCACGCCACCGCCAGGGGCGCTCCTGGACACCTCTGGTGTACAAAGACGGGGAAATTTGCTACAACGATAACCGGGTGGCGTGCGCGTCTCGCACAGCCGCCAGGTGCCGAGAGGGACACATCGATACAAGTGACCCACAGGAGGAGCCGCCATGAAGATCATTAAACCCAGTGCCGTGCCCGCCGAACCAGCCACGAGTCCGCTGTTCACGGGCGAGGTGAGCCGTCAGCCGATTCTGACGCCGGAGATGAGCCAGCATTTTAATTTAGGGATCGTGAACTTCCCGGCGGGTGTGCGCAATAAAATGCACACCCATAGTAGTGATCAGGTGCTGTTTGTGACCGCGGGCACCGGCATTATCGCCACCGAGACGGAGGAGAAGGAAATCACGGTCGGCGATGTCGTGCATATCACGGCGGACGAGAAACACTGGCACGGGGCGACCCCGCATTCCGCCTTCTCGCACATTGCCTTGACGGCGAAGGGCAGCACGACGACGCAGTTCAGAACCGTAGGCGAGTGGGGACGAGCAGGGCCTGCGCCTGCGGCGCCCTGCTTTGTCCCCCGAGACTTTCTGCCCTGGAAGTACTAACCGTGCCAATGCCGATGTCGCCCGCTCCGTCAAGAGGCTAGATCAATTCGTAAAACCGTGGCCTCCTGTTCATAAGTTGACCCTACCCTTCGAGAGTTTCGCCTGCATCGTTGTGCTCCAGATCGGTGGTCGTGTCTTTTTTGATGGCCGCCAATCCACGGTTGTGCCCATACAGAGCACTGAGAGGCGCATACATCCAGGCTTCGCCATATGTCAAGCAGAAATGACGTTTTTCTGCTTGACTTTGCTCGCATCTTTGTCTATCCTACGGCCATATCACAGGAGATCAAGGCTATTGATGTTTTTAGAGCCTTATTTTAAGCGGATATGCACATGTATGACCCTATTTTCATGGCTTCAAGGAATGATGATACACCGCGGTATGCGAGGAAGCCCCCGACACACGCGGTCGTGAGAGCCTCCGACGCCACCACACCCCGTCAGTCCAGGAGGAACCCCATGACGAGTGTGTCCCATCTTGTCGTGCCGTCCCTCACTGGCTGTGTGCTCGTGGCCAGCCTGGTCTTCGGCTACCCAGACGGCTCCGACGCCCTGGCACGGCCTGTGGCAGACGGACCACGCTCGGCCACCGCAGGGCCACAACCCCTGCTCCCTCCCGGGTGCAAATCGGTATGGCGTCCTGGTACGGCAGGCGATGGCAGGGGCGACCGACCGCCAGCGGGGAACGCTATGATCGGCATCAACCGACCGCGGCGCATCGGACAGCGCCCCTCGGCTCGCAGGCGGTCGTCACGAACCTGGCCAATGGGCACGTGGTCCGGTCCGGATCACAGATCGGGGGCCCCACAACACGCCATCGGATCCTCGATCTCTCCTACGAGGCCGCGCGGCGGCTCGCTATGGTACGCACGGGGGCAGCGCGGGTGAAGGTCGAGTTTCTGGCGGCCTCGCCGCCCTGCGGCGCAGCTCCCTGGTGCCAGAGACGCACGGCGCACCTCATTGTGGCGGAGGAGGGTGCGGCAGCGCGTCACGCGGCGCTCTGGTGTGGGTATGTATCTTGATTTTTACCAGCTCAAAAGCGCTCCGTTCCAGATCACCCCCGACCCGACCTTTCTCTTTTGAGTGCGAGTCATAAAGCGGCTTTGGACGCCATGGCGTCTGGCATTGAAGCCCGCCAAGGCTTTGTGGCCATCACGGGCGCCAAGGGCGTCGGGAAAACGACGCTGGTGCATGCCTATCTGGCCCGCGTCGCTCCTCCGCAGCTCACCACCATTGTGCTCTGGCATGGGCGCCTTTCCTTTTGTGGAGATCCTCACCCTCATGGCCTGGCCGTTTCGCTGGGCCGGTGGCGATGGACGATGCCGCGGCCCTGCTGGCCCAGCTGCAGCAGCTCCTCAGGCACGAATCCCTGCAGGGCCGGAAGGTGGCGCTCATCATCGATGAGGCGCAGGAGCTGCCACTCGAGACCCTCGAGCAGTTGCCGTTGCTGGCGAACCTAACACCCTCCGGGAGCCTCCCTCCAGATTGTGCTGATCGGCCAGCTCGGCTCTGCTGCCGCACCTGCGGCGCAGGAGACTCCGCCGCGTGGCGCAGCGCATCGGTATCCGCGCCACGATCATGCCCCTGACCGAGGCCGAGAGCCTGACGTATATCCGCCAGCGCGTGGCCAAGGTGGCCCTGCCGGGGGGCCGCTCTTCACCCAGGGTGCCCTCCAGGCCATGGTACGCCACGCCCGAGGGGTGCCGCGCGACGTGAACCTCCTCTGCACCAACGTCCTGCAGGCCGGGTTCTGGGCGCAGCAACAGCCGATTACGGCGGACCTCGTCCAGCAGATCATGGCCGCGTCCACGGGCGCGAGGCCCTTCCCGCTAGGGCGGCTGGGTCTCACCGCCGCGGCAGGTCTCGTGCTCGCGGCGGGCCTCCTGTGGGTCGCGCCCTTCAGGACCGGGCCGCAGGCCACACGCAGCAACCCTGCGGCGCCGTGCGCATGCTCGTGGATGGAGGCGCCGAGGCCCACGAACTTGCCCCCTGCTCGTGGCACCGCGCCCTGCAGCAGCCAGATCCTACGCCGCCGGCGCGTGCAGAGTCCACCCCCGGCAGTGCGGTCGGACACGCCCCAGCAGGCGAGAGCCACGTCCGCCTCGCGCCGCTGGAGTCGCTGGAGAGCCAGCGCCTGGAGCCACCGCCATCCACGCACCATCACCCCACGCCGTCACCCCAACGCGTCACGCCACTGCCAGCCACCCCACTTGATACGGGACTCAAATCTTGCGACAAGCTGAAGGCGGAGATTCAGGCGAAGCTCGACGCGAAAAGCATCACGGGCTATGCGTTGACCATCATCGCGAGTGGAGACGTTAAAGGACACCATGATCGTTGGGAGCTGCGAGGGCAACACAAAAAAGATTGTCCTCAACCGCTCGCGGAACGCGCAGTAAGACTCTGTCGCGAAATTTTCATCCGCTCAATTTATCACACTTTGTGGCCCACGTAAGCACTGGCAACGAAGCTGACCATCGCCTCTCCGTTCTTGGCTGGACGAACATCTTCACACGGTCCAAAAACGAGCATGACCTTTCCGCAACGGAGATCGGAAGGACACCCTCGGCCGGCGTGTCCTCCGGCGGCGATATCTGCCGTTACTGTGATGACGGTGGTTGCGGGGGAGCGCTATCCTTGGACCGGGCTCGGAAGGGGCGGATATCCCCTCGCCAAAGAGAAACGAGAGCAGCACGAAGCGCCGTCCCTGGCTCACCTCCGTCACTTCGTGCAGGTGCGAGCAGGCGAACACGAGGGCGCCGCCGGCCTCCGGGCGGTAGAGGTGGGGCCCGTACTCCGGAAACCGCAGGTACCCGCCCTCGTAGCCCGCGTTCAGGTTCAGGCTCAAGGCAAAACGGCGGTGCGCGGTGGCAGGGCTCAGGTTGTCGCGGTGGGCGCGGAAAACGCCCCGTGGCGGCGTCATAGCAGGCAATCGTGAAGCCTTCAAAGCGTGTGGCCCGGAAGGCAAAGGCCTTGGAGACCTCGGGCATCACCCGGCGCCCGATCGTGGAGGCAAGATGGCGCACGAGCGGCGCATCCCGCACCGTGTGGTCGCGTCGGCGTTTGCTGTCGGGACTGCAGGGTGGCCTCGCGCCGGTCCCCGCGTGACTGCTCGACGCCGGTGGCGACGTTGCCCTGGGTCTCCCAGACGTGGATCAGGGACTGGCAGATCTCCTGGTCGAGCGCGTAGGGGATCAGGAGCACCGGCGCCTGGGTCGTGATCTCCAGAGGGACGATCTGGGGCAGGAAGGCGTCGAGGAGCGCCAGGACCTTGTGCGCCGTGGCCCTAGCGTCCTGCAGGACGAGCGACGCGAGCACCCGCAGGTTGGGATCGAGCACAAAGAGGGGGATCGTGTCGGTCGCGCCCGGACGATACGCGGTCCGCACCGTCCCCTGGGGGTCGGCAAAGACCAGGAAGCGGCTCGCGCGTCCGGTGAAAACCTGCGGGGTCACCGCCGGGTTGCCACGCTGCACCGCGAAGAGCGCGACGGCGCTGTCGGCGCCGTCGGTGAGGGCCTCAGCGAAGCGCAGCAGGTCGTCCACACCCTCGGCGTCATAGAAGAGGAGTACCGCGGGTCTCCCGCCCGCGTGGGCGTAGAAACGGGTCGGCGTGCCATCCTGGCAGGACAGGACAAAATCCGGCGTCTCTCACCTCGGCCGAGCGGTCGCGTCGCGGTCTGCATGGCTGCCCTCTCCATGTGGCATGTGTAGTCTGCTACCGTCGTGAACGTAGGTACGCGACTTTGCTGGTGCATCATCCATGTTACGCTCTTGTTGCGCAGCCGTCTTTTCCGCAAGCCCGACAGGTATGGTTATCAGCGGTAAAGCCGTACCTCTACGAACCTTGTCCATCCAGTGCCACGCCAACAGATAGAGGATGTTCCCCCTTTCCACAAGGGATGTTTCTCCTGGGCGTGCAGCTCCATATGCCCTTCAGAAAGCTTACGGCGATACCTCCCGGGGAAAGCTTTCGATTGCCTCGACGTGTCTCGCCCTCCGCCGGTAGCGCCCAAAACGAGCCCGCAGCCGTCAGTACGCGAGCTTCTGCAACGCGATCTTGCTGGCGCGTAACTGCTGCTGCAAGGCGATGTCAGCCAGCCAGGTTGCGGCCGCGTTGAAGCGCTCAACGGTTGTGCGCAGCGCCTCAGCCTGTGCGGGAGCGGGCAAGAGTTGGAGTTGCAAGGTCAGTTTCATGCCAAGAATTGTGTTGGTATTACGAGCCAATGTCAAATGTCAACTGACGTTGCAATGCGGTAGAGAAGGGAAGAACGCGGCCTAATCTGGTGCGCGGGATAAAAGAGCTTATGTCTTATCGGACATAAACACGTATCCCGGACATACTCCTGGTCATGGTGTCGTTGCTCCTCATGTGTGCGACCACTCCTCCATCTGTCGCCAAAGACACCGCCAATTCGTGCGCAACGAGTTGGCCCGCTTGTACCACTATCGGACCCGTCAATGCTTACCACCAAAGAAATGACGTCGAGACATACAGTAGGGCTATTGCCCGCTGAAACAGGATCGTCCGAGAGTCTTTCACCGCTTCACCCTATCGAACAGCGTGTCGAGGTTGTCCCATTACTGGAACAGGCTGCCTGTCACCAGGCGCAGAAAGGCCGGCGCGCCGCTCGCTGCATACAGCACCATCCCGTAGGGGTGGACACAACACCGACACTGAGCGCCAGCCTTGCCAGGACAAGGCCGCGACCTCGGGCGCCTGTGAGGTGGGGCCAGCAAGCGCCAGGGCTCATCGACAGAGACTAGGGCATCCAACCCGACACACCGAGCGCCATACCACGCGGCGTGCTGCGCCAGCGCGGCGGTGACGTGCGAGACGACCTCGGCGAGATCCTCCCCGCCGCCGGACCGCGAGGGTTTCCACCATCCGCCAGCACACCGGCATGATGGTGGAGCCGCGTTGCTTGATCTTGCCCGTCACGCTCACACGGGTGATCAAACACCTCCCGCAGGTGAAAATTCGCCTCCCTGAACCGGACATCAATGGGCGCGGCGACCGGCGCGACGACCTCCGCCTCAGCAAAGGCCACCCCGAGAGCGCGGAGCAACGCCTCGACCACGGCGCGGTCACGCGCTGGCTTCATGCGATGCGCCAGCCACAAGCGCGTCGGGGGCGATCCTCCCGCCCTATGGTGCAATCCTCAGCTACGGTGACCGCCATGACACTCCCTCCCTCATAAGAAGTCCCTTTACCAGCGTGTGCTGCACTGTGCCTTCTCATAGCTGTATCGGTCATTCCATGTCTGGACTTGAGGGTTACGTTTCCCTGGCCTGTTGACACGAGTTGGCATGAGGACTTATTAGGACTATTAGATAGCTACTTTAGTTTCTTACAAATCTGAGAGGTTGGCGCACCTGTACAACCTGGTACCGTATCAGCGTCGCGCTACGCATGCGGGTCAGTGTGGCGTGGAAGTAGAGGGGGCGAGTACCGACACGGGACTGGTTCTTCAACCTTCAGAGCCTCACTTCAGGAGGCTTTCGATGAGTAGTAACAAACTCGACCACTCAATCGGGGGAATGTGGAATCATCAGGGCAAGAGCAACGTGCTGCTCTTCCCTTGCAGTCAGCCAAGACCCAGAATGTACAGGTCCCATTCAGTGTCGTGAACGGCTCGGGGGCTCCTGAAATACTACACGCACGAAGCCGCATGAGTTTTTGACCAGTACGGGCGCGTCAATGGTCGGGGAGGCACGCAGGCGCAGAAGGCGGTGGCGATATCGCTTGCCTCAGGGCAAGCCGGAAAGACTTGCCCCTCTGGAGGCCATCGCTGCACCGATACGCTCTGTGCCAACCATGCGCTGCAGGTGCCCTAATCCTCGTGGTGGTGATGGTGTTTCCGGGGCGATAATAGCCCCGGTAGGAGGGTAGCCATACACCACACGCGGCTCGGCCACGATGACCGGCGGTTCGGCCACGATGACGGGTGCGCGCTGCACGATCACCGGCTGCTGGATCACCACCGGCGCCGGCTGCACGATGACTGGCGCGGGGGCGACCACGACCGGCACACCCACGCCGATCGAGACGTGGACCCCGCCTGCCTGGGCCGAGAACGGCAGGGCGAGACTGGCTATCCCGACGAACGTCACCACACCCAACGTTCGTCCAAGGGTGCTTATACAGGAGTATCATGGTGTCTTCCTCCTGAAAATGGACGCTGCATGAGCTCGAGGAGAGCATGCCGCAGACCGCTATCACAGATTCTTGTCTTCAGTGGCACAGCAGGATACCAGCACAGCCAGTGGCGCTGTCGGCATCTCGTACCGTCTCTTATCGGTCGAGCGCGCACGAGACCATGAGCGGGCGCAGTGGCACAGAGGGTAAACGAGCGAGGCAAGGGGAGAGAGAGGGGAGTCCGCCGTGCCTTATACCTTCAGGGGTTGGGGTGCAGTTCGTATCACAAGCTGAAAATCTCAGCCGTCTCTACCCCATTGAAGTTGCTCAGGTTGGCGGCATACTAGATCACACGATTGAAATCCATCGAAACCACAAAGGCGATGTGTGCTACTTGAGCTGGTCGTTTGTGCTGCTCTTTGAGACAGCCTTCATTCGCTCTTTTTAGCTCCTTCTCGTCGTCGTCAATCTCCTCGCTGGCACGTTTGAATTCGCGTAGTCCCTTACCCAGTCCTTTGGCCATCTCTGGAAGCTTCTCACCGCCAAAGAAAAGACGGCGATAAGGAGAATGAGCATGATCTCTTGCACCCTAAGCCAAACATATACTCTCCGAACAACGCTTTCTCTTCGCGATACTGCACGTGCAGGAGCACCATTCTGATCACAAACAGCAGGATTTCCATCTTTTCGTGCTCCGCAAGGACACACACGCACTGGCTCACACAAGAAAGCATACCTCTTAGCATGCTCCCCACATGGGCGCTGGTGCTCAATCTCGCTAGGCGTTTGCGCCTAATTTGGGGGCCGCGAACCAGATGCGTTCATGTAAAGCACCACATGAACACACCTGGGCGCAGTACAAGAAAATACAAGGCGTGCCTGAGGCTCTCTTAGGCCGGCGCAACCGCACAGCTCTACTTGTCCAACCAGACGGTGTCGAAGCGTACGACATCATAGATACCGAAGTAGTTGGACGGATTGTGGCCCTTCACGTAGGTGTACCAGCCATCGTTCACCCGCTCCCAGGCGACCGGGAGTAAGGGGGATCTTGCTCCATAAGGGTTTCGGCCTGGCGCATGAGGCCCTTGCGCTTCTCCTGATCCAGCTCATGGTCAATCTGGTCCACCAGCTTGTCGAACGGTTCATGATGCCATTGCGAGTAATTCTGCGGTCCATTCGTTGCGGTACCAGGCATTAAAATAGTCCGATGGATCGAGCAGCGTCGAGACGATGGCACTAATGGTGATATCGAAATTGCTTACCGGGCCTCGTCGAACCAGACCGACGTTTGTACCGTGCGCATGGTGGTCTCGATGTTGAGCGCTTCTCTTTCAGCAGCGCCTGAATCGCTACCGACCACAGTTTATGATGGGGAGCTCCCGGACCATGAAATCCACGTGCTTGAGGTCGTTGGCATGGCCAGCCTCTGCCAGAGGCGGCGCGCCTCGGTGATGGCCGCTTTGGGATCAGGCTGATAGCCCAGCCGTGCCGCCAGTGTGTCAGGCGGGGTGGCAAACTCTGAAAAGGGATAGAGGAACCCGCCTACCAGCATAGGCGCCATGTCTTTGACGACATCCACCAGCACTGGCCGATCCAACACCAGATGCAGCGCCCGCCGCACGCGTGGGTCGCCAAACGGTTTGTGCTGGGTATTCGTCCAGACCGCATGAATCACGCTCTGGTAAAGGGACGTGCTCGCCATCCCGGGCGTCTCGTGGACTTTCCGGGCCGTCGCCGGATCCAGACCGCGGGTATAATCGACCTTGCCGGACAACAGCGCCCCCCATCTCGGTCGAGAATGGGGCCAGATGATAGACTTCGAGGCCATCGAGGTAGGGCAACCCGTCGTTCCAATAGTCGGGGTTGCGCTCCATCACCCAGACCTCCTTATCGACCCGCTTCATGCCGGAACGGACCCGTGCCCGAGGTAGTCCATCACCTGGCGCAAGTTATAGTTGTGCTCTTCCAGAGTCTTCTTGCGCACAATGATGTTCCAGCTCGCTGGCGAAGGCCCCTAGCATAAATTACCTGCGGACGCGGTTCGTGCAGTTTGAACTCGATGGTATGGGCATCGCGCACCTGATTTCACTCACGGACGAGAACAAAGGTGTCCGGGGACTGCTAAACCCCTTGGGGAGGCCAGATGAGCCGGGCGTAGGTCGCTTTGACGTCGTCCGCCGTCAACGTACCACCACCGTCATGGAACTTCACGCCCTTGCGGAGGAAGAACGTGTAGGTCTTGCTGTCAGGCGTGATCTCCCAGCTGTGTGCCAAGTCCGGAATGATGGTCTGCCCACTGTCCAGGGAGGTTGCGCCGGATGAGATTATCATACATGGCACCTTGCGTCCCGATATTGGACACGGTCCCCGATTGATGCACGTCAAAGTGCGCTGGCGCACTCAGAATCCCACTACCGCGAGACACCGCCACGCTTGGCCGTGGGTTCAGGTGCTTGCAGCTTGAAGTCTGGCGCGGCCCACGCCTTGGGGGCTCTCCCAGGACGCCCAGCGCCAGGCCATACACCCTGAGTGCCGTGCCAGCCGCTGTGCCGAGCAACGCTCGCCGTGTCCACCCCGATGGGTTCCACCCTTGGCTCTCCATACTATACCCTTCCATAGATAGGGGTCTCCCGAATCCCCGCAGAGAAAACCACACTTGCGGTGAGAAAAATGCGCAATTTATCGTTGTTTGTCGCGCGTAAAAACTGGCGGAAGAGCTGAGCATCTCCTCCCAATATCAGCGCATCTCGTGCGAAGAGAGGAACCTCATCGAGGCCACCTTGGGCCCAGGTATGCCAACTTCGACCAACGACACACCTTGATACATGGCGCGATGGGGCAGAGCCAGTCGCGGGAGGTCTGGAGCACCCGCGCCGCGTCTGCGATCGTGAGCCATTTATCGTTGCAAAGCGCCCCCCTCTCTGGGTGGTTCTTTGGGTTGAGGTGTGTGGATTCTTCGTATTTTTGCACGGATTGCCGGAGAATCGCGTTGACTTGTTCGAGATGGTGGACGCGTTCGCGGAGTTTTCGCTCTTCTCCCATCAGCACAGCGTTGCGTCTTTGCAGTTCCTGAAAGCGCAGGCGCAGCGTTTCCTCCTCGTGGCTCCGGTGCGTGGTATGGGAAGAGCCATGGCGTCGCTGCACCTGAAACTCTTTGATCGCCGCGTTAAATACCTGGCGGTCTTTGAGCAGATCAAACGCCTCAGAGAAGTGCAGCGCCTCCGGGCGTTGTGTGCCGTTATGCCGGTCAGGATGGACGCACGCGAACAAGGCGCGCGCGATCCTTGTACAGTATTCGTACAGCTCATCATGGGTCAGGCCAAGACCGAGAATCGCCGGCGTCAGGCCGATCATGGTGAGAGGATTCTTGGTCACACCTCCTCCTCAGGCATCGTGCTGTGCTGCATCCGCAGCACGCGGATCGCAACAGTAGCGACCTCCAGACGCTTGACAGCGTCGAGCGTCCACGGGCCGGTGACATGGTGAGTCAGACACACGGCCTTTGTTAGTAGCGTACATACCAATAACCAGTCGTGCTCGTTGGCGGTATTGCCGTGGTCATGCGCTTCCTCCATAAAACCCTGCAAGGGGACTGCCTGCTTGAGCTGGCGGAGTCGTCACGCAATGCCTTTCCTTGCCAATCAGAGGAGAACGCGTGTAGCACAATGCGCAACCGGTTGTGGCTCCTACCATACCCCGTCGTGCTGGACTTGTCGAGCGGCCGCCGACCGTGGCGGCGGCGGCATCACAGGCAGCTAAGGCACGGCGATAGGGCCGTCACCAGGACAGAGGGCCACCAGTCCTTACATCGCCGTATTCCCGCCGTCAACAAACAGCAACGTACCGGTGACAAACGAGGCATCGTCCGGAGGCAAGAAACAAAATGCAGTGTGCGACTTCCCGCGGGTACCGGGCCGTTTGAGACATAGTCTCGCGGCCAAGTTACTTCGAGAAACGCTGCGAGCTGGCTCGGCCAGATTCGGCGGCTCGCTGTTCGTGAAAACGTGTCCAGATGGGACCCGGCCCCACGGCATTGACGCGAATACCGTCTGCCGCATGATCGCGTGCCATGGAGCGCGTCAGACCGGCAACTGCGGCCTTGGTGGTATCGTACTGCGCTACGGTGCCGCTGCCAGCCACTACCGAACGGATGGAGGCCACATTCACAGCGAGTGCCACCACCGGCCCGTTGCATCACTGGAATGGCAGCCTTGGCGCAAACGCGTAGCCCTTGAGGTTCACCCCAAGCATGGTGTCCCAGCTGGCTTCGCTGGCTTCCGTCACGCGGCTGGTACATGCGGATGCCAGCGTTGTTGACCAGAATATGCAGGTGGCCGAAGTGCGCTTCGGCCTGTTGAATAAAGGCTGTAGCGTCGGTCTCGCGTTGCATCTGCGCTTCGACGAAGAGCACCTCGGCGCCACTGGCTTGCAATCCGGCGGCAATGCGCACGCCGCGTTCGCGGTCTCGGTCGGCAAACGCCACCCTGGCACCCTCTTTCAACAAAACAGGCGGAGAGGTGGCTTCTCCAATGCCAGAAGCCCCACCCGTAATAGCCGCCACTTTACCGCTCAAACGTCCCATAGTGACTCCTAACAAACCAGGCTGAAAAATGAGGGGAACAAGAAAAATCCTGTCGGCCATTATCGCACAAAGGGCTGCGGTGTTCAGCCACAGGCATACCTCAGCCAACCAATTAGGACTATTAATCTTGGATCAATATTGGACTGACGCGGGACATCCGTAGAAGCAGGGTAGTCACAACCTGGGAACGCCTCCCTGATCCAGCGCCCAGCGTGGCTTTGAGTGCGGCCGATTGCGAGGGTTTGGAAAGGTAATCATCCATGCCTAGCGGCGAAACACCGCTCGCGGTCGCCCGCCATGACATTGGCCGTCATGGCGATGATGATGGGCAGGTGCGCCGTCGTCCGTTGCCAGGGTGCGAGAGCAGATGGGATGCAACAGTGGCGTCGTTGCCTGCCTGGCGCCCGCGCTTCGCGCCGTATGTATCTCCCCGGTGGCGGCAAAGCCATCCATCTCCGGCATCTGGCAGTCCATGAGCACGGCGGCATAGGGCAGACGCCCCACCGCGTCGAGAGCTTAGCGGCCGTTGGCGGCGACCTCGACCTGGTAGCCCATTTTGTCGAGCAGGCGCACCACCACCCGCTGATTGACGGCGTTATCTTCGACCACCAGAATACGAGGGCGGCTGCAGGCCTGGGAGGCAGCGTCGGCAGCGGCAGTAACGAGTGCCGCTCGGTGGCGGTCCTGGCCGCCGCAGGTTCTGGGGGACGCCGGGGCTGTGTTCGAGTGTCCACCGCCAACGGGAGGGTGAACCAGAAGGTGGACCCTGGCCCACACGGCTGCTGACACCGATGGTGCCGCCCATTAACTCGACGAGTTGTTTCGAGATCGCCAGCCCCAACCCGTCCCGCCATACTGGCGGGTGGTCGAGGCATCCCCTGCGTAAACTTCTCAAAGAGCTGGGCGACGTTCCGCTCGGGAATGCCGATGCCGGTGTCCTCGACCGCGAACCGCAGGCGGGCTGTGGCGCCCTGCAGCGCCTCACACGTCACCGTCAGCCGCACCTGCCCGCTGTGCGTAAACTTGATCGCGTTGCCCATCAGGTTGGTCAGCACCTGACGGATGCGGCCCGCATCGCCAACGACCCGACAGGGGGCATCCGAGGCGTACTGGACGACGAGGACGAGACCTTTGGCCTCGGCTTGGACCCCGAACAAGGCCCGCACCTCGGCGATGGCTGTGTGGACATCGAAGGGGAGCGGTTCGATGAGGACTTTGCCGGCTTCGATCTTTGGAGAAGTCCAGGATATCGTTGAGAATCGTGAGCAGGGCCTCTGCAGAATGCCGCGCGGTCACCGCATAGTCCCGCTGCTCAGCGCTCAGGTCGGTATCCACTAACAGGCTGATCATCCCGAGGACGCCGTTCATCGGCGTGCGAATCTCGTGGCTCAGTGGTGGCCAGGAACTCCGATTTGAGACGCGCCGCCGCGAGCGCCCCATTGCGCGCTTCCGTTAACGCTGCCGCGTGCCGCTCCAGGTCGCTGGCTTGTTGCTCGACCCGCGCGTGGGCCTGTTCCAGGTCGCGGCAATGGCGTTGGAGGATCTCATTGGCCTCCCGTAATGCGGTCGTCCGCTCCTCCACCTGCCGTTCCAGGGAGGCGCGAATGCCCTGCAGGGCACGATGACTCTGGGCCTGCCGCGCGAACGCCTCGGTGAGGCTGCGGCTCGCCAGGAACATCAACACGGCGGTCACCGCGCTCTGGACACTCTGGACGACCCACACCGAGGCTGCGGTGACCGGCACGGTGAGCGGCGTCAAGACCCCCGACTGTTCCGCCAGTAGGAGCCCGAAGCTCGCGGTAATACTCACCCCTGCAAAGCCGAGCGCCCCGCGTCCTCCTAAGAGCAGACCGGCTATCACGATCAGGAACAGATAGGCATGAAAGATCGGGAGACGGACCCCCGAAATACACCAGGACAAGCGTCGTGATCCGCAGAGTGCTCCAGGGAAGAGGAGACAGGCAAGGCGCACGTGGCCCCGACGCGTCAGGAGCCACACGACCACGGCCAGCACCATCATGAGGCCGGCTACCGCCATGAGGGGAGAGGATGGGGATGAAAGACCAAGGAAATGAGGCCACGCAGCGCAAAGAGCACGGACTGCCGAGCGTCATCGTGTTGAGCAACGCGGCGACGCGGGTCTGTTCTTCGTCGGCAAACACTCGGGGAGCCGGGAGGAGTCGCAAGCGCATCAACATCGTCTATTTTCCATCGCGATCAAATCGCAATCAAGAGAAATCCAGGAGCGCTATCGGCAGAAGTCGACTGGAGATGGGAGACGGCATCCGCACCTCGTGAGGCTAGCACGGCCTCCCAGTTGGATCTGCGATGACGATGATGCTCCAAGAACAGATCGGCACAGCCGCACAAAACCTTGAAGGGGTTCCGGGCGTTCTCCGGGGCAAAGGGGTGTGGTCGCACCCGTGTGTGCAGACGCGGTGTGAAGAGTGCTCCCCGCCTGGAGGGCGATGACGCGGCCAGGTGAGGCACACGACCCACCGTCGGCGATATGCAGCATACCGTCTCTTGATCGCCGGCATGCCGCTCCGGTATAGCCTATCTGGGCCGTTGCCAGCCGAGCCAGTCGCAGATGGCATCCCCCATCACCAGCTCCTTGTCGCGCCCCTGGAGCCAGGACAGCTCTTCTGTGAACATCGTCACGCATTGCCGGTACGAGCACGGCATGCGGGTGATATCGGTGCCCCAGAAGCAGCGCTGCGGGCCAAACGCGTCAAAGATCTGCCGGATATATTGGTGGATGTTGCGGTAGGGATAGGGCTGGCTCGAATAGCTCGGCGCGCCGGAGAGCTTCACCGCGACATTGGGGTATTTGGCGAGGGCCAGCATCTCGCCCAGATTGGCAAAGGCGGCATCATCGGTCCCAGCCGCCGCCACCGCCGCGGCCATGGTGGTCGATATGCAGCTTCAGCCCGGGATGGCGCTCGGCGATCGTGCCGAGGTCAGCCATATGGCCGCCGGCCAGCAGGCCGATCGGTAGCCCTTCCTGCTCGCACGCGCGCCCAGAACCAGTCGAGCGAGCCGTCGGTCCACCAGCTTTGCTGGTGCGGCTGGTTGAAGGTGAAGCGGAAGCCGAGCATGCCCGGCCGTTGCCGCCAGTGTTTGACGATGTCGAGCCGATCCGGGCTCTGCAGGTCGAAATGCCCCAGGATACAGAATTTGTCTGGGTGGTGGCGCACCGCGTCGACCGCCAGCACGTTGACCGCCTCGCCCAGCGTGCTGGGCGGATGGATCACTGCCGCGTCGACCCCGGCCTCCGCCATCTCCTGCAAGGCATCGTCCATCGAGTAGGTGGGGATCTGCCGGTGTTGCGGCGACATTCTGCCATTTTCCCAGAGGTGTATTTGTGAATCGACGATCGGCATCGTGTGCCTCCTTCCGGTGAAGCCTATACTTTGACCCGTCCCTGCACGCTGGGGCGTGATGCTCTCAGCGTCGGTCGCTGAGTCTGCGAAGCGTGGGCGAGCTTGCCGTCGGCTTTCCCGGTACATTGGAGCAATAATCCAAAGCTTGGCATTATTGCTCGTTTTTAACGAAAAAAGCCTACAGGGAATTCCCCAGCCAGCCGAACTCGGAGATGTCGATGATGACGCCGTCGGGACCGCTCAACTTGACCTCAGCATTGCTGGGGCGCTGGCCTCTGCCAGACTGGCCGTGCCTTCCTGCAGCTTCGAGGGGCGTCAGCCTGGTGGCCCCCGCCTGCTCCATCCTCTCGGCGCATGCGAGAACGTTGTCTACGATGAAGCCGATGTGGTGAATGCCGCTGAAATCTTCCCCTGCTCTCCCACGTCTGGGTCATCGCGCTTCTTGCAGGCCCGGATGGTCAAGTTCAGGTCACCATCGCTGAGGTAGATGTGGGTGCTGCCACCCCTCCCAACCTCTGCCATCCCGAACACGTCTTTGTAGAAGGACGCGACCTTCTCCAGGTCGTGGGTGGTCAGGGCTATATGCTTGATTTTCGCCATGCGCTCTCTCCTCAGGATGCGCCCGTTCGTGGATGTGTCGCAGCCAGACTGCGCCTGCAGTCTGGGATGGGTTACAATGGCACGCCGCAGCAACACATGACGTCTTGCCATCGCCGCTGGTAGCCGCAGTATAGCATGCGACAGTGAGGACATACAATCGTGCCGCAGGGCTGTCGTTTCTGGCTTGTGTCGTGGCGCCGTCTGTAAGAAAATGAGGGCTGCGACTTGGGTTGATCATGGTATTCAGGTCTTACATTCCCCGTATCGAGGAGAGCCCCATGGCGGAGTACATTCCTAGCCCCAGGAGTGGGTGCGCGACCAGGTCGAGCTCTACGAGCGCAGTGGCGGGACCGACGGCACCACGCTCCGCGACACCGGGCTGCCCGTGATCATCGTGACCCACACCGGCAACAAGACCGGCGCGATCCGCAAGACCCCGCTGATGCGCGTCAAGGACGGTGCCAACTACGTCCTCGTCGGGTCGACGGGCGGGCGCCGACGCACCCGGTCTGGGTGTACAACCTGCGCACCAACCCGGCCGTCGAGATCCGCGACCACACCGTGGTGCAGGCGATGCGGGTACGCGAGGTCGAGGACGAGGCCGAGCGGGCGCGGCTCTGGGATCTCGCCGTCGCGGCGTATCCGCCGTACGCGGACTACCAGACGCGGACCACACGACAGATCCCGGTCTTCGTCGCGGAGCCGGGAAGCTAGCGGGACGCGCGGGCGTCGGCCAATCGCACCCGACGGGGTGTTGCCCGGCCCCCATAGACGAGTCGAAACCGTATGAGGAGGGCGTGTCATGCCAGCCGTGAATACCGTGTTGGGGCCAGTGGAGACGGCTGACCTGGGCTTTACCCTGAGTCACGAGCATGTGGGCACCAACGCCGCTGGCCTGCGCCACACGTACCCGGAATTCCTCGACCGCGCCGGCCTGCTGGAGCAAGCGGTGGCGGCCATGCGCGAGGCGTACCAGGCAGGCGTGCGGACGATGGTCGAGGTGACCACGTTTGACCTCGGCCGGGATATCGGCCTGATCCAGGAAGTCTCCAGGCAGAGCGGGGTCCAGCTCATTGCCGCCACCGGCAACCATCTGGCCGTGCCGCGTCCCTTCGGGGAGGTCGCGCCGGATGTCATCGCGCGCCTGTACAGCAGGGAAATCGAGGAAGGGATCGAGGGGACCGGGATCAAAGCCGGCATCATCAAGGTCGCCAGCGACCGGGGAGGGATCACGCCGCCGCAGGAGGTGATCCTGCGCGCGGCGGCACGGACGCACCATCGCACGGGCCTCCGATTTCCACCCATACCTGGTCGCCCGACCGGGTGGGGGACCAGCAAGTCCGGATTCTCGAGGAAGAGGGCGTGGACTTACACCGCGTCTACATCGGCCACAGCAACGACGACACTGATCTGGGCTACCTGCTGGGGCTGCTGGAGAAGGGCGTGTGGTTGGGGATGGACCGCTACCCCGGCGGACGTGTCCCCGGCACCCCCGACTGGGAGCAACGGACCGCCATCGTCAAGCAACTCATGGACGCGGGCTACAGCCATCGCCTCATGCTGTCCCACGATTACTCGGTCCCCCAAAGCCCGCTATGGGGCGGAGGTCCAGGAGGCGCGCCGCCGGGCCAACCCCGATGGCTATGCGTTCATCTCCCGGCGGGTGCTGCCCTCGTCTCAAGGGAGCTGGGCGCCTCAGACCACGACATCCACCAGATCACGGTGGAGAACCCGCGGCGGTTCTTTGAAGGCAGCTGAATCTCCCGCAGGTGGCACCCACGACGTGGATGTCAGAAAGGACGGCAACGCATGATCCTGGCCCAATCGCTCGCGGCAGCGCGTGCCCAGCGCACGCCGCGTGTCCTGCCAGATGGCCGGGCCATCTGGGTGTCCCAGGTGTTCCCGGCGTCTGGTGCGACGCCAGAGATGCCGGTGGCGTCGTTCGTGGAACAACTCCCGCATACGATGATCCCATCGCATTTCCACGCCGTGAACCAATTTCAGGTGCTGGTCGAGGGCCAGGGCACCCTGGGCAAACGCGCGGTGCACCCCTGACCGTGCATTATACGAATGGCTTTACCGGCTATGGCCCCTGTGCGCTGCCGCGGCAGGCCTGGCCTTTTTCACGTTCCGGAATCGCTATGATGCGGGAGGGGCACGCTACTTCCCCGCCGGACAGTCCTTTATGCAACCGGCGCCCAAGCGCCACCACCTGGCAGGCCCGCTGGTCCTCAGCAGTGCGGCGGCCTTGCACAGCCGGCAGCACGCGACGTGCGACCTGGTACTGGCCCCGGAGGACGATGGACTCGCCGCCTGGTGTCTGCGTCTGGGGCCCCACATGCGCACGCACGCCCCAGACCCGGCGCACGGCGGCGGGCAATATCTCCTCGTGGCGGGCGGCACGCTCCTGCACGACGGGGCGAGGCTGCCGCAGCTCTCCTGCCTCTATGTCTCCGCTGACAGCGGCCCCTTCTGTGCTCCAGAGCGGTGCGGAGGGCCTGGAAACCCTGCTGCTCCAGTTTCCGGTGGCCGAAGCCTCTGCCGTCCAGCCTGGGACGAGGTCGCAGACGCGAGGACGTGCCCACGGCGGCGCCGGGGCAGGGCATGCGGGGATTCCCAGGCCGTCAGGAGGCCGTGGGACGCCTGCCATGGCGGACCCAGAGCATGTGGCGCTGGTGCAGCAAGGGGTGTCCGCGATCGCTGCCTGGCGTGACGCGCATCCTGGGGAGCGCCTGCACCTGGCCCAGGCCGATCTGGCCGGGGCGAACTTGCGTGGCGCCAATCTGCACGGAGCCAGACTCTATGCAGCCATCTTAGACGGGGCGGATCTCGTCGGGGCCAACCTGCAACAGGCAGATTTACGCGCTGCCTCGCTGGTGGAGGCGGACCTGACCGGTGCACGCCTGCAACACGCATCCTTGGTGCGGGCCAATCTCACCAGAGCCCGCTTGCCCTGGGCCCGTTTGCCCCGTGCCCACCTGCATGGGGCGCACCTGCACGAGGCGCATCTCCAGGAGGCCAATCTCCAACGGGCGTACCTGGTGGGCACGGATCTGGGTGGTGCGGATCTACGTGGCGCATATCTGGAACGGGCAGACCTCCAGTGGGCCAACCTGCAAGAGACCATCTTGAGAGGCGCGCGCCTGCAGGAGGCGAACCTGCACGAGAGCGTCGTGGGGTCGACCGTCTTCGGCCACACGCATCTGCACGGCGCGCGGGGCTGGCCACCTGCCGACACCAGGCCCCCAGCCCCCTCGATGTGGGGACGTGCACCTGCTCAGGGAGCCTCCCGGCGGATTTTCTCCGCGGCTGCGGCTGGTCGGACGCACAGATCGCCAGCCTGGCAGGGCACCTCCAGGAGCCGCCCGTGTCTGCGTGTATTGAGCGCTCGCTCGCCCTCCCGACCGCCTATCAGCAGGGGGCTGTTTCTGCTGGCCTCCGTGAGCACCGTCCTGCACCAGCAGCATCCTGACATCCCGATCCACTGCCGCCTTGCGCACAGTGGGCCGATGATCCGTCTGCTGGTCGAAACCCCAGGAGGAGCGCGCGAGACGGTGGAACAGACGCTGCAGGTGTACGGCGGGATGGTGGCGGAGCACCAGCCGCCCGCAGCCTGGCTCGTCGACTCGGTCCAGGCCCACCACCTGCGTCAGCACTTGGAAGGCGCGACCACGGCGTTGCGCTTGACCTACGACGTCTCCCTGCGGTCGGAGCCACCGGAGGTCCCGCTGCCCCTGACGGTGGCGGAGCGGCTGCGCCATCTGCGTCACCTCGTGGGCACCGCCCTGCATGAGCTCTAGGATGGATCGTTTCCATGCGGGATGTGCTGGGCCCACAGGAGCACACGCCGTCATACCGTGCACGGTACGCGGCGGCGTCCGCGTATGCCGCGCCCACGGACGCGCCAACAGCAGCGGCGCCAGCACCCGCAGAGACGCAGTGCATGATACCCGCCACCAGCCCTCAGACATCCTGGCGCTGCCGCAGCAGTGGTGACGCATACATGAGGCGCTAGCCGCCAGGGCACCTACCCCGCACAGACAGCTGCGCCTCCCCGCAGGGCGTCTCGCAGGCATTATTTCGTATTGTTGCGTTTACGAGTCAGCCTTCTATAACTCGTATCCATTGTCGTTTCAGTTCTATGACATGTCTTTATTTGTCTCTTAGATGTCTTATTATCATACTTCAATAATGATAGTGAATCCATGTAGAATTTTGCTACGAAGTTATACATAGGAAACATCTAAACGTCATGTAGGGACGTTTTTCCTTGTGAGAATATATATCCTCGTGGTGGAGATGGCTCGTGAGGCGTGCCGAGCCAAGAAGCGACCGCACGAGCCCTCGTAGCATGGCAGCCAAAACGGTCCCGCATGTGCCGCGGAGAAAGCCGGCCAGGCGCTGGGGCACGCCTGCGCAGTCACTGCCGGCGGTGCGGTCGGTTGTGGAGAGCACAGCACGCGATGTGGTAGAGGAGTTGCCGCTGTCTGGCCTATGGAGATACTGACGAGCGCAAGAAATTTCTCCGATTCTTGGTGGAAGATAAGAGATCGCTCTCGGAGAGAGCTACGCGTGGACAGCGGCGTAAGGGGTACACAGCATGCGTCAAGGTGTGGCACGCCTTGGGGTGTGAAGCCTGTGGACAATGGACCGACTTCTGCCAGCCACACGGCGGATGAGCGGGCTACCCCTGCGACCTAGGCTGACGATGAGGAACCTGCGGAAGCGTCGTCACAGACGACAGGTGAAAATGGCTGAGACACCTGGCCCAAAATGGGAAAGCGGGGGCCAGGCGGGATCTCCCCTCCCGCCTGGGCTGTCCCTGATCCGCTCGGCGTAGAGCAGGCAGCTACGGGTCGCTAGAACGTCTCTTCTGACGGAACTGGGGAACTCCAACACCGTGTACCCCATGTGAGGGGACGCAAAAATGCCAGCGTACGGGATGGAGGACGGAGGCAGCGTAGTAGCCCAACGCCTGGCTGTAATGGCCAGGACATGGTGAAGGTCTGTCAGGGTAAGCCTGTCAAAAGGGAAGCCAACGGATGCAGAGAGGAAGGCAGATGACAGTCCTCTGAGGCTGGTGCACCTCTCCGTCGGCAACGACGAATCCGCCCTTCCAGAGTCGACAGGCCCAACTGGAAAGCGGAGTGCGCGGAAACGTGCCTGCTCCGTTTGGAGCGGGGAAAGGCTGCAAGGCCCTACCTATCGCTCCTATAAGAGGATGAAGAGGCTATGACACGCATCATTCTTCCATGGCTCGCTGCACTGCTGGGCCTGGGGGTCTTGCTGCCCCTGGCTGTCGAGGCTCAGAGCCATCCGCTGCGCCATATCGTGGTCGTCGGGACGGTCGCCAGTGACGGGCGTTGCACGGGGTCCTCACGATCACCCGGTTGGCGCTCAATGAGACCGGCCAACTGGTTGCCACAGGGACGCTGGCGGGCACTGCAGGGACCCAGGTGATACAGGATACGTTTACAGCGATTGCAGACCAATTCAGACAAGGGGATGGTCCCGGCGTCTGTGAGCAGCTCATCCTGGACCTTGCTCCATCCCACCTCGATGAGCTCGGGCTCACGGTCGAGGTGTCGCGAATGACCCTCGACCTCACCGCGCAGCGCGGACCGGACACGTTGCTCGGGCATCTGCTCTGCGCGCTGACGTATCTCCTGGAGAATCCCTCGGGAACGTGAGTGGGATTCAGATTCTCCTGAACGCCATCAACCCACGGCTCTCCTCAGGGGTGTCTCGTCATGAATCCCAGGGGCTGCCAAGAACCTCTCCAGAGGAGCGACGGCGTATACTCATCTACGAATACGAAACTGTGGCAGAGGCACTGCGTGGTTGAACGGTGCCGGTGCAGACCGCGTCCAACGGCGCACTCAGGTCAAACTGGATTTAGACCGCATCACCTGCATTCTGGCGTGTGAAGCAGTCTACCGCCGGGGAGCGTTAGCGTTGACGCTGTTTCCACGAGAGACCTGCCGCAGCAACGGGGGCGCTCGGGCAATGGGTGGGAGAACGTGGCAAAGCTACCTCCACAGACGCGCCTATGCCTTCACAGAAGGCCCAGTCACGGAGAGTAGCTGCGGCTGCCACGTCGGTCGACGCGTGGAGCGAGGTGGGCCCACAGCCACCAGTGATGGCTCCACCGGCAGCGGGTAGCGTCGATCGTGCCTCGCGCGGTCCAGACAGGACGACGACCACAGGTGCCGTGGAGCCTGGGGCACGTGCCGCGCCGCTCACCGGTGGGCGCTCGCCACCCCCGGTGCCGGTGCGGTCCCCCACCCGGCGGGCGGCACGCTGCGGCCTTGCTGGCATGCTCAGACTCCCTGGCATGAAGGCGTCCCGGACCCACACCCGGCTGCGTCCCACGGGCCATGCACGACGTCCCTGTAGCAGTGGCGGTGGTGCCCGTGGTGCGGGCTGGGTGAGGTGATGGGCCGCGCCGTCTACCAGCGCGGCTGGCGCGGCTCACGGCGCGGTTCCCGCGGCCGTGCTTCGTTGACTGTGAGAGCGCGGCCGGCGAGTGACGTGCCATTGAGGGTGTCAATGGCGCTTTGCGCTGCGCGGCTGTCCGGCATCTCGACGAAGCCAAAGCCGCGGGAGCGACCCGTCTCGCGGTCCGTCATAATCCGAATCGTGTCCACCGTCCCATACGGCTCGAAGAGCTGGCGCAGGTCTTGCTCCGTGGTGGTAAAGGCGAGGTTGCCCACAAAAATGTTCACGCATGGTTCTCCCGAGGAAAAGGTGTACACCATCGCTAGGTCACCCGCACCGTCTGTCGATATTCTACGGTCGTAGAGACATGACGAGGGATGGTCCAGAGGATAATGAGGAGATCGTGCCAGAAAGCGTGCCAGTGTGCAAGAGCCATGTGCACTGGGAAAGGGTGCGCCGTGTCACGCACGGAGTGCATTGCCTCCAGAGGAGGCCGAAGTTCAAGGCAGATGACTTCGAGGCGACCGCCTGCCCTGGACCCGAAAGGGCGAGGGGACAAGGAGAGTGCTCAAACTTGAGGGAGCTGATGCACCACAGAGCTATGCAAACCACGCGATGACTGGCACACAGCTGCCGCGTCTGGGCATCACGGGTGACCATCGTGTACCGTTATTCAACTTCCTACCCACTGTGAGAGGAGGCGTTTCATGCGGCATCGCCAGACGAGCACAAGCTCACGTTTCTTCGTGGCTCTGGTTTTCTGCATAGCTTAGTAGGTGTGTGGGATCTCATGGCGGATGAGTCCAGTCCATGGCCATCTCAAAAGGTTTTTGATCTTCAAAGAGACGAAGATCATTGCAGTGATTGAACGCAATGCGGATATGCGAAGGGGAGTCGAAGGGACGTATGCTGTGGAGGGCAATCGGATTATTCTTACTGGGCTCTTTATTGATACCGCACCAGAACGAGGCGCGCCGGGCGATGGTGAGTTTGCGATTGATGGTGACATGCTGACGATCACATGGCTCTCGACGAATCAGACGCGCCAAATGCCCAATCACGTCGATAAATTTCGACGCCGCGCCCAACTCGTCGATGGAGTGGTCCTCCCACCAGTGGCGATCTACGAATCAGACGCGCCAAATGCCCAATCACGTCGATAAATTTCGACGCCGCTCTGCATGGCAGGAGCACGGGTCAGGGTGGAGACCATAACACCGACAGCGCCGTAGCCTCATCTGGATATTGCATCGCCGACTCACCTATGATGCCGGCGCACGTGAGCGGGATGTTGCCCCTTGGTGAAACCGACTTTCATTTTGCAGAGGCTTGACAATGGCACACGACACATCACAGCAGGTCACTGCCGACCCGTGCCGGTGACCCTGCTCGTTGGGTTTTTGGGCAGTGGCAAAACGACATTGGCGAACCGCATTCTCTCCGAGCAACACGACCAACGCATTGCGGTGATCGTCAACGAATTTGGCGACGTGGGGATTGACGGACAGCTTATCGTGGGCGTCGATGACAACGTCGTCGAACTGAGCAATGGCTGTCTGTGCTGCACCGTGCAGGGTGATCTTGCCGATACCCTGCGGCAGCTTTTAGTGCGACGGCGCCAGACCGTCGACGCGAAGCCGTTCGAGCGCATTGTGATTGAGGCCTCGGGCCTGGCATCACCAGGACCGGTGCTCCAGGGGATGCTGGTGGATCCCTCGCTGCACGCGCAAGTACAAGTCGATGGCGTGATCACCATGGCGCATGCCAAGCATATTGTGCAGCAGCTTGCAGACCATCCAGAGGCCTCGGAACAAGTGGCGTATGCCGATCACATTATTTTGAATCACTGTGATCAGTGCGAGGGCGACGAACTGGCTGCCGCGGAAGCCTCCATACACGCCTGCAATCCAGCAAGCGGACATCGAGCGGGCCACCGGGCCGAGGTCGACGTGGTGCGTGTGCTCAGCAAGCAGACGTGGGATTCGGCGCGGGTGAAAGCAGCGCTCGAGAACGGTGTCTTGTGCTGCGACCACGACCATGAGTCACGACCACGATCACCTCCACACCCAGGGGTTGGCACTCTGGCGTTGCGCGCCGAGGCCCCCATGGATTTGCATCGGCTCACAAGGTGGCTGCTGTCCTTATCCACGCGCATGAGTCACGAACTGATGCGCCTGAAAGGCATCCTCAACTGCCAGTCGCATGACCAGGCCGTGGTGATTCAGGGGTGTACCAGTGGCTCGAGGTGCGGCAGGAGGCTGGCGAGCCGCCAGCCGAATCCGCTTTGGTATTGATTGGACGACACATAGACGAAGAAGAACTCCGCCGTGAATGGGCCGATTGTATCGCCCGCACGTGACCGAGAACTTGGTTTCCATCCTGCAAGTTTTCATTTGGGAGGTATTTGGAGTATGATCTCCCTCTGCGATGACTCAGGCCGAGGCCAAGGGAGAGACGATGCTCAGCTTCAAGGGCGCCCATTTCCACAGGAGATCATTCTCATGGGTGTGCGCTTGATATGTGGTCGAGGAGGGAGCCGAGGGGCCTCACTAGCTCTTGAGCAAAATTTGCGATACAACTGTGCGCGCTCGCTCGCGTGCGTGTATGGCCATATGGAGAGGAAGTACAGCATGCCTGTGCAGACGTTTGCACCCATGACCAAGGACTTCGCGACCTTTGACTGTGATGCCCACGTGACGGAACCCCCAAGATCTGGGAGCGGGCCCATGCGTACCTGACCAAGGACGAGTTGGAGGCCCTCAAGGCCACGATCTGGTGGGACGCCGAGAGCCAGCAGCTCATCGTCAATGGCAAGGCTGGCGCTGGCATTGGCTCCCCGCGTCGCGGCGGGATTCCCGGCACCATGCGGGTCATCACCAACGCTGGGCCTGGCGTCAAGCATGACATTCAGCGCGCCCTCAACGTGCGCAACCTCAATCCCAAGACGGCGCTCACCCAGGAGCACGTGGCGTACCTGGACCACGCTGGCTCCTATGAGCCCGAGCCCCGCCTGCGGGACATGGACGTCCAGGGCATTGACCAGGTGATGATCATCCCCACCGACATCGATACCTACCCGTGGCTGCAGAATGCTCTGGGCGCCAAGGCCTTCTGCAAGGCCTACAACGCAGTGGGCCTACGAGTACACCCTGGCGGACCCGGAGCGGCTCTTCTTCGCCGCTTGACTCCCCATGCAGAACCCCCAGTACGCCGTGGAGGAGGTCTACCGCGTGGCGGCCCAGGGGTGCCGCGTCGCCCTCGTCCGTCCTATGGACGCCATGGGCAACTACCCCATTCAGCCCAAGTATGAACCCGTCTGGAATGCCTTGGAGGAGACCGGCCTGGTCTACGGCATGCACCCCTTCCCGGCCGGCGGCAATCTCAAGCCGCCCGGCTACGCCGAGCAATATTCTGGCGCCGAGCTGATCCGACGCACCATTTCCACCGCCGGCCTGCCGCACTCGTTCCTGTCGAATGTCCAAAACTTCCAGGCCGAAGCCGCCCTGCTGGGTCACGACGGTGTTGATGACGGGCTTCTTTGAGCGGCATCCCAAGATCAACGCCGCCGTGTTTGAGGCCTCCTCCACCTGGCTGAGCTTCCTGGTGGACGAGTGCGACAAGGCCTACAGGCTCTATCGCAACGAGCGCCAGCTGCCCCCCTGAAGCGCCTGCCCAGCGAGACCTTCTGCCAGCACTGCATCACCGGCTTTGAGGGTGATGAGGCTCCCCGGCGCGCTTCCCTGAGTTCTACGGGGACATCCTGGCCTGGTCCTCGGATGTCTATCACCACGACGGCGATGATGCCTGGCGGGCCATCGAGACGATGCAGCAGTGCGGGCTGCCCGTCGCCGACCAGGCCAAGTTCCTGGGGGCCAACGCCCGCCGCCTGTACAACATCCAGGCGCCCACGACGATCATCCGGGAGCGGGTCTGTGAAATCCAGCGGCCTGACTGGTGGCCGACGGATGAGGAGGTCCAGGCGGCCCTCAAGCCGGAGGCCTCCGTCACCCGCCGCTAGCCTGCGGGCACAGGGAACACGTGGCCATGGGCCCATCAGCGTGAGCGGGGCCCATGGCTGCGAGTGCGAGCGTGCCAAGGGAATGAAGCGAGTACAGCGCGCCTGCCACGCAGTGGCAGGAGGAGGGCCATGACAACACCGAAGCGCTTTGCGGTCTTTGACAGCGACTCCCACGTGGTGGAGCCGCGGGACGTGTGGGAGAAATACCTGGAGCCGGAGTACCGCGTGCTGGGGAAACACGCCCTGTGGCGGGAAGATGGGAAGACCAACTCCTACCTCAAGGTCAACGGCGAGATGTTCCGCGACACGATGCACTCCAACATCCCCCGGCATGCCATCTGGCGGCCCGGGATGACCTGGGACGCCATAGGCGAGGTTGGACCCGCAGACCCGTCATGCGATGAACGAGGGCGCCTGGGAGCCCCAGGCACGACTCCGTGACATGGACGCGATGGGGGTGGATCAGACCCTGCTCTACCCCACCTGGTTTGCCGAGGGTTTTCACCTGGTGCACGACCCGGACGTGGCCTATGCCCTGGCCCGGGCGTACAACAACTGGATCGCCGATTTCTGCCAGGCAGCGCCGGACCGGCTCTTTGCCGCCGCCATGGTGCCGCTCCAGAACATGGACTTCGCCCTGGAGGAGCTGCAGCGGTGGCCAAGATGCCGTGCTTCCGCGGCGCCTTTATCCGGCCCATGTTTATTGAGGGCCGCTACTTTACCCATCCCTACTACGACCCGCTCTGGGCGGAGCTGGAGAGCCTGGGCCTGACGGCCGCCGTCCACCCCACGCCGGGCCTGTGGAACCCGGAGTGGACCTCGCACGGCCCGTTTGTCGAAAAAATCCGGGGCCGGCTCCATCAAGCGCCGCTCATTGGCGGTGGCGTCGGGCCCTTTGCTGGCGGCGGGAGCGGCCTGCAAGGGGCAGCCTTCTTTGCCGGAACGGTGCCGCTCGGCCATCCGCTGGCGCCGATCCTGTCCTACTGGTTGGACAATCACATGTTCGTCGCGTCCACGTTGATCGGCTTTACGGTGATGCAACGGTATCCCAAGATGAAGGTGGTGGTGGCGCACGGCAAGGCCTCATGGATGGAGGAGGTCCTGGAGAAGATGGAGGCCTCGACGCGGGTGATCCCCTCCTGCACACCTATCCCGTCCGCACGGACCCCGAAGAGATGTGGGAGGAAGGCCACGTGATGCTGGGGTTTGACGCCGAGGAGCGGCTCATCCAGAAGCTGCCGCACGACTTCGCGGCCAAGGTCGTCTGGGGCTCCGCGCTATCCCCACCACGATACCACGAGCGCCTGGGACGCCATCGCGATGCTGACCCAGGCTCAACGTCGAGGAATCCCTCATGGCGCGCATGCTGGGTGGGAACGCCGCCCAGCAGTTTGGCATTGAGCTGGATCCGAGAAGGTTGGCGCCTAAAGGAGTGGACGCCATGCACACGGATCTAGTGGTGTTTGTCTGCCCTCTCTCGCACTGGTCCTGCCCCGCCCGTCTGTGCCAGTGCGGCTTCCCGCCTGCGGAAGCCAGAAATGCATGTCCATGGCGCGGTACAGCACCATGGCAGTGGACAGCTCAGCGCGCGCCTGCTCCCGCTGGCCTGTCCTGGTGTACAGCGTGCCAAGGCCGAGGTGGCAGTGCGCCTGGAGCGGACGCATGCCGAGTGCCTCGGCCAGGGTGAGGGCCTGGCGGTAGTGGGTTTCAGCGGGTTCGACCTCTGCGGGATCGGCGCGCGTGGAACTCGCCGAGGAGCCGCAGGGCGTAGGCTTCGTGGCCCCGTTCCTGATGGGCCCGGGAGAACTCAGGGCGCGCTGCGCCTGGGTGTACGCCTCGTCCAGCCGGCCAGCCAGCAGATACGCCTCGCCCAGCCAGACCACCCGGAGCGCATGGTCGAACATCAAACGCATCGCGACGGCCTGCTCGACCGCCTGCTCCAGCAGCGGCAGGGCCTCGGCGGTCCGTCCGGCGAGCGCATAGGCCGCCCCCAAGGGCGCGGCGACCAGGGGACTCAGAGCCGGATGTGCGCCGCTTGCGCGAGGTCGAGAGCCGCGTTCGAGCACGGGGATGGCCTGGTGGAGGTCTCCTTGGCGCAGCGACCGAAAGCCCACGGCCCAATACGCCAGGACACGGCTGTAGGGGTGATCGGCGGCCTCGGCAATCCGCACCCCTTCCTCGGCGGGCGCTCTCCCCTCGGCGAAGGCGCCGCACTCGGCAAGGTGCGAGGCGAGGTGAGCTGCGGGAGTGCACAGAGGCCAGACCAGGCAGGCCGAAGCGCTCATGGAGTAGCTCGCCGTGGAGACACGCCACGTTCTTTTGGAAGCACTCCACCGCCCGACGATAGTCCCCCAGGCTGCGAGTAGACACTGCCCCAGGTAGTGCTGCGCCGTGACCGTGAGGCCAACATCCCCCAGGTCCGCGGCAATCGCCAGGGCACGCTGACCAGACGCGAGGGCGTGGTCAGGTTCGCCTGCCTGCATAAAATGGGTGAGCAGATAGGCAGAGACCCACCCCAGCCGGTGCTGATCGCCCAGGGCTTCGGCGAGGGCTTGCGGCTTCCTGCAAGCAGACGAGGATCCGCTCGAGCTCGCCCAGAGGGAAGAGCGCACTGCGCAGGTCGAGGCGGAGATCGATGGCCTGCGCGTGGGTGTCCGGACTCGCTGGGAGACGTTGCAGCGCGCTCAGCGCCTGCTCGAAGTATGTCACCGCCTCGCGGTACGCCGAGTGGGTTATGGCATTGGTCCCGGCCTGGCGGCAGGCAGGCCACGGCCTTGTCCCACACCTCGCCCGCAGGGCGTGGTGCGCCAGTCGGTCCACCTGCTCGGCCAGCCGGTCGGCATACAGCTCCTCCAGGGCCGCCACAATGCGGGCGTGCAGCACCCGCCGCCGCTCCTGGAGGAGACTGCTGTAGGCCACCTCGTGGGTGAGGGCGTGCTTGAAGGTGTACTCCCGCTCGGGGAACAGGCGCGTCTCGTAGAGGAACTCGGCCCCCTGGAGCTGGGTCAGACTGCGGTGCAGCGCCTCCTCTGAGCAGTCGGCAATGGCCTGGAGCAAGGCCAGGGGCACCTCATGGCCAATGACCGCCGCCGTCTGGAGCAGGTGTTTGGCCTCCAGGGGCAGGCGGTCGATGCGGGCCGCCAGCACGGCCTGGACGGTGGCGGGCACCTGAATGGTCGGGAGGTCCCGGGCCACACGGTAGGCCCCTGGCGCGCCGACCAGTACCTGGGTCTCCACCAGCGTCCGCACCGTCTCCTCCAGAAAGAAGGGGTTCCCGGCCGTCCGTTCGATCAAGAGCTGCGTGAGCGGCGCCAGGCTGGGGTCATGCCCCAGCAGCGCCTGCAAGAAGGCGTCGGCGCTCGCTGGCGGCAGCGGATCGAGGCGGAGCTGCGTGTAGGGAGGTCTTGCTGCCCCAGCCGTGCTGGTATTCCGGGCGGTAGTTGACCAGCAGCAAGAGGCGGGCCGTCGGCAGGCTGTCGACGAGGGTATCGAGCAGGGCCTGGGTCTCAGAATCAATCCAATGCAGGTCCTCAAAGACCAGCAGCAGCGGCTGCACCTGGCTTTCGCGCAGCAGGAGACGCTTGAGCGCCTCGAGGGTGCGCTGACGCCGCTGCGGTGGATCGAGTTGCCGGAAGGGACTGTCGTCTGGCAGAGCCTCCAGGAGCGCCAGGAGGGCAGGGATCGCGTCCTGCAACCGCTCATCGAGCGTCAGCACCTGCCCGGTCACCCTGGCCCGGACCGTGCGGGTGTCGTCGTGATCCTCCACATGGGCGTAGCGCTTGAGCAGGTCGATGACCGGGAAATAGGGGGTCGCCTTGCCGTAGGACACCGAAGCGCTCTCCAGCACCAGCCAGTCCTGGGTGCGGTGGGAGTGCACCACCTCGTACACCAGGCGCGACTTGCCCACGCCAGCCTCCCCGACGCACGCCACGACCTGGCCGTGCCCGGCGCGCGCCCGCTCGAGCGCCTGCTGCAGCGCCTCGATCTCTGTGTCGCGCCCGACAAAGCGGGTGAGAGCCGCGCGCCGCCGTGGCCTGCAAGCGCCGACGGACGGCACTGGCCCCGAGGAGTTCGAACACCTCGACCGGCTCCGTCAGGCCCTTGACGGGAATGGGTCCCAAGGCGTTGACCCGCACCAGGCCTTCCACCAGCCGCAGGGTTGGCGCCGCCAGCAGGATGCTCCCGGGCGCGGCGAGCTGCTCCATGCGCGCTGCCAGATGCGTGGTCTGGCCCACCGCCGAGTAGTCCATGTGCAGGTCGTTGCCAATGGCCCGCACCACGACCTCCCCGGAGTTGAGACCAACCCGGATACGCAGTGCCAGACCGTGGCGCGCGGCGTACCTCATCGGCATAGTGACTGCATCGCCGCCTGCATGGCCAGGGCGGCATAACAGGCCCGCAGGGCATGGTCTTCGTGGGCGATCGGGGCGCCAAACAGGGCCATGATGCCGTCGCCCAGCACCTGGTTGACGGTGCCCTCGAAGCGGTGCACGGCGTCCATCATGACGTGCAGGGCTGGGTCGAGGAGCCGCCGGGCCTCTTCCGGGTCAAGGCCCTCGATCAGCTCCGTCGAGCCTTTGATGTCGGCAAACAGCACCGTGACCTGTTTGCGCTCGCCTTCCGGGGGCATGGCGGGATGTGAGGAATCTTCTCGGCCAGAATACCTGGGCGTATAGGCCTGGGGAGCGGGAAAGGTCTCTGCGGTGCGTCGCCTGTGCCCGGGGGGGCCGCCGGTGTCCAGACGTTGTCCGCACTCGGCTGCCGGGAATTTTTGCCGCTGGCGCCACTGCAAGCGACCACGGGCAGCGGGCGGGCCATCTGCAACCGTTGGCCACACTCCTCATAGAGACCTGGCCGCGGGACTGTTGTCATGCTGCTGGCAATGCGCGCACAAATGCGTCTGTGGCCGCCTCTTGAAACGTCCCGAGGGCGCCGCCTAAGCTCGAGATCTCCATAGCGCCCAGGGGCAATTCTCCTGCACTATAGCATGCCGACAGAGCTGCGAGAAAGAGCAATATGTGGAGTAGTGGAGTTATGAGAAGCCCCGCACGATCTGTTACTGCCTGTACCCCTGCGTGCGGCGATACAGGCGGTTCGCAGCGCCTCACAGCCGAGTGCAGTGTCGAGCGATCTGATGCTTTTCCGGCTCTGTAGTACGGGGAGAGGCGGACGCCAGAATCCGATGCGAGATCTCCTTATTGTCCTTACCGAGCGATCCGACCGCTCAGGTGCGTGACCGTATCACCAGCCTCATTTTGATATCAACCTGGCGATACGACACGAAACCTCAGCGAATTGATTGTAGACCAACAGACCTGGGATGCCGGCTGGCTGCGTTGCCGATTCATGCCGAGATTGAAGAAGAAGGGATTCGGTTGTGAGCAGTGAGGGCTCGAAAGCGGCGACCTACACCTTTGCCATCAATCGCGGCGTACTATGCGCTGTTCTATGCCGTCAGTGCCTTGCTGCTGAGGAAGGATCGGCGATTCTCCAAACACAGTGGGGTCCGGGCGGCTTTCAACCGGGACCTTATCAAACCTGGACGTCTGAGCAGAAAGCACGGTGAGCTGTATAACCAGCCTTCCATGACCGGCAAGAGGGAGATTACATCGAATTCACGGCGTTTGACAGAAATGGGCTTTAGCCCACCGCAAGCCGCACCCTTTGAAGGGTAGCGGTTAGGTGCTTTTCCAGGCTTTGGCTGACCTTCAAAAGAACGTCTCTTACGTTGATTAAGGTGTTGTTATAGACTACGATACCAACATGGATTATCAATAAGGATGAACACCGCATCCACCTTATCAGTCTGCCACCTGGTCCCAGGCAGCCCCAAGCGCCCGCAAAGCCGTGCTTAAGGGGGCGAAGTATCGCATCACCTGCTACGTCTGCCAGGCGCTTATCGAGCACAAGTGTGCTGAAAAGGGCTGGGAGATTCTCGCACTGGCGCTACAACCTGATCACTAATCCATCTCTTTGTGCGGGTCTTGGCCTGTGAACTCTGCCGCCGATTCGCGGTCAAGGAGCGGCAAGGGGCTCACGGCGCATCATCTGCGCAAGAAGTACGCCGTTCTGCGTCGGCTGCCTTCCCTCTGGACACGCACGGCTATTTTTGCCTCGACTGCGGGCAACGTCTCGGCGAAAGAGATCATGCAGCACTACATTGCTGCTCAGCGTGGCGGGGCTGTAGCACGATGACATCAAAGCGCCATGGTCCTCTCCCGTCTCTATCCCTCGAACACGCAGCAACGCGGACTCGATCGGACGAACTAGAGCACCCGGCGCCTGCTGGTGCAACCGGTGCCTTGCGGAACGCCATAAGACGCTTACGCGCAGGAACAGCGCACCATCGGCAAGTATGAACAGCTGGCGTCAGGTCAAGACGTATAAAGCCACCAATCCCTACGCTGGTTCTGTTCACAGCCATGTGCTGCAAGACCGTGGTGCAGGATCTGGATAAAGCCTTCCAGGCATTCTTTCGCCGTGTCAGAGCTGGGGAAGAACCAGGCTTTCCCCGCTTTAAGGGGCAGGCACCGGTTCAGAAGTTTCGGGTTCAAGGAGTACGACAATGGGTTTTAAGGTTGATGGGCGTCGGCTCAAGAGTTGCTGGCATTGGTCGTGTGGCTGTCCGCTGGCATCGTGCGGTGCCGAGGCGACGATCAGACGCTTCGACTCACACGCAAAGCCGGTGAAGTGGTATGCAGTCTTGCCTGCGACGTGGCTGCCAGAGCCTTTGCCTGCCACGGGTGTTGATGTCGGTATTGATGTCGGACTCACCTCGCTCATCACGACCAGCGAGGGCGAACACGTTGAGCATCCTGCCTGGTACCGCAGAGCCCAGAAACGCGTGCGCGTGGCGCAACGCCGTGTCGCCAGACGCGAAGGCGGATGCCAATCGGCGCAAGGCCGTCGTGGCCCTGCAACGGGAACATGAGCGCATTGCCAGCCAACGGCGGGATTTCCTCTACAAGCTGAGTCATCAGTCTGCATCACCACCTACGATCATGTGGCGGTGGAAGATCTCCGTATTCGCAACATGGTCCAGAATCACCACCTGTCACAGGCATTCTGGATGCCGGGTGGGAGGAAACGCTTGTTCGCGGCGCACCTCACAAGCAAAGCTGCAAACGCTGGCCGTGAAGTGGTGTTCGTCAATCCCGCCTACACATCGAGAACGTGTCATGCCTGCGGACAGCTTGTGTTGCATCTCCCGCTCTCCCAGCGGGTGTTTCGTTGTGCGTGCGTTGCTACATTGCTGTCGCGGACCGCGATGAAAACGCCGCGAAATTTCGCTCGACAGACCTTAAGCAAAGCTGACTGGTCGGGTGCCCAACGCCACTTTAGTGTCACGCTCCATGACAAGAGAAGATCGTGGCGTGTGAGGAGTTTCTGGCGGCTCTTCGACCAGCTACTCACCCCTCATTACCGCACACTCAGCCATGAAAGTCATTATGTGCCGCGCCACTGGATCCCGTCCAAAAAACGCCATGCCTTTATGGGCGGCCCGCCTGCGCCAGCGCTGTCTCCGCCTGGGGCAGCCAGAAGGTCATCTCCGTGTCTGCGGTACGAGCTCGATACTAGCCGTAGACGGCTCGGTGAGGCAGCGTCCGGGGGCACTGGCGCCTGACATGCGCTTGTGTTTCCATTGGCCAGTGTTATGATGTCCGCCATCGGTAGGCCGTGGCAAGTGCTCCAAGCGTGCGGTGCTTGCAGGTCGCACGCCTCGAAGATTGTGGTCGACGAGCGGCCCTCCTCAATGTACTAGGACGAGGTGTAGAGTCCAGGGGACAGGAAGCGGCATGGCGCTGAGGCCTGCCAGACAGGGGGCGCATGGCCCGCAACACGTCACCGCACACGGCATGAGGAGGAGGCTCCCATGGCCACCACAACCGCACGGGTCACGCCAGTGGTTACCAAGATCATCCGACGGCGACGGACATCATCTACGAGCGGGACGAGGACATCAGCCCTTACCTCGGGGAAGTACCCGGAGGACATGCTCCGCACCTAGTTACCTGTTTCCGACCCTGGACGGCTGGCGGCGTGGCATTCCCCACGGGGGCACCGCTACGACGCCTGCGGGCTGGGCGCAGTTCATGGACGCCGCGGGCATCAGCGGGGCGGTCCTCTACCCCACTCTTGCGCCTGGCCTTCGCGTACGCCAGGGACCCCGACTGGGCGACAGACCTCGCCCGGGCCTATAATGACTACGTCTACGACCATTTCCTGACGCGCAACGCCCGCCTGAAGGCCGTGGCGCTGCTGCCGGTCCAGGCGCCGCGGGCCGCAGCGGCAGAGCTGCGCCGGGCCATCAACGCAGCTGGGCATGGTCGGCGGGTTGCTGCCGACGCCTGGGCTCACCGTCGGCTATGGCGACCCTTGCTTCGACCCCCTCTATGAGGCGGCGCAAGCCCTGGGGACCATGCTGGGCGTGCATGGCGCGGCCAGGCAGCACGGCATCGGGGTCAACCTCGACTACGTGGGGGCCGACGGCGGCCGGGCCTTCGTGCTGGCCCACAGCTTCGGCCAGATGAGCCAGTTCACCCACATGATCTTCGGCCGGGTCTTCGAGCGCTTTCCGCACCTCAAGGTGGCGTTCCTGGAAGCGGGCTGCGGCTGGGTGCCCTACCTCATCGAGCGGATCGACCGCCGGACGGAGCGCAGCGGACGCCGCCTGGCCACGGAGCAGGTCCGGAACCATCCCGTCTACTTCCACGCGGAGCTGGCGGAGCGGCAGGTTCTGCCCCTGGCCCTCGACGTCGTCGGCGAGGACCGCTTGCTCTACGCCTCTGACTTCCCGCACGAGCCGGACGACGAGATCATGGAGGTGCTGGAGGCGTTCCTGGCCCGGGAGGATGTCAGCCAGTCGGCCAAGCAGAAGATCCTATGCGGGAACATCGAGGCGCTGTATACGCTGAAGTCGGCGTAGGACCTTTAGTGCTGCCGCACCGCAATTGCTCCGCCAGTTTGGCGGGGTGGATCATCAGCTATTTTGCTGGTGCATTGGACATAGACACTGGCGGAGCACTTCCGCCGTGCTCCACTAAGTAGGACAGGAAGCAGGTGGTCACTCTCACAGAGAGCAGTCCCAAGGCATTTCTGGAGGTCACTGTGCGGTTTCTCGCGACGTTATGCGAAATTGGATCAGCTGTGGTATGCTAGGCCAAACTCGCAAGAAAGGAGACAATCATGACCCAACAGCTCCCCGCCCCAAGGATCATGTCGAGGTCTACTGGTTTTCGGAGCAGCCCTACGGCCACGTCACCGACGCCGACCTGGAACAAGTACGAGTCTGGGCGTCTCGGCTTCCCCAACACCCATTTTGACCCTGAGAAGGCCCATGTTCTGTACAATCAGTACCACGAGCAGTACGCCTGGGCCGATGAGGTGGGCTTCGACGGCATCATGAGCAACGAGCACCACGCGTCCTACTGGTGCATGAAGCCCGCCGTGAATCTGGACGCGGCCGTCATCGCCAAAGTCACCAAGAGAGCCAAGATCGCCATCCTGGGGAACGTCATCGCCGTCAATGACCCCATCCGCATGGCCGAAGAGATCGCCATGCTGGACTGCTTTTCCGGCGGCCGGATCATCTCCGGCTTTGTGCGCGGGACCGCGGTGGAGACCCTCCAGGTCGGCATTGACCCCACGGAGAACCGGGGACGGTTCGAGGAGGCCCACGACCTCATTATCAAGTGCTGGACCACGCCGGGCCCCTTCCGGCATGAGGGGAAGTACTACCAGTACAGGGCGATCAACCCCTGGGTGTTGCCCATGCAAAAGCCCCACCCGGACATCTGGTTCCCCGGGACCGGCAGTCCGGAGAGCGTGGTCTGGGCCGGCCACCCATGGCCACCCCTACATGAACCTGGGCGCCCTGGTCGACACCACGGAGTGGCTGCGGCAGGTCTATATCGATACCGCCAAGGACGTCGGCTTTAAGCCTGGGCCGCAGCACTTCGGGTATCTCCTGCGGTGCCTGGTCGCGGATACCGATGAGGAGGCCATCGAGCTCGGGCAGGAGTTCATGTGGACGATTGGCCACCGCCAGCGGGGCCCCTGCGAGCACAACGACCCGCCCGGCTACCAGTCCCGCGAAGCCGTCAGAGTGAAGGCGCAGCGTCCCACGGCAACGTCGCGGGGCTGGCGGTTTGGGGGTCGGGATGACCTACGAGCAGCTCCAATCGGTCAATAATATCATTGTCAGCAATCCCGAGACCGTCACCAGGAAGCTGGCCCAGGTGATCGAGCGCCTCCATCCTGGCTACCTGCACATCTACGGGAATGAGGGGGCCATGAACTCGAAGGCTGTCATGCGCTCGATCGAGGTTGCTGGGCAAAGAGGTCATCCCGGCCCTGCACGAGATTCCGCTGCCCGAGCACTACGAGTAGGTCAGCCTGCTCCTGCAAGCGCGGAGGGATCAGACGTCTGGCCGCTCACAGAGGCCGTCCGGCGAGGGCTGGTGGGGTGTGAGCGGGCCAGGCAACAGGTAGCAGGGCACAGAAGTCTGAAATGCACCAAAGGAGGTGTCG
>ERZ1370068.10004-contig-8739_pt1 | contig 39380 bp, 46 predicted proteins | sample MGYA00561227_ERZ1370068 | MGnify/ENA primary metagenome ERZ1370068 (study PRJEB38410, sample SAMEA6850437) | metagenome | study: Metagenomic assessment of the ecological functions of the soil: analysis of the soil microbiota associated with the...
ATCACTTCGTTCAGTTACGTATTGCTGAACTCCTTGCGGCGCCGGCGCTTCTTGTGCGCGCCCGTGACCTTGCCCGTCGCCACCTCGAACGCGGCGAACAGGGTCGTGGTGCCGTGCCGCTTATAGTCGTGGCTGTGTCCCGTCAGCGTGCGTCCGTTCGGCAGCTTCAGATAGCCCTGCGCGCGCTCCAGCGCCTGGATCGACGGTTTCTCGTCGACACATATGACGACGGCATTGTCGGGCGGCGCCATGTAGAGGCCGACCACATCGGCAGCCTTGCTGGCGAACTCCGGATCGTTGCTCTCGCACCAGCTCTTGCGACCGCCGAGATCGATCTTGTGTTTGCGCAGGGAACGCCAGACGTACTGCACGTCGACGTCGCCCAGGGCCTTCGCGATCAGCGGTCCGTTCCAACGGGCAAAGCCTTTGGGTGGTGGCCGATCGAGCACCGCCCGTATGCGCTTGTCGGTGGCTTCGCTGTAGATCGGCGGCGTGCCGGAGCGTGGCAGATCCTCCAGCCCGTCGAGCCTTTCGCGGGCAAAGCGCCCCCGCCACAAGCTGACGGTGGTGGGAGTCGTATCCAACTCACGGGCAATCTCGCGCGTCCCAGATCCGTCGGCTGCCTCCAGCACGATCCGTATCCTCAGCAACTGTCGTTGCTCTGTGGTGGCCGCGCGGAGCCAGGATTCCAACACCGCGCGCTCTTTCGGCTTCAGCCGAACCTCGATCGCATCAGGTATCATCGCGCTCTTGAAACACGATACCGAACGTGACGATAGTGCAAACGTGACTCAGTCACTTCAGATACCGGGTACCAGATGAGTGGTGACGATTCAGTGATCGAAGGGGTAAAGAACGGTACGCTGCTGCCGCGTGCTGTAGCAACAAAAATGTTGGGCATCTATGGATTGTTGCGGTTTGCGAGGGGTACCCCTCACTAACCCCTTGCCCAAAACAAGAAATCGCCCAATGAAATGGGGGTAGCCCGCCCGGAAGCACATTTGATGCTGTTGTGGCCTGCGTTCGTTAGGCTTCGTGAAGGGGGTGGGGGGTAGCAAATTGCTGAAAGACGGAGCGGATACAGCGGATGAAAACAATGCAAAACAATGTGGTACCGGCGCAATCTCAGAAAATCGCGCGAACGCTGAACCGAGGCTACGATGCTGACCTTCGTGCAATATGCGCCGCATAAGTACGGCCGGCTTGTCCTTGTCCGACGGTCGCCATCTCGGGTGAATAAAGGAATATTCCGGTGTACGTGCGGGACCGAAAAAGAGATTGCGTTCTGCGCCGTCTATCAAGGCAAGACGCGATCTTGCGGATGTCTGCAGCGTGAGTATCTGGCTGAGCTGGGTCGGAGCCACCGGGAAAACTATCGCGCTTTCAAGGCCCAGTTGATCCCCCCGGCGACGGCGAGCATTTGAATAAGGAGGAACGCTGCCGCGCTTTCAATTTCAAGGCCGCTTTCAAGGCACCGGTTCCAGCCCACGGCGATGCTCGACCTGGAGACGCTCCCCGGACGGCGTTCGCCTTCTACTACAAGCCTTCCTGGAACAGGTCGTCTTCCTGGTGACAATCGCGGGCGGAACGGTGAGTGGTGCTGCGACTGAGGTCCTTCGCCAATGCCGTCCTTGTCCGATCTCGCCGACGTCGAGCTTGCCGAACTGATCGCCACCTCGGCACGGTTGCCGTTCGAGCAGCGCGCCGCATTCGTCCAGCGTCGCGGCATGCGCTGGCGGTGGCGAGACCTCTGTCCTGGCCGCCGCCGCGGCGGCGCAGCGAAGGCGATCATGGCAGGCGATCGTCCGGAGGCTGGATCGTCCGGCTCGTTAACCAGGCGCAGGCAGCCGCGGGAGAGGGGCCTGGCGAAAATCCTGACGGGGTGCTCGAGCGCCGCGCGCTTACCCCGCGCTTACCCGGCCGGACCGGCGGGAAGGTATTCGACCTAAGTCATTGATAATGACTGGTGCCGCAAGAGGGACTCGAACCCCCGACCCCGTCATTACGAATGACGTGCTCTACCAACTGAGCTATTGCGGCGGACCAGATCGTTCGGCTGCGTTGACGCGCACCGATATCGGGCACGCCCGATTGGAAAACGCGCGCGCACGGCTGAGCCATCGAGCGAATCCCCTGATATCGGTAAGCGACGAAGAAACGCTGGCCGTCAAACCGTCGTTGCCGCTCAGCCCCCAGCGGGACAGAAACCCGCGCCAGCCGCCGGCCTGCGCCTTTGGCGGGCCGATTTGTTCCGCGAATTCGTCGGCGGCGCCGTCCTCGTCGATCCCGGGATCGTCGGGTGCGCCGGACGATGGGAATCACCGCCGGAATGCGGCGCCGGCGCGGTCTTTGGACATGATCCGGCCGCGCCCGGAACAAGGGGGCCGGCGCTAGCCGGCGGCCGGATCTCGGCTGGGCGCGACGGCGGCTGCACGGCGCTGGTCGCCGGAGGACTGGCGAAGGCTCGGCGTGCCGCTGGCGGCGGCGCGTTGTCCTGCGCGGCTGGCAGGTGCCGGCTCCGCCGGTTTGGGTTCGGGCGCCGCGAACCGGCTCGGTCGGTGTCTTCCGTGGGCCGGCTCGACAACTTTCGTTTCCGGCGTCTCGACACTGACCGCGGTGCGGGCGCCGCCAGCATGGCTTCCTCGAACGGCGAGAGATCTCGATCGCGTCGCCCTTGTCGGACGGCAGCGCCGCGACCGGCGTCTGCCATTGGAAGCGCGTCGAGCCGCCCGGTGACCGGCGACACCGGCCGCCAGCGATCGCGTGACATAGCCATCCGCGGTCCAGGCCGGATCGTGCAGCGCGCGCACCGCGCGCAAGGTCCAGGCCCGCGCCCGGCCGCTGTCGCCATGCTCGGTGCGCTCGATCTCCGCCATCAGCATCGCCACGCGCTGCGTCGGCGCGGCGATGAACGGCGCCAGCGCCTCGCGCGCGTTGGCAAATTCCGAGGCGTCGATCGCGGCGCGCGCGATCGCCAGCGCGCCCTCGATATGGCCGGGCGTCTTGGCGGCCAGCGTCTCGACCCGCACCAGCCGCTGCCGCGCGGAATCGCCGAGCTTCACATGCGCATAGGCGTCGGCAAGATCAGGATGCGGCTGCGCCAGCCACGCCGTCTCGACGATCCGCATCGAGCGCCGCACCTGATGCGCCTCGCTTTCGATATTTGCTCGCCAGCACCGCGGCCGGCACCAGCGTCGGCGCCAGCTTGATCGCTTCCATCACGCTTTCGCGCGACAGATCGCGGTCGACCTTCTCCAGCTCCAGCGCGCGCGCCGTCAGCAGCACGCCGCGCTGCCGGCGATAGGTCGCCTTGTCGATCAGCCCGGACGCGATGATTGTTGTCGAGGATCGTCAGCGCGCCGGCCCAGTCGCCCTTGGCGCAGCGGAAGCCGAGCACGGCATGCGAGGCCCATGACGACGACGGCGACAGTTTCAGCGCTTCTTCGGCGATCATGACGGCGGCGACGGGATCGTCGGCGCGCTGCGCTTCGATGAACAGGCCGCGCAGGCCCAGCAGCCGCGTGTCCTCGCGCTCGGCCATGGCGCGGAAGGCGCGCTGCGCGCCTTCGCGGTCGCCGTCGAGCTGCGCCGATTGCGCGTGCAGCAGCAGCGCCAGCGGATCGTGCGCGGCATGGCGGCGCGCGACGTCGGCATGCAGCGCGGGCGGCGGCGGAATCGCCATGGCCGATCGCCAGCAGGCCTTGCGTGATGGCATGACGGCCGCGGGCGTGACGCCGTTCGCGCCGGCTGCGCCGGATGCGCGTTCCGGCGTGCGCCACAGCGCGCGCAGGATCGTCCACGCCATCATCGCCGCGACGACGACGATGCCGAGCGCCAGCGCGAACACCGGCAGCGTGGTCTGCGACGCGCCAGCCGCCCCAGGACAGCGCGACGTCGCCGGTCTGATCGGCAACCCACGCCGCGCCCGCCGCTGCGAGCGCGATCAACACCAGAAACAGAATGATCCGGATACATCGAAATCCCTATTGCGCCGGTTTGGCGAGCGCGGCCATGGCGTCGGCGGCGAATTGACGGGACGCGGCGAGCGCAGCGTCGCGCGCATCGGCCTTGTCGAGCCAGGCTTGCGCCGGCGGCGCGATCGGCCGGCGCCAGCGTCTTCAACTCGCGCCGCGCCTCGGTCGACATCGTTGCGCAGCGCCGCCGCGGTGATCGCGCGCGACCACGGCGCCGCGATCGTTGCCGGCCGTGTCGGTGCGCTCGATGCGGACCAGCTTTGCGGCGCCCGCCTGCAGGCGGTCGACGATGCCCGGCGCCGGTGGTGGCATTGTCCGGCTGCGCCGGCGGCGACAGTTTCGGCACCAGCGTCGAGCAGTTCGCGGCTACAGCGCTGCTGCGCTCGGCACGCCCTTGGCCGCGAAACGCATCGAGCGGCTTCAGCGCATCCGGATTCGGCGCCAGCGCTTTCGCCGCCGCCAGCGCCGCCGGATAGGGATCGCCGATCCGGACCAGGACGTCGAGCAGGGCCGCCGCCACGACGCGGCGCAGCGGCACGTCGTCGGCCGGTTTCGCGTCGGCAGCCTTGCATCGGCAAGCTTGCTGCCTTGCTGCGCGATCTCGGCGCTCTGCGCCCGCATCGGCGCTTCGATCTGCGGCGATGCGTTCGTTGATCGCGGAGAGATCCGGCGGCGCGGCGCGCCATCGCGCGGCGCCGATTTCACCTCGTTGACGCGCAGCCGCGAGCTTTTCCGACTGCGCGCGCGTGGCCGCGAGCTCGCCGCGCAGCGCGGCGAGCGATTTCTCCAGCGCGCTCGATGCGCGCGGCCGCGCGCGGGATCGGCGCAGGCGCTGCGCTTGCTGGCTTTCGACTCGAGGCCGGCGACGCGCGCGGTGAGATCGTCGATCGCGGCGGCATTGACCTGTGGCGGCGGCCGGCGCGGCGGTCTGCACCGCGGGCCAGCCCAGCAACCAGCCGACGCCGATCACCAGCGCGGCCGCGACCGCGCCGGAGATCGGCGCAACGACCCAAGGCGAAATCGGCTGCGAGACGGCGGGCTCGGCGACCGGCTCTCGGCGACGAGGCTCGCGGCGAGGCTCGGACGCGGCGCTGCTTCGGCGGCCGCTCCGGCTCGGGCTCGCCTCGCCGGTTCTCGGGCTCGCTCGACACCTCGGTCGCCTCGAGATCGATGGTCGGCGGCGCGCGCTTGGGCCGGTCCGGATCGGGCAGCGGTCCAGTGTCTTCGGGCCTGTCATCGACCATCGCAGCGGTTCCTTGAACAGTTACTGGCAGTTGCCGGAACCTAGCAGAATCGGCGGCTGTCTTAGAGCATGATCCGGAAATAGCGGGCACCGGTTTTCCGCGAAGATGCCACTCAGACTTACAGATTAGACGCTCAAACGATACTGAGCGCGATCAGGCCCGCAAAGCACGGTCCAGCGCCTCGAACAAGGCATTTTCGTCCGGCGAAGCCGCCGCCGTGACCTGGCGTCGCGCCGGCGTCGCGGAGGACCGACGGCGACCGCCGCCGAAATGCAGCATTGCGGCAGCGCCAATGCCGATATCTCGACGCCGCCGGCCCGCGCCGCATCCAGGAACGCCCGCGCGCTGCGGCGCGAATAATGCAGCACCGCCTCGATCTCGCTGCGCCACGAAGGCGTCACAGACTTCGCGCGGCAGGCTGGGCGCCGGAACCATCCGGTAGGTGGTGTGCGTCACGACCGTAAAACCGCTTCTCGCCGAGTTCGCCGGCAAGATCGCGCGCGAGATCGGCGCCCGCGAGATAGAGCAGCGGGCTGGCTTTCTTCAGCTCGCTTCGACTTCACGCTGCGCCAGCACGAGATCGCGCAAGCGCGCCGGCGTCGCCCTTGGCCGCGATCACCTTGCCAAACCCGGCGTCGCGCGCGGCGGCGGCGGTATGTTCGCCCACCGCGAACAGCGGCAGCTTCGAGCAGCCGGCTGGCCTGCGAGGTGAGGCGCGATGGCGCGCAGCGCATTGGCGCTGGTGACGATGACGGCGCCGTAGCGCGCATTCGTCGTCGTCCTGGAACGGCGACCGGCTCGAACCGCAGCATCGGCGCGCAGCAGGACCTCAAACCCCTGCGCGCGCAGGGCGTCGGCGGTCGTCTCATCGTCCGGATGCGGGCGCGTGACGAGAACGGCCATGCGTCAAACTCTCGCCAACGGATTTCGGCGATTAACGGACGATTGCACTTTGCGACCTCGCAATGCTACCCGGTTACGGAAACGCTGCTTTGAGCGATAGCACAAGGGACTCAAATTGGGTAACGACACACCAATGCTGGTGCTGGGTATCGAGACCACCTGCGATGAAACCGCAGCCGCCGTGGTCGAGCGCCAGAGCGACGGCAGCGGGCGGATCCTGTCCAATATCGTGCGCTCGCAGACCGAGGAGCACGCCGCGCTTCGGCGGCGTGGTGCCGGAGATCGCGGCGCGCGCCCATGTCGACCTGCTCGACGGCATCGTCGGCCGCGCGATGAAGGAAGCCGGCGTCGGCTTTGCGCAACTGTCGGCGGTCGCCGCCGCCGCGGGCCCCGGCCTGATCGGCGGCGTGATCGTCGGCCTCACCACCGCGAAGGCGATCGCGATGGTGCACGATACGCCGCTGATCGCGGTCAACCATCTCGAGGCCCACGCGCTGACGCCGCGGCTGACCTGCGCGCTCGCGTTTCCCTATTGCCTGTTCCTCGCCTCCGGCGGTCACACCCAGATCGTCGCCGTGGTCGGCGTCGGCAACTATGTGCGGCTCGGCACCACCGTCGACGACGCCATGGGCGAGGCCTTCGACAAGGTCGCAAAGATGCTGTCGCTGCCCTATCCCGGCGGGCCGGAGGTCGAGCGCGCAGCCGGCGGCGGCGACGCCAGAGCGGTTCGCATTTCCGCGGCCGATGCTCGGGCGCGCCGGATGCGAATTTCTCGCTGTCGGGATTGAAGACCGCGGTGCGCAACGAGGCCAGCCGGCTGATGCCGCTGGAGCCGCAGGACGTCAGCGATCTCTGCGCCGGCTTTCAGGCCGCGGTGCTGGAATCGACCGGCGGACCGGCTGAGCGTCGGCCTGAGACTGTTTCACGAACAATTCGGCCCGCCGCGCGCGCTGGTCGCCGCCGGCGGCGTCGCCGCCAATCAGGCGATCCGCGGCGCGCTGCAGGACGTCGCCGCCAAAGCGCAGACCACGCTGATCATCCCGCCGCCGGCGCTGTGCACCGATAATGGCGCGATGATCGCCTGGGCCGGCGCCGAGCGGATGGCGCTCGGGCTGACCGATACGATGGACGCGCCGCCGCGCGCGCGCTGGCTGCTCGACGCCAACGCGACCGCGCCGGCCGGCTTCGCCAACACGCGCGCGGGATTTTGACGATGATGCCGTCTTTCAATTCGGTCGCGGTGATCGGCGCCGGCGCCTGGGGAACGGCGCTGGCCGGCGTCGCCGCGCGGGCCGGACGCGACGTCGTGCTCTACGCGCGCAACGCCGGAAGCGCGGCGCAGATGCAGGCGACGCGCAGCAATCCGAAACTGCCCGGCGTGCGCATCGACGCCGGCATCGAGGTCACCGCCGACATCGCCGCGGCCGCGCGCGCGGACATCATCCTGATCGCGACGCCCGCGCAGCATCTGCGCGAGGCCGTCGACGCGCTGGCGCCGCATCTCGCCAAGGCGACGCCCGTCATCGCCTGCGCCAAGGGCATCGAGCGCGGCACGCATAAATTCATGACCGAGGTGATCGCGGAAGCCGCGCCCGATGCGATGCCGGCGATCCTGTCGGGGCCGAGTTTTGCCGACGACGTGGCGCGCGGGCTTCCGACCGCGGTGACGCTGGCGGCAAAGGACGAAACGCTGGCGCGCGCGCTGGTGCAGGCGCTGGGCTCGTCGACCTTCCGGCCCTATCACACCACGGACGTCCGCGGCGTCGAGATCGGCGGCGCGGCCAAGAACGTGCTGGCGATCGCGGCCGGCATCGTGGTCGGCACGCAAGCTCGGCGCCTCGGCGCTGGCGGCGCTGACCACGCGCGGCTTCAGCGAACTCGCGCGGCTCGGGCGCGCCTGCGGCGCGCGCAGCGAAACGCTGGCGGGCCTTTCGGGCCTCGGCGATCTGATCCTGACCTGCTCCAGCCCGCAATCGCGCAATTTCGCGCTCGGCATCGCGCTCGGGCGCGGCGAGCAGCCGGCCGCGCGACAAGCTCGCCGAAGGCGAATTCACCGCGCCGGTGCTGATCGAACTGGCGGCTTCGCAAAATGTCGATATGCCGGTATCAAATGCGGTCGCGGCGATCCTGAGCGGCAGCGTGACGATCGATGCGGCGATCGAAGGCCTGCTGACGCGGCCGTTCAAGGCGGAGGAATGACGATGGCGTACTGGCTGGTGAAATCCGAACCCTCGAGTCTGGTCGTGGGACCAGCAGGTCGCAAAGGGCGCCAAGGGCGAAGCCTGGACCGGCGTGCGCAATTTCACCGCGCGGCAGAATCTCGTGAACATGAAGAAGGGCGACACGCGCCTTCTTCTATCACTCCAACGAGGGCAAGGAGATCGTCGGCATCGCGGAGATCATCAAGGAGGCCTATCCCGATCCGACCGACAAGACCGGCAAATTCGTCTGCGTCGACATCAAGGCCGACAAGCCGCTGAAGACGCCGGTGACGATGGCCGCGATCAAGGCCGACAAGAAGCTCGCCGACATGGCGCTGGTGAAATATTCGCGGCTGTCGGTGCAGCCGGTGACGGCGGAAGAGTGGAAGATCGTCTGCAAGATGGGCGGGATGTAGTCGCTTGCTCGCCATGGGTCGGGCGAATGCCCGGCGATGCCCAGCATCAGCGAAGCAATCTTGTGAAGATGGATGCTGCGTCACACGCCCGCGCAATGACGACGTCAAGCCGCCGCCGCCGTCACCACCTGCGCCAGCAGCTGCTCGCGCTTGGTCTGCGAGCGATAGCCCTTCATGGTCGCGGCAAAGCGCTCGAGGATGCCGTCCTCGAACGCGGTGACGATGGTGTCGTGGACGTAGCTCTTGCGGCAGATCGCCGGCGTGTTCGACAGTTCGTCGGCCGCGGCGCGCACCGCTTCCAGCACCTGCTTCTTGCGGCCGCGGGCGCTTGCCGCCGGCGTAATCCGCGACAGCGATTCCAGCACCACGGCCGACGCCATCAGGGTGCGGAAATCCTTCAGCGAAATCTTGATGCCGGCGATCTCGCGCAGGAACGCGTTCACCGTGCGTGGTCGAGACCGTGCGAACGGTGCCGGAATTGTCGCGGTACTGGAACATGCGCTTGCCCGGCACGGTGCGCAGGATGCCGATGGCGCGCACCAGCTTGGCGGCGTCGCATTCCTTGCGCACGGCCTTGCCGCCCTTGGCCTTGAAGGTCAGCACCACGCTATCGTCTTCCAGCGTGACGTTGGACTTCAGCAGCGTGGTGGCGCCGCGGGTGCCGTTGAGGCGGGCATAGGATTCATTGCCGGGACGGATCGCGGTGCGCGCGATCAGTTCGATCACCGCCGAGAGCGCGAATTCGCGCGTCGGCTCGTCGCCGGACAGATGCATCGAGACGTTGCGGCGGATCTTCGGCAAGCGCCGCGACCAGCCGCGCCAGGCGATGCGCCTTGCGCTGCTCGCGGACCTTTTCCCAATCGGCATGGTAGCGGTATTGCAGCCGGCCCGGCGGCATCGCGGCCGACGGCCTGCAGATGCGAGCTCGGATCGGGCGAGTAGCGCACGTCGGCGATAGGCCGGCGGCACCGCCATCGAGTGCAGGCGGCTGGATGGTGCCGGCGTGGCGGATCGCGCGTGCCGTTGGCGCGAACGAATGAATAGCTCTTGCCGCGCTTGATGCGGCGGATGGTCAGCTCGTTCTGGTCGCCGAGCTTGAGGCCGAGTTCCTCGGCCAGGTCTTCGACCGAGGTCTTGGCGGCGATTGCGGCTTTGGCTGGACGCTCGGCGGCTTGGGCAATTGCCCGAGCGCTTTCGCCAGAGCAACGGCAGGATCGGCGGAAACGGGCCGCGTAGCCTCGAAATTCTGCTGATCCATCATGACCGTTAGTCGCCTTGCTCCGCCTGTCTGCCGGTAATGCCGGTTGTTGTGGCTTGGTTCCGGAGGGCCGTCTGGCCCCGGGGAGGCCATTTAGGGGGTAACGGCCGGCTTTGCGAGTCCCGATTCAGTACATTGACGGTTATTAGATACCGGTCATGGGAGCCATTCGCGCCGATAACGTTGATTTTGGCGCTGACCGTCAAAACGCGATCGTGATCGCGACGGCCGGTCAGATCCGGTGACACGGCGGTGAAGCCGGCCGAGCCGACCAAGGTCGCAGACGCTTCCGCCTTGTCCGGGCATCGTCCGGCGACGCATAATCGTTGCAACAATCAAGACGGCTTGCGGCCGCCAGCGTTCGCTGGCCGCAATGAGTGGAGGGAAAGATGTCCGAGAAGATTTACGACGTATCCGCGGATTGGGCCAAGCGCGCCTATGTCGACGACGCCAAGTACCGCGAGATGTATGCGCGCTCGGTCAGCGATCCCAACGGCTTCTGGGCCGAACAGGCCAAGCGCATCGACTGGATGAAGCCCTTCCACCAAGGTCGAGAACGTCTCCTTCGCGCCCGGCAACATCTCGATCAAATGGTTCGAGGACGGCGTCCTGAACGTCGCCTGGAACTGCATCGACCGCCATCTCGACAAGCGCGGCGACCAGACCGCGATCATCTGGGAGGGCGACGATCCCTCGCAGTCGAAGCACATCACCTACCGGCAGCTGCACGACGAAGTCTGCAAGATGGCCAACATCCTGCGCACCCGCAACGTCAAGAAGGGCGACCGCGTCACCATCTATCTGCCGATGATCCCGGAAGCCGCCTACGCGATGCTGGCCTGCGCGCGGATCGGCGCCATTCATTCGGTGGTGTTCGCCGGCTTCTCGCCCGACAGCCTCGCCCAGCGCATCACCGACTGCCAGTCGAAGGTCATCATCACCGCCGACGAGGGCCTGCGCGGCGGCAAGAAGGTGCCGCTGAAGGCCAATGTCGATGCCGCGATCGCCAAGAGCCGGCGGCGTCGACTGGGTCGTCGTGGTCAAGCGCACCGGCGCCGCCGTCGACATGAATCCGTCGCGCGATTTCTGGTACCACGAAGCCGCCAAGATGGTGACGACGGAATGCCCGTGCGAGCACATGCACGCGGAGGATCCGCTGTTCATCCTCTACACGTCGGGCTCGACCGGCCAGCCCAAGGGCGTGCTGCACACCACCGGCGGCTATCTCGTGTTCGCGGCGATGACGCATCAATACGTGTTCGACTATCACGACGGCGACATCTACTGGTGCACCGCCGACGTCGGCTGGGTCACCGGCCACAGCTACATCCTCTACGGGCCGCTGGCCAACGGCGCCACCACGCTGATGTTCGAGGGCGTGCCGAACTATCCCGACAATTCGCGGTTCTGGAACGTCATCGACAAGCACAAGGTCAACATCTTCTACACCGCGCCGACCGCGATCCGCGCGCTGATGCAGGCCGGCGACGAGCCGGTGAAGAAGACCTCGCGCAAGAGCCTGCGGCTGCTCGGCTCGGTCGGCGAGCCGATCAATCCGGAAGCCTGGGAGTGGTATCACCGCGTGGTCGGCGACGAGCCGCTGCCCGATCGTCGATACCTGGTGGCAGACCGAGACCGGCGGCATCCTGATCACGCCGCTGCCCGGCGCGACCAAGCTCAAGCCGGGCTCGGCGACGCGGCCGTTCTTCGGCGTGGTGCCCGAGATCGTCGATGCCGACGGCAAGGTGCTGGAAGGCGAAGCCATCGGGCAATCTCTGCATCGCCAAATCCTGGCCGGGCCAGATGCGCACGGTCTATGGCGACCACGCCCGCTTCGAGCAGACCTATTTCTCGACCTACAAGGGCAAGTATTTCACCGGCGACGGCTGCCGCCGCGACGCCGACGGCTATTACTGGATCACCGGCCGCGTCGACGACGTCATCAACGTCTCCGGCCACCGCATGGGCACCGCCGAAGTCGAGAGCTCGCTGGTGGCGCATGCCAAGGTGTCGGAAGCCGCCGTGGTCGGCTATCCCCACGACATCAAGGGCCAGGGCATCTACGCCTATGTGACGCTGATGGCCGGCACCGAGCCGAGCGAGGAGCTGCGCAAGGAGCTGGTGGCATGGGTGCGCAAGGACATCGGCCCGATCGCCTCGCCCGACCAGATCCAGTTCGCGCCGGGCCTGCCGAAAACCCGCTCCGGCAAGATCATGCGCCGCATCCTGCGCAAGATCGCCGAGGACGAACCCGGCAGCCTCGGCGACACCTCGACGCTGGCCGATCCCGCCGTGGTCGACGATCTCGTGCAGAACCGGCAGAACAAGAAGGGCGGCGCTGGCCTGGCGCTAGCGACTCGTCCGCCGGCATAGCTGCGCGTGCGCCGCGCTTGCGCTCGCACGACTGGCGCGGCCGATCGGCGCCGCTGCGCAAGCCTGTCCCGGGCAGGCGACGCAGTCTGCGCGGCACACCGGGCGATCACGCTCCGTCCGCGCTCACGCGCTTGTCAGCGGCCAGCCAGCTACGGTCGCGCGCGTTTCCGCGCCAGGTGTTGTTTTCAGGTCATTTACTTTGATTCGAACATTTCCTTTGTTCCCCCGATCGAAATGAGTCTCGCGGCCGGCGTGGAAACCACCCGGTTAATACACGCGGTTAAAGATGCGTGGGTGAGACCGGCAAGCCGCGCTTGGCTTGCGAGGCATTTGAGGGCCCCGAAAGGGGCGGGCAAGTGGAGCAGATTGATGTCGATGAGGATTGCGGTGGCGCTGGCCGCCACCATCGGGGCTGGGATCGTGATGTCGTCGGCGGCCGAAGCGCGGCCGGAAATGGTCGGCATTCAGCGGCGATTACTCGCCGGGCACGATCGTGGTGAAGACCAACGAGCGCCGGCTCTATCTCATTCTCGATTCACGGCCGCGCGATGCGCTATCCGGTCGGCGTCGGCAAGGCCGGCAAGCAGTGGGCCGGCACCACCACGGATCGACGGCAAGTACCGCAACCCGGCCTGGTCGCCGCCGAGCGAAGTCAAGCGCGACAAGCCGACGATGCCGGACGTCATTCCCGGCGGCTCGCCGCGCAACCCGATGGGCGTCGCGGCGATGACGCTGGCCGGCGGCGAATACGCCATCCACGGCACCAACGTGCCGGGCTCGGTCGGCGGCTTCGTCTCCTATGGCTGCATCCGCATGCTCAACGACGATATCACCGACCTCTATCAGCGCGTCTCGGTCGGCACGACCGTGATCGGTGACGCGCTGATCCACGGATCAGGATTGAAGACGCAAAAGCCGCGCGATCGCGCGGCTTTTTCATTTCGCAGCAGCGCTTGACGCATTCGCGCACCAGCCGCTGCGGTGGCCGCCGCCGTAGCTGCGGGCATGACCGGCGGCGAGCAGCGCCGTCGAAACATTGCCGGTGCGCCTGGTCGCGACGTCGGCGACGACGCGGCCCGGCATATTTGTCCGGCCCGATATTGAAGATCGCTGACCTCGCCTTCGCCGAGCAGGTCGCGCAACGCATCGGTCGCGGCCTCGGCCATCTGCAATTCCTGCGCACAGGACGCCTTCAATTCCGGCGCGTCGATGCCGCGCAGGCGAACCCGCGTGATGAGATCGAGGCCGGGCGGCAGATGAACCCGCGCCTCGAACGTGTCGCCATCGATGGTGCGGATGACATCGACGGGGTGACGCATGTCCGGACTTCCGGCCCGCTTCCAGATCATCTCGGCATCGCTGCGCCGCCTGGCTGTCGGCCGAACTGCGGCAACGGCCGTGCACCCAGTGCCGCACCGGCAGCATCGTCCCCGCCGCCACGCCAAGCACGAACATCCAGGGCAAGGCCGCCGAAAACCAGCGGCGCCAGGCGAGCCGCCGGCGGCGCCGATAAGCATTTATTCTCTCATATGGGGACATATTCCCCGAACTAAGGGCTGAGTCGGGTCGGCCGGCAAGCGCTCGATCGGCCTCAAAAATCCGAGGCGATGCCCTTGCGCTCCCAGTCGCCATAGCGGGTCGGTTCCGGGCCCTTCGGACCCTGAAATTCCTTCTGCCGCGCGGCTGGCGTTGGCCGTCGGCGGCTTGCCGGCGCGCTTCGGCTTCGGCGAGCGCGCGCTGCGGCGGCCGGCGTCAGCGGCTTGCGTTCCGCGGCGTGCGGCGTGAGCTGAGGAACTGTCGGTCATCGCGAACTTCCTGCTCGTAGCACACGGTATGGCGCGCACGCAGCGATGACATCACAATCGCGAAATCGTCGCGTAGCGATTCTTACATTTGGCATATTCGCATGCCAAAGGTCTTTCCATTCCAATGGCATGAGCCAGCAACGCTTTCCAGACCTTCCGAGACATTCGCCGCTCCATGCCCCCTTCAACGATTCGCAGTACCCTCCGAAGTGCCCGGTCTCGCGGCGCGGCGGATCGCGGCCGATATTCTCGACGGCGTGCTGCACAAGCACCGCACGCTCGACGACCAGCTCGACGGCGCCGGCGCGCATCCCGGACTGAAGACGCTCGCCGATCGCGACCGCGCGCTGATGCGGCGGCTGGTGGCGACGATCCTGCGGCGGCTCGGCACGCTCGGCCATTTGCTGTCGCGGCTGCTCGATCGCGGCATTCCGACCGACGCGCCGCGCGCGCAGAGCGCGCTGCTGATCGGCGCCGCGCAGATCCTCTGGATGGATGTGCCCGATCATGCCGCGGTCGATCTCTCGGTGCGGCTGGTGCAGTCGGACCGGCGCGCCGCGAAATATGCCGGGCTCGTCAACGCCGTGCTGCGCCGCTGCGCGCGCGAGGGGCAGCCGCTGATCGACGAGGTCAAGTCGCAGACGCTCGATATTCCGCCGTGGCTGCTGGCGCGCTGGATCGCGCATTACGGCGAGAGCCACCGCGCGCGAGATGGCGATCGCGCATCGGCCACGAGCCGTCGCTCGATCATCACCGTGAAGTCCGACGCCGCGCAGTGGGCGAGCCGCCTGCACGGCGAAACGCTGCCGACCGGAACCGTGCGCACGCTGCTGCAGGGTTCGGTGACGATGCTGCCGGGCTTTACCGAAGGCCAATGGTGGGTGCAGGACGCCGCCGCCGCGCTGCCGGCGCGGTTGTTCGGCGACGTCGGCGGCAAGACCATCGCCGATCTCTGCGCCGCGCCCGGCGGCAAGACCGCGCAACTGGCGCAAGCCGGCGCGCGCGTCACCGCGGTCGACCGCTCGCCGGCGCGCGATGGCGCGGCTGCGCGACAATCTCGCGCGGCTGTCGCTGCAGGCCGAGACCGTCGTGACCGATGCCGCCGAGTGGCCGGGCGCAGGCAACGGAGGCTTCGACGGCATGCTGGTCGACGCGCCCTGCACCTCGACCGGCACCATCCGCCGCCATCCCGACGTCGCCTGGCTGCGGCAGGAAGCCGATATCGCCGCGCTGACGGCGCTGCAGAAGCGCTTGCTGCAAAAGGCGGTCGCGCTGCTCAAGCCGGGCGGAACGCTGGTCTATTGCACCTGTTCGCTGGAGCCGGAGGAAGGCGAGCAGGCGATATCGCGTCCCTGCTGGCCGCCGGATCCGGCCATGCGCCGCGCGCCGATCGAGGCCGGCGAGGTCGCGGGCCTCAGCGAAATCGTGACCGCCGACGGCGATTTGCGGACCCTGCCCTGCCATTTGCCGCATGCCGACCCGCGGCTCGGCGGGCTGGACGGATTTTACGCCGCGCGGCTGGTTAAATCCTGATTTTGCACCGGAATTTCGCCGACTGCCGGGCTGATTCGCGCGCTTTCAAGATGGTGTCTTGGCGGCGTTTCCGGATTAAAAGGATTCGCCAGAATACCCTCCCTCCCTCAAGGCACGGCGTGTCGGTCGCTCAACGCAGACGCATCTCGACGCTGATCATCGAGCCGCTTCGCGCGGAACATGATGGCGCGCGCCAGCGGCGGCACGGTGGCGCTGTCGCGGCTGTGGCCGGGCCGCGCCGACCGGCTGATCATCGCGCCGCATGATCTGCGCACCGCCGACGCCACCCGCGCCGCCGAGATCTATGCCGGCCGCTTCGTGTTCGCCGGCAAGATCGTGACCTGCCACGGCCGCTCGATCTTCGATCTCGAGCCGCCGTCGGAAGATTGGGAAGTGGCGCTGCTCGGCTTCGGCTGGCTGCGGCATCTGCGCGCCGCCGACACCGCGCTGACCCGCGCCAATGCCCGCTCGCTGGTCGACGACTGGATCTCGAACCCGGCGCGCAAGCGGCCGCTCGAACGCCGCGCCGACGTGCTGGCGCGCCGCGTGATCTCGCTGTTGTCGCAGGCGCCGCTGGTGCTCGGCGACACCGACGGCAAATTCTATCGCAGATATCTGCGCGGGCTGACCCGCGAGATCCGCTATCTGCGCTACGCGCATGCTCGACATCGCCGACGGCGTGCCGCGGCTGCAGGTGCCTGATCGCGCTGTGCTACGCCTCGCTGTGCCTCGCCAACCAGGCGCGCCACATCCGCACCGCCACGCGACAAGCTTTCCGACGAATTGCAGCGGCAGATCCTGCCCGACGGCGGCCACATCTCGCGCAATCCCGGCGCGCTGGTCGAACTGCTCAGCGACCTGCTGCCGCTGCGGCAGACCTTTGCCGCCCGCAACATCGCGCCGCCGCCGGCGCTGCTGAACGCGATCGACCGCATGATGCCGATGCTGCGCTTCTTCCGCCACGGCGACGGCAGCTTTGCGCTGTTCAACGGCATGAGCAACGCGCCGTCCGATCTGGTGGCGACCCTGCTCGCCTATGACGACACCCACGGCGCGCCGATGGCGAACATGCCGCATACCGGCTTTCAGCGCCTCGATGCCGGCGCGATGACCGTCGATCATGGACACCGGCCCGCCGCCGCCGCCGAACGTCAGCCAGGACGCGCATGCCGGCTGCCTGTCGTTCGAATTGTCGTCCGGGCCGAGCCGGATCGTCGATCAATTGCGGCATGCCGTCGACCGGCCGCGACAACTGGCGCGCCTTTGCGCGCAGCACCGCGGCGCATTCGACCCTGACCTATCACGACACCTCGTCGTGCCAGTTCGTCGAACTGTCGGCGATGAAGCGGCTGCTGCAGGGCGCGCCGGTCGTCAGCGGCCCGTCCAATGTCGAGAGCTATCGCGAGGCGGTGGCCAACGGCGATGCTGCTGACCACGTCGCATGACGGCTATCTCGCGCGATTCGGCGTGGTGCACCGCCGGGTGCTGATGGTCGCCCATGACGGCTCGCGGCTCGACGGCGAGGACACGCTGTCGCCGGCGCCGGGCGGCGCGGATCAAGGGCAACGACACCGATTACGCGCTGCGGTTTCATCTGCATCCCGTCGGTGAAGGCGAGCCGGCTCAGCGATGCGCGCGGCGTGATGCTGGTGCTGCCGAACCGCGACGTCTGGACCTTCGAGGCGCTCGACGACAAGGTCGACCTCGAGGACAGCGTGTTCCTGGCCGGCAATGACGGCCCGCGCCGCACCGCCCAGATCGTGATCCGGCAGGATTCCCGCCACGCCTCCTCGATCCGCTGGAGCTTTGTCCGCTCGACGCACGTCGGCGGCGCCAGACCACGCGCCCGGCGCAACGCCCGCCGCGAGCCGGAACTGCCGCTGTAAATTCGCTGCCGACCGCAGATTTCACACGGCATTTGGCATCGGCCCGGTTTTCATGACCGGCAAAACCATGCTACCGGGCTGGCCTTACCAGCCAGGATCCTCCGCATGACCGACCATCCGCGCCGCGTGACCCGCGCTCTGTTGTCCGTTTCCGACAAGACCGGGCTGATCGAATTCGCCCGCGCGCTGGCCGGCCACGGCGTCGAGCTGGTCTCCACCGGCGGCACCGCGAAGGCGATCGCCGCCGCCGGGCTGAAGGTCACGGACGTCTCCGAGCTGACCGGCTTTCCGGAAATGATGGACGGCCGGGTCAAGACGCTGCATCCCAAGGTGCATGGCGGCCTGCTCGCGATCCGCGACAACACGGAACATGCCGACGCGATGAAGGCGCACGGCATCGCGCCGATCGATCTGCTGGTGGTCAACCTCTATCCGTTCGAGGCGACCGTCGACAAGGGCGCCGGCTTCGAGGACTGCATCGAGAACATCGACATCGGCGGCCCCGCGATGATCCGCGCCGCGGCGAAGAACCACGACGACGTCGCCGTCGTGGTCGAAGCCGCAGGACTACCAGGCCGTGCTCGACGAACTCGCCGCCAACAAGGGCGCGACCACGCTGCCGCTGCGCCGCCGCCTCGCGGCCAAGGCCTATGCCCGCACCGCCGCCTATGACGCCGCGATCTCGAACTGGTTCGCCGCTGCAGCTCGAAGACCGACGCGCCGGATTTCCGCGCCTTCGGCGGCCGGCTGATCCAGTCGCTGCGCTATGGCGAGAACCCGCACCAGACGGCGGCGTTCTATCGCGACGCCGGACAAGCGCCCGGGCGTCGCCACCGCGCGGCAGTTGCAGGGCAAGGAGCTGTCCTACAACAACATCAACGACACCGACGCGGCCTATGAATGCATCGGCGAGTTCGATCCGGCGCGCACCGCGGCCTGCGTCATCGTCAAGCACGCCAACCCCTGCGGCGTCGCCGAAGGCGCCGACCTCGTCAGCGCCTATCGCAAGGCGCTGCGCCTGCGATCCGCACCTCGGCCTATCGGCGGCATCGTCGCGCGTCAACCGCACGCTCGATGCCGAAGCCGCGCGCGCCATCACCGAAATCTTCACCGAAGTGATCATCGCGCCCGATGCGACCGAAGAGGCCATCGCGATCGTCGCGCGCGAAGAAGAACCTGCGGCTGCTGCTCGCCGGCGGCCTGCCCGATCCGCGCGCGCATCGGGCCTGACCGCGAAGACCGTCGCCGGCGGACTTGCTGGTGCAGAGCCGCGACAACGCCGTGGTCGACGACATGACGCTGAAGGTCGTGACCAAGCGCGCGCCGACCGACGCCGAACTGCGCGATCTCAAATTCGCGTTCCGCGTCGCCAAGCACGTCAAGTCGAACACCATCATCTACGCCAAGGATCTCGCCACCGTCGGCATCGGCGCCGGCCAGATGAGCCGGGTCGATTCCGCGCGCATCGCCGCGCGCAAGGCGCAGGATGCCGCCGACGAGCTGAAGCTCGCCGAGCCGCTGACCAAGGGCTCGGTGGTTGCGTCCGACGCGTTCTTCCCGTTCGCCGACGGCATGCTGGCCTGCGATCGAAGCCGGCGCCACCGCGGTGATCCAGCCCGGCGGCTCGATGCGCGACGACGAAGTGATCAAGGCCGCCGACGAGCACGGCATCGCCATGGTGTTCACCGGCGTGCGGCATTTCAGGCATTGAGCTGTCGTGCCGTCGATGTCGCAGGGCGCGCATAAGCGACAGCGATCGCGATGCCCGCTATCTACCGACCGAGCACGCTGCGGGTAATGGCGCAGCGCTGCGCTCGTGCCGGCACGGCTACGAGGCTCATTCCCTCACCCGCGTCAGCAGCGCCAGCCCCGCCACGAAGAACACCACCAGCACCGCCATGCCGGCCTTCTGGCTCGCGGTGACGGCCGTGATCGCGCCGATCAGCAGCGGGCCGATGAACGACGTGACCTTTCCGGTCAGCGCGAACAGTCCAAAATATTGCGCGATGCGGTCCTTCGGCGCGAGGCGGATCAGCAGCGTGCGCGACGCCGCCTGCAGCGGGCCGCCGGCGGCGCCGATCAGGCATCCGAGCACGAGATAGGCGCGCTCGGCGGCGCCGGAGAACAGCGGCGCCGCCCGGCACCGGCGGCGCGACCTTGACGAACAGGATCGAGATCCTTGTCGACCAGCAGGATCGCGCTGATCGCGAACAGCAGGATCAGCATGCTGCCGGCGATGACGCGCTTCGGTCCCAGCCTGTCGTCGAGCTTGCCGCCGAGCCACGCGCCGAAAGTGCCGGCGATGGCCAGCGATGATGCCGAAGCGTGCCGATCTGGATCGTGTGCCAGCCGAAGGTGCCGGCGGCGTAGATGCCGCCGAACGCGAACAGCGACACCAGGCCGTCGGTATAGATCATGTTGGCGAGCAGGAACGTCGCCATCGATTTCTGCTTCGGCAATTCGCCGAGCGTCTGCTTCAGCTCGCTCAATCCCTCGCGCAGCGCCGCGCGCACCGGACGCTTTGCCGGATAATCCGGCGTGAGCAGGAACATCGGCAGCACGAAGATGATGAACCAGATCGCCGGTCAGCGGGCCGGTGATGCGGTCGCCCTGATGGCGTGACGGGATCGAGGCCGAACAGCGGCGTGAAGCCGAACAGCGTGCGCCCGGTATCCGGGTTGGCGGCGAGAAAGCCGAGCACCAGGATGAGGCTGAGGATGCCGCCGATATAGCCGGTGGCCCAGCCGGTGCCGGACAACCGCCCGATCTGATCCGGCGGCACCAGCGTCGGCATCATCGCGTTGTTGAAGACGGTGGCGAATTCGACGCCGACGCTCGCGATCGCATAGGCGAGCAGCAGCGGCGGGATGACGCTGGGATCGCCGGGCTTGCCGAACCACATCAGCGCAGGCGCCGATCACCAGCAGCGCGCCGAAGCCGGCGATCCACGGCTTGCGGCGGCCGCTGGCGTCCGCGATCGCGCCCAGCACCGGCGACAGCAGCGCGATCATCAGGCCGGCGGCCGCGGTGGCAAATCCCCACAGCGCCTGCCCGCTGCGCCGGATCCGGCGCGACGAAGCTCGCGAAATAGGGCGCGAATACGAAGGTGGTGATCAGCGTGAAATAAGGCTGCGCGGCCCAATCGAAGAAGATCCAGCTGACGACGGCGGCGCGGCGCGGATATGTCCGCGGCATTTCGGCGCCGGCTGCCTCGAAAGCGATCACCGTCATGTCAGAAATTCCTCTGCAAGATCACGCGCAGGCGTTTTGCCTGTCGCATCCGAAACCCATATAGCATGCGTCACCGACGCTGGCGTGCTGTTGCCAGGCGTCACACCGGCTCCAACTGCGGCGGATTTTCGATGACAGTCTTTTCGATCCGAGTGGCGCAGGGTAGTTGCCGCATTCGTTGCTTGCGTTTGCCTGCGGGCGACTGGCCGTCGCGCAGGAGCGCCGCGTCTTACGCGCCGCCGGACTCTCGACACCGTTCACGCCGTCGCGGCCGAACATGGCATGGTGGTGGCGCAGGAAAAGCTCGCCGCGCGAGATCGGCGCCGATATCCTGCAGGCAGGGCGGCAATGCGGTCGATGCCGCGGTCGCCACCGGCTTTGCGCTGGCCGTGACCTATCCGCGCGCCGGCAATATCGGCGGCGGCGGCTTCATGGTGATCCATTCGGCCGAGCGCAACGAGGATGTCGCCATCGACTATCGCGAGACCGCGCCGGCCGCGACCACGCGCGACATTTTCCTGGGACCGGACGGCAAGCCCGATATCGACGAAGTCGCGCGATTCCGCGCTCGGCATCGGCGTGCCCGGCACGGTCGCCGGGCTGGCGCTGGCGCTGGAGAAATACGGCTCGGGCCAGTTTCACGCTGGCGCAGATCGCTGAAGCCCGCCATCGAGCTGGCGCGCGACGGCTTCGTGATCGCCGACGACATCGCCGACACGCTGTCGGACATGTATCGCGCGGATGGCGCGCTGGCCGAATTCGGCGAAGACGTTCTCCACGCGCCGACGGCACGCCGCTGCGCGAGGGCGACACGGCTGGTCCAGGCCGATCTCGCGGCAACGCTCTCGCGCGATCGCCGAGCAGGGACCGCGCGGATTTTACGAGGGGCCGGTCGCCGAAAAGCTGGCGAAGGCGGTCCGCGACGCCGGCGGCATCATGACGGCGGACGATCTGAAATCCTATCAGGCCGATCATCCGCGCGCCGGTGCGCGGCAGCTATCGCGGCTACGACATCGTCTCGATGCCGCTGCCCTCCTCCGGCGGCACCGTGCTGCTGGAGACGCTGAACATCCTCGAAGGGTTTCCGATGGCCGACATGAAGCAGGGCTCCGCGGCCTCGCTGCATCGTCATGATCGAGGCGATGAAGCGCGCCTATGCCGACCGCGCGCGCTATCTCGGCGATCCCGCCTTCGTCAACGCGCCGGTCAACGTCCTGATCGCCGAAGGACTACGCCGCCAGGCAGCGCGCCAGCATCGATCTCGAGCGCGCCACGCCGGCGGCCGATGCGCTGTCGGCGACGCCGCCGCGCGAGGGCAGCAACACCACGCATTATTCGGTCGTCGATTCCAGCGGCAATGCGGTCAGCAACACCTACACGCTGAATTTCCCCTATGGCGTCGGCCTGGTCGCCGAGGGCACCGGCGTGCTGCTCAACAACGAGCTCGACGATTTCACCGCGGCGCCCGGCGCCTCGAACGCCTTCGGCCTGGTCGGCTTCGAGGCCAATCTGCCCGGCCCCGGCAAGCGGCCGCTGTCGTCGATGTCGCCGACCATCGTGCTGAAGGACGGCAAGCCGGTGCTGGTGACGGGCTCGCCCGGCGGCAGCCGCATCATTTCGGCGGTGCTGCAGGTCGTCGTCGACGTGCTCGACTACAAGATGGATGTCGCCGCCGCCGTGGCGGCGCCGCGCGTCCATCATCAATGGATGCCGGATGAGGTGCGCGTGGAGCGCGGCTTTCCGGACGACGTGCTGGCCGAGCTGAGGGCCAAGGGCCACAAGGTGATCGAGCCGCTCGGCCAGACCTCGGCCAATTCGATCGCCGTCACGCCGAACGGCCTGCTCGGCGCACCCGATCCGCGCACACGCGGCGCGGCGGCGGTGGGGCAGTGAAGCGATGACGGCTGACGGTGATTTGCCCTATAGATCACAGCCAACGACGCTGAACTGCAAACCGGGAGCGAGCCCAATGACATCTCTCAAAGGCAAGACGCTGTTCATCTCCGGCGCCAGCCGCGGCATCGGGCTCGCGATCGCACTGCGCGCCGCGCGCGACGGCGCCAATGTCGCGATCGCGGCGAAGACCGCGGAGCCGCATCCGAAACTCAAGGGCACCATCTACACCGCCGCCGACGAGATCCGCGCCGCCGGCGGCAAGGCGCTGCCGGTGCTGTGCGACATCCGCGACGAGGCGCAGGTGATCGCGGCGATCGAGCAGACCGTCGCCGAATTCGGCGGCATCGATATCTGCGTCAACAACGCCAGCGCCATCAGCCTGACCAACTCGCAAGGCAACCGACATGAAGCGGTTCGACCTGATGATGGGCATCAACACCCGCGGCACCTTCATGGTGTCGAAATATTGCATCCCGCATCTGAAGAAGGCGGCCAACCCGCACATCCTGATGCTGTCGCCGCCGCTCGACATGAAGCAGAAATGGTTCGAGCATTCGACCGCCTACACCATGGCGAAGTTCGGCATGAGCATGTGCGTGCTCGGGCTGTCGGGCGAACTGAAAGCCGCGGGCGTCGCGGTCAACGCGCTGTGGCCGCGCACCACGATCGCCACCGCCGCGGTCGGCAATCTGCTCGGCGGCGACGCCATGATGCGCGCCAGCCGCACGCCCGAGATCATGGGCGATGCCGCCCATGTCGATCTTCACCAGGCCGGCGCGCGAGTTCACCGGGCAGTTCTGCATCGACGACAAGGTGCTCTACGCCAGCGGCGTGCGGGATTTCGAGCACTACCGCGTCGATCGCGTCGGTGCCGCTGATGTCGGATTTCTTCGTGCCCGACGACGACGTGCCGCCGCCCGGCGTCACCGTGCAGGCGCTGCCCTCGGTGGGCGCGGCGCAGACAGTCGCGCTAGAGACCTGCCGCTGCTCGTTGCCGGAGGAGAGCGTGTGCACTTGCGAAAATGGATCGCTGTCGGCCGTCGCGATCTGTGCTGGCCGCACTGGCGGGAGCGAGCGTCTACTTCCGGCCCGATCGCGCCATTCGCGTCGCCACCGGCGTCGTCGCGCACAATGTCTGCTCCAAGACCTTCGTCTCCGGCCTCGATCCGCAAGCGGTGTTCGCGGAAACCTCCGACCGCGCCGGCATCCGCCGTCTGCGGCACGTGCTGCGATTTCAGCTCGATCGCACCGCGCAGATCCGTCGATGCGTCCGACGGCTGGGCTGTTCGGCAGCCGCGCCGTCTTTCACGACGGGCTCGGCTGCGTGCGATGCTGCACGGATCGAACGAGCCTTATCTCCTCGAAGAACGACATCGAGGCGCTGAAGACGCCGAAGACGCCGCCGCTGCTGCCCGAGATTGCCGGGCCCGACATTGGTCGAGCCGTCAGATCCGGCGTTGAAGGCCGCGCTCGATCATGCCTTCGAGGAGCCGGCCGACGCCGCCGTTCCGCAGGACCAAGGCGGTGGTCGTGGTGCATGACGGCAAGGTGATCGCCGAGCGCTATGCGGCCGGCATCGGCGTCGACACGCCGCTGCTCGGCTTCTCCATGACCAAGTCGGTGATCAACGCGCTGATCGGCATCCTGACGCAGCAGGGCCTGGTCACGCCGTCGATGCCGGCGCCGATTCCGGAATGGCGCGGCGCCAACGATCCGCGCCGCGAGATCGAGGTCGAGCATCTCATGCGCATGACCACGGGCCTCGGCGCTCGACGAAACCAACTCCGGCTTCGATCCGATCGAGCCAGATGGTCTATCTGCACGACGACATGGCCGGCTTCGCGGTCAAGCGCGCAGATGATCGCGCCGCCCGGCACGCGCTGGCATTACTCCAGCCCGACCACGCAGCTGCTGGCGCGGATCATCCGCGATGCCGTCGGCGGACCGGAGCAGACGCTGGCCTTCGCCTGGCGCGAATTGTTCAATCCGCTCGGCATGCGCAACGTCACGCTGGAGTTCGACGGCGTCGGCACGCTGCAGGGCTCGACCTACATGCTCGCGAGCGCGCGCGACTGGGCGAAGATTCGGCCTGCTCTATCTCAATGACGGCGTGGTCGGCGGCAAACGCATCCTGCACGAGGACTGGGTGGATTTCTGCGCCGCCGCGACGCTCGATACCGATTACGCCGCCGGCTTCTGGACCAATCGCAGCGAGCATCCGAACGCCAAAGGCGCGCGTGCGGCTCGGCATCCCGCGCGACGCGTTCTTTGCGTCCGGCGATCTCGGCCAGCGCATCGTGATCATGCCGTCGCAGCGCCTGGTCGTGGTCCGGCTCGGCGACAGCGTCGATCCGACCGGCGATATTCGAGGGCTCGGCGCGGCTGGTGAAGGAAGTGATCGCGGCGGTGCAGCCGTGTAAGCACGTCACCGTCCCGATCACGTACGGCCCGCCCTTTTCCAGCGCCCGCGCATAGGCCGGCCGGGCGTGGATGCGTTCGAGAAACGCCATCGCCTTGGGATGACCCTGCTCCAGCCCGCCGCGCGCCGCGGCGGCCTCCAGCGGAAAGCTCATCTGGATGTCGGCGCGCGGTGAATTCGTTGCCGGCGAACCATTCGCTTTTGCCGAGCTCGCCTTCCCAGTAATGCCATGTGCTGCTTGAGCTGCGGATTGACCAGCGTGGTCAGCGCCTGGTTGGAGACCTTGCGCACCAGCGGCCGCAGCAGCGCCGGCGCGCGCTTCGGCATCAGCGTGAACAGCAGTTTCAGCAGCAGCGGCGACATCGCCGAGCCTTCGGCATAGTGCAGCCAATAGGTGTAGCGCAGCCGCTCCGGCGTGTTCGGCGGCGGGATCAGGCGGCCGTTGCCATAGGTGTCGATGATGTATTCGGCGATCGCGCCTGACTCCGCGATGGTGTTGCCGTTGTCGGTGATGACGGGCGATTTGCCGAGCGGATGAATGGCGCGCAGCTCCGTTCGGCGCGCGCATGTCCGGCTGGCGCTGATAGCGGACGATCTCGTAGGGCACGCCGAGTTCTTCGAGCAGCCACAGCACGCGCTGCGAGCGCGAATTGTTGAGATGATGAACCGTCAGCATGGCGTCCCCGGCTTCGAAGGTTCTGGCCGATCCGTATCAGGCACTGCGCCGATTGGCGATTGGCCAGCCGAGCACGGACGATGGCGGGTCGCCGGACGAATATTTACCCGGGTGATATTGACGATCGATATTTATCCGGGTATAATTGAACGCCAGACAATCCGGAGTATCTCCGATGATTCACAAGCCCGACCCATTTCACCGCCTTCGAGGGCCAGCGGCGCCTGGCGCCGGGCCGCTTGCCGAGGTCGCGCTTGCGGTCAAGCAGGCGCTCGAGCCGGCGCCGGCCGCCGATCATCATCTTCAGCGACGCGCACCGGCCGCGCCGATCGATCTCGATCTGCGCGGCACCGAGCGACGAGATCGTTGCGCGGCTTGCCCGACAGCCGCTCGCCGCAGTCCGAACCGCAGAGACGCGCAGCCAGCGGAGCCGCGCGGCCGCGGCCGGCCAAAACTCGGCGTGGTCGCGCGCGAGGTGACGCTGCTGCCGCGGCACTGGGAATGGCTCGGCGCGCAGCCCGGCGGCGCCTCGGTCGCGCTGCGCAAGCTCGTCGATGAAGCGCGCCGCGCCAGCGGCGACCAGGACCGCGCCGCGCGCGGCGCGCGACGCCGCCTATCACTTCATGTCCGTCGATGGCCGGCAATCTCGCCGGACTTCGAGGAAGCCTCGCGCGCGCTGTTCGCCGACGACCGGCGGCGGTTCGCCGGTCTCGATCGCCGGCTGGCCCGACGATATCCGCGACCACATCGTCAAGCTCGCCTTCAGCGATCGCACCGAGCCGCCGTAGCCGCGCTGAGCCGCGGCCGCATTGATCCGTGCACCGGCGATCCGCTAGGCTGACATCTGAAATGATAGACGGATCATATAAGAAACCGTCAGACGCATCAGGGAGACCGCCGTGAGCCCAAATCCGCAATTCCTGTTCGATTTCGGCAGCCCCAACGCCTTTCTCAGCCACGAGGCGATCCCGGCGATCGAAAAGCGCACCGGCGTGAAATTCGAATATGTCCCGATCCTGCTCGGCGGCATCTTCAAGGCCACCAACAACAAGTCGCCGGCCGAGACGCTCGCCGGCGTCAAGAACAAGCCGCGAGTTCCATGCGCTCGAGACCGAGCGCTTCGTCAAGCGCTTCGGCGTCAAGCCCTACACCTGGAATCCGTTCTTTCCGGTCAACACGCTGAACCTGATGCGCGCCGCGGTCGCCGCGCAGTTCGAGGGCGTGTTCGAGAAATATGTCGAGGCCGCGTTCCATCACATGTGGGTCGAGCCGAAGAAGATGGACGATCCCGAAGTGGCGGCGAAGGCGCTTGCCGCATCCGGCCTCGATGCGGCAAAGCTGTTCGCCCGCGCGCAGGACGCCGACGTCAAGGCAAAGCTGATCGAGAACACCCAATCCGCGGTCGAGCGCGGCGCGTTCGGCTCGCCGACCTTCTTCGTCGGCAAGGAAATGTTCTTCGGCAAGGAGCAGTTGCGCGAAGTCGAGGAACTGGTTTCGGGAAGTAACTCGCTACCGTCATTGCGAGCCAAGCGAGTCGCGCGCAATCGCGCGCCGATGACAGGCCCGCGAGCAATCCATGCCTTGATCCTGCGGATGCTTCGCCGCATGCGCGCTCGCAGGACAAGGCATGGAGCAACATGAAATGCAAAAACGCAACGCAACCGTGCGCGGTGATCGGCGCCGGCGACTATATCGGCGCCGAGATCGCCGAAGAAATTCGCCGCCGAAGGGTTCACCGTGTTCGCCGGCCGGCGCGACGGCGCCAAGCTCGAGCCGCTGGTCAAGGAGATCGAGGCCGCCGGCGGATCGATCGTCGCGCGCTCGCTCGACGCGCGCAAGGAGGACGAGATCGCCGCCTTCCTCAACGACGCCGACAAGCACGCGCCGCTGGAAGTCTGCATCTTCAACGTCGGCGCCAACGTCAATTTCCCGATCCTCGAGACCACCGAGCGCGTGTTCCGCAAGGTCTGGGAAATGGCCTGCTAGGCCGGCTTTCTCGCCGGCCGCGAGGCGGCGCGGCTGATGCTGCCGCGCGGCAAGGGCAACATCTTCTTCACCGGCGCCACCGCCGTCCTTGCGCGGCGGCAGCGGCTTATGCGGCCTTCGCCAGCGCCAAATTCGGCTTGCGCGCGGTGGCGCAAGCGATGGCGCGCGAGCTCGGGCCGAAGAACATCCACGTCGCGCATCTGATCATCGATTCCGGCGTCGATACCGCCTGGGTGCGCGAGCGCCGCGAGCAGCTCTGGGGCAAGGAAGCGCTCGACAATCCGGATTTGCTGATGCCGCCGGCGTCGGTCGCGGCCTCGTACTGGCAGCTTTACCAGCAGCCGCGCAGCGCCTGGACCTTTGAGCTGGAAATCCGCCCGTTCGGGGAGAAGTGGTAGCAAGCGCTATGGCGTCATGGCGGATGATGCGACGCTAGCGCGTGTCGACGAAGCTAACATCGCGTGTCCGGATCACGCCATCGTTCGCGCATCGCACATTCGCTCTCGGCAAGAACAGACAACGAAAAGGAGACTCAGCAATGCGCATTCTCGTGGTCGGCGCCGGCGCCATCGGCGGATATTTCGGCGGCAGGATGCTGCAGGCCGGCCGCGACGTGACCTTTCTGGTCCGCCCGAAGCGCGCGGCTGAAGCTGGCCGGCGCCGGCCTCGTGATCAAGAGCCCGAACGGCGACGTCACGCTGAAGAATCCGCCGACGGTGCAGGCCGACAAGCTCAACGAAAAATTCGACGTCGTGCTGTTGAGCTGCAAGGCGTTCGACCTCGACGATGCGATCAAGTCGTTTGCGCCGGCGGTCGGACCGCAGACCGCGATCATCCCGCTGCTCAACGGCATGCTGCATCTCGACGTGCTCGACGAGAAATTCGGACGCGAGCGCGTGCTCGGCGGCCTCTGCGCGATCGCCGCGACGCTCAACGAGCACGCGCGAGGTGGTGCAGCTCAGCGCCGATGCAGTCGCTCAATTTCGGCGAGCGCGACGGCACGACTGTCGGATCGGGTCCGCGCCATCGCCGAGGTCGTTGGCGAGCGGCAATTTCGGCGCGGTGGCCAGCGAGACACATCGTGCAGGACATGTGGGAGAAGTGGGTGTTCCTCGCCTCGCTCGCGGCCTCGACCTGCCTGATGCGCACGCTCGGTCGGCAATATCCTGGCGGCGCCCGGCGGCAAGGATTTCATGCTCGGCATGCTCGATGAATGCAGCGCGGTCGCGACGGCCGAGGGTTATGCGCCGCGCGGGCCGTTCTTCCAGCGCACGCGCGGGCATGCTGACCACCGAAGGCTCGCCGCTGACGGCATCGATGTTCCGCGACATCAAGGCGGGCGCTGCCGGTCGAGGCCGACCACGTGATCGGCGACCTGATCGCGCGCGCCGATGCCGCAAAGGTTCCGGTGCCGAAGCTGCGCATCGCCTACACGCATCTCAAGGCGTATGAGAAGCAGCGGGGGTGATCTTGATCCTCCACCTGAGTGATCGTCGTCCGCATGCGCGCGATGCGGGCGACGATCACCGGATCCAACTGTCAGAGTTGGGCAGATCGTACGCTCATCGCTCACATCCGTATACGCTCGCGGAGCTCGACCTCGCCGGCCGATAGCGCGAGTAGCGATAGCCGCGACGAGCATCACAAATGCGCGAGATAATGCGCCAGCGCTTCGATTTCTTCTTCGCTCAGGGGATAGGCGACATCCGCCATCGCCGCCATGCCGCCGCCGGATCGCACGCCTGACTTGTAGTCGTGCAGCGCCTTGAGCAGATATTCCTCGCGCTGGCCGGCGACGCGGGCGACCGCCTTGGTGCCGGCGTAGCTGTCGGTGTGGCATGACGCGCAGCGCCGCCCGACGGCGGCCTGCGCGCCCTTCTTGGACAGATCCGGATCGTCGTCGGGCTTGGACGCCTTGGGCGGCGTCGAGCGAGGCGAAATAGGCGCCGAGATTGCGGATGTCCTCGTTGTTGAGCTGCTCGACGATCGGCTGCATCTGCTCGTTCTTGCGGGTGCCGGCGCGAAAGAACACCAGCTGCCACTGGATGAACTGATCGGGCTGGCCCGCGAGCGAGGGAATGTTCTCCATTTGCGAAATGCCGTTCTCGCCGTGACAGCCGACGCACAGCTCGGCCTTTGCCTTGCCGGCGGCGATATCGGCGGCGTGGGCGGACGAACGCGCATGCGCAAGCGACATCCGACCAAGCAATTCGCATCGACTCTCCGTCGTCATTGCCGGGCTCGACCCGGCAATCCATCGCCTGCAAGTCTTCGTTCTGATGGATGCCCGGATCAAGTCCGGGCATGACGACGCAGCTCGATCGCCCGTTCGAACAACAGAAGCTGCGGCCACTCGTTCCCGAGCAACCGCAGCCTCTGATCGTTCGACGTCCTACTTCTTGTAGCTGATGCGATAGATCGCGCCGGCCCAGTCGTCGGCGACGAGGATCGAGCCGTCCTTGGCGAGCATGATGTCGGCCGGGCGGCCGAGATAGCCCTGGTCGCCTTCGAGCCAGCCGGAGGCGAACACTTCCTGCTTGGCGTTCTTGCCGTCGGGATCGACGATCACGCGCTTGATCCGCGCGCCCTGGTACTTATGCCGGTTCCAGGAGCCGTGTTCGGCGATCAGGATGTTGTTCTTGTACTCGGCGGGAATTGATCGCCGGTATAGAACTTCATGCCGAGCGGCGCCACATGCGCGCCGAGATTGAGCACGGGCGGCGTGAACTCCGAGCACTTGTGACCCATCGCGAACTTCGGATCCGGCAGATTGCCCTGGTGGCAATAGGGATAGCCGAAATGCTCGCCGATCTTCGAGATCATGTTGAGCTTGTCGCTCGGCATGTCGTCGCTGATCCAGTCGCGGGCGTTCTCGGTGAACCAGTATTTGCCGGTGCGCGGATCGACGTCGCCGCCGACGCTGTTGCGGACGCCGAGCGCCCAGATCTCGGCATTGCCGGTCTTCGGATCGACGCGGCGGATCTGCGACACGCTGGTCGGCGGAATGCCGATGTTGAAGGGAGGTCCGAACGGCAGGTAGAACCAGCCGTCCTTGTCGACGCGCGATATATTTCCAGCCATGCGCGGCATAGGACGGCATGTCGTCATACACCACCTTGCCGTCGCCGAGCTTGTCGAGATTGGCTTCGGCGTTGTCGTATTTGATCAGCTTGTCGACGGCGATGACGTAGAGCGCGCCGTCCTTGAAGCGCGAGGCCGGTGGGCATGTTGAGGCCCTTGAGGATGGTCTTGACCTCCTTCTTGCCGCCATTGTCCTTGATCGCATAGACGTTGCCGAGGCCGAACGAGCCGACGAACAGCGTGCCCTTGTCGCCCCAGGCCATCTGCCGCGCGGCCAGCACGCCGGGCGCGTAGACTTCGATCTTGAAGCCCGGCGGCAGCTTGATCTTCTTCATCATGGCCGCGAGTTCGGCGTCCGATGCGCCGGTCGGCGGACCCGATGGCGGCGCCAGGCCCTTCTGGGCTTCGGTCTCATCGCCGAGGAACCAGTCGTCCGGCGGATGGGTCCAGAATTCCTTGGTGCCGGACTCGTATTTCTTCAGCGGCTTTCTGCTGCGCGCTGGCCTGACTGGCCCCCGCGACAACGAGGATTGCTGCGAGCGCAAGAACAGATCGATTGAAAGCCGATTTCATCGCGTCACTCCCTATGCAGCCTGGACGGCTGCGCCTGTTATTGATTTTGAAGGTTCGAGACGAACGTCTCGGAGAGGTGAGAATCAGACCAGCAAAATGGTAGCACATCCGATGGGGAGGAGAAGCGGGCGATGGGCCGCTCCGTCAGACAAAAACAGACTGAAGGGAAAATTCTTCGTCCGATTTGGTTCTGAGACTTTTTTGCGACGAACGCGCTGCATCGCAATATCGCTCGGCAGCGATCGCATGCAATGATCGAGCGCGCGCAGTGTCGGGTGGGCCGGCTTCCACAGAAAGAGTCGATCGCGCGCGCAACCGCTCTCGGTGGGCCCCGCGAAGGGACGAATTGTGGCCCAGCTCATACCAAGAGCGACGAATCGCTGGAAGCTGGTTACACTCTTTTGCGCAAATTCCGTATCCCACGACTAGGCTTGGGCGGGCATCCCTATGGCCAACAAGCGGATCATCCTGACTCCTGACGGTACCGGCAATTCTGCCGGCAAGGTCTGGCGGACGAATGTCTGGCGTGTTTTTGAATCGCTGGATCTTTGACGAGTTCGCAACAGATCGCGTATTACGATGACGGCGTCGGCACCTCGTCCTTCAAGCCCTTCGCGATCCTGGGTGGCGCCTTCGGCTTTGGCCTGAAGCGGAACGTGCTCGATATCTACAAGTTTGCCTGCCGCAATTACCGTTCGCATCTTGACTATCTGGCGCTCGAGGCCGCCGCCGCGAAAGCTGAAAATCGCGAGGAAGAGATATGGCCCCTACCAGAGCGACGACATCTTTGCCTTTGGTTCAGCCGGGGTGCCTTCACCATCCGCGTGGTGAACGGACTGATATGCGAACAGGGGCTGGCGACTATTGCCAGACCGAGGAGGAGCTCGATAGAAAGCGGTCGCCGTGGCCCACCGGGCGCATCGGGCGGAAACATTCAAATCGCGGTTTCAGGTCGAATGTGGTGTTTCGGAAAGCTGCGTAACCTCTTCGTTTCCGCCACGCATGACAAGAAACGCAGCGTCCGGTCGACTGCGCGTGGCCCTTCCTCGGCCTCTGGGATACCGTGTTGCCGCCTCACGGCCTACCCGTCGACGAAATGACACGGGGCGTCAGCCGTTATCTGTGGCCGCTCGAACTGCCGGACCGGCAACTTAATCCCCGGGTTCTGTGCAAGGCCTGCCACGCCTCCTCCTCGCCCGATGATGAGCGCACCCACGTTCCATCCCCTGCTGTGGGACGAGAGGCCGGAGAAGATTGCCAAAAGGCACCAGGAAAACCGATCCAGAACGGATCACCCAGGTCTGGTTCGCCGGCGTGCATTCCAATGTCGGGCGGCGGATATCCGGACGACCTCGCTCGCCCATGTGTCGCTCACCTGATGTTGTCCGGAAGCGGCGCAGCCGCGGCTCTCACCCCGAAGTTGCGGCGCCGGCCGAGCCGATCCCGGACGCGTTCACGCGGGTACGATCGACCCAGGACAAGCGACGGCCGAATCTCACGATCTGGCGAAACGGACTGGGCGGTTACTACCGATACGGGCCACGGAGCGTGGCCGCGCTTTCGAACACGAAATTTTCCGCCGACAAAAGGGATCGCGTGAAGATCGCTATGATCCTGAAGATCCATGAGATGCGTTCTGACACCGGACCAGTGTCGACGCGCATCTTTATGCGCCGGTCGCATTGCCGCCGGCCTACGATCTTTAGACCTCCGACGACGAGGATCGTGTCGCCGGACAACCTGACCGTCGGGGCCGAAACAGATCCAAAGGTATGGAATGCTCCGGCCTGCACGTCACCGCGAAAAGACCCAGGAGCACGTGGTCGGAAGTCTGGATCTGGCGGCGGCGCATCATCTATTTCCTGACCGTCATCGCCTCGATCTCATTTGTCGACCTCATCCGCTTACGTCCACCGCGCCGGCGGCGGCCGAGTTCACCACGCCCTTGCGGCCGCTTTCCGATGTCATTCGCATGGTCGGGTGGGTCCTGCCCACGGCGGCTTTGCGCCGGACCAATGCCTGGTGCCAGGGAGCCACTCTGGTTTTTGCTGTGTGCCGGGCTGGTCGGACTGCCGTTACAGGCCGAGCACCAGCCTCATGTGGCCGGATCACCGACCAGATGCGCTCTCGCGCGGCGGGCCAGTCTTGCGAAAGTCGACCTGAACCCGAGAGAATCCAAAGCGCGAGACGGCGCTGGCGCAGCGCTGATCAAGTCGTCTCTGCCGGTCTTGCTGTTGATCGCGCTTTATCCGCTGCCGGCCTCGGGTCGGGTACACAACTGGGCCGAAGGCGCCCAGCCTTCGCTGCAGACCTTCATCGACCGCATCAGCGCATCCCTTATTTCCAGTCCCTTGCCTCATCACCATCCTGTTCACGATGTGGCCTTCCGGAGCACGCGATTCGCGCGGTTCAGGCTGATTTCGGACACCCACAGGCGATCCATCACCAGCATCAAACCCAAATTCGCGCCTCGCTTCTTTCGCGGTCACCTTCTCCTGGTCGGCGTGCCTTGCTTTCGCCAGCCACTACCTCTTCAATTTTCGTGACATGCCTTTGGCCACTCTCGCCAACCCGTGGAGAAGCCAGGTCGCAGCTGGATGGTCTGCGATCCGGACGACATGAAGCCGTGCAAGCGGGCTTCCGACGGCAAGCTTCCCGGAGCACTCTGCAGGTCCAAGGCGTTGCGCGCGGTGAGCCCTGGCTGCCGAATCTCGACACCGCGAGGCTTTCGCATCGCCGGCGTCGGCGTCATGCTCGAGCGGCGCGGGAATTACTTCCGGTTCATCCTCGAGCAGGATGGCGAATGGTCGTTTCTCTTTGGCGCGCGCATCCGCCCGGGGGAATGCGCGCTGCCCGCGCGTTTCTTCCGAACAGTTCACTGGCAGGACCCAGCCGCCGTGCGCTCGGGACGATCTGTTTTGCTGGCGGCAGCCTCATCCACTCCGGCGAACGCCTTCCGATCGGCCCTTCGACGCGTTATCACTCGCTACGGCGAGACCGGCAACGAGGAGAACTTCATTGACGGGGAGCCACAGGCGGAACGGTGGTCGCCGCCTGACGAGACCTTCAGGGCCACTCCGCAACGGGCAAATGTTCGTCTATCTGAACCAGCCGGCCGCAGCGGTGTCTTCACCGACCTGTTTCCCAACGTGAACTCGGGCAAAGGCGAGGGTCTGGGTCTATCGCATCCCCAGGTGAGCGGCTGGCGTGGTCAAGTGCGATGATCCCTGCGGCTGCGTCCGCGCCCGCTTGTCGCGGGCATCACAACGGGACGCGGCGGCGCCAAGAGGCGGCCGCTGGTCGGATCCAGTGCGTTGCCGTTTGAAAAAATCTGGAGCGGGCGAAGGGGTTCGAACCCTCGACCCCGACCTTGGCAAGGTCGTGCTCTACCACTGAGCTACACCCGCATCCGAGATGGCGGCGATCGCTCGCCGTCAACGGCAGAGCTATGCCAAATGCAGACCGCGAATGCAACAGTCCGCGTGACGGTCTGGCGGCACCCGGATAATCCGATTTCATTAACAAATGGGCGCGAATCGGTCCGAAACAACGGCCGAAACAGGGTTTTCCGGCTTCCGGCGCCTGATGTCGGGAACCCGGGGTCTGCCATCCGCGTGTTCGCGGAAGCGATCTGAGCCTGTTCAGCGGACCGCGGGTCCCAACCGTCGCGGTCAATTCGCCGCGGCGGCCAACCTGCGGCTGCGACCTGGCCGTTCGCGTGGCGCCGGTCGTCCTCGGCGGTGCACAGCTGGCCGGACAGCACCTGGGGCGGATTGAATTTACGCGCCAAGCCGCCATCTAGCGAGCGAGAACTTCGCGCCTGAGCCGTGCTAGAACGGGCCCGACCAGCAGACAATCTTGATGCTTCTTCTCGAGACATCAGGCGAGGATACCGTGACGATAGTTGAGCAGGGCGGCGGCCGGCGCCGCAGGCAGCACCCGATCTGATCAAGGAGACGACCACCCAGACCTTCGTGAAGGACGTCATCGAGGAATCGAAGCGCCAGCCGGTGCTGATCGACTTCTGGGCGCCGTGGTGCGGCCCCTGCCGCCAGCTCACGCCGATGCTCGAAAAGGCGGTCCGCGCGGCCAAGGGCAAGGTCAAGCTGGTCAAGATGAACATCGACGAGCATCCGGCGATTCCCGGCCAGATGGGCATCCAGTCGATCCCGGCCGTGATCGCGTTCGTCAACGGCCAGCCGGCCGACGGTTTCATGGGCGCGGTGCCGGAAAGCCAGGTCAACGCCTTCATCGACAAGCTCACCAAGGGCATGCCGGCGCCGGGCGAGCCGAATATCGCGGAAATCCTCGAGGAGGCCGAGGCCGTGCTGGCCGAAGGCGATGCCGCTGCCGCCGCCCAGATCTATGCCGAGGTGCTGGCGTCGATGCCACCAACATCGCGGCGCTTGCGGGCTTGCGCGAAATGCTACGTGACGACCGGCGCGATCGAGCAGGCCAAGCAGACGCTCGCGATGGTGCCGGAATCGAAGCGCAACGACGCCGGCGGTCAAGGCGGTGCAGGCCGCGATCGATCTCGCCGAGCAGGCGCAAGTCGGTCGGTCCGGTGACCGAGCTGGAACAGAAAGTCGCCGCAAACCCGCTCGATCATCAGGCGCGCTTCGATCTGGCGACCGCGCTCAACGCCACGGGCAAGCGCGCCGAGGCGACCGATCAGCTGCTCGAGATCGTCAAGCGCGACCGCAAGTGGAACGACGACGGCGCGCGCAAGCAGCTGGTGCAGTTCTTCGAAGCGTGGGGCGGCGACCGACGAGGCGACCGTCGATGGACGCAAGCGGCTGTCGACGATCTGTTTCGTGTCGTATTCCACGAAGCGGAGCAGTCTTGTGACGAATACGCGCCAACAACGAGCTGACCGGGGCTGCAGATGCCGATCAATGCCGAATATCGCGGACCCGGCGAGCTTCCCGAAATCATCCCGGTGTTTCCGCTGCCCGGCGCGCTGTTGCTGCCGCGCGGCCAGATGCCGCTCAACATTTTCGAGCCGCGCTATCTGGCGATGGTCGACGATGCGCTGCGCGACGGCCATCGGCTGATCGGGATGATCCAGCCGGACGTCGCCCATTCGCGCGGACGAGGCAAGCCGGCGCTGTTTCGCGTCGGCTGCGTCGGCCGCATCACCCAGCTCGCCGAATCCGGCGACGGCCGCTACATCCTCGAACTGACCGGCGTCGCGCGCTTCAAGGTGGTCGAGGAACTCACGGTGCTGACCGCCGTACCGGCAATGCAAGGTGGATTTCTTCCCCTATGCCGACGATTTCGTCGCGCGCAAGGGCGAGGAGGCGGTCGACCGCGACGCGCCTGCTCGAGGTGCTGACCGATTTTCTCGAAGCCAACAATCTGAAGGTCGATTGGGAAGGCATCGAGAGCGCGCCGAACGAGGCGCTGGTCAATGCGCTGGCGATGATGTCGCCCTATGGCCCGGCGGAGAAGCAGGCGATGCTGGAAGCGCCCGACCTGAAGACCCGCGCCGAGATCCTGATCGCGGTGACCGAGATGGATCTCGCCAAGAAGCGCACCAGCGGCGATCACCGGTCTGCAGTAGCGCGCATGCGTCATTCTCAGAGCCCTATTCCGGCAACCCCTGCCCTGCGCAATCCGTCCGCGAACGTCGCAAGATCCTCAGCTCGGTGGATCGGGAGCCAATCCTCGAGATTGGAGATGCGCAGCGCGGGATCGAGCTCGCGCAGATGATCCATCGCGCGCTGCGCCTCGTCCGTCCGGCCGGCCAGCGCATGGCTCGCCGCGATGACGCTGACGACCATCAGGAAGCTCGGCAAATCCCGGAACGGCTTTCTCCGCCCACGACGACGCGGCGTCGAAGCGCCCGGCGAACAGATGCGCCGCCGCCAGTCCCGGCCTGCATGCGATAGATCTCGGGGTCGAGCGGGCTCAAGCGCATGGCGCGCGCGAAGTGCTCGATGGCGCCGTCCGGCTCGCCGTGCCAGACTCCGCAGGAATCCGCCGAGGAACCAGGCAGACGCGAGGTTGGGATTGAGCACGAGCGCCCGGTCGAGCAAGGCGATGCCGCCGTCGAGGTCGCCGGCGAGATGGGCGAGCGCATGCCCGCCGCGCGTGAGCGCGACCGCATCGTCCCTGCCCAGCTCGACGGCCCGGCGGGCCAGGCGCGCGCCCTCGGCGATCTCCTGCTGGGCGATCGGTCATCCAGCCGTTGACCTTGCGCCAGAAATGGCACCACGCCGCCATCGCATAGGCCGACGCGAAATTCGGGTCGAGCTCGAGCGCCTGGTTGAACTAGCGGCAGCGCCTCGTCGATGGCCTCCCTGGTGCCCCGATGCAGGTTCGCCATGCCGCGCAGATAGTAGTCGTAGGCGTCGAGGCTTTCGGTCGGCTTGCGCTTGCGCGCGCTCGATCTCGGCCTGCTCGAGCTGCGGCGCGATCGCGCCGACGACGCTCGTCGGTCACCTGATCCTGCAGCTCGAAGATATCGTCGAGCGCGCCGTCGAAGCGATCCGCCCACAGATGCGCGCCGGTCGCGGCATCGATCAGCTGCCCGGTGATGCGCACCCGGTTCGCCGGCCTTGCGCACGCTGCCTTCGAGCACGTAGCGCACGCCGAGCTCGCGGCCGACCTGCTTCACGTCGACGGCGCGGCCCTTGTAGGTGAAGCTCGAATTGCGCGCGATGACGAACAGCCAGCGAATGCGCGACAGCGCGGTGATGATGTCCTCGACCATGCCGTCGGCGAAGTACTCCTGCTCGGTGTCGCCGCTCAGGTTCAGGAAACGGCAGGACGGCAATCGAGGGCTTGTCGGGAAGGGTCAGCGCCGGCGCAGGCGGTTTCATCCGATGTGGCAGGCTCCGATCGTGGCGAGCTGACGCCATCCGTGCGATCGACTTCCTTGACGTCGCCGACGAACCGGAATCCCTTGCGGGCGATGGTGCGGACCAGGCGCTGTTCCTCGCCGCTGTCGCCGATCGCCTTGCGGACCGCATTGATATGACTGGTCAGGGTCGACTCAGAGACGATCCGGCCGCTCCACACCGCCTCCAGCAAGTCATCCTTGCTGACGACGTGCTCACGGTTCTGCACGAGATAGACCAGCAGGTCGAAGACCTGCGGCCCAATCGGCGATGGCCTTCGATCCCCGGGTGAGCTCGCGCCGGTCAAGGTCGAGCACATAATCTTCGAAACAAGCATTGCACTGGCGGCACTCCATCACCACCGGCGCGGGCCAGGGCGGCCGGGCTGACACTCGTTCCGTTCCGGGCAAGCCATTGATAGCACGGGCGTTCCTCGGGGCCACCGATTGCCGCGCGAACTCTTGTGAAGCGGCCAGCCGGCGGGATCGCGGCCCGCTTGGACAAATAACCAAGGACAAATCGCAAGCGCAATCCAATGTCGCTGCAAGGTCTTTCGGCCGGCCTGCAGGCATTGTCCGCTCACGCCAAGGCCCATGGGCGGGCGGCAAACAGGAGAGCAGACATGAAGATCGTCGTTATCGGAGGCAGCGGCCTCATCGGAACCAAGCTAGCGACCGTCCTGCGAGCAGAAGGGCCATGAGGTTGTCGCGGCCTCGCCGAGTTCCGGGCGTCAACACCATCACGCGCGAGGGACTGGCCGAGGCGCTGGTCGGCGCGCAGGTGGTCGTCGACGTGGCGAACGCCGCCGTCGTTCGAGGACAAGGCCGTGCTGGAATTCTTCGAGACCTCAAGCCGCAATCTGCTCGCAGCGGAAGCCGCCGCGGCGTCGCCCATCACGTCGCGCTGTCGGTCGTCGGTGCCGAGCGCCTGCCCGAGAGCGGCTACCTTCGCGCCAAGATGGCGCAGGAGAAGCTGATCAAGGCGTCCGGCGTTTCCCTACACGATCCTGCGCGCCACGCAGTTCTTCGAGTTCGTGGGCGGCATCGTCCAGTCGGGAGCAATACGTAACCGAACGAAGCACAA
>ERZ1370068.6949-contig-59_pt1 | contig 39377 bp, 67 predicted proteins | sample MGYA00561227_ERZ1370068 | MGnify/ENA primary metagenome ERZ1370068 (study PRJEB38410, sample SAMEA6850437) | metagenome | study: Metagenomic assessment of the ecological functions of the soil: analysis of the soil microbiota associated with the...
CAATCGGTGTGCCGTTCAGTTACGTATTGCTGCGCGAGGCAAGGTCGGAAAGAAACGTGCACGCAGACGAGAAACACCGAGCCCGTCGCAGCGCAACCGGCAACCAAGTAGACATCGCGCGCACGCAGCGCCTCAGCATCAGGCGGCCAAGCCCGGGCCAGGTTGTCACCATCTCGACGGCAAACGACCCGCTCAACAGGGTGCCGACCACGAGGCCGTAGACCGAAGCGACTGGCCTGAGCGCGAGTCTGAACGCATCGCGCCACACCAGTCGCGATCGAGGCACCCCGCGCGCCAACGCCGCCAGCACGTGCCGCTCGCCCATGACTTCGCGCATCGCCTGCGCTTGCAGCCGCTCGAACATCGCCGCCAGCGGAAGCGCCAGACGCCGCTGCTGGCACAATCAAATGGCGAACGGAATCCGCAATGCTGCCGCCGCCCAACATACCCGGCGCCCATACCGCCAATCGGCAGCCACCTCGACCGGGCGGCGAGAAAGACCAGAAACAGGGACGTGAGCAGCGGCGGCATCGAAAGCAATGCGAGCGAGCCGATTCGGATCATGGTCGGCATCGCGCCGGCGCGGCGGCTGCCGCCACAACTCCCAGAGGCAGTCCGACCAGTGTGGCGATCAGGAGGGCGGTCGTTGCAAGCAACGCAGTGTTTGCGGCCCGCTCCGGGATGACGTCGGAAACCGGACGGTCGTAGAGCGAGGGACCGGCCGAAGTCGAAACGGAGGAGCTCCACCCAGCCAGGAGCCGTACGCTGTTCGATGAAAGGCCGATCAAGTCCATATTGCGCACGCATACTGGCGAGTCGCTCGCGGCCGGCTCCAATGCCCAACGCGTCGACCGCGTAGTCGCCTGGCGCCAGGCGTGTCAGAAACGCCAGCGATGCCGACGACACGGCGAAGACGAGAGCCGCCGCGTAGAAACGCCGCAACAGGTACGATCAACATGATTGGCCTGAAGATCCGGCTTCCGGGCTGCGCAGTGTGCGCGCTTACTATGCCCACCGCGATGGTATCGGGAGCCGCGAGAGGAGTTGTGGACGGGTGAACGCTGTCGGGCATCAGGTTCGTGACGCGCGACGAAACCCCGACAAAGATTCGCGGAGCTACGAACTGAATGGTCGGCAAGTGTTCGGCAAAGATCGTCTGAACTTCCTCGAACAGCCGGTGGCGTTCGGCATCATCGAACGATGCGCGCAGCCGGACGGTCAACTGCGTCGATTCGGCGCTCCCAATCGGTGGCCGGTTGTCTTCTGTTCGAGGTTCCACACATGTGCGCCGTCCCGGAGCTCAGCCAGAAATCCCGGGCTCGCGGCCGGATCGGCGTCCGTCGCCGCCACGCGAAAATAGACGGCCTCGTAGTTGCCCGACAGGAAACTTTGAATCAGTGCGGCTCCATCAAGTGCAACGACATCGACGATCAAACCGATCTTCTTCAGCTCGTCGCCGGATGACCGCCGCTCCCCGTTCCAGCGACGTGTTGCCCTTCTGAGTCAGGAGCGCGAAGCGTGCAGGCCTGCCATTCGCGTCTTCGAGCGTCTCATCGCCATTGCGATCGATCAAGCCAATGGACGCGAGCAATTTCTTGCTGCACGCCCTGGATCGTGGGCCACGGCGGGCACGCTCGCGGATGACCACTTCTTGTTGGCCGGAGTAAGTGGACCGTGAGACAGGCACACCCGCACCGAGAGAACACCGTATTGGCGAACAGTTGGCGATCGACCGCCATTGAGACGGCTTGTCGTAGCGCGTCGTGTTGAAGCCAAGAGGCCCGCGCATCGTTGGGACCAAGACCGCCGGGCTTGAGATTGAACCAGAGGCTGTCGGCATCCGGACCCGACACCGAGATCGAATCCTGAGCTTTCCCGTGTCCGCGACACGCGAGTGTGGTGCGTAGTCCTCCGGTCGCTATTTCGGCGGTGGTCATGTCCGACTGGCCTGCCTCGAGGCGAAGCAACTCCACATCCTGGTCGGGAATGATTTCCACCACGATGCGATCGAGATACGGGAGCTGCGCGCCGGTCGCGTCTTTGCGCCAATACCGTCCGTTCCCGCCGAAGGTCAATCGCTGGCCGGGCACGTAGCTGGTGACAATAAACGGGCCGGGTCCGGCTGAGCCTCATCAAGAGCGACTCCCAGACCCCAGGCTCGAGCGAACGTGCCGCTCCCTATGGGCTTTCCCAAGCCTGTGTCTGGGCAGAATCGGGAGGATGTCGAGAAGGCGCAGTCCACGGTGCGAAATGGTTCGGGAAAGGTCACGGTGACCGACAACGGATCGGTGACGAGCAGCCTTCAACGGCTGTCCCCGACGAGCAGCGCATCGGCGAGTACGCTGCCGACCTTCTGGTCGTATACCGCTTCAAATGAAAACAGCACATCGTCGGCCGTGAATGGATGACCGTCCGAGAACGTGACGTTCGGCCGTAGTCTGAGCGAGTAACTGAGGCCAGTCGCTCGAACGCGTCCCACGACTCCGCCAGCCAGGGCTCCAGCTCCTAGGCTAACACGATTGAGCCGAACCAGTTTGGCCTGGGTCAGCGTCGCGACCAGATCTGTCGTCGAGTCGCGCGCCATCATCGATTGAACGTCCAGGGTCCGTGTGCACCGACGCGATGACCTCTCCACCTCGGCACGACGGCACCTGCCGGCATCCTCGGCCGCACGGGAACCGTCGACCGGCGGGATACAGCAACAACGGCCCGGTCAGGGCGATGGCGGCGAAGCGCGAGGTTACGGGACCGTTTGGTCACAACTGTCCGGTCAAAAGCTGCCCCTACCGGCTAAGCACTTGGCCACTAAAAATGTGTGCAACTCGCTCGTCCGTTGCGAGTTTGTGTGCAAAGTCGCGCGCATGGACGAAAGGGCGGCGGCGCCTCGGTCAGTTTCTTGGCCAGTTCGCATCTCAAACGACGATCGGGCGCCCACCGATTCGCGTTCTGCAACTAGACGCTGCAAAGAGTTGCGGTGTTGCGACGACATCGGATTCGACGTGGTAATTTCGGTGCTCTGCGTGCCTTTGTATATGTGCGGGAGACACGCAGATGACCAGCCCCCGACCCTTCAGGATTTGCACCCCAAATCGGCCGCAGCGTCTCGTTGGAGGGCGCCGCCAAACTTCTCGGCGTTTCGCGGCGGACGATTTACAACCGCATCCGTGATGGCCGGCTGCAGACCATTCCGGACGCTTGGCGGGTCCCAACGGGTGCTCCTCGCCTCGGTGGGTCAGGAAATCTGCCTGGATGGGTCGAATCGAGAGGCAGAAACGGCTATGGCCTCCGTTCGCCGGGTGGCGCGTTCCGCCATGGTCGCTGCAGCGTTACTTTCCATAGCCATTCCAAGCTTCGCTGAGAGACCGGGCCCGGCTAAGCACGGACCTGGCCGACCACCTTACGGCCGGGACCCAGTCGATCGACGTGATTGTCCAGGGGACAAGTCGACCGTCGAAGGACTTGGCCTCGCGTTACGCCGTGGCGGTCAAACGTCGCCTCAAGAGTGGTGCGGTCCTGCGGGTCAACGCGCGGGGCAACTCGGACGCCATCGCGAGAGACGGGAGTGTCGATGCCCTGCTCGGGTGATGTTCCGATCAGACCCGCCATGGCGGTGACGAACACTTCGATTGGCGCCGACCAGGTCTGGGATGGCATCGGCGGAGGCCGCGGACTCTGCGGGCAAGGGCGTGACAATCGCCGTCATTGATTCGGGAATCGATGGAAGCACAACGCGCTCAAAGGACGTGTTGTCGCTGCCGTGGACTGCTTGCAAGAGTGCGAGGCTCGTGCGGGGGCCCAGCGACGATCCACACGGCCACGGGACGCACGTAGCCGCCATCATCGCCGGACAGCGGGGCCGGACGGCAGACGCCCGAACTGCGTGCGGGGCGTCGCGCCCGACGCATTTCTGATCAACTTGCGGGTCCTGACCGCTGAAGGGTGGGGAACCGTCGCCAGCCTTGTCGATGCCATCGACTGGGCGATCGATCACAAGGCTCAATACAACATTCGGGTCATCAACGTCTCGGCTGGCGCGCCAGCGTTGCAGGCGTGTCAAGACGATCCGGCCTGTGGGGCGGTGCAGCGTTGCGGTCGCGGCGGGAATCGTTGTCGTGGCGGCGGCGGGAAACAACGGGCTGGCGGCGGATGGACTGCACAGATTTGCGGGGCCATCAACCGATCCGGCATTGCACCGGAGGCGATCACAGTGGGTGCCGTCGACACGCACGGCACGCCTCGCGCGATCTGACGACACGGTGCCGACTTGGAGTTCGAGGGGGCCGACGGCTTTTTGATCACTACGTTAAGCCAGACCTCGTGGCCCCGGCGTTCACATTATCTCGGCGGAAGCCGGAGGCTCGTATCTCTCAAAGGAATATCCAGCGCGACACGTCAGTGGGAATCGGACCAAAATGCGTACATGCAGCTTTCTGGAACCAGTATGTCGGCGGGAGTTGTCAGCGGCACAGTGGCGCTCCTGCTGCAGCAAAATCCAGGGCTCGCGCCCAGCAGGCACTCAAAGCCGTCATCCAATTGACTAGCACGCTTTCCTGCCATCCGAAGGACTGCTCCGCAGGGGCGCGGGCAGTCTGAATGCGGATCCGCGGCCTCCAGAGTTTGTGCCAGAAGCCGTCCTCGAAATCGCTGTCCACGACACGATTGCCGATGAAAGGTCACGCGACCCGAATCTTCTTTGCACCGGCTAACCGGACCGCAGCCTCGGCGATTGTCTGGGACACTGCGATCGTGTGGGACACGGCGATCGTTGTGGGACACGGCCATCGTGTGGGACACGGCCATCGTCTGGGACACGGCCATCGTGTGGGACACTGCGATCGTGTGGGACACCGCTATTCGTGTGGGACAACCGCGTATCGTGTGGGGACAACCGCTATCGTGGGACACGGCCATCGTCTGGGACACCGCCATCGTCTGGGACACCGCTTTGGTAAACGACTAGCAGGTTGACCGGCTAATAAACGGAGGAAAAAATGCGCGCTATTATCGTTTGGGACTGATCGGCCGATAGGACCAAGGTGGCATCTACCTCACGCCTTCCCCGGGCGGCCAAGTCTATGCTTGGGTAGTAATCACACTTGGCGTTCTAGCAATCGGGCAATCATGCTACGCAGAGCTCTATCCAGATCGCTGAGCCGCAATGGTTGTTGCTGCGGCTCTAACCCACTATCAGTGGGTCGGCGATCCGTCGAGCTGCCAGGAGCCAACGCTAGCGATTTCTATTTCTGAGGCGTTCGCCTTTACCGCCGTTCTCCCTACGGTGCCGCCGCAGGGAACGCTTATCTGTTACGCTTGGATGGCCTTGTAATCGCGTTTTGGATTGCGAGGCGACGTCACCGAGGAATCGCGCACTATTCAACTTCACGGCACCCGCTCTATCGGCATGGGTTTCTGCCCATGTCTTTTTTCAAGACATCAGGAATTGCGCCGCTCAGTTGGAACAGGCCGCGACGTTAAGCCCAATCCTTCCATCGCTGATGTTGTTCGCGCTTTGTGTCGTATCTTCGGCCTAAACAGTTGGCTAATAGCCTTCATTGTCGCATCTCGAGAAACGAGGAGTCCACGTCGACATTTGGCGCGCACGGATTCATTTCGGCTTCTCTAAACTACTTCTGCGGTGCCTCCGTGGCCGTGTTGCTGGTTGGCATTACACTTCAGAACCATCGATCTGCGCTTCCTTGGCATCATGGTTCCTTTGCTTCTTGTCTTGTATTTCACCTTCAAGACATCTAATGGAGCGAGGCCGAAGATTCGAAGAGACACGTCGAGAAATTGAACACGCTGTAGCTGTCGACCATCGAAACGCTCGCCATGGCGATCGACGCTAGGATCAGATAACCCATGGACACGATCGACGTGTGCAAGCATATGCGGTAGGCCTAGCGCGTCGACTTGGAATCTCGGATGAACGACTGATTAAGGCGATTGAGGCGGCGGCTCTTCTCCACGACATGGGCAAACTGGCAGTGCCCGAATACATTCTGAACAAGCCGGGCAAATTGACTGCAGCTGAATTCGAAAAATGAAGCTCCATGCGAGCGTCGGTGCTGACATTTTGTCCGCAATCGACTTCCATACCCCGTAGTCCCAATAGTCCGACATCATCACGAGAATTGGAACGGAACTGGATATCCCGCCGGGCTAAAAGCCACAGACATACCGATCGGGGCCAGAATACTTTCGAGTTGATTGACTGCTTTGACGCGCTTACATCTGACAGACCCTGCGGCCACGACTGGCGGACGACGAAGCACTTCGAATCCTGCTCGAGCGACGCGGATCGATGCCGACCCACTGGTAGTTGACACGTTCATGACTGTTTATCACGACATAAGACCGGAAACGTTCTCTCAACGATCGGCACCATCACGTTACGCGTTGAATGAAATCGCCAGTTCCTCCATCAACCCAACTCCCTCAGCCGGGGCAGCGAGGCTTGATGAAATAGCCGCCAGCGCGGACGAAATGCTCCAGATGTATGAACTAGCAGGAGCACTCGCAGGGCAGCCGAGTGTCACCGAATCAGCCGACATAATTGCGAAACACTTGCGACGTCTCATCCCATGTTTCGCTTTGCGTCTTCTATACGTACGATGCAACAACCGACGAACTAGAAGCGACGGATGCCATTGGAGACGCCGCAGGGTGTCCGAGGTTCTAGGAGTCCCGCTGGGGCAGCGTCTAAGTGGATGGGTGGCAGCAAACCGTCAAACGATTTTGAATTCCGATCCAATCTTGGACTTGGGAGAAGTTGCTCGCAGTGCGCACCCCGGCTTCGCAGTTGCCTTAGCACTCCAGTAATTGCGGATGAGCACCTTGTGGGTGTCTTGAGCCTCTACTCGACGGGCACCGCAGGCTTCAACGAGGAACCACAAACGAATCATTGGAAGCGATCCGGCGCCAGATTGCCCACACGTTTCGACGAGCAGTGGACATCGACCGATCTAGATACGACGATCCTCTTGCCGGATTACCCAGCCTAACGCAACTTGAGCGGCTTGTGGATTCAATTGGATATCCTCGGAAACCAACCTTCAGACTATTGCTAATTGATGTCGTTAAATGGCAACAGATTGTTACTGTTCATGGTCGTCTGGGCGGAGTTGAAGTGTTGAAGTACGTCATTCATCAATGTTCGTTCGACACTGCGAGTTGGAGATGTCTTGTTCCGTCATGGGCGTGATGGTCTCGTCGTTTTTTGTCCATGATGGGGATGCCGAAGGAGCGGATACGCTAACCAAAACGATGCGCGACCAGGTTCGAGCCGGTTTATGCCTCACTTTCCTCAGGAGAGCCGCTCTCTGTCGACATCGCCTTCACGCAGCTTCCTAGCGCAACGGATGGCAGGTCCCTCGGAGAAGTGATTGCCTCAATTCGCAACCACAGGACCGATGTGGGCGAAGTTGACAATTCAAGCATTCACTAATTCGTGACGTTGAACTTTGAAGCGATCGCGACCGAGATCCCTGAAAGCTCAGCCCTTAACGTCGTCGATGAAGGCTTTTTGGCGGTTGTAGCGCTTGGTGCGGACAAATGACCAAGTCAGCGACAGCATGACCTTGCAGGAGCGGTTCGGAGGAAGACTTCTGCAATGGAGACTTCGACGTCGGCATCGCCAACTTGTCGCAGCCGGTCGGTTCATTGAAGCTACTCCGATTACTAGATGACCGAACGACCACTTCCAGGACTCGAAGCTGACGATGTTCTCAGGGTTGAAATTCTCGAACGTATAGGAAGACATCTCCAGTGCCTGGCACTTGCAGAGCGGCTTCTGAATACTGAGGAGTTGAATCACGCTGACCGCAGCATCTGCGAGTTTTCTCGGAGGACTGGTCGAGCTAAACTGCTGGCAACATTGGAAACGGCTATTACTCATCTTCAGACATCTGTATCTGCGGCGTTGCTGGCACAAGATCTAGAAAGGCTGTGTTGGCCACAGCTTCGGTTGCTCGTAACATTGGGTGACTATTCTGGCCCTGAAGCCTCGAGACTCCTGATCGCCGGCGGTGCGCTCAAACGCCACAAAGCTTGGGAATCCCGCAGTTACAGCCGCGCTTCACATATTCGTTGGCGAGATGGAAGCTAAGCGAGGATTGCTTAAGAGCGCTGAACGTCACACCTCGCTGGGCCTTCAAAATACTCTCATCAGTTCAAAACTTGTGGCTAGAGTCGATAGCTCACAACACGAGTGCCGCAGTTGCAATCATGATGTCTGAGGTGGAGCGAGGCTTCAGTCGCGGCCGCCGTGCATTACATTTGGCTCGAGAGTCCGGCGCAGTTGCTATGCAGCGGGCTTGCCTCGGCAATCTTGGCAATTTGTACTTTGCCATAGGTGACTTCGATAAGGCTGTCAAACAGTTCGAGATGGCGAACGCCGTCTGTGCAGTCTGCGCGGAGACAACTACAATGCAGGCGTCGACGGAATTGCGCGGGTTCGTTTGTCCCAGGGAATCTAGAAGAATGTGGCGCCTTCTCGACCGGATCGACGAATCTCTCCGCACGCCTCGAGATCACGTCCTTTACGGACACAGATATTCAAAGCTCACACGCACTCAATTGCTCGCGCGCGAAGGCCGCCTCGTCGATGCGCTAGGAACTGTAGAAGGAGTCGTTCAGCTTGCTGCTGACTCAGGAGGCCATCTTCTCAATCAAATGGCCCTCCTCACGAAAGCGGAGCTGCTGCAACAGGTCGGCAACGTCGCCGAGGCAATGAAAACGCTCGACGCCCTCGCCGACACCCTTGCCCAGCAACCGCCGGAGCTGTTCGCTCACTACGACCGCATCCTCGCCTGCACCTGGCCGCCCGCGGCGACATCGAAACCGCAACCCTCCATTTCGACCGTGCCAAGCGCACCTACGAGAGCATCCGCAGCACACCAGGCCTGGTCGAGCTCTCGCGGCGCTGGCGCGAAGACCACGACGACGCACCAGGACACCGCGGCCCCGAAGCCCGACGCAGCACCGACCGCGGCCGCCGCTCGAAATGTTCTCCAGTCGGTCGCCGCCCTGCTGCGCCATCACGGCCGCCCGGAGCTTGTCGCACGAGAACTGGTTTACTTGATCGGCGAAACGGCTTCGACGCAGTCAGCGCCCGCGCCGTCTCGGTTGGTGAGGGCCAACGGAGGTGCTGGCCTCGACCCACGACATCTGCGACAGACGGACGATGGGGAGAGCGTCGAGCAGCGCCTGCCAATCGGCTTCGCACGCGACCGGTCGGTCGAGCTCGACCTACACGTCAAGCCTCGATCCCGCATCGCGGACCACCGTCCACGCCACCACACTGCTGCTCCAGCACGATTCGGGATCTGGAGCGCGCCCGAGCCGAACGCGAGGAGCGGTTGAGCCTCTGGCCCGCTGAAGACGATCTCGCCGAGACAGGAAACGCGATCGCCAAGGGGCACATGCAGGAAGTGATGTCTTTCGCGAAGAAGATCGCCAACTCCAACATCACGGTCTTCATCACCGGCGAAAGCGGCACCGGCAAAGAAATCGTCGCGCGGGCGATTCACCAGTTTTCGGAACGCGCCGGAAAGCCTTTCGTGCCCTTCAACTGCACGGCCGTCCCCGCGAGATGCTCGAAAGTCAATTGTTCGGCCATCGCCGGGGATCGTTTACGGGTGCGGACCGCGACCACCCTGGCATGATTGGCGCCGCACGCGACGGGACGCTGTTCCTCGACGAAATCGGCGAGCTCGGTCTCGACATGCAACCCAAGCTCCTTCGCTTTCTCGAATCGAACGAGGTCTGCCCGATAGGCGAGGTGACTCCATTCCAGGTTGACGTCCGCGTCGTCGCCGCCACGAACTCGAACGTGGAGCAGTTGGTCGAAGAGGGACGGTTCCGCTCCGATCTGTTCTACCGGTTGAACATCCTTCGCCTGACGCTCAAGCCGCTGCGCGAACGACGGGACGAGATTCCGGCCCTCGTTCAATTCTTTCTGACTCACTTCGCCGCCGAGCACAAGAAGGCGACGTCCGCGTCTCCGAAGACACGATGGAACATCTGATCCTGTGCAAGTGGCCCGGCAACGTGCGGCAGCTCCAGAACGAGATGCGTCGTGTGGTCGCACTCGCCGAGCCCAATTCGATCATCATGCCGGAAGCCCTGTCCGAGGTCGTCTTCAACACCCAGGCTCGCTCAGCGCCCCGCCGTCCGCCCCGACGTCGAGATGGTCGTGTCGTTGAAAGACACGCTTCCGGTCTGCCGTGGCGAAAGTCGAGCGCGAAATGATTCAACGGGCCCTGCGCGATCACCACGGCAGCCTCGACGACGCCGCCCGTACACTCGGCATCTCCCGACAGGGCCTGTGCTGAAACGTCAACGCCTCGGACTCAGAGTCCTTCCGCTGAGCCCTGCCGCTTGACATTCCTGCGGGGGTAGGACATTTTCTGCGGCCTATGCATTACGTCGCCACTTTCAACGAACGTGCTCCTGGCGTCACTCGCCCTACGCGGGTCACGGCCAGGGCTACACGCAGGCGCCGCTCGTCGACCACACGTCGGGGTCGGTGCACACAGGCCTCAGCATCGCCGAGCTCGCGGCCGGCGGGATGCTGCCGCCGCACGTCCATTCCTACGAAGAGAGCTTCTACCTCCTGTCCGGACAGGTCGTTCTCAGCGCCAACGATCAGAGTTATCGCCTCGGTCCGGGAGACTACGGCTGCCTCAAGGTCGGATGCGCTGCACGGCTGGCAGACGGTCGGATCGTCCGCGGCACGTTGGCTGCAAATGGCGGCACCACAGCCGAAACCACCGGGGATGGAACGCGATACGTTTTTCAAGAAGCAGGACGTATCCCGGCGGATGCGCCCCCCTTGATTTGAACGATCTCAGGGGCAACCTGCTCCAGCCATTTCGATGTCAGCCAGATCCCGGCCGGCGAAGAGGGACGCATTGTTTCGGGCGGGCTGAAAGGGTGTCTTTCTGAAATGGCTCGTCGACGAAGCATTCGGCGCGGTTCACCACCGGCTCCTCTTCATCAGTACTGCCTGGCGTTGGCATCGGCCCACACGACCACACATATGAAGAGGCGTAGTTCATTCTGAGCGGCGAGGTCGAAGCCGTCCTGGACGGCACCCGGTATCTGGCGAGCGCAGGTGACGTGCTATGGACCGGCACCGGCTGTGTGCACGCATTCAAGAACATCAGCACACAGCCCGTTCGTTGGCTGGAGACGTTCTCGCCTCAACCTGCCGCGTGAGAACGTCTTTCGCTTCATGGCCGAGTGGGAACAAAAGGCCAAGGAGCTGGAGGGCTAGGTCGGCGCCCCGCACTTATTCCATCAGCCCGAAGGCGATGATGTTCGGTAACCAGCGGCGACGGCAATCAGCTGCTTGTTGTCGAACGTGTAAGTCATGGGTGAAGCCTTCCAGAGCTGGCTGGTCTGAAAGCTCCACAGCGGCCTTCCCGGTCGAGGCATCGGCAGCCATCAGGGCGCCGCTGTCCTCGCCGAAGATCACGATTCCGCCGGCAGTGCTGAGCACACCTCCCCACGAATTGACGGTACCGGTTTGCGGCAACTCCACACAGCCTGCCCTGTCCGAATGTCGAGGCGCGCAAAACTCGCTGCGCCGGCTCTGGCGCTGGCCCGAACAGAGCCCGCCATGAAGCCCTTCCCGGCTTCCCAGTCCATGTCGGTTCTCGTGAAGATCCGCACTTGTCATTCGTCTGCACGTAGTACAGGTTGGTGCTCGGATTGAACGAGGTGGAGTACTCAGTTCGACGCTCCATCAAGCGACGGGCAGACTCGCTTGCCGTCACGGGTCGGTTCCATATCGGGCACGACAATCGGGCGACCCTCGGCCGTCAGCCCCGACGCCCAGGTCACGTTCTTGACGTACTGTTTCCCCAACAGGAACTTGCCATCGGTCCGATCGAGCACATAGAAGAACCCATTTGCGATTGGCGTGCACGAGCAGCTTGCGGGGGTTGCCCCTGCCAGGTGGCATCCACCAACACCGAGGGCTGCATGGCGTCGTAGTCCCAGACGTCATGCGGCGTGAACTGGAAATACCACTTCAGCTTTCCTGTCTTTGGGATCGAGGGCGACAATTGAAGTCCGTATACGGGTTGTCGCCGAGCCGATCGTCTCCGATGAGGTCGGGACCTGGATTGCCGACCGGCCAGTGACGCGTATCCAGGACTGGATCGTAGGTCCCAGTCATCCAAGTCGTGCCGCCCTGGATGATCGATGGCCTTCCCTGCCACGTTTCCGACCCAGGCTCTCCGCGCTGCGGGCACGCGTCCAGAATCGCCAGACTTCTCGGCCGGTCGCCCGATCGTACGCCGCCAGAAATCCACGAACGCCATCGTCGCCACCCGAGATGCCGGCAATCAGCAGGTTCTACAGCGCAAGCGGGCTCCCGTCGTGGTAGTAGTTCTGGTGCCAATCGGCCATCTCGATTTCCCACATCAGCGCACCTGTCGCCCGATTGGGCGCGGTGAGGTGTGCGTGGTCGGTTGTCGCGAACACGCGATCACCCGCAACCGCGACACCACGATTCAGCGCCACCAGCCGACACGCCGATGAGCCCCTTTGGTTCGCGGCCGCTGGTAGGTGACCAGATTTCGCGTCCGGTTCCGGCATCGAGCGCGTAACATTCGTTGGCGCGTTGCTGACGTACATCACGCCGTCAGCCACCACCGGCGTGACTTGGAGGTTCGAGGTGTTCGGGAGCCGAACATCCATTTGGCGACGAGGCCGGGACGCATTGTTCTTGTTGATCTGATTGAGCGAACTGTACCGGCGCTCCCGCTCGCCTCTCCGTTGTAACTCCGCCAGTCGGTCTGAGACGTGACCTCGCGATGCCGCTCGCCGTTCTTGCGAAGGAGGTAAATCACCTCCGGTCGTCACCGAGCAACTGGAGGTCGGACAGAGCTCTGGTTCGAGCGACAACCCCTCGCAGTGCCCGACCATTGTGCTAGCGTCACGCTTCGATCGCGCGCGGGTCCGCCTCCCGCCGCGGCCGCGAATGTCTTCAGGAAACGGAACGGATCCGCACGCTCTCGGTATCCAGACAGGACTGAGAATGCAGGCATGCCGGCAGATCGTCAGAGCCCTGGCGAAGAACGGTCATCAGAGTCCTGATCGGTCCTGGAGGGAATCGCGGCGTGGCGATATTCGGACCGAGCTCCCCGCCGTTTCCGTCGGTGCCGTGGCAGCCAGCGCAGCGGCTCCACCCAGATTTGTCGACCGGGATCAGAAGGCTGCGCCGTGGCTGGGGTTGCTGACGACGGCACGAGAGCGACAGCACAGTTACTCGCATGTCGTAACCTCCAGAATCCTCCGTTGATCGGCGCTTGCCCGGAAAAGAGGCGCGATTCTAACACCGTTTGCGCCGGCATTCCGACGACACTCCGTCATTTCCAGTCTCCACTGAATGAGTCCTGGATCCCTGAACCTGATCCTAGAATCCCCCTCGTGCTTGGCTTGATGATGGACTTCCCGCTCACGCTGGCGGCGGTCTTCCGCCGTGCGGAGCGCATCTTCCCTCGCCGGGCCATCGTGACCCGTCTGCCGGACAAGTCGATCCATCGCTACACCTACACCAACTTCGCCGGATCGCGCGCGGCGCCTTGCCTGCGCGCTTCATCGGCTCGGCATTCAGCCTGGGGATCGTGTCGGGACGCTTGGCTGGAACCATTATCAGCATCTCGAAGCGTACTCTCGGCATCCCATTGGCGGGTGGAGTGCTCCATACGCTCAACCTCCGCCTGCACGCCGACGAGCTCGCGTACATCGTCGAACGATGCAGACGACCGAGCCGTGCTCGTCGATCACACGCTGCTGCCGCTCTGGGAGAAGATCGCACCTGCAACCCGCGTCAAACACATCGATCGTCGTCGGGGGACCTGCGGCGGCGATCTCGGCGCCCCTGCTCGACTACGAAGGGCTTCTGCGGGACGCTGAGCCGCTGCCGGATCATCCGGATCCGGACGAGCGCACCGCCGCAGCGATGTGCTACACGACGGGCACCACGGGCAAGCCGAAGGGTGTGCTCTACTCGCACCGCGCGCTCGTGTTGCATCTCGTTCGGCAGCTCGCTTTCCAGCTGTCTGGGGATCGGCGAGCACGACGTGGTCCTTCCCTGTCGTCCCGATGTTTCACGCGAATGCGTGGGGCTCCTCACACCGCGACGATGATGGGCTCAGGGCTCGTGCTACCAGGTCCTCATCTTGATCCGGCGAGTCTCGTGGAACTGTTGGCAAGAGAACGGGTGACGGTCACCGCCGGCGTTCCGACGATCTGGATGGGCATCCTGCAGCTTCCTCGACGCCAGCCCTGGCTGCCCACGATCCTCGACGCTTCTCACCATGATCGTTGGCGGCGCCGCGCATTCCGCAGGCCTTGATCGAAGCGTTCGAGAAGCGGCATGGCCTCCAGGTCGTCCACGCGCTGGGGCATGACCGAGATGGCGCCGCTCGGAACCACGTCGCACACGCCACCCGATATGGTCGAGCGCGCCGGACGAGGCCAAATACGTGCAGCGGGCCAAGCAGGACGTCCGTCGCCTTTCGTCGAGATCCGCGCCGGAAACGAAGACGGCCTCGTCGCCTGGGACGGCAAGACGATGGGCGAGCTCGAGGTGCGCGGGCCCGTGGGTCGCCGCGGCCTATTACAATCGGGACGATTGCGGCGATCGATTCACCGACGATGGCTGGTTCAAGACCGGCGACATCGTCACTATCGACGAGCGGGCGACGGTGAGCATTCAGGATCGGGACAAGGATCTCATCAAGTCCGGCGGCGAGTGGATCAGCTCCGTCGCGCTCGAATCCGCGCTGATGGGGCATCCGGCGGTTGCCGAGGCGGCAGTCATCCCCGTCGCCTCGTCGAAATGGATCGAGCGGCCGCTGGCAGCCGTCGTCTTGAAGCCGGGTCAGCGCCAACGCCCGCCGATCTGCGCGCGTTCCTCGCGCCGCAGTTCCCAAGTTCTGGCTGCCGGACGCGTTCGAGTTCATCGACGCAATCCCGCGGACGTCTGCCGGAAGAGTTCCAGAAGTCGGCTCTCCGCGCGCGCTTCAAGGACTATCAGGTCGCCTGACGGAACCGCGGACGAGCCACTCGCGAAGAAAGCCTGACGCCGCTCGACTGGTATCCGCGGGACCATTGGTGACCGCCCGGAAGCTCCACAGCGGTCACATCGACGCCGCTCTCCCGGAGTCGGCGAGCATCCTGCGCAAGCTTCTCGGCCGAGTAATGCCCATTCCTCCGACGAGCCGCGGCAGATCAGAGCTGAAGCGATCCGAGCCAGCGCACTCGGTTCGATCTCCGGTGGGACGTCGCCGCCAACGGCGATTACCGCTACACGCTCCGCGCTCGAATTGACAGCGCCACGAAACGCCATCGCAACACCTTGCGAGAACCCGGCGAGCGCGATCGACGGCCGTGTTGGCCATGCAGCGGAGACCGCACCTACAACCAGACGACACGTGCGCTATGTTGTCGCCTATCGCTAATTCGCGATCCTGGCGCGTCATCCAGCTCGCAACTACCTCTTCGCGTTCACTCTGATAGAAGCGGTGAAGTCCCTGAATCGAAACGACCAACCAGTGCTCGCTGCCCTCGATGGCGCGCAAACGAGACAGTTGAGTGTCGGCACTTTTCGGCGTATCCATGAAAGCCGACCAGCATCGGCGCCGGATCGGTGCCAACCGTCGGCACGACGAGATATCGACCGTGTGTCTGCGTGATAACGGTCTGCTCGACAATGGCTGACTTCCGATCTTCGGCGAATGATTCCATCTCTCGTTTGGCGCGCTGAATATCCTTCGCCCCATTTTGCGGTCGCCCGCCTCATCAAGTTCGAATACGACCCGGCACGATCTCTCGATGAAGCGGGACTATTCTGTCATGCGTCCGGGTCGGTCTGAATCCGTGTTTGAAATATGATGTCGTTCTGTCAGGAGGCTGGGATGCGAGTGTGGACCACGGCAGCGGCTATCGTGGCGTGTTTCGTCGTGTCGCCGATGCTCTCCGCACAATGGCCACCTCACCCGTCGACAAACGTTCCTAGAACACCTGACGGCAAAGCCGGATTTGAACGCTCCTGCGCCCAGGATCGCCGATGGCAAGCCCGACTTCGCAGGTGTGTGGCGCGGGTTTCTGGGAGAGGGCGCGGCGCAGCGCCGGAAGATCCGCCGCCAGGGACTCCAGTGGTGGCGACCTTCCGGAATGTCGGCGCAGGATTTAAGGACGGTCTGCCGTTACGGCCGTGGGCGGCTGAGTTGCTGAAGAAACGCATGGACGACAACAGCAAGGACAATCCCGAAGCCGTGTGCCTGCCGATGGGCATTGTGCAATTGCACACACGGGGATTTCCTCGCAAGGTTCATTCAGACGCCGACGCTGCTCGTCATCCTCTACGAGGCCAGCTCCGAACTTCGGCAGATCTTCATCGACGGGCGTTTCCTGCCGAACGACGAAGCGCAATCGTGGTGGTACCGGATACTCGGTCGGCAAGTGGGAGGGCGACACGCTGGTGGTGACCACGACTCACTTCAGGGATGGCGGATGGCTCGACATCAATGGAAGTCCGCTGACCGACGAAGCGACGATCACGGAACGCTTTCGAAGGCCGAATTACGGACGAATGGAAATCGATGTGACCGTCGACGACTCCAAGGCGTACACGAAGCCCTGGACCGTGAGAGTGAATCAGCAACTCATGGTCGACGGCGAATTGATGGAATTCATTTGCCTGGAGAACAATCAATTCCGCCCCAAATAGCACACTGTCAATTCTCTCAGCGAAGGATTTCTTTCTCAGAAGATTGGTGCACCTGAGCTTGCGACTCGTCGCTTGCCGGGTGTAGTGTGAGCCTCCCGTTACCACTATCCACTGATACGGCGGGCGCGTTGGGGTTGGGCCCATCGCGAGGTAAGCAGGAGGCTGTCATGAGGTTTGTTGGATGCGACGAAAGAAGGTCGCTGGCAAGGTCGCCGATGCGACAGTGGATGCAACGAAGGCCGCCGCTGGTGCGACGGCGAATGTTGCGGGCAAGGTCGCTGACGCGACCGTCGAAGGCGCCAAGGTCGCCGGCGAGGCGACGGTTGACGCAGCCAAATTCGTGGGCGAAAAGACCGCCGACGGCGTCAAGGCCACCGCCAACGCGATCAAGAAGGATTGATCTCAGGAAGCCGGGGCGTTCCCGTCGTCTCGACGCGTGAACACCCCGGCCCGCTCTCACTTGTTCTGACCAGCCTTCTCCTCCGACCGCGCACCACTCAAGATGTTCGTCATGGCGTAGTTGCCTTCGTGGCATGCGTACTCGGGTATCTGCACCTGCCGAGAGTCCTTTCGAAGAGTGAGCGCAGCGGTCACGGCCTCGAGAACGTCTTGGGATCCTCGACCGTCACCTCATATCGAACCGACTTTGCGTCTATCCGCCGGAAGCGCTCCGTCACGTGCAGAGAAGCGCTGGCACCGCGATAGGTTGATTGAGCATTCGCAGGAAAATTGGTGACGTCGACGACCAGGTGTCGCCCTCCCAGTGGCCGCGCGAGTCTCCGAAGTATGAACGGATGGCTGAAGGAAGATGCGGACGCGAATCCAGCGGAATCACCCGAGCGTCGTGGATCATTTCATAGCGAATCGCGACATATCCCGGACCCTGAACGATCTGCGAGGTGTTGTTGTAGATCGTCGGAAAGATGACATGTGGAAAGCCTCGTGTGATGCAGCGATCGTACAGGTCCATGGCTTCGGACCATCGAAGGGTCGGCGTCCCGATGTTCGCGCGTTGACGGCGGAAGCACTTCGCTGCCGGGCTTCGTCGTTCAAGAACGGGATTCGTCCATCGGCCGGATCGATGATCACCGAGGTGCGATGCGACGGCTTTCCCCGCTCGAGCCAGTGCGAGGAGGCCCCGTTCCTCCTGCGCCTTCCGGTCCTCCGCCGGTGCGCGGAACGAAGAACTCCTCACGATCGGCTTCTTCGAGTCGCGCCGCCTGCGTTGCACGCTGGGCGAATTCTTCGTCGGTGACCAGCGCCCGTCCGGCGAACTGTTCTGGCCGCTCGAAAGGCACGCCCAGCTCATCGTCTGTCGTGAAGATGCCCTGAATATCCGGATCACCCCAAGGCGTGCGAAGGAGTCCTTCAGGCTTCGGTGTCTGTCGAGCGACCGGCGACTGGTCGAGTCACTCGAGGACGATCTTGGCTTCGAGCCGGCTACAGGTCCGAGCGCGAGCTGACGAGAGCGACGATGATGGTGCTGAGGGCGAGTTCGACAGCGTGTCGCTGCATCTCTTCCTCCTCTGACAGCACTTGCGGTCTACTACCTGAGCCGTGACGTACGCGACACGATCCAACGCAGGCCCGTTAGACCGGTTTGCGCCGGTATCCGTTCGAGAATGCGCAGCGGTGAGCGCTGCTCGTCGATCATCGCGCCGACTGGCACTGAGCAGCGTCTGCTCGAACTGATACTGCCCGGCCATGGCCGCGTGGCTGACCTGATCGGTGAACGCGATCCACGTCGATCCCGCCGGAAACTCGACGCGGAGTCTGGACCGCACCCTGCTGGTATTCGGTGTCCGCCTTCATCAAATCATGAAGCTGAAGCATCAAAGCGTCGTATCGAGACCTTGTCGACTTCGTGATTCTCAGTAATCGGAGGAGAGCGGCGGAACCTCGCACTGGCATTCGCCATCGGCCGGAGAAGCGCTGGGCGACCTGCTCGAACTCCCCGCCGATTCGCCAGATTCGCGGACGCCCCTGCGGATTCACGTTACAGAAGACCCGCAGGATGCGTCTGTCTCCAACCGGCGTCGCGGGAAAACTGTCGATATGCAGCCGTGTGTCGTCTTTACGCCATGAAGCTCGCCCGTCGCTTCGATTTCAACCGGCCGGAAAGCTTGTTCGGCCGATCTCGAGCCGACCGTCGTAGACGGGAAACAGGTTTTTCACGAAGCTCGTGGCGATGGCGGCAAATCGAGAAACGAGATCGTTCAAATCGCTCACGCGCGTGCCCTGAAGCGCGGTTCCGGCCAACCGGCCTGTCCGTGGATCGAAGCTGACGTTCTTCGAAGTTGCGGCGATTTCGGGCGGGAACAACGCCAGCTCCGATGGTCTGATCTCGAAGCCAAGACCGGGAAAGAAGAGCACGTCGCCCGCCTCGAGAGCGGTCGTTGCGGCCTGTAGCGAAGACGGACGAACCGTCCAGCTATTGAGATCGAACGACGTGACTCCGCGACATCAGATTCGCAAAACAGTGTAAGCCCGGAAACCATTTCGGTCATGTCCACGTATAGTGGAGCAACGGAACCATACCTGACAGACGCCGTCGCCGTCACGGTCAAGGACCTGACCAAGAACTACGGGACCTTTCCTGCCGTCAAGGGCATCGACTTCGAAATCCACACCGGTGAAGTGTTCGGGTTGCTCGGCCCCAACGGCGCCGGCAAGACGACCAACCGTTGAAATCCTGGAGGGCTTGAGGCCGCGTTCGGGAGGCGCCGTTTCCGTCCTGAGATCGATCCGGCTCCGAGACAGCCGGAAACTGAAGGATCGAATCGGGGTTTGTCTGCAGGCCACACATCTTGCCGACAAAATCACGGTCTCCGAAGCCGTTCGCTTGTTCGCCAGCCTGTATTCCCGTCAGGTAGACGGCGAGGCCCTCTTGAAGCGCCTTCAACTCTGGGAGAAACGCCAACAGCCTTTACTCGGGAAGTTGTCGGGAGGACAAAAGCAGCGGCTCGCGCTGGCTCTGGCGCTCGTCAACGACCCGCAGATTCTATTCCTCGACGAGCCGTCAACCGGCCTCGATCCGCAGGCCCGGCACGAGATTCATCAAGCTGGTGCAAGAGTGGCGGGCAGAACTGGCGAACGATCTTGCTCACGACGCACTACATCAGAAGAAGCCGAACGCCTGTGCGGACCGCGTCGCGATCATCGACGAAGGCCGGATCATCGCCATGGGCACTCCGGAAGAAGTGCAGTCAAAACGCGTCGGAACGAGCCACATCGGAGATACGGGTATCGCCGTCAATCCCTGAGGGCCGCGCACCTGCGTTGAACGATGCGGACCGTCTCAACGTCTCGGCCGACCGCCACACTGTCACCGTCTCGGCACGCCATCCCGCACGTGCGCTGGTCGAACTGGTCAAGTGGGTCGACCAGGAAGGGCTGGAATTGACCGACGTGCAATTGAGGCGGCCGTCGCTCGAAGAACGTCTTCATAGAGCTCACCGGAAAGAGCCTGAGAGAATGAAGCCCTACCTGGCGCTCATCGGGAACGACTTGCGACTCGCCCTCCGCGACCGGTCGGTGATTTTCTTCAACTACCTGCTTTCCTCTGGTCTTTCTTTTCGGGTTTGGACACGCACTGTTCCATGCAGAGCGATCGGCTGGGCGGCCACGCTGGTCGTGACAAGTGTGCTGGTGATCGGCGTGCTCGGTAATGGATTGTTCGGCGCAGGTATTCGCTCGGTCGTCGATCGAGAAGCAGGTGATCCCGGGCGCTTCAAGGTCGCACCGATCAGTCCACTGCCGCTGCCGTGGCTGCATCCCTGGTGACCGGATTGCTTCCTCTACCTGCCGAGCCTCATCCTGATGATGCGGGCTGGCTCGCGGTATCTGGAGATGCCGCTTCCAGATCGGCCGATCTCTCTGTCTGATCTTGCTGTCGGTCGGAGTGCTGGCGTTTCGCGCCGTCGGTCTCATCATCGCGGCCGTCGCGAACTCGGTGGCCGAAAGCAACGTCCTCGTTCAGTTGCTCTACATGCCGATGATGTTCTTGAGCGGCCCGCGACGGTTGCCGTCGCTGTCCGCACGCTCCGGCCCAGCGCCTCGCCGCGCTTTCGTGCCCGCCTACTATCTCGTCAACGGCGTACCAGGCATCCTCCAGAGGGGCGAATCGCTGCTCTCAAACCTCGGTCCGCTGGCGGCACTACTGTTGACGCTGGTGGTCGCCACGTTCGTCGCCAGGCGAATTGCTCGATGGGAGAAGGAACAGGTGATCCGGCCGGCTGGTAAGCTCCTGGCTGCCGCGGCGCTGCTCCCATTCGCTGCGCTGGCGTCTACGACGCGACGAACACAGTCGGCCAGCAGACTCGCACGCGCGCGTCTCATCGGGTCGCGATGCGTCGGGGCTCGATGTTGATCCGGGGTGGTCGTATCTTCGTCGGCGATGGGCGTGCTCATCGATCGGGAGCCGTTCTCGCATGCGCAACGGCAAGATCGAAGAAGTCTACGAAGGCGCCGGACCAGATCCGGCCTTGCTGAAGGCAGAAGCAGTGAGAGCTGCTGGCAAGACCGTGTTTGCCGGGGCTCATCGACGTCCACATCCATCTTGGCTCACCTGGCGGTGTCGCCGATCCCAAAATATACGGCTCGTCCAACGTCATGCCTCGAGCGCTCGCCCAGTATCGTGCGCCGGTGCAACAATCAGCGTCGAAGATGCGCGTCACGCGACCATCCCTCGAAGTCCGCGACCGGATTGCTCGAGGCGAGATTCTCGGCGCCGAACTCTTCGTCTCCCGGCCCGATGTTCACCGCCGCGGGCGGACACGGGCACAGATACGCACAGTATCTCCCCGAGAGCCTGCGAGCGTCTTTCGAGGCTCAGATCGCGCGCACTCCCAAAGAGCCGAAGAGGCGCGGCGTCAGGTGATGGAGCTGAAGGCCAGTCCGCATAGACGGGCTGAAGGCAATTCTCGAGGCCGGATTTCCGGGGCGATTGTTCGAACGGTTGGATTCAAGCATTTTGAAGGCCATCGGCGACGAAGCACGCGCCCAACAGTTGCCGCTGGTCGTGCACACGGGAAATTCGCGCGACGTCGCTGATGCGCTCGATGCTGGAGCCTCGGGCATCGAGCACGGGCCACGCGATCGATTGACCGACGAACTGCTGCGTCGCCTCAAGCAGTCCAATACGGCCTACGATCAACGCTGCTGCGTCACGGGACGCACCCAGGCGCAGTTTGCAGCAGGCCACCAGGCTCCTCGACCGAACGGTTGGTGCAGCGGACAGTCTCGCCCAACGTGTTGACACCGACGCGCAAGGATGCTTCGAGAACGGGCTTCGAAGAGCGACTGCAGCAAGGCAGCGATGCACAGCCGTGCCTGGACCCTGCGGCCATGCGGCGGATCTTCGAACAAGGCGTCGAGAACCTCAGGCTGGCGTATCAGAATGGCGTCGCACACTCGTAACCGGGGCGACGCCGGCAGCCCCTGGTTTTCACGGACCGACGATTCAGCGCGAACTGCAGCTCTGGGTGGCAGCAGGAATCCCGGCGACGGTCGCGCCCAGGCCGCAACCTGGAACGCCGCTCGACTCCTCCGCGCCGACTCGCGCCCGGGTCTGGTCGCTAAGGGCCACGACGCCGATCTGCTGATCGTTGACGGGAACCCATTGACCGACATCACGGCAGCCGAACGCACTCTCACTGGTCGTCTTCAAAGGCGAGCGAGGTCAGGCGCGCGGCGCTCTTCACCGAGAACGCAGAACAGCCACGGGGGTAGTCAGTTGGTCGTTTCCATGAACGTCTTTTCGCCTGGCGAAGACTACCATCGTCTTCCGGAACTGCTGAACCCTCTTCCGCGTAAAGATAACGGGGAGGCCGACTTGAGCCCGACAGAACGCGACGCGTCACGGAATCGAAGAAGGTGGGTTGGGACAATCTGGCTGGAGAGGTTCTGGCAGGACCTCCGGTATGGCTGCCGGATGCTCGTGCAAGAATCCCGGGTTCACGCTGGTCTCCGTAATTTCACTTGGCGATCGGAATCGGCGCCAACTGCGCCGTGTTCAGTTGGGCCGATGCGCTTGCTGCTTCGGCCGCTTCCCCCGTGCCGCAGCCCGACGAAGTGTTGACGGTCGGCTCGAGCGACGTCGGTCGAAAACTTCACCAATCTCGTTGCGTCATGACCGGGACTACGTCGACATCCGCGACCGCAGCAGGAGCTTCGACGGCCTCGTCGCGCTCAGCGCCGTCGACGGTCGGGTTCGCCACTGACGCGGACACGCTCCGAAACTGAGGATGGGCTGGACTGGTGAGCGGCAACTTCTTCACTGCGTTCTCCGCGTCGGGCCACAGATTCGGGCGAACGTTTCGAACTGACGAGGACCAGGTGCCGGGACGCGACGCCGTCGTGGTGCTTGGCTACGCATTTCTGGCAGCAGCAATTCGGCGGCGACCCCTCGGTCCTCGGCCGCAAAGTGCGTCTCAATGGCGATCGAGTTCACGTCGTGGGCGTCGCGCCCGACGCTCGTTCCCGGCTGAATCAGTTTGTCCGCGTACTGATTTTACGCGCCCCTGATGATGTGGCCGCGCATCAATTCTGTTTCAAGACCAGCCCGCTCGAGGCGCGCGACGCGAGGAGCCCATCCTCTGAAAGGCCGCCTGAAGCCAGGCGTGCAGATCACAGAGGCACAGACGGAACTGTCGGTCATCGGCAAGGATTTGAAAGGGCCTATCCAGTACACGAACCGCAATCGAAATCTACTGGTGCGAAGCGAGCTGCAGGCGCGGCTCGCACAGGATCCGATCGACGCGACCTTGATTGCGATGCTGACTTTGCTGTCCGCGTCGGTGTTGTTCGTCGCTTGTGCCAACGTCGCCGGGTCAGCTGACGAGTCGCGCGCCGGTCCGCGCTCGTGAAATAGCCTTGCGGCTCGCCGTCGGTGCCGGTCGCTCCGCATCATCCGGCGGCTGATCACCGAGAGTTTCCTGATTGCCGTGATCGGCGGAGCGCTCGGCCTGGGCGTCGGGTATGCCGGTGTGACCGTTTTCAGACAGATACAACTTCCCACGGACTGCCAATTGCCTTGACCTTCGAGATGGATCGGCGCGCCGCTCGGTTTCAGCCTTCTCGTGGCGCTCATGAGCGCTCATCCTGTTGGGTTTAGCTTCCAGCGATCCGATCGTCGAGAGCAGATCTGTCGGCGCGTCATGAAGGCTACCGACGCCGCAGGCTTGGCCGGAAGCGGCGATGGGGACGCGCGACGCTGGTCGGAGGACAAGTCGCGATCTCGGTGGTATTGCTGGTGGTGGCGACGATCATGTATCGAGGCTTCCAGCGACAACTGGGGACCGGACCCGGCTATCGAGCTGATCACCTGCTCATCGTGAGCTTCGATCCAAGTCTGGTGCGCTACACCGAGCCACAGTCGCAGCAGTTCTTCGAACGCCTCGCCGAACGGGCGCGTGAAGCTCCTGGGTCAAGTCCGTCACGCTGCCTCGTCAGTGCCCATGGCTACCGACGGCCTAGAGTGGCGCGACGATTGTGCCGGAAGGCTTTCAATTCCCCGAAGGGAAGGAAAACGCCACGGTCCTGGGCGCGATGGTGGACGGAGTTTTTCTTCGACACGATGCGGCTCACGATTCTCAAAGGCCGCGGATTCCGCGCCACCGACTCTGCGGACGCACCGAGGTCGCGGTCGTCAACGAGCAAGCTCGCCAGCCATTACTGGCCGAATCAGGATCCTCTGGGCAAGCGGTTTCGCCTCGACAGCAACAATGGACCGTGGGTGGAAATCGTCGGGCTGGCGCAAGACCAGCAAATACATCTCTTCCTGGCCGAAGCACCCATCGAGGTTCCTGTACATGCCGGCCAAGCAGCCGAATCCACGATTGACGATGCTCGTTGAATCCCTGGCTGATCCGGCAAGCCTGGTGACACCGATGCGCGAAGTTGTGCGCGGTCTCGATGCGAGCATGCCCATCTTCAACGTTCGGACGATGGAAGAGAGTTCTATCGGCTGCGGACTGTCAGCATCTTCAACATCATCATCGGCTTGATCGCCTGCCATGGGCGTCATGGGGCTGGCTTTGTCGATCGTGGGCCTGTACGGCCTGGTGGCATACGGAGCAACGAGACGAACACGTGAGATCGGAATTCGCATGGCGATTGGCGCAGACCGGCCCGCCGTCTTGCGCATGGTGCTGCGGCAAGGGTGATTCTGGCCACCGTGGGTCTCGTCGTCGGACTGGGGTTCGGCCTCCTCGCTCGTCGTGGCCTTGCGGTCCGCCTTCCCAGGAGGACGGGCCGAAAATGCCGGGTTCGACTCCGTCGCCTTCACTTTGGTCGCCCTGTCCGTCCTGGCGGCCACGATCGTGGCGGCGTACATCCCGGCGCGCCGTGCCTCGCGTATCAACCCCACAGAGGCGCTCAGGTACGAATAGCAGTTTGAGGATTCGGATTCTCAACGACTTGGCAAATTCTTTAGCCTTTCAACCCCAACTATTTTCGTGCTCCGCAGCTCCATCTCGCTCTAGTATTTCCACGTCACACAAATGTCACAGACCCTGTTGGCCCGCGTGCCCTGGTCGAGTGGACCACCGCATTGAGGTCGAGAAGATCTTGCGGTGGCTTCGCTGGACGATCATCTGCTGGATCATCCTCTTCTGGAAGCTTCGCTGGCTCAGTCTCCTTGATCCGGACGAAGCGCACTACGCTCAGCTCACTCACGAAATGATCCGGCGGCGGAAGCTGGTTCGTGCCACTGCTCGACGGCTCGCCCTACGTCGATAAGCCCGTCTTGTTTCACTGGCTGCAAATGTTGATGGTCTCGCTCTTCGGCGAAACCGAGTTCGCCCTTCGGATGCCCAGCGCGTGTGCGGCGGTCGCCCTCATCGCCATCACGCGATGGGTCGGCGCTTCGCTCTTTCGGAAGGACGTCGGGGAATGGGGCGCGCTTGATGTTCGCCACCATCCCCGCCACTTTCGCTCTTGGCAACATCGGTCTCTTCGACATGGTGTTCACGACGTTTCTGTTCGGCGGAGTTGGAGTGCTGCTGGTCTCGGCGCATCACCGCCGATTCCGGTTGCAGTATTTGGGCTTCGCGCTCCTGGCCCTTGCGGTACTGACAAAGGGCCCGTTGCGACTCTTGCTGGTGGGCTTGTTCCTGTTGCTTGTCTGTCTGTGCATGCGTGGAGCGCGCAGCGAACTGCTCGCCTTGAACTGGAAAACGGGAACGGCAGCTATCCTGGTTATCTCCGGGCCGCTGGTTTGCCGGCATGTATTCGCGGGTTTGGCGCGGCGTTTGTTGCTCGATACCTGCTCGCGGGCAACCTTTGGTGCTTCACGCAACCGTCGCACTTCTCACCGAGGGTCGTCAGCCATACCTTCTACGTGCGCCACGTTCATCGGTGCATTCTTTCCGTGGAGTGTCGTTACGATCGGCCGGGCCATCGATCTCTTGCACCACTGGCGTGCACGTCGCGAGGTGACGACGGGAGAAGCGCTGCTTTGGGCGTGGACCGTCGTCGTGGTCGGATTTCTTCACGCTTCGCGCGCTTCAAGCTCGACCATTACATCTTTCCGCAGCACCGGCATGTTGTCTTCTTGCGGCTCACGCGTGGATCGGCGCAATGGATGATGCCCAGTCCACCAGCGACGTCGCCTCAGCATCCTCGCAACGGGATTGTCATTCATGGCGATCGGCGTCATCGCGGCCATCGCCTTGACGCGCATCGATCTCAGTCTGCCGCTTGGCGCGGCGATGCTGCCGATCACGCTCGTCGGAGGCGGTGCGGTCATCGTTTTCAGACGGCACGTCGTCGCCTGCGTGCCCGCTTCGGTCGTTGGCCGTACCCGTTTGCACGCTGCTGGTGGTGTATGCGACGACGGTGCTCGTGGGATTCCCGGCGATTCGAGAGGACGCGCCCGATCCGATTCATTACTCGAGTGCTGAGGACGCATGCGATCGCGCGGCCGAACCTGTGGGCCTCTATCGTTTCGAGCGCTGGCGCGCGAGCCTTCGCTATTACCTCGGCCGCCGGATCGAGCGCCTGGAGAATCCCGACGACATCCGGCAGTTCTTGTCGTCTGGTGGACCCGCGTACATCGTTCATGCTGCGCGAGGAGTACGAGACCCTACGCGATAGCGGCATTCCTCTGACGTTGGTCTCCGAACGACCTGCCGTCGCGTCGACGTCAGGTCGAGGCTTCCGGCGACAGGTGTGGAGCTCAGCTCGCGGTCGTTCGAGCTCGAGGCCGCGCCGCTCGCTCGTCAAGCGACAACCCTCCGCCCAGCTCCAGGTCCGCGCTAGTTGCGTCTCACTGGCGCGATCCATCGCTTGACAAACGTGTTGGACTGAAAACCGTCGACGGAGTAGCCTCCAACATTGCTCGCAGCAAGGAGGAGCGCATGTCGACGCTTCGCCTCGCGTTGCTTCTCGCTGGTGTGCATCTGTTCGCGTCGCCAGTCGCGCGCAATGGATCGGCTATCCGACTCCGGGCATCCCGCGTCTGCGGACGGCAAGCCGGATCTTTCAGCCGCCAACACCTGCGGACAACCGGACGGCAAGCCCGACCTGATCTGGCATCTGGCAAACCGAGCCCGGCGGCTGGCTCCGCGACCTCGGCGTAGGCGGCGTAGAAATTCCGATGCGGCCCGCGGCGCGAGCCTTGTTCGAGGAACGTCAGGACAACAACGGAAAAGATCGACCGTCAGGACGCTGCATTTCGCACGGCGTCACCGATTTCAATGCTCTCGGTACGTCCGACCAAGATCGTTCAGACGCAGGCCGTGACCATCATCCTCTTCGGAGCGTCACAACCACTATCGACAAATTCTCACCGATGGACGACCGCTGCCGAAAGATCCGGAGCCGGCCTGGTTGGGATACTCAGTCGGTCGTTGGGAGGAGATACGTTCGTGGTCGACACGAACGGCCTGAACGCCATCACGTGGCTCGATGATGGCGGGCATCCCCATGGCGATCGGATGCGGTTAACCGAGCGATTCCGGCGCCGTGACTTCGGACACCTGGACATCGAGATGACGATCGACGATCCGGAGTTCTATACCAAGCCGCTGGACGGTCACGATCCCAAGCGCGCTGATCGTGGACGACGAGTTGATCGAGTTCATGTGCGAGAACGAGAAAGACTTCGCTCACCTGGTGGGAAAGTGACCAGCACCGCGGCGGGCGATGGCTCAGGGTGAAGGCGGACCGTGACGACGGCCCGACTTCTCGCCGCCGTCGTCGTGCTCAGGCGCCTCACCCCAGCCGCGGCCGCCGCCGATCTGCAACCGAGCACCGTCGCGGCGTTCGACAGGCTCACGTCCGCGCGACCGAGGCGCAGATGGCCCCGACGCCATTTCTCCGAATCGACGGCCCTTTCGGACGCCGAACGCCGTGCGAAGCTCGATGCACTGAACCGCGGCGAGATCTACATCGAGCGTCTGTCGACCCGGGAGGCCGGAAAGCAAATCGACGTGCCGGACGGTCTCATTCATCACTGGGTCGGCGCCGTATTCGCGCCGGGCGCGAGCCTCGGCGAGGCGCTGGAGCTCCTGCAGGATTACGATCGTCACGCCGGAAGTCTTTCGTCCGGCGATCGCACGTTCGAAACTGATTTCTCGCGACGGCGACGTATTTCCGGGTCGGATCTGCGGTCTCTCCATGAAGAAGGTCATCACAGTCGTGGTCAACACGGAGAACGAAGCGCGCTTTACGCGTGTCGGTCTCGATCGGGCGCAGAGCCGCATCTACAGCCTGCGCGTTGCGGAAGTAGCCGACCCGGGCACACCACACGAGCACGAGCGGCCGGTCGGACACGATGGCGGGTTTCTGTGGCGGCTGAATACATGCTGGAGATTTCTCGAACGCGAGGGTGGCACCTACGTGCAGTGTGAAGCGATTTCCTTGACGCGCAGCATTCCGTTCCTCTTCGAATGGCTCATCGGTCCGTTCGTGACGAGCGTCCCTCGCGAGTCGCTGACCTTCACGCTGGAAGCGACACGCAAGGCGCTCGCCGAGCCGCCGATAGAGCGTGGTCACGTGCAGCGCTTCCTTGCCGTCACCTTGGGTGGCAACCGGCGCAGTCGTGGCGAACCCTGCGCCTCCATCGCCGTCCCAGTCCCTCTCGACACCGTGGCCACGGGCCTGCTCACCATGCATCGGCGTCACGTAGCCCAGCGAGGCAGCCGTTCGAGCCGTCCTTGAGCAGATGACATCGAACCTTGACGAGGTCGCCTGGTCTGACATCCTCGCGCTTGACGCCCACCTTCGTGAGGCCCGACGGCCCCGTCGCTTCAAGTGCCCACGTCGTCACTTCGCCTCTTGCCATCTTTGACGTCGAGTGACAGCCAGGAATGTGGCACGAGCAGGTGGACTTCCTTCACGGTCCCGTCCATCGTCGTCCACACCGTGAGGTCGTAGTTGCCGTGGGAATGATGTGCGCCAACCGGCAAGACGGCGAGCACGCCGATGACGGCCGCAAGGCTCTGAAACCTGGAGAGCATGGGTGCCTCCTCGAACTCACAAAGGTTGCCGCAATTATTGAGCCGGAGGAATCGGGCGGCCGGCGCGCGGCGGCGGCGGCGCTGGAAACTTCCAGCCCTCTGAATATCCCGTGGTGTAGAACGACCGGTACCGAATGGACTTCCCTTCCTCGTCGAGAAACATCAGCGATTGTTGAAACAATCCCGGCGCGGGCGCACGAGCGGGAACCGGTCGCCTCGAGAATGTAGAGACGGGTGCCGTGTCTGTGGATTGCGGCGAAGGTTCGTGAACCATCGGCGTTCGTCAGTTGCAGCCGATGTCCTTCGACCTGGTCCACGACGTACCATGCGAAATGCGTGACCTTGGCGTTTCGCTGGAAGAACTTCCACGACGCGTTGACGATCGAGCCCTGCACGTCGGACCGCCACTCGTTCTGGCAGGCATCGCCCTCTCCGCCGCTCTTCTTGCACTGTTCGACCCGAGCAGTGTGGATTTTCTCCGCGTCGCTGTAGTCGACGACGGTGACGGAGTAGCGACTCGGACCGTCCTCCAGCGGTGTAGAGCCGCGCGGGCAAGTCGATGCGATATTCGGTCGTGTAGGTGATGTCCTGAACCTTAGGTTCAGCTGGAAAGTTGACCCCGAAGAGATCCGTTTTGCTCGCGTACTGGATCCACTCTCCCGCGTAGGAAGACGCTGACATCAACAGGATCAATGCCGCCACGCAAAGTGAAATCCGGCGCATGATGTCTCCTCCTCAGCTTGTCAGGTCACTGACATCGGCCTGCCCCGCTTCCCTCGGCGCCGCCCTTATCGCGATAGACCTTATGGCAGTTCGCGCACGCCTCGTTCAGCTTCTCGCTGATGTCTCCAAATGCCTGGAAGTCCCTCGCTTGTGACGCGCGATGGGCCACCTTGCCCACGTCAACGAGATCCGCCACGTATTGCTTCCAATCGGCGCGATCGATGGGAACCGGACGTCCGTTCTGGCAACGGCGCCCGGGCGTCAATGAGCAGCGCGGCCGTTTCGGTGATTGCAACGGCGGCCTGATCGATAGCCAGCCATCCTGGATAAACCGTGGATCCCCACGCGACATAGTCAAAAGGTGAGGTCGCCAGCTCCTTTTTCGTCTGTGCGCCGGGGTCGCGAAGCTGCACGTTGAAGATGATGTTCGAGTTGGGAAATGCAATGGCTCTCATCAACTCGGCCAGATTTCCCTCCGGCGGCGCCAACGACGCCGTTCCAGAAACACCCGCCGCTTGCGCGGGAGCGGTGCGGGCTGTGGGGAATGCAACCTGCGCCAACGCGGCGTCGTTCAGCTCGGACTGTCCTGCGGGGAACCTGCCGGCTTGAAGAACGTCACGCCGTGAGGTCCGTCGATTGCTGACGCGAAAGACTCCCGGCAAGACCGAAAGGCATCGTCTTTTGAATCTTGTCGACGAGAGTCGTCAACGGACGCGCGCTCAATTGGAAAGAAACTCTCTCCGACCAGGGCGGACCGCTGCCGCCGTCCAACGAATTGCCGTGGCAGTCGGCGCACTGGGCCTGGTAGATCTGCTGACCGCGTGATGCCTGCGCAGCGGAATACACGCCCTCGGCGACCGATCGCGACTGGGCGGCCTTCCCGACAACGCCGAAATATGCTCGCCGACAACACATAGGCGCAGCATGTCACGCCCAGAACGGAGCGGAGCCCCAGCGGACCTGTTGGCATCTGGCGCATTATTGATCCTCGGCTGCCGCCTGCCCCGCTAATTCTGCACCGACAGAAAATGCTGGGTTTAGCCCTTCTTAGGAGAATTCGGATACTCTGGCTGAGGGACCTATGGAAGACGAGTCGCTCGCGCTTGGGAGGACGGCGTTTGAGCAGCGGAAATGGTCCGCCGCATATACCCGGCTGACTGCTGCCGACAAAGCTTCCTCCTGAGCCCGACGATCTCGATCGTCTGGCGACGGCTGCGTATCTGGTCGGCGAGGATGCGGCCAGTGTCGATGCGCGCGGCCGCGCGTATCACGGTTTTCTCGAGCGTGGTGATTCTGTTCGAGCCGCGCGCAGCGCGCTTCTGGCTCATTTTCACGATCTACGGTAAGCCTGATTTTCAAGCGCAGGCGACGGGCTGGCAGGCACGAGCGCGCCGGCTTCTCAGCGAGTGCTCGGAAGAATGCGCCGGAGCATGGACTGTTGCTTTGTGGGTCAGCCTTTCAAAGGGCCCGCGCCGGTGATTTCGAGACCGCCTACTCGGAGTTCAAAGAGGCCGCGCGAATTGGCGCCCGATTCAAGGATCCGGATTTGACCGCCTCTGCCCGGCACGGCGAAGGCCGCGCCCTTGTGATGATGAACAGATCTGCCGACGGCTTTGCCATGCTCGACGAGGTGATGGTCGCTGTGACGTCCGGTGAGGTGGGACCAATGATCGCCGGCGTGGTGTACTGCAGCGTCATCAGCGCATGCCACGATCTGTTTGATCTGCGCCGTGCGCAGGAATGGACGACGGCGTTGGCCGGCTGGTGCGCGCCAACCGGATTTGGTGCCGTTTCGTGGATCGTGTTTGATCCATCGTTCCGAGCTGCTTCAGCTCCACGGGGAGTGGCAGGACGCGATCGGTGAAGTACAGCGCGGCTTGCGAGCGACTGGCCATTCGCGGCAACGAGTCCGACGCGGGCGCCGCGTACTCATCAGCAGGCAGAGCTGTACCGACTGCGTGGCGAATTCGAGAAGGCCGAAGAAGTGCACCGGCTCGCCAGCCGAGCCGGGCGAAAACCCGATCCCGGTTTGGCGTTGCTTCGTCTCGCCCAAGGCCAGAAACGAGGCCGCCGCTGTGGCCATCCGCCGAGTGCTTCAAGAGGTCCAGACGGTTCGCAAGCGGGCCCAAGCGCTCAGCGCCAGCGTCGAGATCATGCTCGCCAGTCACGATGTGCCCGCCGCTCGCAGCGCCGCCGAGGAACTGAAGGTCATCGCCGGCAAACTCGATGCACCTTTTCTGCGCGCCGCCTCAGCCCAGGCATTGGGCGCCGTCGCGTTGGCCGCTGGAAACGTGGACGCGTCGATCGGATCGCTGCGCGAAGCGCTGAGCGAGTGGCAAGAACTCGATGCGCCATACCCACTGGCCCAGGTCCGAACGCTCATCGGGCTGGCGTACAGGAAGCTCGGCGACGAAGATGGAGCAAGGCTGGAATTCGACGCGGCACAGGAGGCGTTCGAACGGCTTGGCGCCGCGCCTGATGCAGCGCGATGACTGCTCTCTTGACTCCCGCGACACCACCGCTGTCCGGCGGTTTGACGGGCCGAGAAGTGGAGGTGCTCCGTCTTGTCGCCGCCGGAAAGACCAACCGCACGATCGCCACCGAGCTCGCGATCAGCGAGAAGACCGTGGCGCGCCACGTCAGCAATATCTTCACCAAGCTCGATCTCTCCTCGAGATCGGGAGCGACGGCCTACGCCTACGAGCACAAGCTGCTGTAGCCCTACATAGAAATACCCACGCCAGGCCGGCTCAACGCCTGCGCATTTCGGCCGATGCGCGACCGGCGAGCCTCTGTTCTACCGTAGCGCCATGGCAACGTTTTCAGCTGCGCACGTGGGGCAGCACAAAGGAGAGCACGCCATGCGTCAGACATACAGCGTGGAGCGCGTGAATACGGTGGTGGTGGGCGGAGGGCAGGCGGGCCTGTCCGTCGGATATCACCTCAAACGAGTGGGTGTGCCGTTCGTGATTCTGGACGCCAGCGAGCGGATCGGCGACGCCTGGCGGCACCGGTGGGATTCGCTTCGGCTCTTTACACCGGCGCGGTTCGACGGCCTGGACGGCATGTCCTTTCCGGCACCACCCTCTTCCTTCCCGACCAAGGACGAAATGGCCGACTATCTCTGAAACCTACGCGCGAAAATTTGCGCTGCCGGGTACGGCTTGGCGTGCGCGTCGAGCGTGTCTCGAGACAAGGCGGGCGCTTTCTCCTGGTCGCCGGCGAGCTGCGGTTCGACGCGGACAACGTCATCGTGGCGATGGGGAACTTCCAGCGGCCCAGCTACGCCGGCGTTCGCAGCCGACCTCGACCCGAAGATTCAGCAGCTGCACTCCATCGACTATCGCAATCCCGGAACAGTTGCGCGACGGCGCCACGTTCTGATTGTCGGGGCGGGGAATTCCGGGGCAGAAATTGCCGCCGAGCTCGTGCGCGCTTCACACCAGACATGGATGGCCGGGCCATCCACCGGGAATGTGCCGTTTCGCGTATGATGGTCGTGCTGCACGCCTCGGACTCACCCGATTCGTGTTTCGCGTAGTGTTTCATCGTGTCCTAAGTGTTGCGAATCCGATCGGGCGTAAAGCACGTCCCAAGATGCTTCACCGCGCCGCACCGCTCATACGTGTCAAGCCCTGGGACCTGGCCGACGCCGGCGTCGAGCGTGTCCCTCGAGTGGTGGGAGCACGCAACGGACTGCCGCTGCTCGAAGACGGCCGGATGCTCGATGTCGCGAACGTCGTGTGGTGCACTGGATTTCATCCCGGCTTTTCGTGGATAGACCTTCCGGTGTTTGGCGCTGACGGCTTGCCGCTGCACGAAGACGGCATCGTCGCCTCAGGAACCCGGTCTCTACTTCGTTGGCCTCCACTTTCTCTATCGCGTTGTCGTCCGAGATGATTCATGGCGTCGGTCGAGACGCCGGGCAGGATTGCGGAAGTCGTGTCAAAGCGTGGACGACTTGACCCAGGCTCTCCGCTCAGCAGTCGAATGCCGCGTAGGTCCGTCGAGCGAGAGTCCTTCTACTCAGCTGCGGGCGCTTGCAAGGTGAATAGCTCTCAGGTCATGATCGACGTGCGACCGGTAACCCTCGAAGGGGCGGAGTTCGGCTCGAACCGCTCGCCGAGGAACATCACGACACGCTCGTGTCCGCGGCGACCGATGGCCGCTTATGGGAGCTCTGGTACATGGCCGTGCCCGCGCCCGGAGACATGAGGACCTACATCGGCGACGCGCTCGAGGGGCAACAGGACGGTCACATGCTCCCTTGGATCGTGCGCGATTCGGCAAGCGGCGCGGTCATCGGTTCAACCCGCTACCACGACATCGTCGCGGGAATCGATCGGGTCGAGATCGAGGCACACCTGAGTACTCGCACAGCCGCCAGCGGACGCATGTCAATACGACCTGCAAGCTGCTCTTGCTCGCTCACGCGTTCGACTCACTCGGGTGCAAAGTGGTGGGCCTGCGAACGGACTCGTTCAATTTTCGATCGCAGCGGGCGATTGAAGCCCTGGGCGCAAAAAGGGACGGCGTCATACGCCACTATGGCGCCCGGCGTGATGGAAGCCCCGCGACGTCGTGATGTACAGCATCCTCTCGAGCGAGTGGCCCGACGTGCGGCGGCATCTCGAGCTGCTGGCTGCACAGGCATCGGGGAACAAATAGGGTTCTTACCTCCTCGGCGGTCTGGTATCTGGTCCGTTGGAAATGCACTCGATCAGGTTGGCGCAGAGGCAGAACCGCTCGCAGTGCGCCGGCGGTGGCGAGTGCGGCTTTCCCATCTTCAATAGATAGTCCGGATACATGGTCTCGGCGCCGCCCCGCGTCCCCTCGAGCGGCAGCCCGTACCAGTCTGCGACCTCGGTCAAAAACGGATTCTTGCCCGGCAGATGGTTCGGCACGGCGTTTGGAGTCGGCCCAGGCACTTCGGGCGCGGGATCACGGTAGAACATCGGCAACTGCTGGCCCGGGTCGAGTACACCAGTTCTGGCTGCGAACCAGCGGCTCGGTGAGGAACACGGGATCGTCGACCACAGTGATCACGGTGAGAAACTCACCGTGGCGCGTCCAGTGCTCGGTCACCGTCCGCCTGTCGCTGCTGGGAACGCCGTTACGACGGAAGTAGTTCGTCTTGAGATGCGTGGTCGTGATGGTGAGCATGTTGCCTTCCCAGACACCCGTCGAGAAGCCTTGAAAAGTGTGTTCGGCGTACTCCGGATGGATGGGGGCGCCCGTCGAGCCAGATCACCCGGTCGCTGCCCCAGGCCGGCATGTATGTGCGAAACGCAATCAATCGCTGGTTGCCTGGATCGAGGTCCCGCCACACACGCAGGTTGCCGAGGCCCCGCATCCCGTAGTCGGAGGAGTGCGGCCGGCACTGATATTCACTGACGACCGAAATCCGATCGGCATCCCAACTGTCGGCTTGCAGCCGAGCGGCTTCATTGAGCAGCAGGCCCGTATAGTCCCCGAGCTCGGGTCCGGGCAGACGTTCGGGCGCATCTTCGTGATAAATCGGCGCCCACTCGCCGGTGAAATCCACTTGGGCAGCCACCGGTGCCGGCATCGAGTAGCAGCGCGACTGCCAGTCAGACTTTCGCGATTCCTCATGACGTCACCCACATGCTCCGCCTGACCAACCCACCTGCCCTACCCGCCCTACCTGCCCCTCTCCTAGCTGGCCGAACATGTCGTTGGACGCCAACCGGTCCCATCGCGTTGTTTCTTGAAGTCCGAGCTCGTCACGAACGGTTCTCTGAGGTACGACCGATCCCGAACGATCGTTGTCACCGTGAACCACTCATCGCCATTGGGCTCCTTGTGATAGTCGTAGTATTCAGAGACCGTGGCCTTGTCGCTGTAAGGCACGCCATTCTTCCGCAGATATCCCGCTCGCAGGTTCGTCGTCGTCACCTCGAGGGACCGGCCGCTGAGTGCCGGTGCGCGTCGCGAAACGGGAAAGACCTCCGGGACGCCGGCGCCTTGCGGGGGCCGCTCCCAGTTGGCGACTGAGTACTCCTTGCCACGAAGCTGATGTGTTGGGCGGAACAGTGCCGCCGAAGTGGAATATGCGCGTCTGCGTGCCAGCATCCAGCTCCATCTTGAGCGTGTTGTCGTCCTGCCAGGTGATGTGCACGCGTCCGGGCACGCGCATGATCGCCGCGGCCCCGTAGGCTTTGCACTGAAGCCCGGCTCTTTCATCCTTCGCCGGATCCCAGTCTCTCGACGACCTTCCGGCCCTCGAGCGTCAGCGGCACGCTGGCAAAGTCGCCTTTGAGCGGTGTCACCATCCGCCAGCGCCAATCTTCGCTGATCACCGACACCCAGTAGCCCGTGAGATCGACTGGCGCGGGCAGCCTTGGCCGTGGGTGGAGGCTGCGGCGGACCGGGCGGCCCTTGAGCCCCGATATGTGACGGTCGTCGCTGCAATCACGATCCAGCGAAGCAGCGCGTGTTTCACGATTGTTTCTCCATAGCTGCAAGCGTCATCTTCTGCTGTCTCGGCGGTGCGCTTTTGCAGGCTGTCATAGACCGCCTCGACGATGAACGGTCGCTCGCGACCATAGCGCGTGTCGTAGTCGAGCGTCGGCTTTGCGGCCTTCACTTGTTCGAGCGTCAGGTTTCGCTTGACCATGTCTTGAATCCGGTCGCGGACGATCGTCACCATGTCGCGGCACTCGACGACGTCGGCTTCGTTGCACAACCGGCCATGCCCTGGAATGACCCGCGTGCCGCCTTTCCTGTAGCCGTTCGGGAACCGTCAGCCGAAGCACGTGGTTCAGAGCGTCGAGTAGACCCTGCACGCTGCCGCCCTTGTCGCGGTCGATCACCGGATAGCGATCTGGCGTGAAGATGTCGCCGGTGCTGACGACACTCGGAGCGGCGGAGAACAAGCACGATGCTGTCGCCATCGGTGTGGGCCTTCGATTCATGGAAGATGATCACCGGCTCGCCGTTGAAGTGAGATGATCCTCGTCGGCGTGTGAAGTACTTCCGAGACTCGGAAGGCCGCGCACCGGCTGCGGGCGTCTCCCCTGGTTTTGCGGGGGCGCCATGCGATTCACCACACCCTCGTGTAATCACCGTCGCACCGCCGCGCGGGACCTGAGTCGCGCCGGTTGTGCCCATCGCCGCAAGTGCGGCATTACCCGCGAGATGATCGGGATCGATGCTCGTGTCGACGATGTAGCGAATCGGCAAGCTCGAGAGCTTCTTCCACTTCGGCGGCGATTCTCGGGGCCAGCGACTCGACCATCGTGTCGACGAGCAGCACGCCATCCTTGCCGGTCTGGATCGGATGTTGCCGCCGGGACCGACCGCAGCATGTAGACGTTTCCCTGAACGGGCAACACATGAAGTTCGGATGTGGAGGTGGATCTCGTTGCGCGGCCAGCGGGCCAAATGAACTCGCCAACGCCAATCCCACGCCGAATCCTACGAGTCCCCTTCATCACCACGTCCTATCTCCACCCTCGATCGAAAGCCGCTGTACACCCCGATGATTGCATCGAGATCATCGACGATCCGGCGGGCTTCGATCCACGCGAAATGAGGTTCCTGGCTGGACGAGAGGACGTGGAGACGCGACTCGAATCGCCAACCTTGCGGCGTCTTTCACATAGACATCCTCGTGACGCCCCTGCGCCTCGACTTTGCCGCATGCCTTTCCTCCGCGCGACTCATACCAAAGGCGTCTACACACCGGCGCTACACTTACATAGACGCGTATGATGGTTCGAATCTGCGCCCTCGTCGTTCTGCTCTCAGCACCGATCGTACTGACGACCGAGCAGACGCGCGACAGCGCTGACGCGGCAGCCGGGGTTCCGTCAGTGCGCAGCTCCTTGCCATCAGCGACTTCTTATGGCAACCTCAGAGCCACCTTCAGGCACAGCGGTGCGCTCATCGGCTCGACGGAGAGCGGCGGCGCGGAGTATCTCGCGATCCCACCCTGAAAGAACGCCGTCAGTCAGAACCCCAATCTCGATCATCGTCGCGGGCCGGCGACCTGAGTTGGCGCCTCGCCGCTCCTTTCAGGCCTGTTCCACGACGAGCCGACGATCGAGTCGATGAACGCAATGAACCCTCGCCGTCTCTTCTCAGTGGGCAACCACGAGTTCGACGAAGGGTGGCGGGAACTGGTGCGCATGCAAAAAGGCGGGTGTCACCCGACCGACGGCTGTCAGGATGGTGACGGATCTGGCAGCGGCGCCCGATCTCCAGTATTTGTCGGCAAATGTATACCCAGCAGCAGGCAGCGCCTACAGGCCGGCACCGCTCCTGCCGGCGACGACGATCACGCACGATCGCTTTGGCGTAAAGATCGGCTTCATTGGTGAGACGACGAAAGGAACGCCTCAACTCGTGACATCGTCTGGGGTTCAGGGCCTGACCTTCCTGGACGAAGCCTCGACGGCCAACGCCTACGTCGTCGCCTGCAGCGACAGGGCGTCAACGCCATTGTTTTTGCTCATCCACGAGGGTGGTCGTCAGAGCAGCAGGAGAACGGTGTCCTCGATCCGAATGGCTGCGAGAATTTCAGCGGCCCGATTGATGACATCCTAGCGCGAAAACTCTCCGCGAGCATCAAGGTGATCATCAGCGGACACACACACCGCTTTTACAACTTTGCAGCATCGAAGGCCACCTGGTACACGAGCGCGGCGTCACTCCGGACGGCTGCTTCACTCGTGTCACCCTCACGATCGACCGGGCAAAGGGACGATCACAGATGCTTCCGCCACCAACGAGGTCGTCACCCGAGATGTCGCCAAAGATCCCGAACAGACACGGATCATCCAGAAGTACGACGCAGTCTCGGCTCCCATCTCGGCTCGGATCGTCGGTTCGATCACCAGCGACATTCGGCGCGGGTTGAACCGGGCCGGCGAGTCGGCTCTGGTGATGTGATTGCCGACGCGCAGCTTTGCGGCGGCCAGTTCCAAAGACAGGGGTGGCGCAGTCGTCGCATTCATGAATATCGGTGGGATCCGGTCGGAGCTCGTCGGCACCGCGAGTCAGGCTCGGGCGGTTCGCCCCGACGAGGTGACGTATGGGGCGCTCTTTGCCGTGCAGCCTTTCGGGAACGTGGTGACCGTGCGACCATGACCGGCGAAGAGGATCAAACGTGCGCTGGAACAGCAGTTCGACAATCCGGTCCCCGGTCAGCACGAAATTCTGCAGGTCTCTCAGGGCTTCACTTACCGCCATGCACTGAATGCGCCGCCCGGCGACCGCGTCGATCCGGACTCGATCAAGATTGGCGGCAAGCTGATCGGGCCGGCCGATCAGGTGCGCGTGACCGCGAACAACTTCCTCGTTGCCGGTGGCGACGGCTTTACGGCTTTTGCTGAGGGCCGCGACAAGGTGGGGAGGCATTCCGGACGTCGACGCGCTGGCGGGCGATTTAGCGCACTGCCGGCAATACGTAACTGAACGAAGTA